>Ga0181532_10000749_pt1 | contig 32352 bp, 30 predicted proteins | sample PEATcosm2014_Bin_33_FD_119768 | JGI IMG/M metagenome (GOLD analysis project Ga0181532, IMG submission 119768) | Peatland microbial communities from MTU Mesocosm Facility, Houghton, MI, USA - PEATcosm2014_Bin11_30_metaG | ecosystem: Environmental > Terrestrial > Soil > Wetlands > Peat | place...
CAACCGGCACGACTGGGACGAACTGCGCGCGATGCTGGCCGACGACGTGCGGCTGATCCAGTCGACGTACCCGCTGCGCGCCGGCGCCGCCGACGTGGGCATGTTCTTCGGCATCTATTCGCGTGGCGCCTCGGTGCGGCTCGCCCCCGCCTGGCTCGATGGCCGCGAGGTGATCGCCGTCTACGAGGATCCTCAGGCGGTGAAGCCCAGCTATTTGATGTGGCTGGAGTGGACGGCCGGCAGGATCAGCTTCATCCGCGACTACCGTTATGTCCGCTACGTCGTCGACGACGCCGAGCTGGTCCTGGCACCGAACACCGCGCCTCCGGGCGAAGGGACCGCCTAGGGATGAACCGCGCTCCACGCTTGGCCGCGGCGGCGCCGGCCCTCGACATGCCCGCCGCGAAGGCGGCCGTCGACGGCATGTCTTGTGTGGGTCAAAACCGGAAATACTCAAGACGAGCCGATGCTATCCGCTCTGGCTCTGATAGCTGACTTGAGAGAAACGGCGGAATGCACGCTAATCGCCGCCCGGCACGGCGAGCGGCAAGCGGTCATCGTCCTCGCCGGAATAGCTCAGCGCGCGCCGCGGCTTGTATTTGATCGAACCGGTGACGCCAGCGTCACTATAATGTTCGCCGTAATGTTGCGCGGCGAAGCGCGCCCGCGCGCGTTCGGCCACGACCTCGCCGGATATGGCGGCCGGCTGGCAGATGCGGCGGCCGCTCGCGCGCCGCATCAGATCGACGTGAATATGATTGTAGTGATAGACGTTGGCGCCCGGCGCCAGCACGGTGGTGAATTCCTCGCAGGCGGCCAGCTGCACGTCATGCAGAAAGCCCTGCTCCTCCGGCGTTCCGCGCCAGCCATATTGCACGCTGACCTTGTGGCCGTCGGCGAGATCGAACTCGGCGATATCGAGCGCGTTGCCGAAGGCGTGCTCGGAAATTTGCGCGTTCGGGTCGCCGTTCATGCCGCGGCAGGAATAGGCCGAGATTTGCTTGATCTCGACCACCGGCTGGCGGAACCAGCGGAACGCCGCGGGCTGCACCGCAACCGCAATCCATTTGTCGAGCGCGGAAACGATCGGACAGGCGAGCGTCGCCGGCGGTTTTACTTCGACCGGGCCGGCGGCCCCGGTCACCATCGGCGCGCGCGGCGGGCCGAGCGGCACCCGCTGCTCCGCTCCGAGCGGCGCCGGTTCGGCGCGCTGCGGGTAACCCGGCGACGAATAATTCGGTGATGGATAAGTTGCCGCCGGCGGCGGACCGGAAGGGGTGAGGGGCGCGCCGTTGTAGGGGCGCGGCGGACCCGGCTGGAAATCACTGCCATCCTCGTCGGGCACCGGAACGCCGGGGGCATACAGCGACATCGGCGGACCGGCCTGTTGCGAGGCGGGCGGCGGACCCAGCTGCCAACGATAAACCTGCGGCGGATCGGCTTGCATCGAAATCGGCGGCGGTGCGCCGTACTGCGGCTCGCTCGGCGGCGGCGCGCTGTAGGGCGGTGGTGCGGAGGGCGGCGAGCCGGATGGCGGCGGCGCTCCGGATGGCGGCGGCAGGGCGTTCGACTGGATCACCGGCCATCGCTGCGGCATCGCCGCGTTGGGGATCGCGGTTGGCGGACGCACCGGCTCGTCGTCGTAACCGAGCGGCGCGCTGTCACCGAGCGCCGACACCCGGAGCGGAAAATCCGCGCCGCAAATGCCCGGACCGCTGATCGCGGAAATGCGCACGCGTTCCGGGCTTTCCTTCACGGCGCCGGAATTGAGACAGGCGACTTCGGCGTCGTGCCGCCACGGCTCGCGCTCGGCGAACATGTAATGGCTGCAGCCGGCGAGCGCGATGAACGCGGCAACGACGGCGGAGGCGAAGAGCGACCACTGAACGCCACGCGACATGCGCGGAGAATGCGAGAATTTCCGTTAAGGACTATTCAATGATGCCGCTCACCGGTGTGCGAAAGCGCGCGTTAACCATGCCGCGCGCCGGCCGGCCCTTGATCCGGCGCCGGCTTTCAGGCCACATCGCAAAAACGGGGAGGGGGTGATGGAAGGCAAGGCGAGGTTTATATTTCCGATACTCGCCACCGAGGTCATCGTTTTTGTCGTGAGTGCTGTCGTTACCTTTGTGAACATCGGCTTCCGCGCCGGCTTCGTGCGGCACTGGCTCTTTGCCTTCATTGTCGGCTGGCCGGTCGCGTCCGTGGCGGCCTATGTTGCCTTGCCGTTCGTAAGTCGCGCGACAATGCGCATCGTGGGCCTGATCGAGGGTAGGGGCGTCTGATGCTTGCCGCGCTCGATCTTGCCTGCCGCATCGAAGCCGGCGAACTCACCCCGCGTGCCGTCCTGGAACTCTGCGCCGAGGCGATCGCGGCCGACGAGGCCAAGATCGGCGCGTTCGTTGCGCTCGATCTTGCGGCGGCGGCGCGCGCGGTGGAAGACCCGCGGCTCGCGGCGATGCCGCTGCGCGGTCTGCCGGTCGGGGTCAAGGACATCTTCGATACCGCCGACTTGCCGACCCAGTATGGCTCGCGCATTTACGCCGGCCATCGGCCGCGCGGCGATGCCGCCGTGGTCGCGATGGTGCGGCGCGCCGGCGGATTGATTCTCGGCAAGACGGTGACCACCGAATTTGCTTCGCTGGTGCCTGCCGGCACCCGCAATCCGAGAAATCTCGCGCATACGCCGGGCGGCTCGTCTTCGGGTTCTGCCGCCGCCGTCGCCGCCGCGATGCTGCCGCTCGCGCTCGGCAGTCAGACCGCCGGCTCCATCATCCGGCCGGCGGCGTTTTGCGGCATCGCCGGATTCAAGCCGTCGTACCGGCAGATCCCGACCGTCGGCATGAAATGCTTCGCGTGGCTGCTCGATACCGCGGGCCTGTTCGGCGCCGGCGTCGCCGATGTCGCCTTCGCGGCGGCGGCGATCACCGACCGCGATCTGCGCGTCGATCGCGCCGCGCCGGCGGCGCCTCGCATCGGCCTCGTGCGCACGCATCTGTGGCCGCAGGCCAGCGCGGCCATGCACGGCGCGCTCGAAGCCGCCGCCCGCGCCGCGCAAGCCGCCGGCGCGACGGTGACCGAACTGACGCTGCCGCCGATCCTGGAAGAGGCTTACGGCGCGCACGGCACGATCCAGGACTACGAAGCGTTTCGCGCGCTCGCCTTCGAGTATGACCGCCATCGCGACGAGATCGGACAGCCGTTGCGTGAGCAGATCGATCGCGCCGCGGCGATCACGGCGGAGGAATACGATGCGGCGCGCCGCACCGCCACGCGCGCGCGGCAAGCGCTGCCGGACTTGATGCGCGTGCATGATGTGATCTTGACGCCATCGGCGCCCGGCGCGGCGCCGCACGGTTTGGGCTCGACCGGCAATCCGGCATTCAATCGACTGTGGACGCTATTGGGAACGCCCTGCGTTAACGTGCCGGGACTGCGTGAGGGCGAATTGCCGCTCGGCGTGCAGATCGTCGGCCGCTTCGGCCGCGATCGCTTAACGCTCGAGGCGGCGCTGTTTCTGGAACGCGCCATCGCGCGCCATTCGCGTGCTTAAATTTCTCCTAACGCTGGCGAATGGAACTTTTTTAGTCGCGCACGCAACCGTTCATTCCGCGGATTTCATGACGTTGGCAGCAAATGTGTTGTGCAGCAAATTCCTGCGGCAGTGCAGCAACTGATTTGCTTTTACCCTTCGCCGCGTCCTGCTAGCCTTTCACTCAGCGCAACTCTGATGGAGGTGCGAGTGGACCTTGCCATGAGGCTCAATGTTCTGGCGGTGTGCGCCGTGTTCGTGTTCGTCGGCGCGATCTTGCTGGGGGCGTTCTGAGTTTCGGTCCAACGCCAGAGGCCATCAAGGGTCGCCGCATCCAACCGGCGGTCGAGATTAAAGAAACACCGGAGCGGCTTCCGCTCCGGTGTTTTGATTTATCATTGCCGTCACTTCGGCCGCGGGCCGGCTCACGCTTGCTGGGTGTCGAACATCAAAATATCGACGCCGCCGGTGGCGAAAGTCTGTACGTCCGCCACTGCGGCCTGGCCTTCGGCGCTGCCGAAAGCCTTCTGGATGGCGGCAAGATCGTCGAACTGCAGGGTCGCTATCAGGTGATAGCCGGGCGGTCCGGCAGGTGTCGCGACCGGACCTTTGCTGATCTCGTATTTTCTCACACCTGGAATCTTTTTTGCGATCGGAATGTGCTTTTCCACGTAATGCTTGTCAAAGGCGGCTGCATCACGGGGCGTTTTGTACATCACTACGAGCTGAGCCATCGTTTCCTTCCTGCCATCGATTGCTGTGTTATGCGCGAGGTATAACTATCAGGCTTCCCCGTAAAATTCACGACTACTCCGCGGCGCGGCGCGCCGCCGCGAGCGGGTCGTAATTGAGGATCGGCGCCAGCCATTTCTCGGCTTGCGCCAGCGTCCAGTTCTTGCGCTTGGCATAATCCTCGACTTGATCGCGCTCGATCTTGCCGACGCCGAAATAATAGCTGTCGGGATGACTGAAATAGAGCCCGCACACCGAAGCGCCGGGCCACATGGCGAAGCTTTCGGTGAGCCGCACGCCGATCTCGCGCTCGCCGTCGAGCAGCGTGAACAGCGTCGCCTTTTCGCTATGGTCGGGTTGCGCCGGGTAGCCGGGCGCCGGCCGGATGCCGCGATATTTTTCCGTAATAAGCTCGTTGGCGGTGAGAGCCTCGTTGGGCGCGTAGCCCCAAAATTCCCGACGCACGCGCTGGTGCAAGCGCTCGGCGAGCGATTCGGCCAGGCGATCGGCGAGCGCCTTGGCCATGATCGCCGAATAATCGTCGTTGGCGTGCTTGAAGCGCTCGACCACCACTTCCTCGCCTAGTCCAGCGGTCACGGCGAAGGCGCCGATATAATCGGCGAGCCCGCTGGCGCGCGGTGCGATGAAATCGGCGAGCGCGACGTTGGCGCGGCCCTCGCGGCGCGGCAGCTGTTGGCGCAGCGTGTGCAGGATGGCGGCCGGCGCGTGGCGCGCCGCGTCGGCGAAGACGAGAATATCGTCGCCTTCGCTGTTCGCCGGCCACAAGCCGACCACCGCGCTGGCGCGGAACCAGTGCTCGGCGGCAATGCGTGCCAGCATCTCCTGCGCGTCGGCGAACAGGCTGCGCGCGGCTTCGCCGACGGTGGCGTCGTCGAGGATGGCCGGGAATTTGCCGTTGAGCTCCCAGGTGGCGAAGAACGGCGTCCAGTCGATGAAGTCGATGAGCTCGGAGATCGGAATATCGGCGAGCCGCTGCGTGCCAAGACGTCGCGGTACCGGCGGCAGATAATCGCCGGACCAATTAAGCTTCAGCACATTGACCCGGGCGTCGACCAGCGACAGGCGATGCTTGTTTTCCTCGCCGCGGGCATGGGCCGCGGCAATGCGGGCATATTCGGCGCGGACCTCGGTGACGGTGCGCGCCCGGCTCTCGCGCGACAGGAGCGAGGAGACCACGCCGACAGCGCGGCTTGCGTCATTGACATAGACGGTCTGGCCGCGCCGGTAGTTCGGATGGATCTTGACGGCCGTGTGCACGCGGCTCGTCGTCGCCCCGCCGATCAATAGCGGCAGGTCGAATCGCTGCCGCTCCATCTCGGCCGCGACATGGCACATCTCGTCGAGCGAAGGGGTGATGAGGCCGGACAGCCCGACGATATCCGCCTTTTCGGCGATTGCGGCCTGCAGGATCTTCTCCGCCGGCACCATCACGCCGAGATCGACGACCTCGTAATTGTTGCATTGCAGGACGACGCCGACGATGTTCTTGCCGATGTCGTGGACGTCGCCCTTGACGGTAGCGAGCACGATCTTGCCGGCGGCAGACGCATGTCCGCGCCCGTCCTTGTCCTGTTCCATGTAGGGAAGGAGATAGGCGACCGCCTGCTTCATCACCCGCGCCGACTTCACCACCTGCGGCAGGAACATGCGGCCCGAGCCGAACAGATCGCCGACCACGTTCATGCCGTCCATCAGCGGGCCTTCGATCACGGCGAGGGGACGAGGCGCCTTCCGCCGCGCTTCGTCGACATCGATCTCGATGAAGTCGGTGATGCCGTGGACCAGCGCGTGCGACAGCCGCTTCTCCAACGGCCATTCGCGCCAGGAAAGATCGGCCTCCTTCTTTTCCTTGCCGTGGCCGCGGTGGCGTTCGGCGAGCGCCAGCAGCCGTTCGCCGGCGTCGGCGCGGCGGTTGAGCACGACGTCCTCGCACGCCTCGCGCAGTTCGGGATCGAGATCGTCGTAGACCGCGATCTGCCCGGCATTGACGATGCCCATATCCATGCCGGCGGCGATGGCGTGATAGAGAAACACCGAATGCATCGCCTCGCGTAGGCGCTCATTGCCGCGGAACGAGAAGGAAAGATTGGAGACGCCGCCGGAAACGTGAGCATGCGGCAAGTTCTGTCGGATCCAGCGTACGGCTTCGATGAAGGTGACGCCGTAGCCGTTATGCTCCTCCATGCCGGTGGCGACGGCAAAGATGTTCGGATCGAAGATGATGTCCTGCGCCGGAAAGCCAACGCGGTTGACCAGGATGTCATAGGCGCGCGCGGCGATCTTGGTCTTGCGCTCGAAGGTGTCGGCTTGGCCCGTTTCGTCGAACGCCATGACCACGACCGCGGCGCCGTAACGGCGCACCAGCCGGGCGTGATGGATGAAGGCGTCCTCGCCCTCCTTGAGCGAGATCGAATTCACCACGGCCTTGCCCTGCACGCATTTGAGGCCCGCCTCGATCACCGAGAATTTCGAGGAATCGATCATCAGCGGCACGCGGGCGATGTCCGGCTCCGCGGCGATGAGATTGAGGAACGTGGTCATCGCCTTCGCGGAATCGAGCAGGCCCTCGTCCATGTTGACGTCGAGGATTTGCGCGCCGTTTTCGACCTGATCGCGCGCAACCGCGAGCGCGGCCGGGGAATCGCCGCCGGTGATGAGCTTGCGGAAGCGCGCCGAGCCGGTGACGTTGGTGCGTTCGCCGACGTTCACGAAGGGAATCGCCGGCGCCAGCGTGAACGGCTCGAGCCCGGACAGCCGCAATAGCGGCGCGACGCTCGGAACCTGGCGCGGTTTCTTGCCGGCGACGGCAGTGGCGATGGCGCGGATGTGGTCGGGCGTGGTGCCGCAGCACCCGCCGACGATATTGACGATGCCTGAAGCGGCGAATTCGCCGATCAGTGTCGCCATCGCCTGCGGGCCTTCGTCGTAATGACCGAATTCGTTGGGTAGCCCGGCATTGGGATAGGCGCAGATCAGCGTATCGGCGACACGGCCGAGCTCGGCGACGTGCGCGCGCATCTCGCGCGCGCCCAGCGCGCAATTGAGCCCGATCGACAGCGGCGCGGCGTGCGCGACCGAATTCCAGAAAGCCTCAGGCGTCTGCCCGGAGAGGAGCCGCCCGGAGCGGTCCGTGATGGTGCCGGAAATCATCACCGGCACGCGGATGCCGCACGCTTCCATGACTTCGACGGCGGCGAAGATCGCGGCCTTGGCGTTGAGCGTGTCGAAGATGGTCTCGATGAGAAGCACATCGACGCCGCCGTCGATCAGGCCGCGCACCTGTTCGGCATAAGCGACGTGCAGCTCGTCGAAGGTGATGGCGCGGAAACCAGGATTGGCTACGTCGGGCGAGATCGAGGCGGTGCGGTTGGTCGGGCCGATGGCGCCCGCAACGAAGCGCGCGCGGCCGTCCTCGGCCTGCGCAAAATCCGCGGCCTCCCTCGCCAGCCGGGCACCTTCGAGGTTGAGCTCATAGGCGATCTCCGCCATGGCGTAATCGGACTGCGCGATGCGGGTCGAGGAGAACGTGTTGGTCGAGACGATGTCGGCGCCGGCGCGGAAATAGGCAAGATGAATGGCGCGAATGGCATCCGGCCGGGTCAGGTTGAGGAGATCGTTATTGCCGCGGACCTCGCGGTTCCAGGCGTCGAAACGCGCGCCGCGATAACCTTCCTCGTCGAGGCTGAGCGCCTGGATCATGGTGCCCATGGCGCCGTCGAGCACGAGAATGCGCTCGGCCGCGAGACAGCGCAGCGCGGTTTCTTTTGTCGACTCGATTACTGATCCAGCCATCGGCCTACGCTCGCTCGGTCTCGGCGCGAGGACGCGCGCCGGCGCCGAGCTCTTTGCCGGGCCGCAGTCCCAGCAAGTGGCAGATCGCGTAGACGAGGTCGGCGCGGTTCATGGTGTAGAAGTGGAAATCGGTGACGCCGTGGTCGACCAGATCGAGCACCTGCTCGGCGGCGACGGCGGCGGCGATCAGCTTGCGAGTGGCCGGGTCGTCCTCGAGGCCGTCGAAGCGGGCGGCGAGCCAGTCGGGCACCGAAGCGCCAGCGCGCGCCGCGAAATTCTTGGTCTGCGCGAAATTCTGCACCGGCAGGATTCCGGGCACGATCGGAATGTCGATGCCCGCCGCGCGCACGCGATCGAGATAGCGGAAGTAAAGGCTGTTCTCGAAAAAGAACTGGGTGATCGCGCGGCTCGCGCCGGCATCGACCTTGGCCTTGAGCATGTCGATATCGGCGGCGACGGTTGCGCTGTTCGGATGTTTTTCCGGATAGGCGGACACCGACACTTCGATGTCGGCGATGCGCTTGATGCCGGCGACAAGGTCGGCGGCGTTGACGTAGCCGCCGGGGTGCGGGGCGTAGCGCTCGCCGAGGCCGCCGGGCGGATCGCCGCGCAGCGCCACGATGTGGCGCACGCCCGCCTGCGCATAGGCGGCGATCACCGCGTCCACTTCGGCGCGCATGGCCGCGACGCAGGTGAGGTGCGCCGCCGGCGTTAGCATGGTCTCCCTCAGAATGCGCTTGACCGTCGCGTGCGTGCGTTCGCGGGTCGAGCCGCCGGCGCCATAGGTGACGGAGACGAAATTCGGCTGGAGCGGCGCCAGCCGCCCGATCGCCTCCCACAACGACCGTTCCATTTCCGCGGTCTTGGGCGGAAAGAACTCGAAGGAGACGCGGATGCCGCGCGTAGCCGCGGCGCCAACGAAGCGGCTGGCGCGAGCGCCGCTCATCAGGCCACCTCGCGCTTGGCCGGCGCCGCGAGCGCGATGCGCGGGTCACGCCCGAGCCAAAGCGAAACCGCGATCTTTCCTTCCGGTCCGGGCGGCAGCGTCTGCTGCCGCACGACATCGAGCCCAGCGGCTTGTATCCACTGCTGCGCGGTCTCGGCGGCGAAGCCGAGGCGGCGATGGGCGTGCTCCTCGCGCAGGAATTCCAGATCGTGCGGCGCAAAATCGACGACGAGGAGGCGCCCGCCCGGCCGCAGCACGCGTGCCGCCTCGCGCAGCGCCCGCGCGCTGTCGTCGAGGAAGTGCAGAACCTGGTGGACGATGACGACGTCGAACGAGTCGCGCGGCAGAGCGAGATCGTAGATGTCGCCATGACGCACGCTGCAGTGCTTGAGACCGGCGCGATCGAGCCGCGCGCGGGCGAGCGCCAGCATGTCGAGCGAGAGATCGAGGCCGAGCCCGCTTTCAATGTCGCCGGCGAACAGTTCGAGCATGCGCCCGGTGCCGGTGCCGAGATCGAGCAGCGAACGGATCGGCGCTTCGCCGAGCGCCGCGCGGATCGCCTCTTCGACCGCGGCGTCGGCGACGTGCAGCCGGCGGATGCGATCCCACTCGGCGGCGTGGCGGCGGAAATAATTCTGGGCGGCGGCGGCGCGGGCGGAGCGAACGGCGGCAAGCCGCTCGCGGTCGCGGGCGATGATCGGATCGTCGGGATCGAGCCGGGCGATCAGGGCGCGGGCGATGTCGGCGACGCTGCCGCGCTCACCGAGGCGGAAGAACGCCCAGGATCCCTCGCGATAGCGCTGGACGAGGCCGGCCTCGGCGAGAAGCCGCAAATGGCGGGAGAGCCGCGGCTGCGACTGACGCAGGATGGCGGTGAGGTCGGAGACGGTCAGTTCGGCTTCGGCGATCAGCAGCAGCAGCCGCAGCCGCGTCGCTTCGCCCACAGCTTTGAGCGTCGAGGTGAGGGCTGAAAATGACAGTTGGGCAGAATCCATTTAACTGGCCGCGGCTGGGTGTTTGCATTGATATAAAGATATCTTTATGCGCTTAAATTGGCAAGGGGCGTTGGGATCGGGCCCCACCAATGCGAATTGTCCGGGGTTGCCTGGCCCACCGAGGACTGGTGGCCGCTCTGGCTGCGTGCCAATTTGCGCTCATAATGAAGACAAAAGCGGCCGACGAACCAAACGATCTGCGTGAGGGCGAAGTCGCCGTCGAACTGCCGGCGCGGTTCGATGCCTCGCTCTATTACATCGGCCGCATCCAAACCCCGTGGAAGCGGCGCGAAGATTGTCCGAAAAACCCGCGCGAGACGGACGCGGTATGCAGCGTGGTGGTCGATCCGCGCTGGGTCGCAGGGCTGCAGGGGCTCAAGACCGTCAGCCACGTGGTCGTGCTTTACTGGATGGACCGGGCGCGGCGCGACCTCGTGCTACAGGCGCCGCACCATTATGCCGAGCTTCGCGGCACGTTCGCGCTGCGCTCGCCGGTGCGGCCCAATCCGATCGCCGTCTCCGTGGCACGGCTCGTCGGCATCGAGGGCAACAGACTCTCGGTCGTCGGCCTCGATTGCCTGGACGGAACGCCGCTCCTCGATCTGAAACCCTATTTCGCCTCGACCGACTCGGTGCCCGATGCCGCGGTCGGCTGGCACAGCGGGCGCAAACGCTGAACTCGGCTAGGCGTCAAAACAGCGGCGGTGCTTCGCCGAGCCGCAGCATGCCGAGGTAGATCGAGCCATCGGCGAAGCGAAGCGGCAGCACGGTTGCCGGCTGGTTGTCGATGGTGGCCGGCTGGCCCATCTTCTTGAGGTTTTCGATTAGGTTGGCGTTCGCGGTTTCGCGCACAGCCGCGCCGAGCCCCGGCATCAGGCGGTCCAGCGCCCCCAATCCTTGCCCAGCGGAGAGGTCCGCGCCCGCCAGCCGGTCCAGGCCTTGGCCGATCAAACGGTCGATGCCGAGAAGCGCAACGATGTGATCGAGGTCGACGATGGCGACACGAATGACGCCGTCAAGCTTGCCGTGAGCGTTGACGCTGAGCGTGCCTGAGCCGACGACGATGGCGTCGCCTCGCGTGAAGCGCAGCGATTTGATCTCGACGCCGCCGCCGGCAGCCTGCATCTCGCGGAAGCGATCGGCCCAGGACTTGGGCGACAGATCCTTGAACCCGCGCAGCACGGCATCGAAGTCAACGTCGATCGGGGCGGCGAACAACGCGTGCAGCGTCGGCGCCGTCGCGTCGGTAAGCTTCAGCGTTGCCTCGATCACCGGATGGTCGTTTGGCGCGCCAGCGACAATGCGGCCTTGCAGGTTCGCCTGCTTGGCTGCAAACATCATTTCGCCGTTAGCGCCGGCAGCGCCGACGCGACCGAGGTGCGGCGCTTCGAGTGAAACGGAAAAGCTCTCCGGATTGGGCGGCCGCCCGCTCACGCTCAAACGCGCGCGCGCCCAGTCGGCGACGAAGCTCGGCGGTTGACCCAGCTCCGCCAGCGTGAGCGGACCGGCGACGTCGCCGATCAAGCCGGTCGGATGATAGAGCTCCGCCGCAAAGGCCGCGCCCTTCGCCTTGACGGCGTATCGCGGCTGATTGCTTTTGATCTCGGCCGCGGCATCGGCGCAGTGCGCGACAATGCGGAACGGAAATCCGCCGATGGACTGCGAGCCGCAAGAGTAGACGCGGCCTCCGGCGGCCTCCCGGTCCACCCAGCCGGCAAGGGTCCGGTCTGCAACCGCGGCGGCGTAGTACCATAGCCACACCCACCCGAGAGCAAGCACAATGACGATCGCCGCAAGCGCGAAGATCGGCCGCCATCGGCCCCGGGCGGCCCCGGCGCCAGGCTCTCGCACCGGCCGGATCGCCGGTCGCATCATGCTGAGGGGAGATTCGCCAAGCATTACTTTTCTTCGCCTGCCGACTGCGGCGTTTCAAAGACTAGTGTAGGAAGTTCAATATATTGCACTCGATCGCATGCCATGGCACTGCCATGATCGGGCTGTTAGGCGAGCGCAAGTCCGGTCAGGAGTCAACGAGGGTGGCCGATCTCATCGACCCGCACGAAAACGCCGACCTTTGGGTGTTCGGCTACGGTTCGCTGATGTCGCGTCCCGGTTTCGACTTTCTCGAGCGCGTGCCGGCGCGGCTCATCGGGCTGCATCGGGCGCTCTGCGTTTATTCGTTCGTCCATCGCGGCACGCCGGAGCGGCCGGGTCTTGTGCTCGGTCTCGATCGCGGCGGCATGTGCCGCGGCATCGCCTTTCGTGTCGCCGCCGCGGCGCGCGCCGAAACCCTCGCTTATTTACGCGCCCGGGAACAGGTCACCACCGTTTATCTGGAGACGATGCGGCGGATCGAACTCGAGGACGAAGCCCGGCGGCACTTGCGGGCCCTCTGCTTCATCGTCGACCGCAGCCACGCGCAATATGCCGGGCGGCTCACGCTCGCCGAATGTGTGCATCATGTCCGGCAGGGTCACGGCCGCTCCGGTCCCAATCGCGACTACGTGCTGGAAACCGTCCAGGCCCTGGAAGCGCTGGGCTATCGCGAGACCGATCTGCACCTGATTGCCGAGCGCCTCAAGGGTGTGCATCAGGCGGAGATCGTCGCGCCCTCATCGTGATTTCTGTCGTCCTTCGGCTACGAGCCGGGTGGTCGCTTCCTCCACGACGCTTTGCAGACGGCGGAGGAACGTCCGCTTATCGAGGCCGGGGGCGATCGGTTCGAGCACTTCAACGAGCACGGTCCCGGGATAGCGGCGCAGCGAGCGGCGCTGCCAGAACAGGCCGGAATTAAGTGCCACCGGCACACAGGTCAGGCCGATCTCGGCATAGAGATAGGCGATGCCGGGCAGGTAGTGCGGCGCGGCGCCCGGCGGACGCCGCGTGCCCTCCGGAAAGATCACGATCTGGCGCCCGCGCGCGATCTCCTGGCGTGCCAGCGCGGCCATGCGCGCCAGCGCCGTCGCCCGTGTGCCGCGGTCGATCGGAATCATGCGTGCCTTGCGCGCCAGCCAGCCGAATAGCGGAATCCACATCAACTCGCGCTTGAGGACGTAGGTCGGATCGTCAAGGAGCGCAAACAGCGCAAAGGTCTCCCAAAACGATTGGTGCTTGCAGGCGACGATGCATGCCCCCTTGGGAAGCTTTTCGCGCCCGCGCCATTCGACCGTGATGCCGCAGACAACGCACAGCAGCCAGAGACTAGACCGCGCATAGGAGCGCAGCACGGCGAGCAGGAACCGATGAGGCAGCACGAGGGTCGGCAGCGCGACGAGCATGCGAACGACGATGTTCACATAAAACAGCGCGTTGAACAGGATCGAGCGGGCGAGAAGAGCAAAGGAGCGAGACAAAGGCGACCCGGTCAGTGGAATCGGTCAGGCGAGCGCGCGTCGGAAACGCGATTGTTCCCGGCTTCCCCAGCCAACGAGTCGAAGCGCATGCGCAGTTGGGCGAAAAGGTATTTGAAATATTCCGAGAGCACCAGCCGGGTGGTCGCGCCGTTCGACCACCACGGCTCGATGCGCAAGCGGTCGGAGACGACCGGGAACGGGATCAGCGCGACATCGGGAAGCTGGTGCGCGATCTCGGCGCGCGCCCGCGGCATGTGGTAGGCGGACGTGACGATGATGAGCGAGTGGAAGCCGCGATCGATGGCCCAGCGGCGCGTCCCCACGGCATTGCCGAGCGTGTTGATCGCGGAATAGTCGAGGTCGACGCAGCAGGCGAGCAGGCGGCCGTAACCGGTGACCTGCCGCGCGATATCGGCCGTCGTCGTTCCGGGGTTGACGCCGGTGATGAGCAGGCGCTTGCCGCGACCGGCCGCCAGCAGCTCGAGCCCGTCAGTGACGCGGGAGGTGCCGCCGGTCAAAACCACGATGCCGTCGGCGCTGCGATCGAGCACGACCTCCTGGCTCGGCAACAGCCAGAGGAAAGCCATAAAGCCGAGGACGATGGCGATGCCACCGAGGACGGCAAGCCTGACGGCAAATGATCTGATACGCCGCGTTTTGACGGCGGCCTTAAGGCGGAGCATCGCCGCGCGCGTCCCCGACGCCCAATTTCGTTCCGACAGCCGACATCGGCATCATAATCGCAATTCCGGCGGCAAGTTGATCTTGTTTCGGTCGTTCAGTCGATGGTCTCCAGAGTACGATTGACCGTGCGGCGCGAAGCGAGTGCCGTGACGATTGCCATCAAACCGATCTGTCCCAGGATCGCCAGATAACCGGCAACCCCGATGGAGAAATTCCCGAAAAGGGTCGCGATCTGGTCGCCCCCCGCGGTCCTGGCGAGCCAAGCGTTCACCGTTTCGGAAACGCCGAACAGCAAGATCGCCGCTGCACCGCCGAGCGCGCCGCCCTTGAAGCCGAGCATGAGGAAATGGTGCTGGAATTGTCCGGCGATGAAGCCGTCGGTCGCTCCCACGTAATGCAGCACTTCGACGATCGGACGATTGGTCGCCATCGCGCCGCGGGTGGCGAACGTGACCGAGAGCACGGTGACGGCCAGCACCAGGGCAAAGACGGCGACGCCGGCCGCAACCGCCATCGCCCCCATGGTGCGCATGCGCTCGATCCAGCGGCGATGATCGTCGAGGCTGGCGGTGAGAACCCGCGCTGTGAGCGCCTGCCGCAATGACGAGAAATCCGGCCTGCCGCCGGACGACAGCTTGACCACGATCAGGCGCGGGATCGGCAGGTCGTCCAGCGCGATGCCCGTGCCGAGCCAGGGCTCGACCAATCGCGCGGATTCCTGCTTGGTATAGGCGCGAACGTCGGCGATGCCGGGAGCCGCGCGCGCGATCTCGATGGCGTTGCGCACATCCGCCTCGATGTCGCGCCCGGGTGCCGGCCGGATCTGGATGGTGACCTCGCGCCCGACTTCCGATTGCCACTCGCTTGCGGCGCTCGCCACCAGCATCACGGCTCCGGTCGTCAGCGAGGCAAGGAAGGTCATGATGGCGACCACCGCGGCGAGCGAACGCCCGGCGATCGAGCTTCTGGGGACGAGCGGCGTCAAGGCGGGCGGCGCGCGGACCAGTGGTGCTGTTTGGTCAAGATGGCCCCACGGTTCCGCCATGGTCTCGACCGGTTCAGTCATAGACATGCAGGCGTCCCTCATGCAGGACCAGCCGGCGCGCATCGTATTCGTCCATCAGCGCGATGTCGTGCGTGGCGATGATGACGGCGGTACCCGATTTGTTGAGCTCGACGAACAGCCGCAGCAATCGCTGGCCGAGACTGGGATCGACGTTGCCGGTCGGCTCATCGGCTAGCAAGAGCTGCGGGCGCGCGATGACGGCGCGCGCGATGGCCGCGCGCTGCTTCTCGCCGCCGGAGAGTACCGGCGGCAACGCCCCCACGCGCTCGCCGAGCCCGACCCATTGCAATAGCTCGACGACCTCCGATCGGTAGTCGGCTTCCTCCTGGCCGAGGACGCGTAACGGCAGCGCCACGTTCTCGTAGGTGGTCATGTGGTCCAGCAGGCGGAAATCCTGGAAGACGATGCCGATCCGCCGCCGCAGGCTGGCGCGGCCATCCTTGGTCAACGTCGCGGTGTCATGGTCGAATATGCTGATCAAGCCGCGGGTCGGCCGCAGCGCCAGCAACATCAGGCGCAGCAGCGAGGTCTTGCCGGCGCCGGACGGGCCGGTGAGGAACTGAAAGGAGTGCCCGTCGATCCCAAAGTTGAGGTCGCGCAGCACCTCGGGACCTTGGCCATAGCGCAAGCCGACATTTTCGAACTGGATCACGCCGTCCTCCGAAAAGCCTCCGGGACCTTGGCGGTGGGCAGCGGCTGATTCGCGGCCTTGTTGCCAGCCTCATACCATGCCACCCTGATGCTTGCGGGCCGCTATGGTTTCCAATTCGTTAACAAATCGGAGGCTAGGTTTGCCGGGAAGGTGACGCGCCGTTGATTCGCCGATGCTGATCGTTTGCCCGTCCTGCGCTACTTCCAACGACGTGGAGCCGGTAAGCCTGCTCCCCGAAGGGCGATACGTACGCTGCCTGCGCTGCCGCGTGGTTTGGCACGCGGTGCCCATGCGGACAAGCTCCTCGCCGCCGCGGCGGCGCTTGGTCCCGAGCCCAGCCTTGCCGAAGCCATGCTGGAGGCCGAGGCTCAAATGTCGCAGCCGGAACCTCTCGCTCAAGCAGCGGCCGACATGGCTTGGTCCAACGAATGCGCAGGCGAGGTGCTTGACGACGAGCCGCCGGGGGAGGGCGGATCGTTTGCGGCGGCCGATGAGGATGAGCAGGCCGCGGAGGACGGATTGGTCTTAGCGGCGGCCGATGACTACGACCCCGCAGCCGCGGATGAGATTGCCGCCGACGAGCCAAGCGAGTTCGCGGAAGAGAAAGCGCCGCCGATCGCGCCGGTCGATCTCGATCAAGCCCGGCTGCCGATCGAGATCGACGAAGATGCTCCCGCGTATTCGGCCGAGCCGCTCCAGGCGATCCGAAGCTTTACCGCGTGGCCACATCTCGGTCGCGCCAGACACTGGTCGCCGCCGCGTTGGCCTATGTCGCACCTACGCACCGGCATCCTGGCGCTGCTCATTGTCAATTGCATTCTCGTTGGCTGGCGCAGCAACGTTGTGCGCGCCTTCCCGCAAACCGATTCGTTCTACAAGCTGGTGGGCCTGCCGGTGAACCTGCGCGGCCTCGCCTTCGAGGCCATCACCACGATGACCGAATGGCACGAGGGCGTGCCGATTCTCGTGGTCGAAGGAAATATCGCCAACAGCGCCCGCAAATTCGTCGACGTGCCGCGGCTCAAGTTCGTCGTGCGCAACGCCGCGCGGCAGGAAATCTATTCCTGGACGGCCATTGTATCGCGCACGCCGCTGCCGCCGGGCGAGGCGGTGTCCTTCCGCACCCGGGTCGCCTCGCCGCCGCCCGACGCGCACGACGTAGTCCTTCGCTTCGTCGATCGCCGCGACATTGTCGCGGCGGCACGCTGACCGGCCATGGCGCGCATTCTCATAGCTGAAGACGAGGAATCGTTATGCGCGCTGTCGGCACGGGCGCTCGCGACCGACGGTCATGAAGTCAAGACTGCGGGCGACGGCCGTGAGGTGCTCGACCTGCTTAGTCGCGAAGAGGGCCGCTTCGACCTTCTGCTCACCGACATCCGCATGCCGGTCATGGACGGCATTGCGCTGGCGCTGGCGGCGGCGCGCGATTATCCCGATCTGATCATCCTATTGATGACCGGCTACGCCGATCAGCGCGAACGCGCCCAAGGCCTCGACGCCATCATTCACGATGTGCTGACCTAGCCGTTCTCCGTCGCGGTGCTGCGCGATACGGTCAATGAAGCGCTGGCGGTCAGGACGCGGAACTGAAGCCGATCCGTTAGGCATCATCCGAGGCGGCGTAAGGCCGCGGCAGTGGCTCGACCGAGAGGTCGGGATGCGGCCGGCCGAAATCGGGCGCCGGCGAATCCTGCCCGATCTGCACGATGCCGCGGCGGATCGCGCGGGTGCGGGCGAAGTGCGCGAACAACGCCTCGCCGTCGCCGCGGCGGATGGCGCGAGCGAGCTGCGATAAATCTTCGTTGAAGGTGCCGAGCATTTCCAGCACCGCGTCCTTGTTGGCGAGGAATACGTCCCGCCACATGGTCGGATCGGACGCAGCGATGCGGGTGAAATCGCGAAAGCCGCCGGCGGAGAATTTAAGCACCTCGGAGCGGGTCACTTCGCCGAGCTCGTCGGCGGTACCGACGATGGTATAGGCGATGAGATGCGGCAGGTGGCTGGTGATCGCCAGCACGAGGTCGTGGTGCGCGGCCGGCATGGTCTCGACGGTCGCGCCGAGCGTACGCCAGAACGCGGCCAGTTTTTCCACGGCGCCGGGATCGGCGCCTTCGGGCGGCGTGAGGATACACCAGCGGCCGACGAACAAAGACGCGAAGCCGGCGTCCGGGCCGGAATGCTCGGTGCCGGCGACCGGATGCGCCGGGACGAAATGCACGCCCTCGGGCAGATGCGGCGCCATGTCGCGAATGACGGCGCCCTTGACCGAGCCGACATCGGAAACGGTCGCGCCGCGCACGAGATGCGGCCCGATCTCGGCGGCGACGTCGCTGCAGGCGCCGACCGGAACGCAGACGATGACCAGATCGGCGCCCACCACCGCGACGGCATTACTTTCGACCACTTGGTCGGCAAGGCCGAGCTCGGCGACGCGGCGACGCGTCGGAGCGGAACGCGCCGTCGCTACGATCTCGCGCACGGCGCCTTGCGCGCGGGCGGCCCGCGCGATCGAGGAGCCGATCAAGCCGACGCCGATCAAGGCGAGGCGGTTAAACAGCGGGGCGGGCTTGGTCACAGCGTCACGCCGCTTTCGCCAAGAATTCTTTGAGCGCGGCGACGACGAGGTGGTTTGCCTCCTCGGTACCGACGCTCATGCGCAGCGCGTTCGGCAGCTTGTAGGGGCCGAGCTGGCGCAGGATCAGCCCGCGCGCGGTGAGGAAGGCATTCGCGTCCCTGGCGGTGCGTCCCTTGGCGTCGGGAAAGTGGATCAGCACAAAATTAGCGACGCTTGGCGTCACCTTCAGCCCGAGCTTGCCGATCTCCTGCGACAGCCAAGCGAGCCAGCGCGTGTTGTGCTCGCGGGCGTGCTCCTGGTGCGCGTGATCCTCGATCGCCGCCACGCCGGCGGCGATCGCCGGCGCATTGACGTTGAATGGGCCGCGAATGCGATTGATGGCGGCAACGACGTGGGCGGGGCCAAACATCCAGCCAAGCCGGATAGCTGCCAAGCCGTGAATCTTGGAGAACGTGCGAGTCATGACGACGTTGTCGTTGGTGGCGACGAGCTCGATGCCGGACTCGTAATCGTTGCGTCGGACATATTCGGCATAGGCCGCGTCAAGCACGAGCAGCACCTGCGGCGGCAAGCTACGGTGCAGCCGCTTGACCTCGTCGAAGGAGATGTAAGTGCCGGTCGGGTTGTTCGGATTGGCGAGAAAGACGATTTTCGTCTTCTTCGTCACGGCAGCCAGGATCGCATCGACGTTTGCCGTGTAATCCGTCTCCGGCGCGACCACCGGCCGGGCGCCGGTGCCGAGCGTCGCGATCGGATAGACGAGAAAGCCGTGCGTGGTGTGGATTGCCTCGGCGCCGTCGGCGAGATAGGCGCGCGCCAGCAAGTTCAACAGGTCGTCGGAACCGGCGCCGCACACGATGCGATCCGGATCGAGGCCGAACGCCCGCCCGATCGCCTCGCGCAGCTCGGTCGCCGAACCGTCGGGATAGTCCTCTAAATGCGCGGCGACGGATTTATAGGCCGCGATCGCGCGCGGGCTCGGCCCGAGCGGCGTCTCGTTGGACGACAGCTTAAATACCTTGGCCACGCCCTCCGCACTGCTCTTGCCGGGCACATAGGCCTCGATATCGAGGACGCCAGCCCGCGGCTGGGGACGTTGAACGGCGGACATTTCAGACAAACTTCATTACCTTCCTCCTTTTGGGGGAGGCATTCCTACTTGTGCGGCACCGTATAGCGGGTCGCGTGGCTGCCGACGAGGGCCCTCGAGCGGATCGAGGCGCCGGTCCCAACAAGGGCGTCGGCGACCGGGCCGATGCCGCCACGTTCGACCGAGATAAGCAAGGCGGCGCCGTCGAAGGCGCGGTCGGGGACCGCGATCGCATCGGCGAGGCCGGCGAGCCGGTCGACCAAGCCGGCGGTCCAGCCGGAAACTCGCACGCTCCACACCTCGGTTTCGGTCACCATGGCATCCGCCGTGGCGCGCGAGACCACGAAGACCGGCATGCCGGCCGGATGATCGGCGCGTTCGACGAAGGGCAGCCGGGCAATGATTTTCGGAGCGGTGTCGAATTCGAGCGCCGTCCACCATGGGCCGGCGCCGGCGATGGCGAAGGCGGGAACCAAGCCGAGATCGCCCTTCGACGCGGTCACCGCTTGGACCACGCTCGCCGCTCCCATATGCGGCACGAACGGCACGGTGAAACCGAAATGAAACCGCGCGGAATCGCGCATCAGCGCGTCGCCGGCGGAGAGGTCGGCGTGCACGGCGAACGGTGCCTGCACGTAGGTGAATGTCGAGATAATGACGCGCCAGATACTCTCGGCGGTGTCGAGCGGCAGGCTGCCATGATGGCGCTGGACGAGGCGGCGCATCATGTCGGCCTCGCGCGCCGGGCGGAACGCGGAGCCGGATTCTTCACTCTTCTTGACCGCGATCAGTCGTTCGATGATCTCGCCACGCTCGATCAAAAGCGCGTGCATCGCCTCGTCGATCCGATCGATCTCGCGACGCAGCTCGGCAAGCGGGGGTTCGTTTTGGCGCGGCGGTTTCGGCATGGGTCATCCCGGCGATAGCCTCGATTGATAGGTGCCGTTAAGCGCGAAATCAAAGAAAACATTGACTCCGCCGGGCAGCGGCCTAATTACGCCCCTTTGACCGCCGCGGCGGCGGGGCCACCAGGCCGGGAAGCGCCGATCCGGGAAGTACTTATGGCAGAGGCCAGCGCCACGCTCGATCTCGCCGACCGCACGCGCGAAGCGGACCATCCGCATTCGCTGGTCGTGCGCTTTCCGGCGAATAATCCGTTGCGGCTCGATGCCGGCATCGACTTCAGCCCATTGCAGATCGCCTACCAGACTTATGGCGCACTCAACGCCGAGCGCAGCAACGCCATTCTCGTCTGCCACGCGCTCACCGGCGATCAGCACGTCGTCAATGACCATCCGGTGACCGGCAAGCCGGGCTGGTGGGAGACCATGGTCGGGCCCGGCCGGCCGATCGATACCGAACGTTATTTCGTCATCTGTCCCAACGTCGTCGGCGGCTGCATGGGCTCGTCCGGGCCGGCCTCGACCAATCCGGCGACCGGCATGCCGTGGGGTCTCGACTTTCCCGTCATCACCGTGCGCGACATGGTGCGCGCGCAGGCGATGCTGCTCGATTATCTCGGCATCGATTCGCTGTTTGCGGTCACCGGCGGCTCGATGGGCGCAATGCAGGTGCTGCAATGGGCGGCAAGCTATCCGCGGCGCGTATTCGCGGCGCTGCCGATCGCAGGCGCCACGCGGCATTCGGCGCAGAACATCGCCTTCCACGAGGTCGGCCGCCAAGCGGTGATGGCCGATCCGGACTGGCGCGGCGGACGCTATTTTGCGGAAGGCACCAACCCGCGGCGCGGACTCGCGGTCGCGCGCATGGGCGCGCACATCACCTACCTGTCCGACGCCGCGCTGCACCGAAAATTTGGCCGCCGCTTTCAGGACCGCGACAACCCGACGTTCTCTTTCGATGCCGACTTTCAGGTCGAGTCCTACCTGCGGCACCAGGGCATCACGTTCGTCGAGCGCTTCGACGCCAATTCCTATCTCTATCTCACCCGCGCCATGGATTATTTCGATCTCGCCGCCGATTACGACGGCGTCGTCGCCAACGCCTTCCGCGGGGCGCCGACGCGGTTCTGCGTCATCTCGTTCACCAGCGATTGGCTGTTCCCGACGCCAGAATCGCGCGCCATCGTTCATGCGCTCAATGCCGCCGGCGCACGCGTCTCCTTCGCCGAGATCACCACCGACAAGGGCCACGACGCCTTCCTGCTCGACGAGCCGGAATTGTTCACCATCGTGCGCGGCTTTCTCGAGGGCGCGGCGAAGGTGCGTGGACTGCCGCCGGCGCGGAGGTGAGTGATCATGCAACGCGCGAAGTCGGTTCGTGTCGATCACCTCTCCCCGGCGGGGAGAGGGAGCGCGTGGGAGTAAGCTGATGCTGACCCGGCTCAAGCGCGACCTCACCATGGCGGAAGCCGCGCGCGGCCCGGGCGGCTCGCGCGTCGATTTGCTCGTCGTCGCCGACATGGTCGAGCCCGGCGCGCGCGTGCTCGACGTCGGCTGCGGCGACGGCGAATTGCTGCGGCTCCTGGAGACGCGCGGCGTCGACGGCCGGGCCATCGAGCTGTCCCGCGAGGGCGTCAATGAATGTGTCGCCAAGGGTCTCGCTGTGGTTCAGGGCGACGCCGACACTGACCTGGAAGATTATCCCGACGACGCCTTCGATTTCGTCATCCTGTCGCAGACGCTGCAGGCGACGCGGCAGCCGCGCGTCGTGCTCGAGCACATGCTGCGCATCGGGCGCCATGCCATCGTCTCGTTCCCCAATTTCGGTCACTGGCGCATCCGGCTGCAAATCGCGCTCGGCGGCCACATGCCGCATACCGACAATCTGCCCTATGCCTGGTACGAGACGCCCAATATCCATTTTTGCAGCATCAAGGATTTCCGCCAGCTCTGCCGCGTGTCGGGCGCCAAGATTGAGGAGGCGGTGGCGCTCAACGCCTGGGGCCGGCGCATGCGGCTGAAGATGCCGTGGTGGTTCTGGAATTTGTTCGGCGAGCAGGCGGTGTTTTTGCTGAGCCGCCGCGGGTAGAATAGCCATGACGCGCGACGCTGCTTGGTCAAGCCCCGCCATGACGGGTCGGGGTCGTGTAATATGCGCTGCCTAACGTCCGATCGCGCCAAGCGATCGGCACGGGCCCGTAGCTCAATGGTCAGAGCCAGCGGCTCATAACCGCTTGGTTGGAGGTTCGAGTCCTCCCGGGCCCACCATGAATTCATTAAGGTTTTTGCCGCTTGGCCTTATCGTTTTCCGGCTCGACCAATGAAACGACCAATGAAACGTTCGCTGGTTGTTTCCCGGTGATTGCCATGGCAGCGCCGCGCATGTAGTCCGGATGATGGTGGCCGTATGTCCGCTCAATCATTGCCGCCGACATCCCAAGATACCCGGCCGCCTGCCAGATTGGCACGCCGCGCTGCATCAGCCAGGTCGCCGCCGTGTGCCGTAGCGTGTGGGGTGTCACCTTGCCCCACAGTTTAGCAAGCTTCACGGCGTGCCTAAACCCCGTCTTGACCGACTTGATCGGCGCGCCTTGCCACTCCACGAAATGCGATGTGACGATGCCGCGCCGAACCCAGCGCCGCATGTGGGCGAGCAACCGCGGCGGAAGCGGCGCCGGTGTTTGCCGTTTGTTGGTCGCCCGCCGGCCGATGGCGAGCCGATAGTAGATGCCTTGGTCGAGATCGACGAACGAGTGGCCTAGATTTCGGTACGGGGACGCCGAGGCAATCGCGCTGGCGCGCGTGCCGGTGTACAGGCCGATCAGAATGAACCGAGCCAAGTGCTGCAACGGCCGCTTGGCCGTTTGAACCGGCTGTCCTTTGTGGCGACCGCGGTAGATAGTTTGCTGCTCGCGGTACCGCCAACAGGCCCAGACCAGCTTCGCCGCTTCGGCGCGGGTGAGCCACCGGTCGCGCGGCGGTCCTTTCGGCGGCAAGGTCAACCGCACCGTGCCGTAGTGCAGACTTTCCTTGGCATGGTGGTTGATCGCGGCCCGCAGCGTCTCGAGGTCTGCGTGAGCGCCGCCGGTATTGCCACGCGCCCGAACATACGCCCGGCATTCCGCTGCAGTGACCTGCGAGAGCATTTTGCCGCCCCAGTAATCATTGAGCCGGCCGATCATTCGCTCCAGCTTCGGCTGGTCCGCGATCCGCGGCCCGCAATCGTCGAGATAGATGGACAGCACTTCGGCGACATCGATCTGGTCAATGTCGCGGGGCCGCCGCGATGGCTGGTACTTTGCAGCGATGTAAGCGGCTAGGCGCTGTTCCGCTTCGTCAGTTTGATCCTTAAGGCATCCCGTGGCGAACTGCTTGTTACCGTCAATGATGATCCAGACCGCACTTCTGACGATCCGGCCGCGTTCTCGGCGGGCTGGCCTGAGCCACAATCGCGCACCTTTGCTTCGACGCGGCATAGCTCCCTCATCCGTTCGATGTTGGCCAGCGTAGTATAGTCTTTTCCTGCGATACGCTCGACTATAAGCCGACCTCGCGCACTTTCTCGGCGTAGACCGGATGCCGTCATCGACCCGTCTGGAAAAGCTAAGGCAGCTGCAACGGATAGCCGAAGCGGCGTGTCCGGCCTAATCTCATTACGCGACGGCAACGTCGCTCGAGTCATTTGTTTGACGCTTTCGCTAGACAGGCTCGCGCCGCCTCCGAAACCCGCACGGCACGATCTTAGCTCGGCGAGCACCGGTAATCGCCATCAAGACCGCGCCGCAACGTCGGAGCGACGGCGTGCACCTTGCCCATTCATGGCCGACAAACGAAGAGAAAAATAGTTCGTAAAATGATGCTCGTTATAGCTTTTTTCCGAGCGTCTTTGGTCGAGGCCCGCGTCCCATCAACCAGCGAAGCAACGGGGTCGTGTGACGCTGTTTCAAAAAACCGACGGCCCTCATCCCTCACCTTCAATGCCTTCTTGATTGCCGTGAACACTTCCGAGTCGCTAATGTCCGGCTTGATCATGCGGAGGCTAAGTCGAATGAATTCCGTCGAAGACTGCTTCGTTTCGACATGATTCCCCCCTTTGGTCTTTCGATATCTAATTTCTTCGGCGTCGGCACCTTCTTGATTATCCACCCCGTAGACCATGAAGGCTTCTCGGCTGTTATGAACTCCCACAATTCGATCAACTCCAGAGCAGGCCGCGTGTAGGGCGAAGTCGGTCTGCCCCGCCCTCGCGGTCTGTCAGATGTGCCCGTTGCCACCTTCATGGCGCCAGCTAGCACCTCTATTATCACATGAGTCTCATTGAGGGTACGATAAAAGTCCAGCACGCCGCGTTCTGCAAAGCGTTGTGGATGTATTTTTTGAGCAAAAAGCAATATCTGTTCAACATGACGAATATCCATCTTCATGATGCCATCAACAACTGAGCCGAAGTTTTGCGCTGCGACCGCGGCGGACCGAATGCTCTGTAGCACACGCCCAGAGTAATCCTCACTATCTGAAAGCCGACGTCCATATATAGCGACAATATTGAACAGCTCTAGGAGCAATCGATCGACCTGGGCGTCGTTTTTCTGCAGGGGGGCCAGCTTGCAAATCCCATCTATTTCTTTCGGATGCATCTCTCGAAAGCGTTCCAACAACCATTTATCGTCGTCATCGAGAGGTCCCAGGTCCATTGGACTACCGTAAGTTTTCAAGAGAGCAAGCAATAGCATTTTATTTGGTCTGCGGCCAGCCAAGCCGCGGTCCCTAAAATCATGAGTTATCGGCCCATTTTACGAAACATTGTTTTCTAGCCTCGCGCGGTTACTCGTGGTCCAAAGCACCTTATGGGGGAGCTACGGCACCGCTCGCAAGTCGAAAGGCCGTGCGCCCCCGTAAATGCAAAATGACAAACTGAAGAAGGAAAACATCATGGCTAAGTCAAACAATGAAGACGACGGAGGTTGGGACAAACTCGAACGCGAGTTTTGCAAGGTGAAGAACAACGTCGCAACACCAGCCAATGGCAGTAAACCGCTGTCCGCGAGTGAGCAAGCGAAGCTCATCGATAAATTTGCTTCTGAAATCCGGTCGCTCTGGTATCGCTCCGTAAAGGCAATTCTCGTCATTGCCACGGCCTGCGCCGAGGCCGACAGGCAGCTTGGTCCAAAACAGAGGAAGATCTTAGTGGAAAAGCGCCGTTCGGGGAGTCGACGTTCAGCAAGTTGGTGCAGATTGGCAAGGACCTGCATATCCGCGACATTATTAAGTCGCTGCCTCCGAGTTATTCGACGATCTACCTCGTGAGTCAAATGTCGAAGCAGCAACGAGACAGCGGTATCGATGCTGGTGTAATACACGCCGATGCAACCCGGGAGGATATCGAGAACTTTCGCGCTGGTGACGGGCCATCGCCCAAAGGCGACCCGCGGTCGGAACCGGAACGGCGTTCGGCAAAAGCGAACAAGGCACAGGAGTCCGCCGGTCGCAGCGAGCAAAAGACCTCGGATGCGGACGAGGATTTCGATTTCTCATTCGATGACGACGAGGATTCTTCGGAGGACGACCAAAACGGTTCCGAACCGTCTGCAGAGAGCGACGACGTCTATGACTCGGTGGTAGCGGAATGGAAGAAGATCGGTCTTCGTCGCAGCACCTGGCGGGCCACGCCGGAAAACGTGCGGCAGAAGTTTATTGAAGAGGTTCTTCGACGTGAGCCACCCAAGCCGCCGGCGGCACCTGCGAAGTAGACAACCGATGATGCGTGCCCGGGGCGAGCCGGTGTATTAGCGAAGCTAGGAATGGGCAAAAACAAACAGTTATGGAAGGCGCATACGCCAACGCCTTCAAGCTCCAATAAGTTCGTGCGCTTCGAGAGCGAAGACGAGATGGCCGAGCTTCAGCAAGATATGCTCGAGCTGCTGAAGGGTGGCGGCGTTCATCGTGCCCAATACGATCAGCTGGCGGCTTGCGGCTCAAAGCGTTGTAGCGCCAATCCATGCCTGGAGGCATGCTGGTTCGGCACGCGGCGTCGGCGTCTACGGGAAATTTCAGCCGTGTACCGCCTCATCCGGCAGAGCAAAGGTCCGGTCTACGAGGTTCGCGCCCTTCGCTCAACGTGGGCTCGGCCGATCGGACGGCTTCAAGAGGTCAGCATCGCAGCAGCGAAACAATCGGTACGCCGGGCTTTTGACAGGCTGAACCTGCCAGCGCTCGTTGTTGTCGGTACCTTCAAGGCATATGTCGCGGCTGAAAGTGAAACGCTCGAATGGAAGGGCGAGTTGCATCTGATCGTTGCGGGTGCAGAGAAAGAGGAATTGGAAGAAGTCCTATCTAGGGTCGGGCACTGTAAGAACCTCGACATCTGCGTTCGAGTTATGCCGGTCGATAACCTCGGCCAGGCAATGAGCCGCGTTCTGCGGCGGGATCTTCAGACTTGGCAGCACCCATGGCAGCCTTGGCTCGACTGTCCACGGCCCACAAAGCAGAATCGACGGGAATTTTACAGTTGGCTGTTAGGCTTGGCACCTGGCGACCGCTTGGTTCGATACGGCTGTGACCGGTACTTCAACCAACTGGCCAAAGCGCCGAGGACAATTCGACCGCCCAAGAAACGTCGTTATCCTTACTGGCTGGACCGCTGGATGTTCGGGAACCATCCGCCGAATTGCTCGTGTCGCGTTTGTTGGCCGAATGGTCGCCCATGGGAAACTTGACCCTCCTCACCCCTTACGACCCTCAGCTGGCTCGGAGGTCTCGAAGTTGCTGCTTTGCGACGTGAACCATCGCGACGATATGACGGAAGCTCGCTTTGACGGTGGCGACCCAGAGCAAAGACGGACGCAGGCATCGCCCAGAAGGTGTATTCTAGATCCCGTGTTTTCCGGGCCGAATTGGTCGCTGAGGCCACACGTCACCGACTCTAAGTCCAATGGATCTCATGGCGAATCACGAATGGATTGAGCTTTTCGTGAACCTGCTGCGCAACAGCCTCTCGTAACTGGATTGGTACGCCCTGTATCGTTACGGTTGCCAAACTGCCATACGTGTCATGGGCGCCGACGCTGACTTCATAGCGTATGCCTTGCTCGATCAGCGGGGCCAGCCTCTGCGTGAACACCCGTTGCGCCGCATTCCACCGCAGCTGCGGCTTGAACACTTTGCCGACGCCGGTCACCGGCATCGGATCGATTAAGACGATCTCTACTGGCACCGCGGCCCGCTCCGGCGTGCGCTCGCGCACCCATGCTTCCAGCTCACCAGGCGCCACGCTCGCGCCGGCCTTTAACTGAATATAGGCCAGCGGCAGTTCGCCCGCGTAAGCATCGGGCTGGCCGACTACCGCGGCAAGCCCGACGGCAGGATGCTGAAAGAACACCTCCTCGATCGGCGCCGGGTCGATATTGTGGCCGCCGCGGATCACGGTGTCCTTGGCGCGACCAGTGATCCACAAGTAGCCGTCTTCGTCGAGGCGCCCTAAGTCACCAGAGTTGACCCAGCCTGGCTCAATGAACGCGCCCTTGTTATGTGCGTCGTTCAGATAGCCGCTGAACACGCCGGGTCCAGCCATTGCAACAACCCCGATTTCATTGCTGGCACAGTCGCGCTGATGGCGACCGTCCGCATCGACCTTAACGACGCGAACGCGGCTGTACGGTACTGGGTGGCCAACCGAGCCAAGCCTGATCGGTCGGTCCAAGTATGCGATGGCATGCACACTGGCGGTCTCGGTCATGCCGTAAACCTCGACAACCGGGACGTTCAATTTGTCCTGCAGTGCCTTGCCGACCGCAACTGGAATTGCCGAGCCGCCGCCTCCCACATAGCGAAGGCAGGAAACGTCGGCGTTACCGATCGGGACCGCGAGCGATGCCGCGAGAATTGTCGGCACGCTCGGGAAGATTTCCGGACGATAGCGCTCAACCAACGACCAAACATTTCTCAGTGCGGCCGGATTTCGCCAACCCGCTGGCGACAGCACCACCAGACAGCATCCACTCGAAAACGTTGCCAGGGTTTGCGTTAGGGCGCCACCCACATGGTATAGCGGCATGCCGAACAGAAGGTTGCGGCCCGGTGAAGACTTGAGCATCAGATTGCAAGCCCAGGCCTGATGCACCTGGTTTGCGTGGGTCTGGCGAACAAGTTTCGGCGTGCCGGTGGTGCCGCATGCGGATAGCCGAAATACACGAGCACGCCGTAAGGGTGGGGTCGGTCCAGTGCGCATCCTCGAAGATCATCAGCACCGGATTTTGGTGCGTCAGCGCCTCGGTTTGTGCAATGAGCGCCTTCATCGTTTCTTGCCGACGCTGCTCCGGCGCAAGGTCGAGCGCCGGATAGCGACCATCGTTCGGCAGCGACAGCATCTCGGCGAAGAGGGCAGCGTCCTGTTTGGGGGTCGAAGTCTGCGCGAGCACCGCGTCGAGCTTGTCGAGCTTCGCTTGCGGGGTGTCGCCGTGCGCCAGTCCGGCAGCACGGTCCATCTGGCCGATGATCGGATAAAGCGCGCTGTCAGTGTGCTGCGGCGAGCAGAAATAGCGCAACCGCGTGTGCGGCTCGGCGGCGAGGCGTTCCAGCAGCGCGGCCGTGAGCCGCGATTTGCCGATACCGGCCTCGCCGGAAAGAAGCACCACCTGGCCTTCACCAGTCTTGGCCATCGACCAGCGACGCAGCAGCAATTCGAGTTCTTCTTCCCGCCCGACCAGGGCCGTCAAGCCGCTGGCGTGCAAGGCCTCGAAACGGCCTTCCGCCGAACTCGCCCGCAGCGCCGCCCAGGCCCGCACTGGCCCCGCGATGCCCTTGAGGTCCTTTGCCCCAAGGTCCTCAAACTCGAATAGATTGCCGAGAAGCTTTCGTGTGCTCTCTGCGATAACGACCATGTTCGGCTCTGCGATGCTTTGCAGCCGCGCCGAAAGGTTCGGCGTCTCGCCAACGATACCGCGCTCGTGTGCCTCCCCCGATCCGATCAGGTCGCCGACGACAACCAGCCCGGTTGCTATGCCGACACGGGTTTGCAGCGCAGCGCGCGTCTTGAGACCGGTCACCGCCGCGGTCAGCTCCAGTCCAGCCCGGACCGCTCGCTCGGCGTCGTCCTCATGGGCATGCGGATAGCCGAAATACACCAGCACGCCGTCGCCCATGTATTTGGCCACGAACCCGTCGAACCGGCGCACCGTCTCGGCAACGCATTTCTGATAGGCCGAAATAACCTCTCGCAGGTCCTCCGGGTCCATGCGGGCCGAAAGTGCCGTCGAGCCGACCAGGTCCGAGAACATCACCGTGACCTGGCGACGCTCGCCTACGGGCTCGGCAGGAGGCGCAGCAGTCGGCGGCAGCGCGGTCCCTTTCGCCGGAGCGGGCGCGGTCGCGGCCGATGTGTCATCGAGTTCGACAATCGCGCGCAGTAGCTTCAGACGATCGCCGAGGACGACGCCGAGGTCTTTCAGGTGCTGATCGGTGAGGTCGCGAAGGACTGAGAAATCAATGCGGTTTTCAGCAAAACGCTCCGTGTACTCGGACATGCCGAGCTTGTTGAGCCAATCCGCAATCTGCTGCATCGCGGCCCTTCCCACGAGGACGATGGCGTCAGGCAGTTTATCCGATAAATTCTCAACGCAGTAGACCGCACGAACCCGGCCAAACAATCCTCGGCGCTAAATTTTGAGCTGACGTTGCGTTGGGACCAGCCCACCTTGGGGTATCAATGAATGACAGATCGAACCGTCGATGACGTCCTGCAATTTTGCGAGATGGCCTCGGACAATCACTGACCCCCTCTTCTCTTTAGTTCCTGACCTTTCGTTATGCGACGAACCCATGCACCCAGGGCGGTCGCCACTCCGCCGACGACACTTCGGCGTTCTGAAGTTGACGCTTTAACACCATCTGGCCAACCTGGGCTTGGACGTGCCGCGATGCGCTCAGTCTTTTAGCGATGCGCCAAGCGCATCGAGGAGATGGCCAGTACCGTGCTCGCGAGAGCCCGCGTCGTCGTAGCCGTCGAGGAACGCCCCCTGCTCGGAGACCTTCAGGGTGGTCTTTCCTCCCTCGGCCTTCAATTGCATGGTCGCCAGCGACACGGAGATCTTCCTGTCGTCGAGGTGCATCACATAGGCGTAGACCAGCCGTTCGTTCGGAATCACGTCATAATAGGTGGCGTCGAAGGTGGAAATCACGCCACCTTCCCAACGCCCCTTTAACCGCTCGCTTCCGCCGACGCGCACATCCATGTGCCGCTCAAGTAATTCCCAGCGACCGGGTGTGCCGCCAAACCACTTCTGCTTGGCTGACTCATCGGTCAGCGACTTCCATACCCGCGCGACTGGTGCGTCGTAGGTACGCTCCAAATGGAAGGTGGCATGCACCACCGAGCGAGCGCCGGTCTCGGCTCCGCCCTCGATGCGCGCGACCTCTTTCTCCAGTTTGTCGAGGGTGGTGCGCCACCCTTCCGGCGCACCTGCCACCATCGGCACTGCGATCGACGGATCGATGAACGTGTAGGTCTGCACCACCTCCATGCGCGTTCCGCCGGGCGCGTCGAAGAAGTCGACTTCGGTATAGGCGCGGAATAGCGGCTCGCCTGCATTGTTGGTAGTGCGCATGTCGATCACCAGTCGGCTGTGTGGCGCAACCTCGACGAATGTTCCACGGGTCCAGTGCTTCTCGCCATTGGGTGAGCGCATGCAGACCTCGAACGGGCCGCCGACGCGCATCTGAACTTTAGCATCCGAAACGAAGTAGGTTTCTGGGCTGAACCAGCGCTTCACATGATCGGCGGAGCTCCAGGCTTTAAATACCGTCTCGCGCCGAGCATGGAAGACGCGGGAAAGTCTGAGCGGCGGCGGTTGCAGTACGGTCTTGTCCTTATTCGGTTCAATTACCCGAGCCATCGCCATCTCCTTGGTTGTCTAGGGTTTTCAAGTAGTCGCCCAACCGGTCGAAGCGATGTTCCCATTCGATCCGCCGGGCGTTGATCCATTGCTCGACCCGGCTGAGCGCTTTGGGCTCAATGGCGCATGTGCGCACACGGCCGACCTTTTCCGAGCGCACTAGGCCCGCCGCCTCCAAGACGCCCAGGTGCTGCATGGCCGAAGGCAGCGACATGGGTAGAGGACGTGCAAGTTCACTCACCGGCGCTGGCCCGCGGCTCAGCCGTTCGACAATCGCTCGGCGCGCAGGATCAGCGAGGGCATGGAAGAGGTGGTCAAGATCGCGCGATTGGTTAGGCATGTGCCTAAGTATCACGACAAAAACAGTTAGGCAATCTATTTAGTGTTTGAAATGCAGGCCCTCGACTAAAACGGCCGAGGGCAGCTCCGGGACCTTGAGCGAGTGCCAATGTGCGGGGCGAACACGCGCGGCTGAGCATGCAGACCAAGGATGAGCCCAAACGCGGCCGTTCGCCCGGCTACAGCACCGAAATCGCTGAAACGATCTGCGACCGGCTCGCCGAGGGTGAAAGCCTCAGAGCCATCTGTGCCGATTCCGCGATGCCGGCCAGAGCCACGGTATTCCGCTGGCTCGCCCGCAACGAGGAATTTCGCCGCTCGTACGCGATCGCGCGCGAGTGCCGGCGGGCGAGTTCGGCGATGTCGTGGGCTATGTCGGAGCGCTCTTCGTGGAAGCGCTCGGGGTAGCGGGCGAGCGGCGGGACATCCGGCGCACGCGCGAAGCGAGCACGTCGTAAGCCGCCGACAATCGGGCCGAGGGTGTAGTAGCCTATCACGCGAGGGCACATGCGGCCGACTTTCGTGCTGCGCGGCCTGAAAAGGCTGCTCGCGAACCAATGAGGGGGATGAGACACATGGGCACCAAGATCACGTTCAAGCGGCCCGACGGCAAGGACGCTTCCGGTTATCTCGCCGCAGCGCCGCGGCCCAACCGGCGCGGCCTTGTTGTCATCCAGGAATGGTGGGGCCTGCAGGATCAAATCAAGGGAATGTGCGAACGCTTTGCCGACGCCGGTTATCAAGCGCTGGCGCCCGACCTCTATGCCGGCACCGTCGTGCC
>Ga0181532_10000750_pt1 | contig 32324 bp, 32 predicted proteins | sample PEATcosm2014_Bin_33_FD_119768 | JGI IMG/M metagenome (GOLD analysis project Ga0181532, IMG submission 119768) | Peatland microbial communities from MTU Mesocosm Facility, Houghton, MI, USA - PEATcosm2014_Bin11_30_metaG | ecosystem: Environmental > Terrestrial > Soil > Wetlands > Peat | place...
ACTCGCCCCTTCCGGCAGGCGTATTTCCACCGAACCGCCATTGACGTCGAGCTCGATCTCGACCACCGCGTGGTCGATCCTGGCCTCCGTGAAATCGAGCTTGACCGAGCCCATCCGCCACCGGAGCACCAACTTGCGAGGGACCTTCCAGTCGCCCTTGCGCTCGACCGAGCTCATGCTGCCTTTGAGCTCGACGATGTCATCGGTACCCTGTCCCGCGGCAGGGCCGGCCGGGAGGTCTGAAGTCACGGCATCGAGCTCACCGCGAGTGCGGGCGACGAGAGCGTGCGAGGTCCTCTCGTCAAATTCTTCGATATCGATCATGCCTTCTGAAACGGCCTCTTTCAGCCGGCTAACGACGTGGTCCCGCTCCCGATCCGAGACACGAACCGACCGGGGATCCACATCATCTTTTGCCATGGGTCCCTCCATCCGGCTGAACGTTACCCGGTGGGGCATCGTCGGCCTTTCGCGCAATGCCGAATTGCCCGAGCGAACGGTGCACTGAGCGCTGAGCTGAGCTGGTGGAGGCCAAGCAGGAGCCGACTGGCAAACGACGTCGGTGTCTCGAACATCACATCTGCCCGGGCCACGGCTCTGCTCTCAGCTGGTTCGACGGGCGCGCGACGGATGGGGTGCTGACCACTGACGCAGCGATAGGGGAAATCTGTCGGGCTGCAGCGAGGTGAACGAGGCGGTTTACCTCAAGTCTGGTTGATTGCTTGGTCTTCAGTAAGTGCAGTGAACTTGCGCTTAGTGGTTACGTTTCGTGATGTCGTCTGCGACCCTGATGATCGTTGCGAGACCGTCTCTGACGAGTACATCTTGGTGTGAGTCAAATCCCGCAATTATCGAAGAGATTGCACTTGCATAAGGCTCTGATATCTCGAGAAAATACCCATTCTCGGAAAGCCAGGTCCAACCCAAACTGGCCTGAGCCATGTCGTTGTAGAACTTCTCGTAATCGTCTCCAGCGAGTTTGTTGCCTTCCAGACGACCGGCGATGCTCGCTGTCAAGTCCATCAATTCCCCAAAACGGGCGTCAATGGCTGGATCAATGGGTTTTGTGGGTTGAGCCTGACGACGAAGACGTCTGATCATCTACTTGCTTTCTTGGCCAACTCGGTAGCTCCGAGCGCTACGAACACTTGCGCAAATTGCAATCGAGGACTTTGACCCGGCGATCAGTGACGTCGTTCCCATCGACCGAATGCCGCTCAACGTGAAATGCTTGCCGCGCCCGAGGCAACGTCTGTTCCGAGCAAGGCGAGAACCCAGAGCCGCCTTCGGACGAGCCATTCGATTGGGTCGCGGCGCTCTTGCACTTGGTCGTCTTGTTTCTACCGAGTGCCAAGGCTCATGTGAACTGCCTTCCTGTTGCGCCGATGATCTCATATGTCGCCGCTCCTGAGGAGACAGTTTCTCCTCGATGCCCTGTTGACGACCGACGCAATGTGAATCTCGAGGTCTTTGAGCCGAAGTGGCTCAGTAAGCGCAAGCGATGTGTCCGCCGCACGCGGGTGCGGCTGCGTACGTAATGCTGCCGTGGAACGGTCGGCGATGAGATCAGCGTCGCGTTCGCCATTTCACGATCGGCACTCGGGCAAGACTATGACCGTGATCTCGATGCGAGTGCTGAATCCAGACGATTGGCCGTTGTGGCGTGCGATGCGCTTGGCGGCCTTGTCGGAGGCTCCCTACGCCTTCGTGTCCACGCTAGAGGAATGGACGGGAGATGGAGACACCGAAAAACGTTGGCGCGACCGGCTCGTAAGCGTCCCTTTCAACCTCATCGCCGAGCTTGACGGTCAGCCCGTCGGAATGGCGAGCGGCTCTTCTCCGGCGAACGAGGAGATCGAACTCATCTCCATGTGGGTCGACCCAAGCGCAAGAGGTCATGCCGTCGGTGACGCTCTCGTCGAAGCGATCATCGCTTGGGCCGTTGAGCAGCAAGTGGCGCGCGTCACGCTGTACGTGCGGAAGGAGAACATCCGTGCCGTCGCGCTCTACGCGAGAAACGGTTTCGCTGACGTCGGTTCGGTGAGCCGCCCAAGCGACCCCTTCCCAGAACGGAAGATGACGCGCGAGCTTCGCTGATTCCGCGAGAACGCGTATTTGCTTCGCAACCGCGGCGAGGCCTTAACCGGTCATTCACCAACCAAGTCGCGACCCCGGAACGCGGCCCCACCTAACATCGCGGCAGCTGCGGCGATGGCGATCATGACGCCGTCGACCGCCCAATTCGGGGCGGACGCGGGCGCTGCGGTCATCTGGTGGAACAACGACGTGTCGAGCAGCCAGTGATTGTTGTCGGAAAACCCGCCGATGAGTTCGACGAGGACTGACCAAACGAGCACTCCGTAGGTCGCGATCGGCGTGGCCCGGGGCCATGCCCCAATGGCAAGTGCCCCGACGCCGAGCACGAACAACGCCGGAGGTGCGATGTTGAGCCCGGCGTCGATCACTCTCGAAAAGCTCAGCCCCGCGTGCCCGCTCGCCGTGCCGAGCCAGGCGAAGGCTCCGACACCCAAAGCTGTGATGACGAGGACCGCGCCAGCCTCGAAGATGCGGCCCCCGAGCCATGACCAACGCGATAACGGCCGCACGAGGAGGTGGTCGAGGCGTCCTTCGGCCTCCTCTGCGCGCGTGGCCGTCACCTGTCCGGCGGCTAAGAAAGCCAACATGATGGCCATGATGAGAAAGGCAATGCCGAGATACGCGTCGGCGCCGGCTCCGTGCGCGCCGAGATGGTTGAGCACCCGGTTGATGCTGTTGTTGCCCGACAGCGCCGCACCAGCCGGTTTCGCAATGAAACCGAAGATGAGTGCCGTGACGGCGAAGCCCGCTCCCCAGGCGGCGACCGTCGGGCGCATGAGCCGCGCGCAAAGTCCCGCGGCTCCGTTGAGCAACCGGGGGTGCAACTGTGCGCTCGATCGATCAGGGAAGACGGAGTCGCCAAGGTCGCGCTTTCCCGCTACGTACACGGTTGCAATGCAGAGCGCGACGACGAGCGCCGCCGTGGGCAAGAGCGGGAGCCAGTTGGTACCAGTGAGCGGTTGGGTCAGTTCCACCCATCCGAGCGGCGTCGCCCATCGGAGCCATTCGAGGCCGACGCCGGAATCGGCCACCATGCGCAGCGCGTAGCAAACACCGAACGCGTAACCGGCGTACGCGGCCGCCTGTCTGCGCGTGGCCGCGAGTTGGCTGGTGAACGCCCCGACGCCTAAGAACACAGCGGCACTGCACACGAGCGCAAGTGCGAAGAACACCGCCTCACCGAGCGCGAAGTGAACCTTCGAGGATCGCCCGGCTGCCACGGTGATGACGGCGGTCACCACGAATATTGCGGCGAATCCAGCGCCGAGTCCGGCGAGCGCTTGGCCGACGGCGCCCTTCCGTGTGGTCGGACCGGCAAGGAGAAGTTCCCATCGCCCGGCGTCCTCTTCGCCACGCAGGAGTCGCGTTCCTGCCAAAAGCCCCCAGACCGCGCCGACGACACTGAAGAAACCGAGGACCTTGTAGGAGGTAAAGCCGGCGACAGTCTGGAGCTCATGGGCGGGACCGAACAGAGCCGCCAACGCGCTGTTCGATCCGAAGGATACGACGAGCTTCTCCCTGTCCGCCGGGGTCTTGTAGCTAGAGAGGTACGTGAGTGCGGTTGCCGCCACGCAAATCCCAAAGACATATCCCCACAGTGCGCCGGAAAGCGCTGCTCTTCTTGCCGTCAAGCGCGCGACGACCGTTCTTGCCAAATGCTCTTGCGACGCGGCTGAGCCCACGACGTCAGTTGGCATCTGTCGTCGCACCATCGGTCGCTGCGTGTCGTCCGTAGTGCGCGAGGAAGAGTTCCTCCAAGGAGGGCTCATGGCTGAGCAACTCGACGACGTTCGCTGCGGCGAGGACGCGCAGCAGCGGCTCGATGGGGCCACGCACCTGACAGCGCAGGACGCGTCCGACGATCTCGATCGAGCTCACCCCTTCGATCCCGGTGACGTCGGGGACGGATCCGTCGAAGGTTGCCTCGACGGTGAGGGCAGAGAGGTGGCGCAGTTGCGCCATCGTGCCCATCTCGACGAGTGCACCCTCGCGCAAGATGCCCACGCGGTCGCACAACGCTTCGACTTCGCTCAAGATGTGCGAGGAGAGGAAGACGGTCTGGCCGCGTTCGCGAGCCTCGTGGATGCATTGACGGAACACCTGTTCCATCAAGGGATCGAGACCCGCCGTCGGCTCGTCCAAGAGGAGCAGCTCCGCTCGCGTCATGAGCGCGGCAATCAAGACGAGCTTTTGTCGGTTGCCCTTGGAATACGCGCGTACCTTCTTTGTGGCGTCGAGGTCGAAGCGTTCGATCAGCTTGTCGCGGTACGCGGCGTCGACTCTTCCTTGCACTTGACCGAGGAGATGGAGCGTCTCGGCGCCCGTGAGCGAAGGCCAGAGGTTCGCTTCGCCCGGAACGTAGGCCACTCGCTGGTGCGCTTCGACGGGATGGCGCTGACAGTCGATGCCGAAGATCTCCGCGCGCCCCGATGTCGGGCGGACCAAGCCGAGCAACAAGCGGATGGTCGTCGTTTTGCCCGCCCCATTTGGACCGAGGTAGCCGACCACTTCGCCCTCGGATACCTCGAGATCGAGGTTCTTGAGCGCGTACAGGGAGCCATAGCGTTTGGATAGGCCCTGGGCACTAATCGCAGTCCGCCCGACCTGGGGATCGACCCGGTCTGGCGTGGAGACGAGATCGGTCATGATGGTGCTCCTCTTTTTCGTCGTGGGCACGGCGTCGAGGCAGCGCATCGTCGCACCCCGGCTGACCGGCTAACCATACGTGGGAGCACATCCCTCGGTCTTGCGCACGGCAGGCATCGGCGAGCGCGCCACTTTTCGAGCGAATGGTCGCGCACCTTTCTCACGGGGGCATCGCTTTCTCGGCGGCTTTCGTCTTCTCCGTCAAGGAGTTGATGCCAAGGAAGATGGACGCCGAGGAGGGTGCGGGTACCATCCGGCTAGCAAAAGAACTGCACCCTTCGACCGCCGGGTAGTGGGCTAGTTTGACCAGGGGTTTCTTAAAAGCCCAGGTCAGGACCAACGAACTAGTGCGCCTAGTGAGTGTGGGTACACTGATAATACAACACCCCTGGAAGGAGCCAACAGTGGGTCGTCACCCCAACCCAGAGGCCGCTGTTGTTGTCGCGGACGCGGAGCAAAGCGCGGGTTAATTCCCGTTTGATGCCATGACGATCGGCTTAGCCGCCATCTGCGCGGATGATGAGGGATTCCAGCGCATAGTTGTCGCGTCCGATCGCATGGTGACTTACCCAGGATTCATTGAATTCGAGCACACCGTGCCAAAGATGACTCCGGCTTCGTCACACGCGATCACCATGATTTCTGGTGACGCTCTGATAGGAACAAAGCTCGCACGGGAAACGGCGGCGGCGATAGCGAGCACGAACCCCCCGCTTGCACAGATTGCGCAGCAACTTGCCGTTAATTATCAGGCCACTCGCAATCAGTGGGTTGAGACGCAGGTGCTTGCACGACGAGGAATGACTTTTCAGTCTTATTACCAGGGCCATGCAGGATACAACGGTCAAATCACCGTATTGATCGATCAGACCATGATGCAATTCGATCTTCAGCTTGAATTGCTCTTGGTCGGCGTTGATGCCAGTGGTGCCCATCTGTATACGGTTCATAATCCCGGCCACACACCGCGACAACACGATGTAATTGGCTTTGCGGCTATCGGCAGCGGATGGATACACGCAATGCAGTCAATGATCGGCTTCCGACATTCTCCAAACGCTTCGTTTAAGGAAACGCTCTATCAGATATATGCGTCCAAAAGAAGGGCTGAGGTGGCTCCTGGGGTTGGCGCAGATACCGATATGGCCGTAATCTCCCGTGCTGGCATACAAACCCTGACAGAGGATCAGCTTGCGGAGTTGGCGGGGTTGTACAACACGATCCAACAAGAAAGCCGCACAGTTCTTGACTCGCGTCTCGCTGGCTTGAGATTCGATCTACAACAACCCATAAATCCCGATCCCCCGGAAGGAAGTGAACAAAGTGAACCCAACGCCCAACGAAACGACTCAACCGACGATCAACAATCAACCTGACACGATTGATCCAGCTATTTCCGTTGCAATTACGAAGGCTGAACTGGAGATTCTCTCGATTCAGGCTCGCCTCCTGATGCCGAATCCGCAGAAGGAAAGCTCCTGCGCACGTGATCTGTCTCCAGTTGGCGGTGGTTTTCACTAGTCCAGCAACCCCGCAAGTTGGTTTAGCGACCACTGATATTTAGCGATCCCAGCTGCCATTGCGGGAGTGCGCTGCACGTATCTACGATCACCAACTTTCACCCGCAACGACTGGTGATTGCGGCAAAAGTTGTAATAGAAGAAATGCAAACTGGCCGTGTGCGCGTGGTTCTCTACCTTCTTTGAAAACGCATTGGTTAATCGCGTATAGCGGCGCATCCCCATCCTCATCGTGAGGTTCGCTCGCTCGACATAGCTAGTTGAGATGTGCTTGGGGTCAGGATTGCCAGCCATAATCCGAATGTCAGTGCTCGTGCAAACCGCTGGTGAGTAACGCTGTTCGTTATCAGCGTTCCCAGCGTTGCCGTAAATCTTGACGAGCTGTGCGAAGTCGGCCGTATCGCGCCAGAGTGCGTCGGCAACCGTCGCATAGTGCCCGAGTCCATCCGTTGTTAGTTGAATGCGACCTGGCTTTAGCCGAGCTTTCAGGTCCGAAAGAAACGTGTAGCAATCGGCCAGCGTACGCTCGCCAACCAACCATGACGGCATGAGTTTCGTTTCGGCGTCGATGGCTGTCCAAGTCCAGACATCGCCATAACCGAAGGTGTCCTGAAATTCCTCCGGCACATTCTTTTGCTTCGCGTACGAGAAAGCCCAGATTTCGTCGGCTTCGATGATCTTGCAATCCAGGTTGCGAAAGGCGTGATCCTGGTACTCCGAGCAGGCTTGGCCGATGTTAACGAGCAGGTCAGTGACCGTTTGCTTGGCGACACCCGTAACGCGAGTGGTCGCCCTCATGCTCATGCCCTCCACCAGGCATCCGATCACCTGTGCTCTTCGTGCCGTGCTCAACCTGTTCATAATGGTAAATTTACTTAGAGGGTGTATCACTTAAGAAAGCGCAGGTCATAGGCATGAAAACTGGATCAGTTCCGAGACTCCAAGGTGTCGATGTGCTCGGCGATCTCGCCAACAGCCACGATGAGGGCACCGATAGCCCTAAAAGCGACCCCAAAATATTGGCCGAGAACCAGACCGACCTCTTCCTCCGCCACGTTGGTCCCGGGTTGCTTGAGTTCCGCAACATCATCCTCAAATGTCGCGAAGCGACGATCTAGCTCGCTCTTTAGTGGCACGGTTGTGCTCCTCTCTTTTGCCACACCCTACGCAAACACCCGCTTGTTAGCATCGGAGAAGGCATGAAACAGTCCCCAAAGCCAGGCGACATGAACCAGCGCATGTACGCGGTCGTTCAAGAGGCCGCGGGGTTGACAAGTGCGCGCCAGAAAGACCCCAAGGCCGTGGAACGTGGGCGGTTAGGCGGGCAGGCGCGCGCCAAAGCGCTGGAGCCAGCCAAACGAGTTGAGATAGCCAAGGCCGCGCGGGCCTCGCGCAGGCCGTATTGGGTATCGCAAGAAACGCTAGAAGCGCCACGCCCAAAGGCGCGAGCGGCGACGGCCTCGCGTAAGCGACCAAAAGCCGCCAAGAAGACACTTGGCTAGACGTGGATTTTGAAATTCCCGAAGGTTTGCCATTGCCGAAAGTGTGCCCAGATTGTTCTGGGTCTTGGAATGGCTGGGGTATCGGCATAGAGGATACGACAGCCTTTTTGACTTGCACCAATGGCCACGAATTCAGGGCAACTTTGTCTAACGAAGAACATCTGCAGTTCTCGCTAGCCGTTAATGGCGGCGAACTCCTCGGCCGCCCCATGTATGTACAGGGCAATGACATACCAGTGACTGACTCATATCTGGAGCGTCCGATGCTTCTAGAGCCAGAATTCTGCGAGGTTGGCTACCACATCAGCATCGACAAGAAGCCGTATCGGGTAGCTGTCGTTGAGGCCGAGCGAGTCATCCTCGCGCCCCTTTGATTCATAAGCCTGGTCAAACTAGCCCACTACCGACCGCCGGAGATCCCATGCGGAGCGACCCCATGATCGAAGTCGAGGATCTGACCAAGCGCTACGGAGACACCGTTGCCTTGGCCGGTGTCGATTTCGAGGTACCCGCTGGGTCGATTCTTGGCTTGTTGGGACCAAACGGAGCGGGAAAGACGACCGCCGTGCGCATCTTGACGACCCTCGCGCTCCCCGACAAGGGCCATGCCCGAGTCGCCGGTTACGACGTCGTCGCTCACGCAGCCGACGTGCGACGCCTCATTGGCGTTACGGCTCAAGACGCCACCGTCGATGAGGTCCTCACCGGACGACAGAACCTCGTCATGATCGGACGCCTGAGCGGGTTGCGTCGCAACGAGGCGCGCATACGAGCGACGGATTTGCTCGAGCAGTTCGATCTCACCGAAGCCGCCGACCGAGTCTTGAAGGTCTACTCGGGCGGCATGCGCAGACGGCTCGATCTTGCAGCTGGTCTCGTGACGAGTCCGCCGATGCTGTTTCTTGATGAGCCGACGACCGGGCTCGATCCCACGAGTCGAGTTCGCATGTGGGGTGTCATCCGCGAGCTCGTGGCCGGCGGAGTCACGATCTTGCTCACGACCCAATACCTCGACGAGGCCGACGAACTTGCAGATCGGATCGTTGTCGTGAATCACGGTCGAGTCATCGCGAACGGCACTGCGGCCGCGCTCAAAGCCGAGGTCGGTGGGGCACGCCTCGAAGTCACACTCGAAGAAGCTCATGAAGACGCCGCCACGGCTCTCACGCCTTACGTTTCGGGTGCCATCCACGTCAGCCACGACGGGCGCCGATTGCGGGCGCCCGTTCGAGCCGGCTCCGGGTTGGCGAGCACGGTCGTCCGAGCCCTCGACGAGGAGGGCGTCAAGGTCGATGACGTGGAGATCCACCAGCCATCCCTCGACGACGTCTTCTTTGCTCTCACTGGGCATGCGACGTCTGAGGCTGAAGATGTCGAATCGGCCGGATCCGAACGACCTGATCCCGATTTGGAAGCAGCCGGTTCATGAGCCTTGCCAGGCAACATCGGATTTCTCCGATCGCCACACCGGCGAAGTCCGTTGGGCTCGGGCGACGAATCAACGACATCGCCGTGCTCACCGGGCGCAATCTCGTGCACATCGCGCGCGAACCCCTCCAGTTGTCAGACGTCACGATTCAGCCCGTGCTCTTCACCCTTCTTTTCGTCTACGTCTTTGGTTCAGGAGTCGTCTTGCCACAGGGAGGAAGCTACAAAGACTTCGCGATCGCCGGTCTTCTCGCGCTCAACATCACGACTTCGTCCATGGGTACTGCGGTTGGATTGACTACCGATCTGAACGGCGGGATCATCGACCGCTTTAGGACTCTGCCCATGTGGCGAGCAGCCGTGCTCGTCGGGAGATCGTTCACCGACTTGTTGACCGCGTTGATCTGCGCTGTTTTTGTCGCCGCGACCGGACTACTCATCGGCTGGCGACCCGAAGGAAGCGTGGAGGCTGCCATAGGCGGCTTTGCGGTCTTCTTGCTCTTTGGCTATGCGCTTTCATGGGGATGCGCGTGTCTCGGCATCCTTAGCAAAGGACCCGAGTCAGCCCAAGGATTCGGGCTTGTCGTTCTCTTCCCCCTCGCTATTGTCTCCAATGCCCTTGTTCCCACCGAGCGCATGCCACTCGTATTGCGGTTCATCGCAAACTGGAATCCGGTCAGCGCGGTGACCGCCGCATGTCGTCAGCTCTTTGCCAACCCGAATCCGTCGGCGACGATTCATGCCTGGCCGATGCAGCATCCCATTGCCGCGTCGCTCATTTGGTCGATCGGGCTCATCGTCATCTTCGCACCCCTGGCTTCGTATCTTTTTCGGAGACGCACGACCGGCTAGGTGACAATCGGCATCCGTGCGCGTTCCATGCGAAGGCTGAGGTGTGACGATCAACTTGTCGGTCTAGCGTCTCCTATCGTGTGGGTGTGGACTTATGTGAGGAGTGCGGGTTTCGCTACGACCCCGATGATGCTCCCGGGGCCAGCGCGTCGATTGTAAATGGAGCAGGAGAGATTGCCGGAATCTTGGGTGATCCGGGCGGCGACATCTATATAAGGCGTAATCCACAGCTATGGTCGCCGCTCGAGTATGCATGTCACGTGCGTGACGTGCTGTCGGTATCTCGCGAGCGGCTCTTTCTCGCTCGTCGCGTCGATTGCCCAAGGTTTGAGCCGATGGGCCGTGACGAGCGGGTCGAATACGACGGCTATTCCGACCAGCGCGCCAGCGATGTCGCGCGCCAGCTCATCGACGCGGCCTCGTTGTTTGCAAATGCGCTGTCCCGGCTCCGAGAAGACGAGTGGGACCGCACGTGCGTCTACAACTACCCCGAACCGGCGAAACGCTCGCTGCACTGGTTTGCGGTACATGTAGCCCACGAGGTACAGCACCACGTTTTCGATATTCGCCGCCAGATGATGTAAGTGCGAGGCCACCGCGATGCGACAAGGCGCGCACGAGGCAGCCTAAGGAACTCGATCACCGCGACAACTGCTTTGCTCCTTACACGTCCCACGTGAACCTCGGGGAGGGATACGGCACGTTCTTTTTGCTACGTCGATCCTTATCCGAAGGCGCCGACGAGTGCTTTCCCCCAGGAGAAGACGGTTTGTGCATCTGTGGAGGGATTGGCGAGAACGATGACGCCTTGTCCACCTTCGTCAAAGCGTGACCCAACGCGATCGACGAGCTCGTTCACCGATGCCGGCGCCGTCACCGCGCAGATCTTCTCCACTTCATTAGAGTCTCGCCGCAACGCCACACAGTATTCGTCGAGCGCGTCAAATTCGTGTCGAAGTATCTCCGGAGCTCCATAGACGACATAGGCGTTCGCGTACTCAGCCGAGATGAAAAGGGTCCGGCGATCTTCGTTCCCACCAAGGATGATCGGTATCGATGCCTGGATAGGACGAGGTTCGTTGAACGCGCCGCGAATCGAGAAGTACTTGCCGCTAACGTTCGGTTCTTTTTCGGTGAACATCGCGCGCGCAATGCGTAGCGTGTCCTCGAGGCGCTCCGACTGCTCGGTGGAATCAGGCAACGTGATGGCAAATCCGCGGTGCTCGTCATCCCATGGAGCTCCGTAGCAGAAGAGCGCGCGCCCGTCAGAGATCACGTCGAGCGTCGTGGCGGTCTTCGCGAGGACGGCCGGGTTCCTCGTCGCAATGGGGGAGACGAAGCTTCCGAGGCGCACCCGCTCTGTTTGGGTCGAAAGTGCGCCGAGCAAGGTAAAGGCGTCGAACGTCGGGGGGTGCCCGGCCCCTTCGACGCGGTTTTGTCCGAAGTGATCAGGCACAAAGATCGCATCGAATCCCGCGTCCTCAGCGGCCCTTGCGAGGGCGGACATCTCGGGGAAGAGCATCGCCTGAGACCAGTCGGGCGAGGGACGGTTCGCGTAATGGAACCCAAAGCGAAAGAGCGACACGTCTGAGCATATGGCCGCAGTTTCTCCTGCCCGCGGCCAAGGAAGGAACCCTCGGCGTTCGCCCCGAGTGGTTCGGAGGAGCGTGGAAGCTCGGCAGATCCACAGAATATGCTCAGGGACGACACAGACTTGAGAGCGATCATGGAATGGTGAACGCCCCAGCTGGTGGGATGAACCGGGTACTCGTCGTCGACGACGAGCCGAACATCACCGATCTCGTGTCGACGGCCCTTCGCTACGAAGGCTTCGAAGTTGCCTCCGTCGGCACCGGTCGGGCCGCGCTCGATCAGATCGTCGCCTTCCGCCCGCAGCTTGTTGTCTTGGACATCATGTTGCCGGATCTCGATGGATTCGAGGTCGCCAGGCGTCTTCGACAAGAAGGCAGGCGGGTGCCGATTCTCTTCCTCACTGCAAAGGACGCAACGGAAGACAAGGTCCGCGGGCTGACGCTCGGTGGGGACGATTACGTCACGAAACCCTTCAGCCTCGAAGAGCTTCTCGCTCGGATCCGTGCGGTGCTTCGCCGGGTACAAGACAGCACCGAGACAACATCACGTCTCAGCTTCGCCGACCTCGAACTCGACGAGGACACCAGGGAAGTTTTCCGCGGATCACACGTCATAGAGCTCACGCCTACGGAGTTCAAGCTGCTTCGCTACCTCATGTTGAACCCGCGCCGAGTTCTCTCAAAGTCACAGATTCTCGACCACGTCTGGGAATACGACTTTGGAGGTGACGCGAACGTCGTAGAGACGTACATCAGTTATCTGCGGAAGAAAATCGACTCGCTTGGCCCACCGCTCATTCATACACTCCGAGGAGCGGGCTATAGCCTCCGGGTCCCGGCAACGACTTAGGCCCGCGCACCATGTCGCGGTATTTGAGGATCCGCGACGCGGCTTCCAAGGTTCGTCGTCTCACGACGAGATTGTCCCTGCGCGCGCGTCTGTTGCTCGGACTGATATTCGTCGCGGCGCTGGGATTTGTCATCGCGGACACCGTCGTTTATCACGAGATCGACTCGTATCTCGTGACCCAAGTCGACCAAGAACTTGTTTCGACGAACGCCTCGGTCGGATCGCCGATTGGCCTGCGCCAAGGCGTCTCCGTGCCACCGGGCACCTGGGCGTTCCTCGTCACAGCCGGAGGCGTTCAACAAGAAGAACAGACGCGTCTCGCGGGACCCGAGCCCCGCGTTCCTGCAAACCTCGCGACGTCAGCGTCTTTCAACCAAAATGGTGTGTACGTGACGACCTCTGCCGTAGGCGATGCGTCGTACAGCTATCGGCTGTTCGCGTTGCCCGCCGGCCGATTCGATCCGAGCGGAGCCGTCGTCATCGTTGCACTACCCCTGCAAGGCTTGAACGGGACGTTGCACCAGCTGCTCTTGGTCGACATTGCGGTTTCACTCGGCGTCCTCGCCATCCTTGCGGGGCTCGGATACATCGTGGTTCGCGTCGGCATGCGCCCACTCGGTGCGATCGAAGGAACAGCGGAGTCGATCGCGGCCGGTGACCTCGCACAACGAGTTGAGAACGACGATTCGCATACCGAGGTTGGTCGCCTCGGAGCGTCTCTTAACGCCATGCTCGCCCAGATCGAGCATGCATTTTCCGAACAGCAGGCGTCCGAAGACCGCCTGCGCCAGTTTCTCGCAGACGCCTCGCACGAATTGAGAACCCCGGTTACCTCCATTCGGGGTTATTCGGAGCTGTTTCGACGTGGAGCGGCGAGCCGTCCAGAAGACCTGGCGCTCGCAATGCGAAGGATCGAAGACGAGTCCTCTCGCATGGGCATCCTCGTCGATGACCTCTTGCTCCTGGCTCGACTAGACCAAGGACGACCCCTTGAGAAGGCGCCGGTCGACCTCGCTGCGATCGCGACGGACGCGACCGCTGACGCAGAGGTGCTAGCCCCAAATCGACCGATGAGCGTTGACGCGCCCGCACCGGTTCTCGTCATCGGAGACGAACCGCGCCTTCGCCAAGTCGTGACGAATCTCGTGAACAATGCACTACGCCATACCGATGAGCGCGTCCCCATCGAGGTGCGTGTCTTTGCTGCAGACGACCGCGCGATGCTCGTTGTTCGCGACGAGGGACCGGGCATTGCCAAGGAACACGTTGAGAGGATATTTGAGCGCTTCTACAGGGCGGATCCTTCTCGGACGCGCGGAAGCGGCGGATCGGGTCTCGGACTCGCCATCGTCGCGTCGATCGCCAAAGCCCACGGTGGCAGCGCGCGAGTCGATACCGAGATCGGCCACGGAGCGACCTTCATCGTCGAATTCCCCTTGGCCTCAAAAAGCGCGCCTGACGTGACGTCACATGGCTCACTTGCCGTACTTGCAGGTCCACTACCTCACGGTGCGTTGCACGTCGGGGACGAAATGCGACAAGGTGTTGCGTCGAGCGGAGACGCATCGGTAGGCGATTCCAGCCAGGTGCCGAGCAAAGACTGATCGGCGCGCCCGCGAGGCGATGCGCCGCGTGACGAACAATTGCGTCGCGATCCCAAGCAATGCTTCGCCGGCGCTCGAGACGCCTCTGTCTGAAACAAGGTGCAGGCTGTCTCGTCGTGTTTGCGGATCGAGCGCCGAAAGAGCCCGCTCAACACGATCATCTCCAAAGGGAGCGATGGAGAACTCTCCAGACCGATCGAGGCGCGCAAGGGCACTCGCGCACGCTCTACAGAATCTGCAATCGCCGTCGTAACAAACGAGCGGCCTTGTCATCGAATGGGATCGCACGACATTGGGCTCCTCGTCTTCTCCGGATCGAAAACGTCGATTCACGTGTGCCTCAGTTCTTGCTCATCGGCATCACATAGAACGTCACGGTGTAGGTGTCACTGTTGGACTCGGGATTCGCGATCGCCACGTTGGTGAGGTTCATCGGTGCGTACTCCTGTGCGTAACCGAGCGTCTTTGGCGCGTCCATGACGCGAAGGTCAGATGCTGTTCCAGGAACAAGGCGATAGGTGTGCTTCAGCTTGTTCGCGCTGAGCTCTATGGAGATGACTGGCGGTCGAAAGACGATCTCGCCGAGGCGATACGAAAGAGACGACGCAACGCCACGGATCGACGCGAGCACCGCGACGTTTGGCTCTTCCTTGGGCACGGAAATGGTTTCGCCGGCGTGTGCCGTTGTCGATCCGACTTTGCGTATCGGTCCGCAGCGGTCTGAGACGCGTCGCAAGACTTGCCACTGAGCATCATGGATGATCTGCACGTAGCGACACATCTGCGCGATCTGAGTCGACGGTGCTTCAAAGAACGCATATTGGCCGTCGATTGCTTTTGGAGGTGATTGAAGGATACGTGTCGGTGCCTGACGCGAGTAAAGGAAGTCCGCATCGAGATCATCAAGGGAGCTCGTATAGGCGTTCGGGCTCTGCAACACGGGTTCAGGGTCCCAGCGGAATCCGGGGTAAGCCCACGCGACTTCGTTCTGGAACGGCTCTATCGCGACACTTTGATGCTCGAGCTCGCCGAGCATGTCGCCCGGGACTGCGTAGACGCTTTGGAGATGGAGACGTGCGTTCGTTATCGCGGTATCGAGCCTCGATGCACCAGCGAGCACGGTCAGTTGTTTGATGAAGCTTCGCGCATTTGCCACAGGATTACGCACACCAGAAGGGACCTCGCCACGGCTGGTCCAACAAAGTGTTCCGAGGAGCAGGATCGACGCGAGCAGGACAACCTTGTGTTTCTGTTTTACGCGAAGAGCTGGCACGAGAAGCAGTACGAGCGCGAAGAAGATTTGCGCGTGCGCGGCGTCCTCACGCACGAAGCTCTCCCTGAGGACGATCCAGCAAATGCCCACGAGAACAAGGACCGTTCCCGTGATCCGACGGAAGTCTTCTCCCCTGAGGGAATCGATGCCAAGAGCGAGAAGAACGACGAGGAACGCCGCGATCTCCCAGCGTTGCCCCGCCGTCATCTGGCCGAGCACCTCGGCGCTCGCGTAGCCAGTTGTGATGGCAATGGAATTGCCAAGGAAGCTCGCGATGTTCTCGAGACTGTTTCCCGTCGCGATCCACGCGAGAAAAAAGGTCGCGGCGAACGAGCCAAGGCCGATCAAGACATCGCGTCGCCAGTTCCTGCTCGTCGCAATAACAACACCAAGCACTCCGAACGCGGCGATACCGTCACTGAATTTGACCAAGACGGAGATACCACAAAGCACACCGAGCACGATGAGACGCGAACGCCTGGGGCTCTCGTCGTCTTGAAGTGCCAAGAGGCCGATGATCGCCGCGAAGCCGATGAGGACGTCGTTTGCGCCGAGTACACCCTCGACGTCGGCAATCACCGTCGTGCCGACCGCAAAGCTCAAGACGATCGCAATAAGGAGAGGAAAGTGCTTTCGCAACAGGCAAGCGAGCAGCCCGAAGAGCGTAACGCCGAGGACGATCTGGTAGCAGAACGCGAGTGATGCGGTGAGCGCGAAATAGCGCAACGGCGATGCGAGAAAGCCAAGCGGACCGTAGGTGAAGTCGACGCCGGGTCCCCACGCCAGGTGCTGATTGAAGGCCATGGCGAGACCCGCCCTCCATGACGGGTCATATCCAGCGGGAGGGTTGAGGCTCGAGATCCTGCGACCACAGACCGTCAGGACCAGACCGATCACGATGTTCGTCGTGAGGGGATTCCTCCCGATCGACCGAACCTTGATGCGGTTTAGCCATCGGTTCTCCGAGAAGGCGCTCACCAGTTGTTCACCTTAGAGTGGCTGCCACGTCGTTTGAGGTCCTTCGCATCGGGAGCTCGCGTCGACGATCACCTCATGTGCCGCTCGGGTAATGGCCCATTTGCACTATCGACGACAGTGCGTATTGGCCATCAGACGAAAGCGAATTCACCTGGGCAAGATCGCCTCATGGGACCATGATGTGGAGCGTGCGCACTGTCGTGTCAGAAGATTCGATGTCACTGGCGATCTTGGGGTTTCTCGGCCAATGCTCTATTGATGTGCGCGAAAGTAGGCACCTAGGAGAGCGTGCCGAGCGTTTCAGCCGGGAAACAAGAAACGAGAAGTGCGAGGGGATTGTCGTGTCATCACGACACTTTGACCAACGGTTCATACGATGACCACTGAAACCGCGCCAACGGAGCGCAACGGCGCGTGCGTCGACGCTGGTCAGAACGCTCCAGAAATGTTCGCCGCGATCATCAACTCCTTCGACGACGCGATCATCGGCTGGAACCTCGACGGGTACATCAAGATCTGGAACCCAGCAGCCGAGCGCCTCTACGGCTACAAAGCCCCAGAGGTCCTCGGTCGCTTCACCTCGTTTCTCTTCCCACCGGATCGCCTCAATGAGATCGGCGAAGCCCTCGATGTCTTGCGGCGCGGCGACCGCCTGGCGCATCACGACACCAAACGTGTCCGAAAAGACGGGACGGTGCTCGATGTCTCGGTAACGGCCTCACCGATTCGCGACGAGACCGGCGCAGTCGTGGCCTTATTCGGAACCCACCGCGACATTGCGGAACGGATAGCGCTCGAACGCGCCCAGGCGGCGCTCCAAAGCCGGGCGCATCAATACGAGAGGCTTGAGAGCTTGGGTGAGCTCGCGGGCGGCATCGCGCACGATTTCAACAACTTGCTCGCGGTGATATCGCACTTCGCAAGCTTTGTTTCCGATGAGCTCGACGACGAGACCGCCGCACGAGCCGATCTCGAGAAGATTCAAGAGGCGGCAAGGCGCGCGAACGTCCTCACGCGTCAGCTTCGGTCGTTTGCACGCCGGGATGTCATCGCGATGCAGGTCATCGACCTGAACGACGTGATCACGAAGATGGAGACGCTGCTTCGTGGGACCCTTGCGGGGAACATCAGTTTCGTGATCTCGCTCGCGCCTGGACTCTCGGCGATCGAGGCCGATGCCCAACAGCTCGAGGAAATCCTCGTGCATCTCGTCACCAACGCTCGCGACGCGATGCCAGACGGTGGCGTGTTGACGATCGAGACGGAAAACATCGAGATCGACTCGGCCTACGCCCAGGCTCGCCCAGGTTTGGTACCGGGGCACTATGCGTTGCTTCGGGTGAGCGACAACGGAACGGGGATGGAACCATCGGTCCTCGAACACGCCTTCGAACCCTTCTTCACCACAAAGCCCCGGGGGGCAGGTACGGGTCTCGGGTTGCCGATGGTGTTCGGAATCGTCGCCCAAGCAGGAGGAGATATCGAACTCAGCTCTCAACTCGGGACGGGAACGACCTGTCGCGTCCTTCTCCCGACGACGTCCGAGCCCGCACGCAGGGTCGATAGAGACACCGCACTCCGAACCCCTCGCGAGCAAGAGACCGTCCTCGTCGTCGAGGACGAGGCACCCTTGCGCGAGGCGACCGGGCGGATTCTCACACGCAACGGCTACAAAGCGCTCGTTTTCGCAAGCGGGCCGGAGGCCATCGCCGCGGTGAAGGAGCACCCCGAGCGGATCGATCTGTTGATAAGTGACGTCATCATGCCCGAGATGTCTGGCAGCGAGGTCGCCGCGAGGATCGCGGAGCTCGTACCCGGCATCGCGGTTTTGTTCGTGTCGGGCTATGCGAGACCCGTGCTCGGTCCGAGGGTCGACGATGAAACGGCACTGCTCGCAAAGCCCTTTTCCTCACAAGCACTTCTCGCAAAGATTCGAGAGGTCATCGACAAGTCTCAATCAAGCATCGAGGGTACTTGAACCTTTAGACACCCTCCTTCGGGCCGCTTTCCTCGTCCTCACCGTGCCAGGGCCTCTGAGCTGGGGTTCTGGAGGAAATGGGCCCGCCGGAAACATGGGCCAAAAAGTGCACTAGCCTTTGTCCGAGGTAGATGGGAGGTGGAGATGGCGTTACGGTCGAAAGCTGGTGCCGCTCTGCTTGAGGTTGAACCTGAGGTTGAAGATGAGGTTCTAGCCGATGGAACCATCCGCGTCGCCGTCGTCGACGACCACGCGATGGTCGCAGAGGGCCTCGCTCGCATCATCTCTGACGAACGCGATTTCAAACTCGTGGGTATCGCGACGAACGTTGCCGAGGCACTGACGCTCTTTGACGCCGAGTCGCCTGATGTCGTCTTGATGGACTACCGGCTACCCGATGGTGATGGGGCCGAGGCGGCGAAGAAGATCCTCAAGCGCTCCCCCAAGACCAAGGTCGTCATGGTCTCGGCCTTTGGCGGAGATGGCCTGCTCGCCCGCGCGATCGAATCCGGCTGTTCGGGCATGTTGGCCAAGGAACAGCCCGCGGAAGACGTCGTCGATGCCGTCCGGTCGGCGTCGAGAGGCGAATCCGTGATGCGTTCGAGCGATCTTGCAGGACTGCTCGAACGGCTGCGGGGACGTCCAAAGACACAGGCCCGATTCCTTTCGGTTCGCGAGCTCGAGGTGTTGCGGCTCCTCGCGAAGGGCCATTCCACAACGGTGATCGCGCACGAGCTCTACCTCTCGACGAACACCGTGCGAAATCACGTGGGCAACATCTTGTCGAAGCTCGGTGTGCACTCCAAGCTCGAGGCCGTAGCGCTTGCCGCACGCGACGGAATCGTCTCGCTCAACGAGATCGGCTAGCGAAGAAGATCTCTCCTCTCGTCCGGCGTCTTCTTAGGCCCGGTACGGCTCGTGAACATGCATCGTCCGCGCCGCACACGATGCGACGCCTAGAGGGCCAAATGGCGAGATCGCTCCGCTCGAGGGCGCGTCTCTTCTTCGGCTCTTTTCTGCATCGTCTCATCGGGACGGGCCCTTCTCTTGATCGGGCAAGGTGTGCAGGCGAGGCTCCAAGACTCGAGCGAGCCACGTGACGCGTGCCTCGTTCCCACCGGAGCGGGACACCCCGGGCTGACCTGCCGCAATGGCGAAGAGATACCCAGCTGAGAGGTTGTGATCTCCTCGCGACGCGCGACGCCTGTTGCTTGCGAACCCGGCTAGGGCAATTGCACCAATACGATGCCTTCGTATTCATCAACCCGAAAGGGTCGTATGCGCAGTGACTTCCCGTGGCTAGATGACCACAATGAGTGACATGGGTACCGCATCTGCGCCCAGCGCCGAAATCTCCTCGACAACGTCTCGTCGACAGCGCCGCTCGATCCAATCTGGGTTCGCGGCCTTGATTCTCGTCGCGGCGTTCTTCGGCGTTGTTGCACTCCACGCCGTTGACAGCGGAGCGCCGGGTTGGTCTCAGCCCGTTGCGTGTGCAAGAACCGGCGTTGTCCGGCTCGGACCGTTGGGAACCGTGGATGCCACTGGTGAGCCAACGGGGCCCGCGATCGGCTGTGAGCCAACCAAAGGTGTCGCGACGGCGTCTCTTCTTGGTGTTCTCGCTCCGGTCGCGACGGTCAATCCGATCACTGGCGGTTTTCCCGCGGTGCATGCTCTTGGTCCGAATCTGAGAATCGTCGCCGCCTTGCAGAAATAATCGCTCGAAGAGCCAAGGACGTCGTTCGGCCGACTACGCCCGAGGAACAAAGGTCAAGGAATCCCCCGGTCTCATCCGGACAAACTTCGTTGCCGCGAGCAGGAAATGATCGGGCTCGGTGCAATCGAGCAGAAGGGCATGTCGACAGAGCGGCCGCAGGCTAAAGATCGTTCGACCTGAGCTTTCCCAAAGATCAACGGACGGCCCGGTGTCGAGGTCCCTTAGCTGTAGGCGTCGACGACGACAGCTGGCCCAGGGCGCGCCCCTTCGTTCACCGCGGTCAGGCTGAGCTCGGTGTAGTAACGAAGGCGAGCCACGTCCTTGGTCGTGAGGCGATCGCAGACCCAGTCCCAGTGCAAAGAGACGACATCTCCGACAACGAGTTCGCCGACGAAACCCACGCCGTCGAGGCTCACCCGGTCCTCTTCGAGCTGCTCTTCGCCGAGAAGGAGTCGGTGGCCGTCAAAGCGCAGCGTCCTACAGCGCACGACGACGCGGTCGCCGAGGACGGCTTCGATGCGTCCCCATCGGACGCGGCAGCGATCGAGGACGCGAAGGGGAGGACCTTCCATGCCCGCGCGGAGCATGCCGAACCAGGGGTACACGGCGAACACGTGAAAGCTGTGATGCGGCACGCCCCCAGCGGGAACCGCCTCGGCGATCGGCGCGAAGCCCTTGCCTGCGCGACGCGAGAAGCGTTCGTCCAAGGACGCCGTGAACGTCGCACGTGGGACGTTGTGGAGGAGCGAGTTGCCGACCCAATACGCCTTGGTCACGCGCCAATCGAGCGGGTCCGCGATGTCGTTGCACGCCGCTATGAGCTGAAGGTACGGCCACGCCCCTTCGAAACGGCTCGCGAGCGCGTGAAGAGCGTCGATGTCGGGCCCATCAACGGCGGCGCCGAGGAGCGCAGCGGGGTCATCAGCTCCGCAGTAGCCGAGGGCGTTCGGTGGGTACGCGTAACGCGCGAACACCAACGGCCCATTCGGGCGAAACGTCACGCAAGTTCTCTGCGACGACCGAAGGCGACGAGCGCGGCGATCCCCAACGCAACGAGGACGACACCGAGGTAGGTCGGCTCATGCAGGGTTTTCCCGCTCATCGCCTGGAGGAGCGAGGTGACCGCGACGCTCGCGACGAGCACCGACGTGACATCTATCGCGCGCGCACGAGACAGTGCGACGAACCAGGTCGCGACGTAAGCAGCGAGGAGAACGCCGGTGATCAAGGCCCAACCGAGCTGGGCACGGCCAAGGGTAGCGAGACCCGAGAGGCGCCCGGTGATCAAAAGGTCACCGATCAAGACGATCGCGCCGACGCCCATGCGAATGATCGCGATCCGTCCCGGGGTAGTGCTTGAGAGCAGCCTCTTCACGATCACCGTCTCTGCAGCCCATAACACCGTCGCGCCAAGGACGAGGAGGGGCCCGGACCCGAGTCCAAGATGTCCGACGCCGCCCGAGATGGCGACCGCACCCACGACCAAAAGGCCAATCGCGGCCAGGTTGAACGCGGAGATCCTTTCGGAAAGAACGGGCCAGGCAATGAGGGCGACGAAGATGACAAGCGTGTCGTGCAAGAAGGCCGCGGGCGCAGCAGCGGTCCGGGCGAGACCGTCGAAGAACAGAACGAAGGCGACTCCACCACCGATGATGCCGACGTACGCATAGCCGACAGCTCGCCAGCTGAGCGCGCGCACTGGCGTGGCGCTCGAGCTTGTTCTTTGGGCTGCGCGCGCTTGGCCGGAGCGCATCGCATTGAAGATGAGTGCTCCGACAATGAGTACAACCGTCGCGACGATGTTCTTTGCGGTTGTGTACAGCGTCGAAGACGAGAAGTCGTGAACGCCGTAACTGTTCACGAAGACGGACACACCGCTTATGAGCGCGGTCGCTCCGGCGATGGCCAGGCCGCTGACCTGTCGGCGATTACCGCTTGGGTAGTTCATGCGCGTTCGATCCTTTCAACGAATTTCGATTTAGACGAATGCGTCGTCGTGCTCGTTGGCGCATCGATCACGTGCACTCGCCGCAGTTCGGCGAGTGCCACTTGCGCGTCGTACTCTTCGACTGAGTCGATCGCGTAGCCGCTGTGAACGATGAGCCACGTCCCCGTTCTTGGGGCATCCCCGTCGAATGCGAGCAAAGACACCTGGTGGGTGGTGCCGTTGAGATCCTTGGCGAGGACGCGCGCGCCGTCGAGGACCTCGGTGACTTGGTGGAGTGCCGAGTTACACATCAAGCGGCTTCTTCCAAGAGCTCGATGATCTGTTGTGCCGCGTCCGTGACGGCGCGCTTGACCTCAGGAGTTAGGCCAACTCCGAGTCCGAACTCACTTCCTTCGATCGCGACGACGACGACACGATGAGGTGCACGGTTAATCGCGCGCGCGATGCGCAGCACACCGATGAGCCCGATCCCATGGGTGCTCGTCGCGCCGGACACGGCTTCTTCAGTGGGGTCGTCGCTCTCGCGCAGTTCGATGAGCCGGATCGTTCCCGATTGCGCGCCCGAGCGCACCGTGTCGATGACGATGGCGAGGTCTGCGTCATCCCAGCGACCGAGGAGGTCGAGAGGCTCCCCGAGCGGGCCAACGTCGCCGATTTCAGGACTTGATGACGAGACGAGGCGAGCAACGGCGAGACCTGCTCCGTCGTCTTGGCGGTACTCGTTTCCGATCCCCGCGACAACGACCCGGCTCGGATGTGAAACGTCGCTCACATCCGCTCCACCGAGAGATCGAGGAAGTGTGCCGCGCACGAGATGCACGGATCGTGGTTGCGCACGGCTTGCTCACAACGGTGTGTCAGGTCGGCGTCGGAGAGCTGCAGGCCTTCTTCGACGACACGGCGCAAGTCCTCTTCGATGGTGAGTTGATTTTGTGAGGTCGGCGGGACGATTCGGGCCGAGACGATTGTTCCGTTGGCGTCGAGTGCGTATCGGTGCAGCAACAGTCCCCGTGGTGCTTCAGTCGCGCCATATCCAACGGATTCTCGAGGGGTCAACTTCATGGCTGGCGGTTCCGGTGGTTCATACTCGGCAATGAGTCGAAGCGCCTCGTCGCAGGCAAAGACGAGCTCCACCGCGCGAACCACGATGCTCTTGAAGGGGTTCGCACACGGGCTTCCAAGGCCGGCTGTGCGCGCGGCGTCCCGCGCGATCTCTGGAAGACGGCCCGCGTTCAGCGCGTAGCGCGCGAGCGGACCGGTCAGATACGGCTTGCCATTGATGCGAGCCTGCAGCGCCGTCGAGCGCGCAACGTGGTCCTCTACGACGAGCGCGTCGTATTCGCCGAGCGTGACGTCAAAACCACCCGAGGAGCCAACCCTTCCCCTCTCGATTGGGTAGCGATCGCCACCGAGAAGCGCCACGAAGTTGTAGTCGCCCGTGACGTCGGGGAAGTCAAAGGATGAGACCCACTTGACGGTCGTGAGCGCGTCGTCTCGCGCTTGTTCCAAAGGATCGATGAGCGCGCGAAGTTCTGCTCGCGTAGGCGCCCGGTAGAAACCACCCACCTTGACGTTAACGGGGTGGATGGCGCGCCCTCCGATGACCTCCATGATGTGGTTCCCGACCTTCTTGAGACTCAGTCCTCGAGCGACGGCGACGCGGTCACGCTCGGCGAGTTCGACCGCGTCCGTGCAGCCAAAGAAGTCCGGCGCGTGCAGCAAGTAGATGTGCAGGGCGTGGCTTTGGATCCATTCGCCGCAGTAAAGGAGACGGCGCAGCGCCTCGATGCGCTCGTCAGGGGCGATTCCGCAGGCATCTTCGATCGCGCCACAAGCACTGAGCTGGTAGGCGACGGGGCAGATGCCACATATCCGTGAGGTGATGTCAGGAGCCTCGAGATAAGAGCGACCGACGAGCATCGCTTCGAAAAAGCGGGGCGGTTCGAAGATCGTGAGAGCGACGTCGGTGACGATGCCGTCGCTCACGTGCACGTGGAGCGAACCCTCGCCCTCGACGCGCGCGAGGCCCTCTACGGAGAATACGCGATCAGCGCCTTTAGTCCCGTGCGTCATGGATCGAGGCCTCCTTGGAAAAGGCCGGCGCGCCGGCGTTGAAGGTCCGAAAGAGGCGAACAAGGTCTGTCTCTGAGCTGCCCCCAAGGAGAAGCTGTCCTGCAAGTGACGCAGTGTTTGCCGCCTCGGAAGGACCAAAGCATCCAAAACATCCCCGGTCGACGCTCGGACACAGCGCCCCGCACCCCGCATGTGTCACCGGGCCGAGACAGGCCGTGCCCTTCGCGACGAGCAAGCAGACCGTTGCGCGGGCTTTGCACTCCTCACAGACCGTGTGATCCGGGATCACCGGTGCCCGCCCGGCGAGGTAAGCGGTGAGGACTTCGACGAGCTGATTTCGATCGATCGGGCAGCCGTGCAGCTCGAAGTCAACCTTGACGTGCGCCGCGATGGGAGTCGAGGTCGAAAGACTCGAAATGTATTCGGGATGTGCATACACCGTCGAGACGTAACTGCCATCAGCGGCGAAGTTGCGTAAACCCTGGATGCCCCCTGCGGTGGCACACGCACCGATCGTCACGAGCACAGCCGAGTTCGCGCGGATTTCTTGAATGCGTGCCGCGTCGAGCTCCGTGGTGACCGAACCTTCGACCAAAGAAAGGTCGTACGGCCCTTCGATGACCGCGGACGACATCTCGGTGAACGAGGCGATCGTCACCGCCTCGCTGATCGCGAGCAGCTCGTCTTCGCAGTCGAGCAAGCTCAGTTGGCAGCCGTCGCAGGAGGCGAACTTCCACACGGCGATCGTCGGGCGCGCGGCAGCGCGCTTCACGTCTTGCGTCGCGACGCTCATAGCTCACGCCTCGACATGAGATCGGGGACATCTCCGAGGTAGGTGACGACGGGACCGTCGCGGCACAAAAGGAGCGGACCGACTTGGCAATGTCCGCACAGTCCGATGCCGCACTGCATGTTGCGCTCGAGTGAGAGCCGGATGCTTGCGGGGTCGATTCCCCGGTCGAGAAGGGCGCGTGCGGTGAAGCGCATCATGATTTCTGGTCCGCACATCATGGCGATCGATCGTTCGGGGTCAAAGGGTGCATCCGGAATGAGCGAAGTGACGAGGCCTACTCGACCACGCCATTCGGGTCCTGCACCGTCGACGGTTAGCGCCACGTACGCTCCGGAGTCGCGCCATTTGTCGAGCTCGTCCTTGTAGACGACGTCCTCGGGTGATCGTGCACCGACGAGCACGAACAGCCGACCAGCCCCCGTTCGCGCCCGCTCGAGAAGTGAGGTGACGACGCATTTTAGTGGTGCGAGCCCGATACCACCCGCAACGACCACGACGTCATTGCTTCCGATGTCGTCCACTCCCCAATCCGTCCCAAAAGGACCTCGAACACCGACGATCTTTCCGACCTCGCTCTCGGCGAGTGCCGTCGACACGGCGCCGACGGCGCGGATGGTGTGCTGCAAGCGGACGCCGTCATCGGAGGCGCCGCTGATCGAGATCGCCACCTCGCCGACGCCGAAGGCGCTCAACATGTTGAACTGGCCCGGCTTGAAGGCGAGGGCCGCGCCATTTAGCGACGCGAGCTCCTGGGTGACGGTGTCAGCCGTCTCGTAGTGGTGGCTGACGACGCGATAAGGCATCGGCAGGAACGGATCGGTCACCTCGGGCGCGAGATCCCTCGCCAAAGCGGATTGCACCTCAGCGTCCCTCGACATCGCCGTAGATATCGAGCAGTCGGAGCTGCGTCGCTTCCAGTCGATCGATGATCAACGCGGCGAAGCGCTTGATGAGTTCGTATCCAAATGCCGGATCGGCCTCGGCCTTCGTGCGCAGGCACGCACCATCGATCGAGATCGCCCCAACGTCCTCGAGCGCGCGTGCGTCGAAGTGCCATCGGTGGGGTGAGAACAGCCACGACCAGCCGACGGCACCGCCCGGACCGATCGTCTCGATGACGAGAGGACCGCGGCCAGCCTGGTGAACCTCGATCGCGACGTTGCCCCGTCGCACGAGGTAGAAGGTCGTCGCGACCGCGCCCTCTTCGAGGAGCAGGTCGTCCGCGTCGAACGCGACGTTCTTCGCGCAGCCCGCGATGAGTTCCATGTCCTCGGGAGGAAGTCCGGCGAGCAGCCCGTGATGGGTGATCATTTCCGCGAGGTCTTCTTTCATGAGCTGGTCCCTTCTGTGCTCGCGACTGGGGCCGTCGCGCCATCGGTGGCCCTGATCGCGCGCGCCTCTTCGGTGATGTCGATGCCGACGGGGCACCAGACGATGCAGCGTCCGCATCCGACACACCCAGAAGACCCGAACTGGTCGTGCCACGTGGAGAGCTTGTGGGTCGCCCACTGGCGATAGCGCGACGACGTCGAAATCCGGACGGCACCGCCATGGATATAGGAATGGGAGAGCTCGAAACACGAGGCCCACCGTCTGGTCCGCGTCGTCGCACCTGTTAAGTCCGTGACGTCGTGGACATCGCTGCAAAAACAGGTCGGACAGACCATCGTGCAGTTCCCACAGGCGAGGCAGCGCTCCGCGACTTCGTTCCAACGCGGGTGATCGAGGTTTCTTGCGAGCAGCTCGGGCAAGCCCTTTGTGTCGAGGCGCGTACCCATCTTTCGAGCGGCATCGCCGAGGACGACGTCTCGAGCCGCCCGATGGGTGTCTTCGACGCGACGTCCCGGGAGTTCCGCGAGGACCGACCGGCCCGCATCGGAGCCGGCACGGCAGAGGTACTGGTGGCGTTCTCCAGCTCCACTTCTTGAGGTGTCGGCGCTCTCGTCTGAGGCGAGTTCGGTGATAGCTAGGTCATAGCCCGCCTCGACGCCAGGACCTGTGCCCATCGAGGTGCAAAAGCACGTCGCGCTCGGAGCGCCGCACTCTACGACGGCGATGAACGCGTCGCGCCTGCGCGCTGCGTAACTGGAGTCTGGATGGGCCCCACCGCTCAGGACTCGGTCGAGGATCGACAGCGCCGCGAGCTCACAGGGCCTCGTGCCGATGAATGCGATGGGGAGGCCCTCGAGGCTCTCGGTGGATTCGAAACGTGGTGCACCGTTCTCCGTCGTCGCCCGCCAGATCGAGTTGCGCGCGGGGAAGAACTCGCCCTTTAGGGACTGGGGGCCAACGGCCCAACCGAAGGCCTCGCCGTCTCCGGATTCCACGACCCGGTATCTCCCCGGCGCCTGCTCGTCGTGATATCCGATCGGTAGGTCGTAGGCATCGGCAAGCTCGCCCGCGACGATCGCGCCATCGCGCACGACCGGTCCGCGCGTCGCGTAGCCCCGTGCCTGCAAGAGGGCGATAAGGGTGCTGATCCCCTCGAGGTCGATGATCGCTTCGTCGGCGGACCGAACCTGCTCCACGTAGCAAAATTAGGGACTTTGGTCGGCTGTCGGTAGGGCCATTGGACTTTATTGGCCTGCCGAGCGTCGTTCGATCTTCATCCGGAGGAAGCTCGCGAGACGCGACGCTGTATATATGGATGCCCGCTACGCCCAAATCTCCATCTCCGCGGGCGCGGCGCACCGGTGCGGGACCTGCTTCGAACAAGCGTCTCGAGTCCCATGTGCAGGTCGTTACCCAAGAAATGTTCGGTGAGCTCGATGACGCGTCCTTGTTCGATCTCCCTGTCATCGAGGAGTCTGGTCCACCGCTTGTGCCCGAGGGAAGGAGAAGGCCCGTTCGCTTTCCACCAGGCGCAGGTGATGAGCGACGCGGTCCTCGAGACCATGGGGTAAGAGCCGGTCGCGCGTCTGCTCGCCGGCGCGAACGGGAAAGGGGCGATGACCTTGTCCGCAAACTCGTCTCATGCCCGTCTCTTGTGTCCCGAAAGACCTACTTGACGGGCACGAAGAGTTCATCTGCGTGTCACTCATTTGATGCTGTCCGATCACTTCTTGTTCAAGGGGCTTGCGTACGGTCAGGTTCTGCATGGGCCTTGAACCGCAAGATTCCGCCATGACCGCGCTATACGAACATGCCGTCGGCACCGCTCTTTCCGCCGGAGTCGTGGAGATGGCAGCGAGGAATCTGACGCTCGGCTTTGGAACGGCGACGATCATGTCGGACATCACCGTCGATTTCCCGAAGGGAACGATCACCGCGCTCATCGGACCGTCTGGTTCGGGCAAGACGACGTTCCTTCGGTCCCTCAATCGCATGAACGACAAGGTCCGCAACTTCTGGAAGCGCGGCGACATCTTGTTTCAGGGCCAGGAGATCCACCATCCACACCTCGATCCGCTCGTCATCCGACGTCGGGTCGGGATGGTGTTCCAGCGGCCGAATCCCTTTCCCATGTCGATTCTCGACAACGTCGTTGCCGGTGTCAAAGCCCACAAGATGGCGAAGCGGTCATCGTTCAAGGACATCGCGGAGACCAAGCTCGCCGAGGTGGGGTTGTGGAGCCACGTTGCTGACCGACTGAACGATTCGCCCTTCCGCCTTTCCGGGGGACAACAGCAGCTCCTCTGCCTCGCACGGGCGCTCGCCGTTGAACCAGACGTCTTGTTGTTGGACGAGCCGACCTCTTCGCTCGACCCCCGCTCCACCGAGGCCGTCGAAGAGCTCGTACGCCGTCTCACGCCGGAGCTGTCCGTGATCATCGTGACGCACAATTTGGCCCAGGCGCGGCGCCTGTCCGACAACACCATCTTCTTTTACGAGGGACGCCTCGTAGAAACAGGGCCGACTGCGGATCTCTTCGAGAGACCGCAGCGGAATGAAACTGCTCGGTATCTCGGCGGTACCGAGTAGGAGACCACCGAGTAATCGGGGGGAAACGTGACGCGGTATGGCTCGACAAGAACGCAACTGCCCACCATCTTCCTTGCCAATTGGCAGGAACTTCGAAAGGAGCAACATCTCAAAATGAACGTGCGAGATTCAGTGACTGCAGCGACGCGCTGCCGCGGTCACAAGCACAAGGCGCGCTTCACAAAGGCGGCGCTCGCGCTGTCGACCGCCGTCGGCCTTGCCTGCTTCGGCAATGTCGCTGCGGGCGCGGTGACGACGGCGGCAAAGACGAAGGCTCCGACCTTGACGAGCCTCGAGAAGAGCCTCACTTCTTACGAGAATGCCTACCCGTCCGGGACAACGCTCACCGAGGCAGGGTCGTCGCTCATCTATCCGCTCATGCTCGAGTGGGAAGGCCACGGACTTGCTTCGGGTCTCAGTCCCGCAGCGGGCGGTTCGGGCAAGGGCCAATCTGGAGCGGAAACCGGCACCCTTGACATCGGAGGGTCGGACCCGTTCCTGCCGTTGGTGACGCTTTCGACCGACGGGGTCCTCAACGTCCCCCTCGCCGTGTCGGCTCAACTCGTGAACTACAACATTCCCGGCCTGTCGATCACCACGCACATCAAGCTCAACGGCACGATTCTGAATGAGATCTACGGGGGCGCGATCACGATGTGGAACGACCCCGCGATCGAGGCGATCAACAAGGGACTGACCATTCCCGCGGTGAAGATCGTTCCGATCCACCGCTCGGACTCAAGCGGTGACACCTTCTTGTTCACGACGTACCTGTTCGATCAAGATCCCACCGGTATTGCGCCCAACGGACCCGCTCAGCTGCTCACCTGGCCGAAAGTGACCGGCGAGCTCGCGGCATCCGGCAACGCTGGTATGCAAGCGGCCTGCGTCGCAAACCCTGGATGCATCGCGTACATCGGTATCAGCTATGAGCGAAACTCGGTGGCAAAGGGTCTTGGCTACGCGGCATTGCAGAACGGCTACACGGGCAAAGGCGCACCGCACTACATCCTGCCGGACACGGGAAGCATCAACGACGAAGTCGCGAGCTTCAAAGAGATGCCGGCGACCGGTGGCATCTCGCTCATCGACTCCAAGAGCGCGCCAGAGGGTTATCCGATCGTGAACTTCGAATATGCGATCGTCAAGCAGAACAACCCGAAGGCAGCCGCGGTGAAGGGATTTCTCGCCTGGGCGATGGATCCGCGAGAGGGCTCAGCCCCGAGCTATCTCGAGCCCGTGAACTTCAGGCCACTTCCGCTCAACGCTCTGACAATCGCTATCTCGCTTCTCAAACAGATCACCTAGCAAGGCAGTCCCGTAGATAAAGAACGCACCATCTGATTCAAGATGACCGAAGACGGTCTGCCTTCATCAGGATCTGAGGGGACTGCGGGAGGAATCCCGCAGTCCCCTCAGACACCTCTGCCACCGCATGGAATGCAAAGCACGACGTCGATGGAACCGACGTCTCCACTTCGGCTAAAGCTTCGGCGCGTTACGGAGATCTCGATCATCGGGGGCAGTGCGATAAGCGCGGTCTTGCCGCTCATCGCGTTGGTCGCGATGCTCGTCGTCTTGTTCCTCGAGGCGATTCCGGCGATTCGTTTCAACGGGTGGGGGATCCTCACCGGCTCAACGTGGAACGTCGGGAACGCCTACGCGGCCTTTCAGCACTCTCATGGCGTTACGCATCTCGTCGGGGCCGCGTACGGAGCGTGGCCGCTCATCGTGGGCACGCTCTTGACTTCTGCGATCGCAATCATCGTTGGTCTTCCCATCGCCGTCGGAGCTGCGATTCTCGTTGTCGAAAAGCTTCCGAACGCGATCGCGTCGGTGATCGGGTTGTTCTTGGAGGTCCTCGCTGGCGTGCCGAGCGCCGTTATCGGGTTGTGGGGTATCTTGACGTTTGGCCCGTGGCTCGCCGCGCACATCTACCCGTGGCTTTCGCACATGCCGAACGTGCCGGTCCTCAATTACTTTCGCGGGAATTTCAACCGCGCCGGGCAGGGACTGTTGACAGCCGGTCTCGTCCTTGCCGCGATGATCATCCCAATCATCGCGGCGACCACACGCGATCTCCTGCGGCAGGTTCCCGAAGCGACGAAAGAGGGCGCAGAGGCCCTCGGCATGACCAGCGCGGAGGTCTTCAAAACCGTCCAGGCGCGTTGGGTGCGCACGGGAGTGATAGGAGCTGCGGTGCTTGGCCTTGGTCGGGCGCTCGGTGAGACGATTGCCATGGCGCTCGTGGCTGGTGGGATCCAGTACGTGCCGAGCAATATCTACCAAGGCGCCTCGACGATTGCGGCGGCCATCGTTTTGCAGCTGGACGCGGCTCTTACCGACCCGACCGGACTCGCGGTGAAGACACTTGCTGAGCTTGCGCTCATCTTGATGGTGATCACGCTCAGTGTGAACGTCCTCGCGCGCGTCATCGTTCGGCGAGCAGCAAAAGGTGCGGTGCTTCCGGTTGGGGCAGGGTTCTAGATGGCAGTCGGCGAGACGACCGCTGGGGCATTGGCTGCGCAGCGCAATTCGATTGCGACGAGTCGCAAGATAAGAAACCATCTTTGGTGGGGCGTGTGCAGCGTGAGCCTCGCGTTCGTGATCATCCCCGTGGTGTGGATCGTCTGGGGCATCGCAACACAGGCTGCTTCGGTGTGGCGTTGGAACCTTTTCATCCACACGACCGCGACGCAAAACGGCTTGCTCAACGCGATTGTGGGGACGTTCCTCATCACTGCCGGCGTTGCCGTGATTGCAGGGGTTGTTGGGATCGGATGCGGTGTGTACATCTCAGAGGTAGCCCGTCCCAGCGTGACGACAACGATCTTGCGCAGCGCGTCGGAGATTCTCTCGGGCATCCCTTCCATCGTGTTCGGCTATGTCGGATACGTCGCGCTCGTCGTCTACTTGCACTGGGGTTTTTCGTTGCTCGCTGCGTGGCTGGTCCTTTCGTTCCTCGTCGTTCCCTACGTCGCAAAGTCCACAGAGCTCGCGCTCAGTCAGGTGCCGCTTGCTTATCGTGAAGGCGGAGAGGCGCTCGGGATGCACCGAACGCGCGTGCTGCGCAGCCTCGTCATGCGCTCTGCGATTCCGGGCATCGCAACCGGACTCATCATCGCGCTCGCTATTTCGATCGGTGAAACGGCCCCGCTGCTCTACACCGCGAACTGGTCGGACCATCTGCCGACAACCCAGCTCGTCCACGCCTCTGTTCCCTACCTCACCTACCCCGTGTACACCTTCTACAACGAACCGCTCGCGTCGCTGAGCGCGCTCGCGTCGGACGCCGCGCTCTTGTTGTTGGTGCTCGTCTTGCTCCTCATCCTTGCCGCCAGGCTCGTCGTGCATACGACCCAGAAGTACTCGCCGAATCGTGCCCTAAGGGGCAAATAGGGAGAAAGCCACGACTTCGCCGGCTTACCCGCCAAAGATGTCTCTTCTCGGAGCGACCAACGGATGCGCTCTTGTCCGGAGCATCTTTTTTGGAGCGGGCGACGAGAATCGAACTCGCGTTCTCAGCTTGGGAAGCTGATGTTCTGCCGCTGA
>Ga0181532_10000751_pt1 | contig 32289 bp, 26 predicted proteins | sample PEATcosm2014_Bin_33_FD_119768 | JGI IMG/M metagenome (GOLD analysis project Ga0181532, IMG submission 119768) | Peatland microbial communities from MTU Mesocosm Facility, Houghton, MI, USA - PEATcosm2014_Bin11_30_metaG | ecosystem: Environmental > Terrestrial > Soil > Wetlands > Peat | place...
ATTCCTGACGGTGACGACCCAGGAGGAGCTCTACCCGACTCTCGAAAGCGTCTTCAGCGGCGAGCACCAGATCGAGCGGCGGGTGCAACTGGAGGGGTCGCTCGTCCGGGCCGATGAGGTAATCGCTACGTTTCTGGCGCTTAACGACGCGGTGTTGAACAAGGGCGCCATCTCGCGCATCCTCGATTTTGAGTTGCGGGTCAACGGCCAGTTTGTTTCCTCCTACAAATCGGACGGCTTGATCATCTCCACGCCAACCGGATCGACCGCTTATTCGCTGGCCGCGGGCGGTCCCATCACCATGCCGAGCGTCGGGGCGTTCATCGTAACCCCGATCTGCGCGCATACGCTGACCCATCGTCCCCTGGTCATCCCCGACACGGCGAGTATCGAAATCGCCGTGACAACCCAGCGCGAGGCAGCCTACCTTACGGTGGACGGCCAGGTCGGGCTCGCCGCGCATAGCGAAGATCGGGTGTGCTTGAAGAAAGCGGACTCCTATGTGGAACTCATCCAGTCCCCCGACAAGGACTATTTCAGAGTTCTCCAGCAAAAGCTCAAGTGGGGGGAGAGGTAGAGGAGTGGTCAGTTGTCAGTCGTCAGTGGTCAGTTGCTGGTTTTCAGTTGCGGGTCTGTGATTCGGAGCCCGTTTGGTGTCATCCTGAGGCCGTATGTTGTCATCCTGAGCGGAGCGAAGGATCTCTGCAGTTTGTCCCGCGCCAGCGCGGGGAAGATATGTTGCAAGCTCAATGGAATCAGCAAGGATACTTTGCTACTTTGAAAAGTTGTAGGGGTAGGGCTTGCCCTACCCTCGTCGGTACTAGCGGAAATGTGGGGACGGCAATCCGTCCCCCTACGTGCGTGGCACGAGGAGTGAAGCCATGACAACGGCTGCGAATCAAGTCCATGAAGTCCACGCGGCAGCGCGGTTGGCGCAAGTGCGCTACGCCATTCGCGACCTGGCGGTGCTGGCGGACGAGGTGGCACGCCAGGGCAAGGAAACCCTGGCGTTGAATATCGGCGACCCGTTGCAATTCGACTTCCGCACCCCGCCCCATCTCATCGAAGCCGTGGTCAAAGCGATGCGCGACGGGCTGGACGGGTACGCGCCCTCGCTGGGGATTCCGGAGGCGGTGGCCGCGGCGCGCGCCGCCGCTGAGCGCAAAGGTATCCGCAACATCCAGAGCGTCTTCATGACTGCAGGCGTGAGCGAGGCGGTGGACGTTTGCCTGTCGGCACTCCTCGATCCGGGTGAAAACATCCTGACGCCCAGCCCCGAGTACCCGCTTTATTCTGCGGTGCTGGCCAAGATCGGGACGCCGGTCAACGCTTACATGCTCGATGAAGGGAACGGCTGGGAACCCGACCTGGAACACCTTTCCGGCCGCATCGTCTCGGGCACGCGTGCCATCGTGGTCATCAATCCCAACAATCCTACCGGGGCTGTCTATTCACGGAATACCCTGGAGGCTATCGCGGAAATTGCCCGGCAGCACAACCTGCTGATCTTCGCCGACGAGATTTACGACAAGTTGATCCTTGACGACGACCATCCGCACACTTCCATCGCCGCGCTTGCCCCGGATGTTCCGGTGGTGACGTTTAACGGTCTTTCCAAGGCGTATCTGGCTCCGGGTTGGAGGGTGGGTTGGGCGGTGGCGAGCGGCCCTGCCGCGGCTCTGAAGCCCTATATCGAGGGCGTGTGCAAGTTGTTGCGGGCGCGACTCTGTTCGAACCATCCGCAGCAATATGCCGTGCGTCCGGCGCTCGAAGGCCCTCAGAACCATCTGGCGGAGGTGAGGCAGAAACTGCGCCGCCGGCGCGACCTTACCGCGCAATGGTGCGACACCACTCCTCGGCTTGGCTGCGTGAAGCCGCTCGGGGCTTTCTATGCCTTTCCGCGCCTGGACATTCCCGAGAGCGACGAGGATTTCGTGCGCAACCTGCTGCTCGAGAAACAGGTTCTGGTGGTGCACGGAAGCGGATTTGGACAGGCGCCCGGGACGCGGCACTTCCGCATCGTCTTCCTTCCGGACGAGCCCACCCTGGCGCGCGCGTACGCAGGCATCGCCGAATTCATTCGCCAACGGTATGGCTGATTTACTTTTTTCGAAATCCTCTGTAAAATCAGCAATTTCTTGTCCATGTACATTCAGGAGGCCGATTATGGCGTTGCAAATTGTCGAGAAGGAATCCGGCGGGGTGACCATTCTGGGGTTGTCGGGGCGCATCACGCTGGGCGAAGAGAGCAATCAACTCCGCTCGCATATCAAAGAGATGCTGGCGGAGGGGTCGAAGCGGCTGGTGCTGGACCTTGGGGACATCAGCTACATTGATAGCGCCGGACTGGGCACGCTGGTGGCCGGCTTTACGTCCTCACAAAGCCAGGGCGCGGTGATGAAGCTGGCGAACCTGACGAAGCGGTTTCGAGAGCAGTTGAATATTACTAAATTAGTTACAGTTTTCGACGTCTATGATAGCGTCGACGCAGCGGTGAAGTCCTTCGCAGCCTGATCAGCGTTGATTGTGAGCTGTCGCGCAGGCACTCCTGCCTGTGGCCTGAGGGTTGCTCGTCTTGCGATGCGCGCGGGCAAGAGTGCCTGTGCTACGGATTATCCAGCCAATATAGGGCGAGGCCCGTCAACAGCTTGGGGTAAAAGTCGGTGGACTTTTGCGGCAGCGTTAAACCCTCCAAGGCATTATCTCGCACAGCTTGGACGGGAGTGGGATTTAGCAGAAGACAGATTTGAGCTTCGCCCCGCGCGACGGTTGCGGCAGCGGCTGGGAACTCACGGTGATAAGTGAGGTTTCTCTCCTCACGCACTGCCTGCGGATTGATTCTGAGTATCTGCTCGAGGATCAGGCGGTGCAACAGGATGACGTCGAGCCGGCGCAAGGTCGAGGGAATTTCGTTGAGAGCGCTTTCGAGATCGTAATCGCTGCGCAGGCGGAGAAGGGCGAGCTTTCCGCGCCCAGCGTAAGCGCCGAATGCCGGCCCCGCAAGGCCCGCCCGTGCCAGCCTTTCAAGAAAAGCGCTTGCCCAATTGTCAGTCTCGTCCCCCGCGGGCAACTCTTCCACCTCGAAAATCGAGCGCGCCTGGAGCAGAAAATCGGACCAATCGAACGCTGGCAGACCGTGAACGAGGCGGTGAGTCGGCAAGATCGTCAGGCCGTCGGTTTCCATGCGAACGAAGGTCATCATCACGTATTCCGCCTGCTCATCGGAGGCGGCCCGGCTTCGACAATTGTCGCGATAAGCGAGCGCCGTTTCGTAGCGATGGTGGCCGTCCGCGATCACCAGTTTTTTGTCCGCCATGGCCGCCGCGACTTGGACGATCGCCTGGGGCTCAGTGATTCGCCAGACTGTATGCACAGTCTGGTACTCGTCGATGACTTGTTCCCAGGGCTGAGGGGGTGTACCCGCTGCCAGCAGAGACTCGACCACGCCCGCAGGGTCGCTGTACAGCACAAAGATCTGGCCGAAATGGGCTCGCGTGGCCTTTAACAGTTCCAGTCGGTCGGTCTTGGGCCCCGAGAGCGTCTGCTCATGCGGAAGGATGACTCTCGCCGAGTAGTCTTCCAGGCGACAAACAGCGATGAATCCACGCCGCACTTTCTTGCTCTCCGTCCGGCCCGGAACTTCGTACTCCTGGTTATAAGGGTAGATTGCAGGTCTGGAATCCGAGACCAGTATGCCGCCGTCGATCCAATCCCGGAAGAACCGCGACGCGCGCAGGTAAACGTTGCTCCGGGGATTGTCCTCGGCATGAACCTGGCCTCGGATCACGCGGACGAGGTTGTAGGGGCTCGAACGGTAGTAACGCGATTGCATCTCCGTGGAAATCTTGTCGTAGGGCTGCGTCACAACATCCGCAAGCTGTTGAATGCGCGATGGGTCGTAGTAGAGCGCTCGAAAGGGTCGAATTTCAGCCATGGCCTTCTCCGTCTGTAAACTTGCGACCTTATCACACTGGCGCGGAACCGTCGAGAGCACGTTTTTCGGAATGTGTCATCCTGAGCGCAGCGAAGGATCTCTGCAGTTGTTCGTAGGCAGTTGATCTATCGGAAACTGCGGAGATCCTTCGCTGCGCTCAGGATGACAGGCGGCTGATCCTCTTTCGCCCTCGCAGCGGAGGGGCCGCCGCCGGCGTTTTCAGCAAGCAGGGCGAGGCGAGCGAGGGGCGCGCCAGTTCATATCTGGTGTGTGCTATAGTTGCTCACCTGGGAGAAGGGACGACAACCGAGGAACAAAGACAATGGCAGAGCTTCGACTCGATCCAATAAGTCACCGATGGGTGGTTTGCGGGAAAAGGCGGGTGATGACGGATTTCAACGACGCAGAAGCTATCTGCCCTTTCTGCCCGGGCAACGAGCACTTCACCCCACGGCCTATCCTGGAACTGACCGACTGCGAGGGCGCGTGGACCGCCAGGGTGTTTCACGATCGCGCACCGATCTTCCTCGTCGAGGGTACGGAAGACCGGCAGGCCGTGGGCATGTTTGACCGCATGAACTCGATAGGCGCGCACGAGATCGTGGTTGAGACCCCAAAACACGGGGTGACGCTGGCGGAACTTCCAGTCTCGCAGGTGGAAAAATGCCTCGGCCTGTATCGCGACCGTATCCTGGACCTCAAGCGCGACATCCGGCTTCGCTACGTTTCTGTTTACAAAGATCAGGGACATGTCGGAGTGAACGAGCATGGCCATAGCCACTCGCAGGTATTGGCGTCGCCGGTTCTGCCGCAGTTTTTGGAGCTTGAATTCCGGTGGAGCAAAATGCATTTCCAGAAGAGAGAGCGGTGCCTTCTATGTGATTGCGTTCAACAGGAGATTCAGGAAGAAAAACGGGTGGTGGACCAAAACGGGGATTTCATCGCGTTTTGCCCCTTTGCTTCGCGATCGCCGTACGAGTTGTGGGTACTGCCGATCCAGCACTCCTCTTCTTTTGAAAAAGATCTGACAGACTCGGTCCGCTTGAAGTCGCTGGCATCGTTTTTCAAGCCCTGCCTTCAGAAGATCGAGAAGATTTCTTCAATTCTGCACTTCGTAATCCACACCGAGCCTAACCTCGCCGCCCACAAGCCGACCAAGGATTGGTGGAATACGGTGCCGGATGACTACCACTGGCACATTGAGATTCATCCGGATGTGGAGGGCGAACGCCGGTATCTGGGCAGTGAAGGGTTTTACTTCAACCCGATTCCAGCAGAGGATGCCGCGCTAGTACTTCGCGCGCTGCAACCCGAATCTGGGGCCGCGCCGGCTTTGACGCCATGCCCGGTGAAAGCTTGATGGGGCGAGAAGGTCCCCTGCCGCACCGTGAATGAGAAGCACGATTGAAAGGAATGCTGATGACAATCGAAAGGCGTACTCTCCCGGGAATCCAATTGGTTGTCTTCGACTTGGACGGCACAATCGCGGACACGAAACGCGACCTGGCGCTCAGTGTTAATGCCATGCGGGAGTTTCTGGGTTTGGGTCCGCTACCTCTCGAAACCGTCACGTCTTACGTCGGACACGGCGTGAACGTTTTGATCAAAAGGGCGCTGGGCGATCAGGCCGCCGATGGCGATGTGGAGAAGGGGCTGAGGTTTTTTCTGGACTACTATGCCCGGCACCTGCTCGATAACACCGTTGCTTTCCCGGGAGTGCCCGAAGCTTTGCACCAGTTACGGAATCGAAAGCTCGCTATCCTGTCAAACAAGCCCACAAACCCCAGCCGCGAAATAGTCGCCGGCTTAGGACTCGCTGAGTATTTCTTCGAGATCTATGGCGGAGAAAGCTTCAGCCTGAAAAAGCCCGATCCGATGGGGATTAAGGCTTTGATGAGCGTTTCGTCGACCCCCGCTGAGCAAACGCTCATGGTCGGAGATTCCGAGACTGATGTGCAGACGGGCCGCAACGCAGGCGTGTGGACATGCGGCGTAACTTACGGTTTCGCACCTGAGTCGCTGAAGAAATCCGGCCCGGATTTGCTGTTGGATGACTTGCGTGATCTGCCCCCGCTCCTGAGAGGCCAGTGACCCGCCGGCAATGATCGTAGGAAGCCGATAGCGAGAGGATTCTGCTGCCTTCTGCATACCGCTTGCTGAGTATCCCAACTTTTGCCGGCAAGCGGGCATCCAAGAATTGGTAGACCTCTAAATGCAAAACACGAGCAGCATCTCGCTCAAATCGGACTACGGAAGATCGGCCGGGCTCGCGTTGCAAAGCCTGCTGATCATGGCCTGTTGCTTTCTCGTCGCCACTCGAGGCTTGGCGCAACAGTCGTCGCATCCCGCGCCCAAGGAGAAGAATGCGGCGTCGCAAACTCCGGACAACGATAACGCCGAGCAGGCCGAAGCGCCAATCCCCGGGGACTGGGCGCCCGCGTTGTTGGACGGGATTCTGAGCGCTCCTAACGCGCAGGCGGCAGACTCACTCTTCCGCGCCGCCTTCGCGGCGGGCCCGAGCATCATTCCGCAACTGGCCGAGGCGATCAAGGATGATCGTACCGCTGAGTTTGCGGCTCAGTCACTGGCCTTCATCGGGGGCGACCAGGCGATGCAAGTCCTCTGGAAACTTCAGGATGACAAGCGCGATCTTAACTTGCGGCGCTTTTATTATGGCGCTTTGGCCGAGTATGATAACGACAAGGCTACTCAACAGCTCTTTCAGGTCATCAACAACTCGGACGCAGAACCTGACCGCACGGTGACAGAAGCGGCAGTTCTGGCCCTGACAGTTCGGACGGAGGCTAATCTGACGGACTTGATTCACCAGGCGAAAAAAAAGGTGACGGATGTAGTCATCCGCGATGACTTGGAAAATGCCCTGGATGTCATTCGGATTCGCTCCAAGTATTTGGCCACGCCCGAAGGCAAAAAAGCGGGCGGCTCCGTGGATGCCGCTGTCCGCACTTATTTCATCCCGGCGCTTCTTCCGCCCCCTCCGTCGCCGTCGGATGTCGCCGCTCACCGCCCGCCTGCGAAACCGGAAGTCAAGCTGGAGGTTCAAAACCTCACCTTCGCACCAGACGAGCAACGAGCGCTGGCCGCTGTCGCCTTGGAAGACCCCTCCTCCGTGGCCAAGTACGACTTGGTGCTGCAAAAGCGGCTTGGGAATTGGGAGGTGGTGAGTGTCTGGCTGGGCTCCGAATCTGAAAAGCAAGCGCCTTCCCCGCCGAACAAGCCGACGGATGAGTGACGGCTTGCCGTCCCCTCTGCCCAGAACACCACCGCGAGTAGACTGAGCGCTGCCTCTGCACCAGATTGCAGCGGTTGCCCCGCGCCTTTTTCCGTCTTAGAACGAGTATCCGATGCCGGCAGATAACGTGACGTTGTTCTTCTCCCCGGTGGGCGGATTGCTTAGGTAAAGATCGATCAGGCTGGCATTCACCGTAAACTTGTTAAGCAGCTTGTAAGACACAACTGCGCTGGTATCAAAACGGTATTGTCCGCCGTGAATCAGGTCCGGATAGACCTGAAAGTAATGGTCGAGCCGAAGTCGTTTGGAGAATTGCACGCCCAGTGTCTCTGCCAGCAGCAACTCAATGGTCTGGGTAAGTTGCCCATCGAAGAACTTCTCTTGAACGTAGGTCGGCCCGCCCAGGACACTGAAAGTCGTGCGCGCATTCTTCACCACGTCGCGCCCAAACCCGCCGCCGTAGGTCTGCTGCAGGTAGAGACCTTGGGTTGAGATGTGGTTGACTTGGCCAAATACAAACACGAAGTTGTCCGGACTGAACAGGTAGTCCTGCCGCAGGTCTGCGGTGAGGGTGCGCGAGGACACCGTGCTGGTGACGACGAATGGCGGTGTGATGCTCTTCTGCTCAGCATGAGAGAAAAGCGTAGTAAAGTCGAAAGTTGTGCGCATATGCCCTTCAAAAATGGGTGTCGCCGGACGTTCACGGGACGCGGCAACACTCGTGGTCAGAGTGTTCGACTCCTGATTGCCGTTCTGAAGGCTATACCCCAGGCTGGCGCCGCCCTTCCAGCCTTGCAGCATTCCAGGGGCCTGTTCGAGTTTCTGATAGTCCTCGGCCGGCATGATGACGTCAGGTTTAGTGGCAGGAATGGTGCGCACCTGGCCGTTGTCGCTCTTAATCTGCCAGTCGCCGGAAGGCAGAAGTTCCAGCATGCCTCGCGCGGGTTCCTGGCCTTTAATAACAACCGCGACGGGTTTATCTGAGGAGTAGGTCACCACCTGGGCCATGGGGATCGATACAATCCCGAGGTTGGCCGTCTTCAGTTGCAGGGTTCCTCCTTTGATCGAGACTAGCGTTCCTGTGACCCGGTCTCCGTTCTTAAGGGTTGCCACGTCAGCCTGTGCCCAACTGGCCAGGCAGATGAGTACAAGAAAAGTCGTTATTGTGAGTTTCAAGTCTTAACCTCCGAAAATGAGTGGTTGCTGCCCGTTCACTCTAGCGTAACATGAGAGAAGGAATTCTGGCCACTTGTGGAAATCCCAGTATCGGAAATCTTGCAAGCGATTGCTTCCCTATCGCCTTTCTCGCATAATCAAAAACCAGATGCGATACGTTACGGTGGGAACGGCGGGCCATATCGACCACGGGAAGTCAGCTTTAGTGCTGGCTCTGACCGGCACCGACCCCGACCGCCTGGAGGAAGAGAAGAGGCGTGGAATCACGATTGACCTGGGCTTCGCCCACCTTGACCTCGGCGCAGGCGTGCGCGTAGGGTTCATCGATGTGCCGGGCCACGAGCGTTTCGTGCGCAACATGCTGGCGGGGGTAGGAGGTATCGACCTGGTCATGCTTGTGGTGGCGGCCGACGAATCCATAAAACCCCAAACGCGTGAGCACTTTGACATTTGCAAACTGCTGGAGATCCGCCAGGGGTTGGTGGCCATCACCAAGACCGACTTGGTCGATTCCGACATCATCGAACTGGTGCGGCTGGAGATTCAGGAATTTGTCCGCGGCTCCGTCCTCGAGGCCGCCAAGGTGCTCCCGGTGAGCGCCAGGACCGGCGAAGGTCTCGAACCTCTGAAAGAGGAACTGCGGCGGCTCGCCTTGGTGGTTACTCCCAAGCCTGAAGACCTCCCCTTTCGCCTCCCCATCGACCGCGCTTTTGTGATGAAGGGCTTTGGCACTGTGGTGACCGGAACGCTTTTGTCAGGGCGTATCGACAAAGACTCGGAAGTGGAAATCTACCCCTTGGGCCGGCGGGTTCGGGTGCGCGGCATCGAGGTTCACAATGCCGACGCGCAGACCGCCCGGGCCGGGCAGCGGACGGCAGTGAACCTACCCGGACTCGAGGCTAAGGAAATCTCGCGCGGAATGGTTCTGGCGCCTCCCGGGATTTTCAGCGCAACTGGGCGATTGGATTGCAAGCTGAACCTGTTGCCCAACGCTCGACCCTTGAAGAACCGCGCCCGAGTCCATTTCCACTGCAACACCTCCGAAACATTAGCCGAAGTGGTGTTGTTGGACCGGAAAGATCTGCCGCCGGGGACCAGCGCCTTCGCGCAACTCCGGCTTTCCGACCCCGGCGTGTTCATGCCGGGAGATCGCTTTATCATCCGGCAGTTTTCGCCCGTCACTACGATCGGGGGCGGAACGGTCCTCGATAATCAGCCTGAGCGCCACCGCGTGCGAGATTCCCGTGCCGTGCCGCTCCTCGACGCTCTGGAAAGAGGCGGGGCGCAAGTGCGACTCGAATGGCTGGTGCGGCAAACCGGCGAAGCTCTCCTTTCCGGACTTGTCTCGCGCACGGGTTGGCTGCCCGGTGAGGTCTTGCGCCTCGGCAGGATGTTGGCCTCTGAGAATCGGCTCTTGCTGCTGGGGCAACCGCCGGAATTGTACGTGCACTCGGAGCATTTCCTGGGATTGGGGGTGAAGTTGATTGAGCAGCTCGAGAAATTCCACTCTGCGAACCCGCTGGTTGCGGGCCTGCCCAAGGAAGACCTGCGCTCCAGGACGGGTGCCGGCAGTTCTCTGCGCCCGGCAGCGCCTTCAACCTTGCTCTTCAATGCGCTCCTTCAAACCCTCGCGGCGCAGGGCAAGATCGAGGTGCAAGGCGAAACGGTGCGGCTGGCCGGCCGGAAGATTCAACTGACACCGGAAGAGCAGGCCGCTAAAGAACAGATCAGCGAGGCATTCGGGAGAAGAGGGTTGGAGGTCCCGAGCCCTCCGGAGGTTTTGGCTAAGCTTCGCATCGACCGCCGGCGTGCTGAGAAGCTGCTTCAGATTCTGCTGCGTGAAAACGTGCTCTGCAAAGTGACTGAGGACCTGATTTTTCACCGCTCGGCCTTAAGGCAGCTGAAGGAACTGCTCGCCCGTCGGAAAGCTCAAAGCAACCGCATTAACGTCACTGTTTTCAAAGAAATTACCGGGCTGAGCAGGAAATATGCAATCCCTCTGCTCGAGTATCTCGACCGGGAACACGTGACAAGGCGGGAAGGCGACGAACGGATTATCCTATAATTGATTGCCGATTCCCTGCTGCCTGCTGCCTTCTTCTTCCATGAGTGGCTTCAGAATCTCGTAAACCACTGCGATCGGCAAGCCCACCACATTCGAATAGCAACCCGAGATGCGCGTGACGAATTTGGACGCGAGCCCTTGAATTGCATAGGCGCCCGCCTTGTCCGAAGGCTCGCCGCTCTCGACATATTCGCGAATCTCTTCCTCATCGAGTTCGCGGAAAGTAACAAGCGTTGTCTCGTGTTTCAGTGCCTCAATGCTATCGGGAGCCCGCACAAGGCAGATGCCGGTGAGTACCTGATGGGTTCGACCCGACAGCAGGCGAAGCATGCGCGTGGCATCCTGAGGATCCGACGGCTTGCCCAACATCTGCCCGCCGATGACCACTACGGTATCCGCACCCAAGACGAGGCCGCCGCGAGGTGAGGAAGCTGCGATTTGCAAGGCTTTCTCTCGTGCCGCGCGACGGGCGAAATCCTCGGGCAGTTCGCCCGGTTGAATCTCTTCCACGATTTGGCCCGGCCGGACCTCGAAATCGAAGCCGGCATTGCGCAACAAATCGCGGCGGCGTGGCGAAGCTGAAGCTAGAATGAGACGCATGTGCAAGAATTATAAGCGACTTTCTCAGATTGACGAAGCGGTGGCTGTACGCCGCCAGGTTGCGAGGTAGATCCGCCACCACGACAAAAAAACTCAACCACGATTTTTCTTCGACAGCGATTCCCCCCATGGGCCTCGATGTGTTAGACTGCACAATCAGTTTGCAAAAGAATCCATTAATCTAGGAATCAGGCTATGGAAGAGATCGGCAAGATCCTGCCCAAGGTGCTAAGGCCACAGTTCTCTCGCCTCGTCCCTCCGGTGATCGAAGTTCTGACCCCGTTTTGGGGTCTAGTTGCGGGTAAGGCGCTGGCCAAGAAATGCCGGCCGGTGGCGTTCAGCGCTGGGACTCTGACGCTCGCAACCACTGATCCCGATTGGGTCGTTCCCTTGAAACAGATGGCAGATGAAATCCGGGCACACGTCAACAAATTCCTGGGTGGGCCAATAGTACGACAGCTCGGGATCGAATGTACGCAAAAGTTTACGCGAAGCAGCAGGTCACCGCGCCAGCAGGAATCGCCGACTACTTCCGAACCGGGAGACTGGCCGCGCAAGGACCCACGCCCGACATCCTGCATGGCGGAACCAATCGGACGTTCGCGTGTCAAATACGTCGCACGGAAGCATGAGAAGGTCCACTAATGGCACTGGAAGAAAAGGACGTGCGTTATGTCGCCGAACTCGCCCATCTCGAATTGACTCCCGACGAGGTGAAGAAGTTCCTGCCTCAGCTCGATTCCATCCTTCAGCACATGCAAAAGCTGAATGAGTTGGATACCTCGCAAGTGGAGCCGATGGCGCAGGTGACCTATCCCGCTGCGGCAAACCCTTCCCTGCGTGAAGATCAGCCCAAGAAAACGTTCGACCAAGATGAGGCCCTTGCCAATGCGCCCGACCCCCGCGCGGGCTTTTTCCGAATCCCGCGCGTCATAGAAAAAGAGGAGTAAGGGGCGGCGGAATGAGATGATCGGTGAGGGGAGAGACAACTCTTACGAATGAACCTTACGGAACTTACCATCGACTCACTGCGAGAGCTCATCGTCCAGCGCAAAGTTTCTGCGTCGGAGGTGGTGCGCGCTCACTTCGAGCTGATTGAGAAGCGCGACAAAGAGGTTCGTGCTTACTTGCAGTTGTGCCCGGAACTCGCCCTCGAGCAGGCCGCCAAGATCGATCGGCAAATCGCTGCAGGTGATCCGGTCGGAGTGCTGGCGGGAATTCCGGTTGCGATCAAGGACGTGATTCTGACCCGCGGGATGCGCAATACTTGCGCGTCGAAGATTTTAGGGAACTACGTGGCGCCCTATAATGCTCCGGCGGTCGAAAGGTTGGAGGCGGCAGGCGCAGTCATCCTTGGCAAGACGAATTGCGACGAATTCGCCATGGGATCGTCTACGGAAAACTCCGGCTTCTTCCCGACCCACAATCCACACGATTTGACCCGAGTCCCCGGCGGCTCGAGCGGCGGTTCTGCGGCGGCGGTTGCCGCGGACATGGCGGTGGCATCGCTCGGCTCTGACACGGGAGGCTCGATCCGGCAACCGGCGGCTTTTTGCGGCCTTGCGGGTATGATGGGGACATACGGCAGGGTTTCGCGCTACGGACTGGTGGCCTTCGCTTCCTCGCTCGATCACATCGGGCCGTTCGGACGCACTGTTCGCGACGTTGCGCGCGTGCTCCAGGTCATTGCTGGCCGCGACCCGCACGACTCCACGTCGGCAGACGTTCCGGTGGAGGACTACGTAGCCGGCCTGGATCAAAACGTGCGCGGCATCAAAGTGGGCGTTCCGGGCGAGTATTTCAAGGGGCTTAGCCCGGAGACCGGAGATAACGTCCAAAAGGGAATTGACCTGCTGGCGAAGCTGGGATGCGACATCGTACCCATCAGCCTTCCTCACACCGATTACGCGATCGCCTGCTACTACATCATCTGCACGGCGGAGGCTAGCTCGAATCTGGCACGCTACGATGGCGTGCGCTACGGGTTCCGCTCCTCGGAGCACACCGATTTGCAGGAGATGTACAAACAAACCCGCTACGGCGGATTCGGGGCCGAGGTCAAGCGGCGCATTATGCTCGGCACCTACGTCCTGAGTTCCGGTTACTACGACGCCTATTACTTAAAAGCCCAGAAAGTGCGTACTCTCATCACGAGAGATTTCCTGGAAGCGTTTGACGACGTGGACATCATCGTTACTCCCACCTCTCCCATCCCTGCCTTCAAGCTCGGCGAGCGTATGGATGACCCCTGGCAAATGTATCTCGCCGATATCTACACCGTTACCGCCAGCCTGGCCGGAATTCCCGGGATTTCCGTTCCTTGCGGAAAAACTAAGGCTGAGCCCCACCTCCCGGTGGGCATGCAACTTCTCGCCCGTCATTTCGACGAAGCAAGGCTGCTGCGAGTGGCCGACGCGTTCGAGAGAGCCGGCGGATTTGAATTGGCGTGAGACGCCTGTCGTGAGCGGAGAAGAACAGGCAGGGTCAAAATCATTCCCCAATTACGTCAACGGGCCGACCACCGATTGAAGATTTCGGATTCCAGATTCAAGAAAGCAGGCGGGTTCGTCTTACGTTTCTTCTGTCACGGGGCCGCCTGTCCCCGGACTGCCTGTCCCTAAGCTGGTCCCCTTCCGAATCTGCTCCAATTTCTTAAGAAACTCGTCGCGCTCCTGGCGGGCCTTGTCCGCCCGACGCGTCTTTTCCGAGACATAACGCTGGCCTTTCAGCTCGGAATCGCGTAACGAGCGAATCCAAGCGCCAAGCTGCCTGGATATGCTTTCAACACTGGATTTCAGATTCAAGATTCCAGATTCAAGATCACGAAACCCGGGCATACGCTCAAGCGGGCAGAGCATCGAGCGTGTTTCCCCCGCGGAGCCGCGTGCAATATACAAGAACGTAAGCAATTCCTGATTTGTGCCGCGTTCGAAACCTTCAGCGATGTTGTTGGAAACGGAGAGCGCGGCACGCTCGAGTTGGTCGCGCAGACTATGCTGACGGCGGAAAGGGGGCTGTGCGGTTATAGCGTAGGTCGCCAGAGCCAGTTCGATGCTGGCTTGCCAGACCGGAAGTTCCTCAAAGCGTTTGTATCCCACTCCTGACCTCTTGAATCTGGAATCTTGAATCTTGAATCTGGAATTCTGATTCCACAATTCTGGGTGAGTCTGTCAGATAAACTTCTTCTTGGCATCATTGGGCTCGAAGGCCGGGGCGGTCGACGCTGGCCATCAGGGTTGGGTTGGGACGAAAATAATCGCAGTAGTTGGCGGCTTCTTTATCCCGGACCCATTCAGCCCGGGTTTCCGCGCACTGGTTGTGTTTGTCGGTGTCGTAGAATTGGCAATTGCGGCAGGCATGCAGGCCGGAGCCGCACCGGGGACAGATGTCGCGCATGCCGACGCGGCTTCCGGCGGGATACTCAATCTTCTGGCGGCACTTCCAGCAGTTGAAAAACATGTTGCTCTATCAGCGTTTATCCGCGTCAATCCGCGGCTCGCTGTTTAACCCGAAGAACCGTTCAAAGTTTCGCACCAGGATTTCTCCCAACTCCTCTGGGCTCAGGTGATGAAGAGTGGCAAGAGTGCGGGCAACTTCGATCACAAAGGCCGGCTCATTGCGCTTGCCGCGGTACGGAACCGGCGCCAGGTAAGGACAATCTGTTTCTATCAACAATCGATCGAGCGGAATCTCCCTCGCCACCTCGCGGAGGTCCTCGGCCTTCTTATAGGTTACGTTGCCTGCAAATGAAACCTGGAATCCCCAGCCCAGAAACTTCATTGCATTCTGGAGTGATCCTGTAAAGCAATGCAGGATGCCGCCCAGCCCGCTCGATATCCAGTGAGCTTGAGTGATTTCGGTGAGGTCGGGCCACGCCTCGCGGCAATGGATAACAATCGGCAGCCGTGCACCACGAGCCAATTCCATCTGGCGGATGAGGATGAGCTTCTGAATGTCACGGGGTGAGTTGTCGTAATGATAGTCGAGCCCGATCTCACCTATGCCCACCACGCGCGGCTGTTGCGCCAGCCTGCAGATCTGTTCAGCGTGGTGTTCCGTGAAGTGGGTTGCGTCGTGCGGGTGAACGCCGGCCGTGGCGTAAATCCAATCGTGGGCGTCGGCCAGGGCGAGGGGAGCCTCGAGGTTGTCCGGGCCGGTACCGCCGCCGACGGCCAAGAGATAGCGCAGTCCGGCGGCACGAGCGCGCTCAATCACCGCCGCGCGGTCGGCGTTGAAGTCGGGATCGTCAAGGTGGGCGTGAGAATCCAGAAATTGGGTCATTGATTCATTGAGTCATTTGGCCATTGAGCCATTGAGTCATTGAAAAATGCCGCGATTTAGTAAGTCAATGAGAAATTGATTCGATGGGCCAATGACCCAATGACTCAATGGCCCAATGACTCAATTACTTCAGCCTCGCTCCGTTCTCCACGTCTTCCTTGAACGTCACGAGTACGGGACGGCCGTGGTCTTCCGCCGAGGCGGCAACGATCATACCGTTCGATTCCACACCGCGAAGCTTGCGGGGCTGAAGGTTGGTCACGACCACAACTTTCATTCCAATCAGGTTTTCCGGCCGATAGTACTCTGCAAGGCCGGCCACGACCTGGCGCACTTCCGTGCCGATGTCCACCATCAGCTTCAGAAGCTTCGATGCGCCCGGAACGTGCTCAGCGGCCTTCACCTCGCCCACCCGCATCTCGACCTTGGCGAAATCCCCGATGGAAATCAGGCTGGGGGCTGGGGGCTGGGGGCTAGGGACTGGCGGTTGGGGACTAGGAGCTTTGGATTCTGGTGAGGATTGTGGCGCCGCTTCGGGTTTGTTTTCTGTTTGCACAGATATAAATGCCTCCTTGGATTTTTCAGGTTCGCCGCCGGATTGGGCAAGCTCAAGCTGAACGGGCACCTGTAGGGGCGCTTCGCGAAGCGCCTCTGCCGCGGGCGTTCCACTTTTGCGGTCAGTTTCGGCGAGTTCGTCAAGCCTGGCCAGTGCCGTGGCCGTCTCAAGTCGTGGGAAAACGCCAGCAACACGTCCAAGCGCAGTGCCCGCAGCCAACTGGCCCCAATCTAGAGAATCGATCTGCTGTTCGCCCAAGTGCGTGTTCTGCCCTATCTGCATCCAGATTTGAGTCGTCGCTTTGGGCATCACTGGGTGCACCAGTACAAGGATCACACGTAGAGCCTCGCATGCGTCATACAGAACATCAGCCAACTCTTGTCGCTGATCCGGATCCTTGGCCAAGACCCATGGCTTTCGCTGCACGAGATAGGCATCCACGTGCGAAATGAGCCGCCAAATGGTCTGCAGTGCGTCCGAGAACTTGAGGTCGTTGTATTGACCCGACTCGCGAGCAGCCAGATTGCCTACAGCAGCCCATATAGCCGGCCTCGCGGCCGTGCGCATGGCGTTCGCCGGGCTATCGCTGTGGCCCGGTGAGGGCCGAGGTATGCGCGACTCGAAGTATTGGTGGACCATGGTAAGGACACGACTGGCAAGGTTACCCAGACCATTGGCCAAATCCGAGTTGTACCGCTGAACCAAACCCTCATAAGAAAAGCTTGTGTCCTGCCCGAACGGCGCTTCGCGGAGCAGGTAATAGCGCAGAGCGTCGTTGCCCGGCGCGCCGAAGGAGTCGAGGGCCTCCACGATGGGCTCGGGGTAGACCACGTTGCCCTTAGACTTCGACATCTTATCCTGCTCGTAATAAATCCATCCGTGGGCGAACACCGTGGTCGGTAGCATCTCCGGCTGCTCGGGGTAGGCGGCCATGATGAATGCGGGCCAGTAGACGGCGTGGAAACGCAGGATGTCTTTGCCGATCATGTGCACGAGTTCCGACTCGCCCGGTTTGTTTCGCCAGTATTTATGGAATTCCTCGTTGCCGTCTTCGCCCTGCGCGTAGCCGATGCCGGTCATGTAGCTGGTGAGCGCGTCGTACCAGACGTAAACGACTTGCTCTGGGTCATCGCGAGTTGCGTCGAGGGGGAAGGGAATTCCCCATTTGATCCGCTTACGACTTATGGAGATATCGCGCAGGTCACCCCTAACGAAGCTCTTGACCTCATTCATACGGTAATCGGGCTGGACGAACCCCGGTCTTTCCGTGTACAGATCCAATAGCTTGCCGCGGAACTCTGACAGTTTGAAAAAGTAATTCTCCTCGCTAATGAGTTCCGCCGGCCGACCGCAGATATCGCAACTTGCGGGTTCTGCTCCGTCCGAAATGTAGCGCTCGTCAGAGACGCAGTACCGGCCCTCATACTTACGCTTGGTGATGTGTCCGTTCTCTTTGGCGCGCAGAAGCATGCGTCGTACGGACCTCGTGTGATCCGGGTGGGTGGTGTAAATGAAGCGCAAGGAATCCGGCTTGCCCTCGGGATAAACGCTCACCGGGATGCCGAGTTTTTCCCAAAGCTGAATGAACAACTTCCGCTTTTCCGCCACAAACTGGCTGGGTGTCTGGCCTGCCGCCGCCGCGGCGCGCTCGAGCTTTTCCCCGTGCTCGTCGGTGCCGGTAAGGAAAGCCACATCATACCCGCACATGCGCTTGTAGCGCGCCAGCACGTCGCAGACAATCGTGGTGTACGCTGAGCCGACGTGCGGCCGAGCGTTTGGATAGTAAATGGGAGTTGTGAGGTAGAACGTTTTCATGGATGTCAGGTTCCAGGCGTCGGGCTTGACACCTGCTCGAGGTACGAGGCTTGCGCGGCGATCATCACCTGCTTGAGCGGCACGCCCTTCTCGGTCGCCAGGCGCTGGCAATCTTCGTATTCCGGCGCAACATTCATCACTTTCCCGTCACGCTTGGCCACTTTGACCTTGACCGTGCCGTACGGGGTCTGGATGCTCAGGAGTTCGCGTTCCAGAATCTTGCGCCGCGCCTCATAGATTCGCACTCCGATCGTGGTGGTTTGCTCGAAGAGCATCTGGGCCAGCGCATCGCCTTTCTCGGGAGTGCACAGCACGCTCAGCAGGATTCCAGGCCGGTCCTTCTTCATCTGGATGGGCGTGCAGGTCACGTCCAGGGCGCCTGCGGCCAGCGCCTGGTCAATGAAGTAGCCGTAAAGCTGCGGGCTCATATCGTCGACATTGGCCTCAATGACCGAAACCACGTCATCTCCGGCAGCACCGTCGCGGACTCGCACCGGTTCGGCGTTTTCCCCGAGCAGCAGGCGCGCCAGGTTCGGATGCCCCGGAATTTCGCGCGCCCCGGCGCCGTACCCTATGCGTTCCACCCTCATGGGCGGGATGGGTCCGAAGCCGGTGGCGAGGGTGGAGATGAGCGCCGCTCCGGTGGGCGTCACCAACTCGCCGTCGACGCCGGAAGAATAGATGGGAAGGTCCTTGAGTAATTCGAGCGAGGCGGGAGCGGGAATCGGCAGCGAGCCGTGCGCGGCCTCGACGCATCCGCTGCCCACGTTCACCGGAGAACAAGTCAGGTGCGAGATCTCGAGGAACTCAAGTCCGATGCAGGTTCCCACGATGTCTAGAATCGCATCGACCGCACCAACCTCGTGGAAGTGCACTTGCTCGGGCGGCATGTTGTGTAGTTTTCCTTCAGCTTCAGCCAAGCGACTAAAAACCTTCAGGGCGCGTTCTTTGACGCCCACAGAGAGTTCGCTGTCTCGAATCAACGCTTCGATATCTCTCAGCTTGCGGCTCGGCTGCTTGCCCGGAACGCGAATCTCCACTCGCGTCCCCACCAAGTGTCCCCGCAGCGCGCGCGTGCGCTTGAACTCGTAAAAGCCCAAGGGAATCTTCTTCAACTCCGCAAACAACCGTTCCAGCGGCAGCCCCACGTCGAGCAAAGCGCCCACGAACATGTCACCGCTGATGCCGGAAAAACAATCCAGGTACGCTTGTTTCATAAGAGCAGGATTCAGGAGTCAGGATTCAGGAGTCAGGAAGCTTCCGAATTCTGGACTTCACCCGAGCAATTTTGCCTAAAATTGGATACTATGCTGTAGTCTCAGACGTTGTCAACAAGACAGGATGCAGGATTCAAGAGTCAGGATTCAGGAGCCCTGAATCCTGACTCCTGGATCCTGAATCCTATTTCCGACGAGGTAATCATTTATGAGAACACTCGACCGACGCGATTTTTTGAAAGTCTCTGCTGCCGCAGGGGCTGCGGGGCTGATGTCCGCGGCGCCTGGTGTCCCGGCTCGAAAAGGCATGCGCCTGGGCATCATTATCGGCATGGGCAAGAACCCTGATGCCGCCTTGCAGAGAGTACATGACTTCGGAGTTCCCACTTGCCAGGTATCGACTGAGGATTTCTCGGAGCAGATGGAGAAGGGCATCCGCGACGCGGTTCAGAAATTCAACCTTGAGGTGACCGCCCTCAATACCGCCGGGCCTGGGCAAAACGTTTATGATTTCTACCAAGGGCCGCTGACGATTGGCTTGGTGCCCGTGAAATACCGTGCACAGCGCATCGCGCACTTTAAGCGAGCGTCGGATTTTGCCAAGAAGCTCGGCATTCCCGCTCTCCACACGCACTTCGGGTTCATCCCCGAAAATCCCAACGACCCCGCATACAAGGACGTGCTGCCAGCCCTTCGCGAAGTTGCAACCTATCTCAAAGGCAATGGCCAGATGATGCTGTATGAGACGGGGCAGGAGACTCCCATCACCTTGTTGCGGGCGATCACCGACGTGGGCGTTGATAACCAGTTTGTAAACCTCGACACCGCCAACCTGATCCTCTACGGCAAAGGCAACCCGAACGACGCCCTGGATGTGATCGGTAAGCTGGTGCGCGGCACCCACGCCAAAGACGGCCTCTTTCCTACCGACCCGAAGAAGCTTGGAGAAGAAGTCCCGATTGGCGAAGGTAAGGCGGACTTCCCCCGGCTCATTGCCCGTCTAAAGCAACTCGGCTACGACGGGCCCCTCACCATTGAACGTGAAATATCGGGTCCACGCCAACTCGAGGACATTCGGAAGGAAAAGGCGTATTTGGAAAAGCTGATCGCCTGATTGCGGCGTGTTGTTTTGAACCACAGAGGCACGGAGGCACAGAGGAAAACAACGGTTCTCAGCGCCTCTGTGCCTCTGTGGTGGAAAATCTGTCTGTCACTTCTTGCCGTACACCGGGCCGAAGTTTGCGCAGGCGCGATAGTCTGCTCCCTGCGGATCCTGAGCTCCGAAAGCCGTCCAGGCGCTGGGGCGGAACACCCGCTCCTCGGGAACGTTATGCATGCAGACGGGGATCCGCAACAGGGAAGCGAGTGAAATCAGCAGATCGCCGATGTGGCCGTAGCTTATGGCGCCGTGATTGGCGCCCCAATTGTTCATTACCCCGTAGACATCTTTGAAGGCGCCTTCACCGGTGAGAATAGGTGCGAACCAGGTGGTGGGCCAGGTGGCATTGGTTCGCTGGTCGAGCGTGTCGTGCACGTCCTTCGGCAATTCAACCGTGTAACCTTCGGCGATCTGGAGCACCGGTCCCAAGCCTTGCACCAGGTTGAGGCGCGCCATGGTCACCGGCAATTCTCCCTTGGTTGCAAAGGTCGAAGAGAACCCGCCGCCACGGAAGTATTCGGTGATCGCCGGGCTCCACTGCGTCGCATCCAAGCACCGTCCGACTTCCTCCGCAGTGATCTCCCAGAAAGGCTTTATGACCCTGACGCCATCCTTCATCTGTTCACCGGTGGCATCGAGAGTCGCCGCTCCGGAGTTGATCAGGTGGATGATGCCTCCCGCGGCCTTTCCGGCCAGGCTCTTTCCGGTAACGCGCTTCACCGCTTCCGGACTCCAGTAGGTGCGCACGTCCGCAAAGATTTGCGCCGTGTCGGTCAGCAAGTGTCCAAATAGCATCGTGGCGCCGTTGAGCGAATCATTTTCGGTGGCGAATACAAAGGGCTCCCGAATGCCATTCCAGTCAAAAGACGAATTGAGGATGGCTTCCATGAAATCGCCGTTGGGGAAGTGGTCCGTCCAATGCCGCTGGCCCTGGAAGCCGGCCAGAATCGCGTTGTGTCCCAAGGCCTCTTCGCCGAATCCCAACTCCGCCAGACGGGCATTTCCCACCATCAGGTCGCGCGCGATCAGCGTCATCTTCACCACTGTGTGCCAGTCGTCGTACCTTCTGGTCCGCGACATTTTCGGGACGTTGTAATCCTTTCCCTCGGGGCAGTTCGCTTTCACCCACTTAGCGGCGCTCAGGTATTCTTTCGGGTCATAGATTTTTTCGTCGATTCGCCGCACGAATTCCGACATGTCCACATACTCATTGCGCATGCCCAGAAAGCTCTGGAAGAAAGCCGCATCGACCATGGAGCCGGCAATGCCCATGGAAACCGAGCCTAGGGAAAGATAGGATTTGCCTTTCATCTCGGCCACAGCCAGCCCGGCCTTGGCGAAGCGCAGCAGTTTTTCCTGGACGTCCTTCGGAATGCTCGTATCGCCCGCGTCCTGTACATCCTTTCCATAAATGCCGAATGCAGGCAGTCCCTTCTGATTGTGCCCAGCCAATACCGCTGCCAGGTAGACCGCGCCCGGCCGCTCGGTGCCATTGAAACCCCAGACCGCTTTGGGGATGAGCGGATCCATATCCATGGTCTCCGAGCCGTAGCACCAGCAGGGCGAGACGGTGAGAGAAAGGCCCACGCCTTGGCGTGCAAACTTGTCCGCGGCCTCCGCAGCCTCCGCGACGCCGCCGATGCAGGTATCGGAGATTACACATTCCACAGGCAGTCCATTGGGGTGGCGCAAATGCTCGTGGAAAAACTTAGCGGCCGTCTTGGCCATTTCCATCGTCTGGTTTTCCAGAGATTCGCGCACCCCTTTGCGCCGCCCGTCGATGGCTGGCCGGATCCCGATCTTCGGCAAGGTGCCGCGCAAGCGCTGCGCCGGTTTGTTCACCTTCAGATCTTTGACATTTGCCATGATGCCTCTCCTTTTAGCATGATTGATTAATAACCCATCGTTCGTCGAACGTATTCACGGCTCATCTTCAAGCTCTCGCGCAGGGGCCTCGTGCGCGCGAAGTTCCTCTCGTGCGCAAGCTCGATCGCCATATCCCCAGCATAACCCATTTTTTGAAGTTCTTTGCCGACGGCGGCGTAGTCGGTTACGCCTTCACCCATGGCCTCCGACCAGTCGCCGTCCGCCTTCTGGTCGCGAAGATGCATAAACACGACGTGCGCGGAGTGCCGGCGGATAAAATCCACCGGGTCGACGCCGGCTCGAACCAGCCAATTGAGGTCCGGGCCCAGTTTGGCGTCGGGAATCCGGGCCAGAGTTCCAGTCAGGTCGTATTCGTTGTTCTCTACCTCATAAGTGTGATTGTGAAGGTTCAGCACCACGCCGTGCTCGTTTCCGAAGGCGATGATCTTGCGGAGAATCTCCGCCTGCGCGTCGAGCTGTTCCGGCGTTTTCTTCTGCGGCGCCTTACCGACGGATGTCCCCAAGGTCCGCCCCTTAAGCTGTTGGATCCGCGTAATGATCGTCTCTGCGTAATCCATAATGGCGGAGTGCTTCGAGCGGTCCCACAGGTCGGCGCCAAACGAGGCGCCCAGCACCGGCAAACGGTACTTGTGTGACAATGCGCCAATGCGCTCCACTGAATCCGGATGCCGCAGCGCTTCGTGCATCAGTTCAATCGCCTCGATCCCGGCATAGCTCATGTCGGAAAAGACCTGCTCCAGCACAGGTGTGATGTCGTACTCTGGGAGCGGCGCCGCGTACACCCAGGGATGGGCTGCCACGACCACCTTTTTCTTCGGGACCGCGCCAGGTTGCCCGGCGCGGAGAGAAGCCAGCGCTCCGGCGCCACTTCCAACCGCCATGGCCACGCTTGTCAACTTTAGGAAATCCCTTCGCGATGTGCAATGAGGAAACATGTGCTGCTGTGCCTTTACCATTAGTACTCCTTTCGTGGCCGCGAAAGTATATCTCCGGACCGCGTTAACTACAACAACCCCCATATGAGCCAAAAAGGAGTTGACGCTTGGGTCTAGCTGCGCTATAGCCTGTCTGGAACTGGTGCATGTTCGAGCTGCTGATTCTCTCGTAATGTACCCTGCGGCGCTGAGCGCGGGGAAATGTCGCAGAACAGGAGAAGGCGCAATGAAAAACCAGGGCTTTGACCGCGTGTCACGAGGTACCGCGATTTGGCTTTGTAACTTTGTCGTCGTTTTAAGCATGGCTTCCCAAACCAGGCCAGTGTCCGGCCAAGTATTGCCCAACGCGAAGCCGGAACAAGTTGGCTTTTCGTCAGAGCGACTGCAGCGCCTGGATGCGGCAATGCAGCAGAAGGTGGATGAGAAGCAATTCGCCGGGATTGTGACCATCCTGGCGCGCCACGGCAAGGTGGTGGAATTCAAAACCTACGGCAACAAGGATCTCGCGAGTGGGGCGCCGATGGAAAAGGACACGATATTTCGTATCTATTCCATGAGCAAACCGGTGACGGGCGCCGCCATGATGATACTTTATGAAGAAGGCAAATGGCAGCCGGACGATCCTATTTCAAAATACATTCCAGAGTTCGCCAACCTGAAGGTTTTCAAAGGCGTCGACAACAGCGGCGAGCCGGTTCTCGAAGATCCCGTCCATCCGCCCACCATGCTTCAGTTGATGACGCACACGGCGGGTTTCACTTACGGTTTTGGCGGCGATCTCGTGGATAAGATGTACCACGATCAGCAAGTTCTGCATTCCGCTACCTTGCAGGAGATGATTAATAAGCTTGCTAAGCTGCCGTTGCTTTATCAACCTGGGACGCGCTGGGTCTATAGCATTTCAGTGGACATACAGGGGTACTTGGTGGAAAAGCTCTCCGGCAAGTCTCTGCCGGATTTCATGCGGGAACGGATATTTGAGCCAATGGGCATGAAGGACACGGGTTTCTACGTACCGAAGGAGAAGATGGACCGGTTGGCCACACTCTATCGGGTCAGTGACAAAAACGAGTGGACTCCCGCCTCGCCTGAAAACGATCTGGCCCCCGATCTTTCGAAGCCGCCCACCATGCCCAGCGGCGGGGGCGGTCTGCTCGCGACGGCGCAGGATTATCTGCGGTTCGCACAAATGCTTTTGAATGGCGGCCAACTGGATGGCGTGCGCCTGCTGGCGCCGCCCACGGTAAAACTGATGACTTCGAATCACCTACCCGAAAAGCTTATGACCGGCGAATTCGGAATCGGACTCCAGCACATCCGCCCAGGCATGGGTTTTGGCTTCGATGTCGCTGTCTTTAGCGATCCCGCGCAAGCTGTGGACATCGCGGGTAAAGGCACTTTTCTCTGGGACGGGGCTGCCGGCACCTGGTTCTGGATCGATCCGGCCGATGACATGACATTCGTAGGCATGGTTCAACGCATGGGAGGCCATGGACCGAACATGCAAACGTTCAGTCGTGCCATGGTATTTCAAGCCCTCGTGGCACCGTAGAGTCGTACGTTGATCGTAAGAATTTGCAACGCCGCAAGCGGAGAAGGACGTCGGTTTTGTCCGACTTCCCAAGGTTTAACACACGGGGATTTCCCATCAGGAATCGGCGGTGGCGAGAAGGTGGGCGAGCAACACGATTTCATCCGGTTAGTGCCGCCGATTCAACCAGTTCATCGTGCACCAGGGCTGGCGAATGCCAGTCGTTGACCAGGAAAAAGACGGCTTCGCCGCCAGCGTCGGGGAACTCGGTGAGCACCAGCGGTACGCGCTCCTCGAACGGCCAGATGTGGGAATTGCCGGGTTGCCAAGCCTTGATCCGGCAGGCAACTCCCTGCGGCCGGACGGAGTCGTCGCGGAGCGGCGGTTCCACAGCTCGGAAATCCAGCATCATCTGCCGGGGCTCAAAAGCTGGGTGCTTGGCGACTTCTGCGTTGCGGGCGCGATTGAGGGTAAACAATTGGGGACCCCGCAGGATCGCTATCCGCCCGCTCTGCGCCTTGCGCCCCACAACGAAACGCCACGGCATCGGCATTTTCAGTTCGATCCTGTCGCCCGGCTGCCATTGGCGTTTGAGCGTGTAAAAGCACCCGCCCTGCGTGTGCTCAGTCACGCCGCCGTTGACCGCAATGGACGCCTCCCGGCACCAGCGCGGAATGCGCAGTTGCACCTCAAACGCCGCGGGGCGCGGCGGCTCGACCCGTATCTGCACGTCGCCGGTGGTCGGGTAATCGGTTTCCTGCTGAAGCGTAGCCGTCAAACCCGAGGCAACTTCGACCGTTGCCGTCGAAGGGTTATAGAGGTTCACGATCACGCCGCTCCCGGTCCGGTAGTATATCCAGCCCGGCAGGTCGCCGAAGAACCGCCGCAGGTTGTTCGGGCAGCAGAAGGTGTCGCCATGAACATCCCGAAAACGCGGGCCGTCAAAGGGTGTGAAATAATGATTGCCGCGCCCGTCAGGCGTGACGGCAGCAAAGATCGCATTGTAAATGGCGCGCTCCATAATGTCGCCATACAGCGAATCGGCTTCGAGTTGCAGCAGCGAGTCCATAAGGCGGATCAAATAAACTCCCGTGCACGTCTCTGCCGTGTTTTGCAGCCCGCTTTGGGTGTCGTGCCAGCACTCGCTCTCGCTGCAAGAGCCCGTCACTAGCAGGCCATCCCCGCGACGCAGGAAATCCACGACGCGTCGCGGCGTCCGGAGCAGGTCTGAGTTCCCCGTTTCCCGGTAGAGGTCAAGCTGCGCCAGCGCATGGCCGAGCGTTGAGTACGCATGGTTGTTCAGTGAAGTTGGGCCACAATGAATCTCGGGGTTAAAGTCGTTAAGTTTAAGGAACTGGATCACGAACTCGCGATATTTGGGCTCACCCGTGGCCGCACTGAGACTGACCAAAGCCCGATCCAACCCCAGGTTAGTCGCCGAGAAAGGGATGACGCCATCCATGCTGTCGGGTCGCAAAGTTGGGTCGGACAAGAGCGCCTTGGTAATCCGGTCCGCCATCTTCCGCGCGGCGTTCAGGGATGTCTCGTCGCCGAAGAGTTGGTAGTCGCTGACCAATGCCCAGATGATGTAGGAGTTCTCGTGCAAGTCCCACAAGGTTCTGATGCGCGACGCCGGATCCTTCATCACCCCGATGTAGCCGTCGGCATCCTGTGTGGCGATTAATTCCCCGATCGTTCTCTTCTTTAGCGACAGCAGACGTTCATCGCCACTGTAAGCGGCGAGGCGCACCAACGCGTCAATGAATTTTCCGAAACCGAGATAGTCGGGACCCTCGCTCCGGTCGCGAAAGCGCCGGAGAAACGTCCCCTCGACGTCCACCCGGAGGATGTTGGCGTTAATGCATAGACTGATTCGCCGGCCAAACTCCCCTTCCACCTTAACCTGCCTTAGATTCAATCGCGACACCGGCTCATGATTGGGAAGCCCGCCACCGAGAATCGCTGCGACGCCCGCTGTCCCCGCCAGGAACTCACGTCGCGTCATGCCCGAGAACGCCACTTCCCCCGCGGATTCGGCCATCTCCTCACCCTCCTTCACCCGAGACGAATATGCCCGAGGCGCGTCGGGGCGCCCCTTCCTTCTTCCGCTTGGTGACCCATTCCCAAGCGGTGTCAAACCGCCGCGCCAGCAGATCTCTTCAGGCCGACAATAGGATACACGACCGTATTCACTTCGCAATGGACTGCCCATACTTCGATGAAACCATGCGGAGTCGTATCAGGATGATGATTCTCTTGCATTCCTATCTGTGGACGCTACCAGCATCTAGGAATCACCTCAGTTTGCGAGCTGCCTTTGTAGGCAAACGTGTGACCCGGTGGTAGCGCTTGACGCTCCAAGAATAGAGTGGCGCTCGCAAGCGCGGAGTTACAAAAGGCTGAATGCCCTCCTCATGGCCGCAGAGGCGCTGCTGCAAGCCTGGTCGAGTGGCATGGCACGCAAGGCGGCATTGAAGGGCTCGGCCTGGATGGGACCACCGTAGCCAATCTGGAGCAGCGAGTTCAGGAAGTCCTTTACAGGGATGACGCCCGTGGCAACAGGCAGCTCACGGTGATCGTCCTGGTATTGATCCAGCGAGAGCCCGCGGGGCGCATCGTTCAGGTCCACGGTTACCACATCCGAGCCGCGGAGAGCCAACAGGTCCTTGCCCGTCTCTTCTGCGTTGAACCAGTGCCAGCTATCGAGCTGAATGCCCACGTTGTCGGTACCGATTGCGACAATTAGTTCCTTCATCTCGCTCAGGGTATGCAGGAAGGGATGTCGCTGGCTGCGCCAAAGGGTTCTCGGCGCAACGTACTCCAAGCCGAGTTTCTGGCCGCGATCGGCGAGAATCTGCGCGCACTGGCGCAACCGGTAGGCGTGCTGGCGGAAATTCTGTGGGTAGGTGAGGTCGTTGCTACAAGGGAGAATCCAGGTGCTGACGCTCCAGACGCCAGCTCGCTGCAGGATGTCGGCCGCGGCCGGTAGCTTTTTCAACCCGTCGTTAAACGCCGCCTCATCCTTGCGAAACTCCACCGGCAGACCGGCTGCGCCCAACTTGAGATTCTTCGCCTGAAGGTCGTCCCGGAGACGCTTGATTCCCTCATCGCCCAGGGAAGCGAAGTAGTTAGGATCAGGATCCAGGCCTTCGAAGCCGTGCTTGACGCTGAGTTCAAGCGACTGAGGAAAATCGGCATGAAAACCGAGACGTCCGAGGCTGAGAATTGGGTAGAACCTACGCGTGGGCCTCTCAGCAGGCGCTTGAACTCCGGCGAACATTCCTGGAGCCGGTCGAGCAGCGATGCCGGCCGCGGCTCCGGCGGAGAGGAATTGTCGGCGAGTGATTTCGTTGGGCATAGTAGGCCTCCCAGCCGTGCAGTGTAGCACGTGGGCGTGTTGCGTGGTTGTGGGAAGCTGACCTGTGGCGAGTGCCGATGGGACTTGTTTACCGAGTCGATCTACGATCAGTTAACCGGAAACCCTCGTGGAGTGAGTGTTGGCGATTGCTTCTGTGGGGCGGTCCGCGGTTGGCGACCACCAGTCAACCCAACGCCGTCACCGGTAAACGAGGCGGAGTAGCCCTCCCGAATTTCCAAAGAAAAGCGGCATCAATCGCAGTAAGCGTGTTAAAGACTGACGGAGGCCATTGGGGTCAAGACGCTGGACCGTCCCAGCCGCCTGTCAGGATTCCTCGCGGTCTTTGATGACTGTGAGATCAAGATCGAATAGATGAATTCTCCCCCCTGACCGGTAGGACACGGGGGCATTGATCTTTCGCTTTGGCTAACCGGATGGGGCTATCGCCGGACTTCGAGCACTGAAATAGACCGTATTTGACGGCGCTGATGCCTAACTGGGCTAAGATTGAATTTGCGCGGCGGGATGGCTCAGCGATATATTTTGATGTGGAACTATTTCTGATTCGTCCCTTCTTCTAGCAGGGTATTTTCATGCTTGTTCCAGCTCGACGACTCGATGGCATGCGGGAATCGTTCATTCGGGAGATGACGCGTCTGGCGTTATCGTGCCAAGCAATCAATCTCGCTCAAGGTTTTCCCGATTTTGACCCTCCGCGCGAAATCGTTGAGGCAGCTCATCGTGCCCTCGATTCGGGGACCAATCAATACACCATCACTTGGGGCATTCCAGCGTTGCGCCAGGCCATCGCGGCCAAGATGAAGCGCTGGTACAATCTCGAATACAATCCCGATGAACACATCACTGTAACCTGTGGTGTGACCGAAGCGATTGCAGCGGCGCTCATGGCCACCGTCGATCCCGGAGATGAAGTCATCATCTTCGAACCGTTCCACGAAAGTTATCTGCCCGCAGCTTCCTTCGCAGGAGCAACGCCGCGTTTTGTAGCGCTCGACCCTCCGAACTACCGTTTGGATCTCGACCGTTTGCGCGCTTCGTTCAGCTCACGAACGCGTGCCATCCTGGTCAACACACCCCATAATCCGACGGGTCGAGTCTTGACGCATTCGGAGCTTTCGGGAATAGCGCGTCTATGCCAGGAGTTCGATTCCGTTGCGATCACCGACGAGATTTATGAGCACATCATTTATACCGATCTCCCCCACATCCCGATTGCTTCCCTGCCCGGAATGCGCGAGCGCACCACAACTATCGGGGGATTCGGCAAGACTTTTGCCGTGACGGGCTGGCGCATTGGCTACGTCTGCGCGCTGGACCCTTTGAGCACAGCCCTGCGCACAGTCCATGATTTTACGACGATTTGCGCACCCAGTCCTCTCCAGGCAGCCTGCGTTGAGGCACTCGAATTGCCACCAGCCTATTACGAAACACTGAAGCGCGAGTACCGGGAGCGCCGCGACGCAATGATGTCGATCCTCTATGAAACGGGCTTCGAGGCGCATCCGCCCGAGGGCGCTTATTACGTGATGGCGGATTTCGGCGCTTGGAAATTCGACGGCGACGATATGGCGTTTGCTCGCCACCTCGCAATGAAACACGCTGTCGCCGTGGTGCCGGGATCGAGTTTCTACGGAACCCCCGGATTAGGCAAGCGGTCCGTACGTTTTGCCTTCGCTAAGAAGCCGGAGACGCTCGCCGCCGCAGGCGAACGATTACGCAAAGCTCACTAGCCAGGCTTGCGCCGGCGCCCGCGCCGTGGGTGTTGGGGAATGGGTTTTGTATCTGGTCAAGGTGCGGGCAATTTTCCCGCAGAGCCTGCCTCCTCTATTCTGTCGATGATTGAGCCTTCGGTTGAGTGATGGGCAGATAAACCTGGAATCGAGTGTCGCCCGGGTGCGAGGAAACACGGATTTCACCAAGATGATTCCTGATGATGCGGCAAACCGTATCCAGTCCCAGACCCGTGCCCTCGCCGACTCCCTTGGTAGTGAAAAAGGGGTCAAAGATATGCGGCAGAACCTCTGGCGGGATTCCGGGTCCGTTGTCGCCAAATTCGACGAGCACGCGGTCAAGTTCGCGCGCGGTTCGCACCCGCAGCTCACCCTTCCCTTGCATGGCCTCGATGGCATTGGAAATCAGGTTGGTCCAAATCTGATTGAGCTCACCACCATAGGCGCAAATTCTCGGAAGGTTTGCGTCGTATTCTCGAACTACTTTGATTCCGCCTTTGAGGCGGTAGTGGAGAATCGTTAACGTATTCTCCAGCCCTTGATGCAGGTCGATTTCCTGCATGGCAGCCTGGTCCATGTAGGAATATTCCTTGATGGCACGGACCAGTTCCGAGATGCGTTTCGTGCTGACCTCGATCTCGCCGATCAGTTTCGAGATCGTAAGTATGGAAGCGATGCGAGTGAGCGCATCGCTCAGCACCTTGTCGCCTACGTCGGCAGCCAAACCTTCCAACTTGGGAATGTCTACGCCCGCGTCGGTGAGGGCCGGGGAAATCTTCCAGGCATCGGGCACGTGGCGGTGCTCGAGCCATGCCGTGACACGCTCCTCGCGGTCACTCTGGGCCAGTGGATCCGCGGGAATCGAAGCGGTATATTGCCCCGCCTCCCGCTCGAAGCGGGTGATGATTTCGCGCTGTTCCGGGGAGAGGGCGTGACGGGCGAGCCGGATGCTGGCATCGCGCACGGTCTCAAGCGTTTCGCGCAGACTCGCCGTTGCCCGTTGGGCCGCGGCGGCCGGGTTGTTCAACTCATGCGCCAAACCCGCCGAAAGCTTGCCGAGCGCCATCAGCTTATCGCGCTGCGTCTCGATCCTGGTGGTCTCGCGGATGCGGTCCGACATGAGGGCAACCAATCGCTGGCCGAGTTGGGGCATTCGCTGCAACATTTCGGGAAAGAGGTTTCTGTGGAGGAGCAGAACGCGGGTGGGAAGCACGGCTAGGGTTGTGCCACGGTAATGCGTCAGCCGTGAGTACGGCAGCAAACCGGTAACGTGGCCGGCATAGGCTCTAAAGATAAGCGGGTCTGCGCTGCTTCCCCGTTCGAAGCGAATCTCCCCCTCAAGGATCACGACGAGATGGTCCTGAGGATCGCCGTCTCGCGCTATGAGCTCTCCCGGCTGGAAACGTCTTTCCTCAAACTTTTCAGCCAGCCAGGCGAGGTGTTCTTGAGGCAGGTCTGAGAAGACCTCGATCTTGCGCAGATCCTCGATCAAACCCTTGCCCGTTTCGCTCGTAACGCTCTCCGCCATGTCACACCGCACTGAGATACTGATGGATGAATTGCACCGCAATCGAGCCTTCGCCCACGCCCGAGGCAACTCTCTTCACCGAACCGTGGCGGACGTCGCCCGCAGCGAAGATGCCGGGGACGCTCGTTTCCGTCCAATACGGGTCACGAGCCAGCGGCCATCCCTGGGGCCGCTTCCCGTCACGCAGGAGATCGGTTCCGGTAAGGATAAAACCGCGCTGGTCGCGATCCACCACGCCCGCCAGCCAATCCGTGTTGGGCTCCGCGCCAATGAAGACGAATAGCGAGTTCGCGGGTACACGTTCAGTATTGCCATTGTCTCCGCAGTGAATGGAAAGGGCTTCGAGGTGCTGGTCGCCGAAAACTTCCACCACCCGGGCGTACGTTTCCACCTGGATATTCGGCGTATTTTTGATCTGGTCGATCAGGTACTGCGACATCGAAGTGGAAAGGGATCCGCCACGGACCAGCATCACCACTCGCCGCGCATACTTTGAGAAATACATCGCCGCCTGCCCGGCGGAGTTCGCACCGCCGATGATGTAAATGTCTTCATCCTTGCACGCCATTGCCTCCGTCATTGCCGAGCCATAGTAGACGCCGGACCCCTGCAGTCGCTCCGCGCCGGGAATATTAAGCTTGCGGTAAGAAACGCCCGTTGCGATCAGCAACACTTTGCAACCGACTTCGCTTCCCTCAGCGAACTTGACGACCCGCGAGGGGTCTTCCACGCGGACGGAGGCGACTTGCTGCGGGGCGAGAATCTCGACTCCGAAGCGCCTGGCCTGGGCCACAGCGCGGCGCGTCAGGTCACCACCGCTCAATCCGGAAGGAAAGCCGAGGTAGTTCTCAATGCGTGAGCTCATCCCCGCCTGCCCTCCAGGCGCTTCCATTTCGATCAGCACCGTTTGGAGACCCTCCGTGGCGCCGTAAACAGCCGCCGCCAGGCCTGCCGGACCGCCACCGACGATCACGAGATCGTAAAACGCCATCTCAGGCCGCACCCGCAGCCCAAGCTTTTCGGCCAATTGCGCCGTGCTCGGATCATCCAAAGATGAGCCATCGGGGAAGAGCACCTTCGGCAAGCTGGAGGCTTCCGCTCCTACCGCCTTCACCAGCCGGCGAACCTCGGCGTTTTGCTCCGCCGTCTCAACATCGAACCATTGATAAGGGGACTGATTGCGCGTCAGAAAGTCCCTGATCGCGTAAGAATGTGGAGACCAGCGCGTGCCGAGAACGCGAAC
>Ga0181532_10000752_pt1 | contig 32274 bp, 35 predicted proteins | sample PEATcosm2014_Bin_33_FD_119768 | JGI IMG/M metagenome (GOLD analysis project Ga0181532, IMG submission 119768) | Peatland microbial communities from MTU Mesocosm Facility, Houghton, MI, USA - PEATcosm2014_Bin11_30_metaG | ecosystem: Environmental > Terrestrial > Soil > Wetlands > Peat | place...
ATGCGGTCGCGGCCGTCGACGAAAACGAGACGCGGCTTGACCGGCAGCGAGGCCACCGCCCGCGCCAAAGCCCACAGCGACGCCCGCAAAATGTTGTCGCGATCGATGCGCGACGGCGGCGCCATGGCGACAGCAACCTGCGCTCGCGTGCAGATGCGCTCATAAAGCACCTCGCGCCGCTCCGGCGTCAGCCGTTTCGAGTCATCGAGACCGCGTGGAACATCATCGGGATTGAGAATGACGGCCGCGGCGACGACCGGCCCGGCGAGCGGGCCGCGTCCGGCCTCGTCGCAGCCCGCAACCGGCCACACCCCGCGCTTGAGCGCTAAGCGCTCGCGCCGGAACGTCGGTCGGCTCACCTCCTCGTCGAGCGGCAGGCGCGCCGCCTTGGTCTGCGTCCGACTCATGGCCCATGATGACCACGCCTCGTCTCGATCCGCAACGCGAACCGCGCGCCAAAGGATAGTGGGGATTATTTCGCTGGGTAGCGAACGATTGCCTGGTTTCAGCCGAACAGGTTGAGCTGCTGCGTGGCCGGTCGCGGCGGCTGGAAATGCTCGGTGGTGGTCTTGACGCTGGTCGCGTTGAAGAAGAGCCGTTCACAGGCGACCTCGAAGCGGCGGCCGATCATCCAGGCGATCGGGCCCGAGCCGGTCATTCGCTTGCCCCAAGTCGGCTCGTAGTCCTTGCCGCCGCGAGCGTCGCGGATCAGCTTGAACACGTGGTTGTGGCGGTCAGGAAAATTCTCCTTGAGCCATTCACTGAAGAGGTCCCGGATTTCCAGCGGAAGGCGCAGCAGTACATAGCCGGCATGGCGCACGCCGGTCGCCGCCACAGCTTCAAGAATGCGCTCGATCTCGGCGTCATTGATCGCCGGGATGATTGGCGCAACCAGCGTCGAGGTCGGCACGCCGGCTCGCACCAATTGCCGCAGCGTCTCGAGCCGCCGTGCTGGGCTCGCGGCGCGCGGCTCCATGGTGCGCGCCAGTTTCGGGTCGAGCGTCGTCACCGAGAGTGCCACCTTGACCAGATCGCGCTTGGCCATGCGCGCCAGGATGTCGAGGTCGCGCAGCACCAGCGCCGATTTGGTCACGATGCCGACCGGATGCCCGGCGCGCTCCAGCACTTCAAGGATGCGGCGCATAATCTGGTAGCGTCGCTCGATCGGCTGGTAAGGATCGGTATTGGTGCCGATGGCGATGATTTTCGGTACATAGCCCGGCGCCGACAATTCGCGCTCCAGCAATTCGGCGGCGTTGGGCTTCATGAGCAGCTTCGATTCGAAATCCAGCCCGGGCGACAGCCCGAGATAAGCGTGGGTCGGCCGCGCGAAACAATAGACGCAGCCGTGCTCGCAACCGCGATAAGGATTGATCGAACGGTCGAAGGAAATGTCGGGGGAGTCGTTGCGGGTGATGATCTTCCGGGTGGCGTCGACCGTCACGCTGGTCTTGAACGGCGGCAGGTCGTCCAGGTTTTGCCAGCCGTCGTCGAAGGCGACGCGGGCGACCGGCTCGTAACGCCCGGACGCGTTCGAATGCGCGCCGCGGCCGCGCCGGCGCTCGCGGTCGACGGCGGTTCCCAACTCGCCCGCCGGCGCGGAGGGTGGCGGCGCCGGCGGGCGTTTCAAGGCGGACGTGCGCGTCATGGCCTAAAGCTAACGTCGGCCTGCGAACAAAACAAGAACAACTTTCCGTGAAGCCCGGAAAAGCTTGGAAATCGGCGCCGCGGGCCGTAAGCCTGCGTCCGGGAGACCTCGAACCCCGCCGGGCCCGCGATGCGCAACGAATGCTAAGCGTCATCATCGCGACACGCGATTCCGAACGGGCCCTGGTCCCGACCTTGGCGGCGCTCGTTTCGGGAGCAACCGCCGGTCTCATCAGCGAAGTGCTTGTGATGGACGGCGGCTCGCGCGACGACACCGCCGCGGTCGCCGACATCGCCGGATGCAATTTCACTGTCCTGGAAGGCTCGCTGGCGCGACGGCTCAGGGCGGGGGCGGCGTCGGCGCGCGCCCCCTGGCTGCTTTTTCTGCAGCCCGGAACCATTCTCGACGCCCGCTGGCCCGGCGAAGCAGGCCGCTTCCTGGAGCAAGCCGCGCCCAATCCGCGCGTCGCTATATTCCGGCAGGGAATTCCCGCTCATCCGTCGCTTCGCGATGCGTTGACGCTGATGATTGCCGCGGCGTTCGGAACAAGACCGCGTGCCGAGCAGGGCCTGGTCATCTCGAAACAGCTTTACGATCAGCTTGGCGGGCATTCGGAAACCACCACCGATCCCGAGGCCGAGTTGTTGCGCCGGATCGGCCGGCGGCGGATCGTTACGCTTGCCTCCGGTGCTTCGCTGGCAGCGCCAGCAGATACTTGATTAAGTCATCAAGTATCTGCTGCAGCCTGCCGGACATGACGGCAACCCAGCAACGCAAGCAGCGGATCGCCGCCGTGCGCCGCTTCAACCGGTTCTACACGCGGCAGCTCGGCGTGCTGCGCAAGACCTATCTCGACAGCCCGTATTCGCTCGGCGAAGCGCGGGTGCTTTACGAGATCGCGAGCGGCGGTTCGCCGACCGCCAGCGACATCGGCCGCGCGCTCGATCTCGATGCAGGATATTTGAGCCGCGTGCTGCGCAATTTCGAAAAGCGCGGATTGATTCGACGCAACGTGTCCGCCAGCGATGCCCGGCAAAGCGATCTGGCGCTGTCGCCGCGGGGCCGCAAGACGTTTGCGCCGCTGGAACGGCGTTCGCAACGCGACGCCGGCGACACGCTCGGCAAGCTCACGCCCGCCGAGCAATCACCGCTGGTCGCGGCGATGGCGACGATCGAGAGCTTGCTCCAGCCGCATTCGGCCGCGCTAGGGGAGCCGCGCGGCGATTATCTCTTGCGCGCGCCCAAGCCGGGCGATTTCGGCTGGATCGTCAAACGCCACGCCGAGCTCTACGCCGAGGAATATGGCTGGACCGAGCCGTTCGAGGCGCTGTGCGCGCAGATCGTCGCCGACTTCGTCAACAAATTCGATGCGAAATGCGAACGCTGCTGGATCGCCGAGATGGACGGCGAGAATGTCGGCTCGATCATGCTGGTGAAGGATGCCGAGGGTGTCGCCCGCGTCCGTCTGCTGCTGGTGGACCCGAAAGCACGCGGGATCGGGCTCGGTGCACGGCTGACCGACGAATGTATCGGCTTCGCGCGCCGCGCCGGCTACAAGAAGATCACGCTATGGACGCATTCGGTCCTGACCGCAGCGCGCCACATTTACAAGCAAGCCGGCTTCAAGCTGATCCGCACCGAGCGGCATAAAAGTTGGGGCCGCGCCGTGGTGAGCGAATACTGGGATTTGGAATTATAGCTTTGCTCTGTTCCGTCATGGCCGGGCATGACGGCTACACCGTAGCGCCACGAGCGCGGTCAGCAAAAGTGGACACCGGTTTTGCGTCCGACCGCGCTCGCAATTTTAAGTCGGCACGCAATCCGAGCGGCGGTGGCCACTTAGCCTGATTGCGTGCCTGCCTTCGGTCGGCGCAGATGCTCGTCGAGCCGCGGAATGATCTCGACGAAGTTGCACGGCCCATAGCGATAATCGAGCTGGTGCACCAAAATCTCGTCCCACGCATCTTTGCAGGCGCCGGGCGAGCCCGGCAGGCAAAAGATGTAGGTAGTGCCGGCGACGCCGGCGGTGGCGCGCGACTGAATGGCCGAGGTGCCGATCTTGGGGAAGCTCACCACCAGGAACAGCGCCGAGAAGGCGTCCATCTTCTTGTCGAACAGCGGCTCGATGGCTTCCGGCGTGACGTCGCGGCCGGTGAAGCCGGTGCCGCCGGTCGTGATGATCGCGTCGATCACCGGATCGGCGATCCAGGCTTTGACCCGGGCGCGGATCGCCTCGATGTCATCGGTCACGATGCTGCGTTCGGCGACGTAATGGCCGGCGGCGACGATGCGTTGCACCAGGAGGGCGCCCGATTTGTCGTCCTTGAGATCGCGCGTATCGGAGATCGTCAGCACCGCGATCTTGAGCGGCACGAACTCTTTGGTCTCGTCAAGCCCGGGCATGGCACACCTTTACGCAACTAGATCATCCGCTCCTCGCGACCCGCCTATGCTCATTCTGAGCTACGGCGGCTGCGGGAATGAGCCGAATAGCACACTAAAGCGCGCTTGCCGACATGGTATCGCAGGCGGAGACCTTGCCAAGCTTGAAACCCTGCGAAAACCACCGCTTGCGCTGTTCGGAAGTGCCGTGGGTGAAGGCATCGGGAACGACGTAACCTTGCGCCTCCTTCTGCAGGCGGTCGTCGCCGATGGCGGAGGCGGTTTGCAGCGCCTGATCGACATCGCCGGGATCGAGGAAATTGTGCATGTGCTGCGCCCGGTTCGCCCACACGCCGGCGAAACAATCGGCCTGCAGCTCGGCGCGCACCTGGAGTCGGTTCGACTCGGCGCGGCTCGCCGAGGCCTGCTGCATCTGCGTCACGCGGGGAAGAATGCCGAGCTCATTCTGCACGTGATGGCCGACCTCGTGGGCAATCACGTAGGCCTCGGAAAACTTGCAGGCGTTGCTGTTCGAGCAGCCGCCGAACTTGTTCTGCAGATCGTCGAAGAAGGAGGTATCGAGGTAGATGCGCTGATCGCGCGGACAGTAGAACGGTCCCATGGCCGACTGCGCGAAGGCGCAAGGGGTCGGCTCAGAGCGCGCGAACAAGCGCAGCTTTGGCGGATGGTAGGTGCGGCCGTTGGCGGCGAAAATTTCCGTCCACCGGTCTTCGGTATCGCCCAGCACCAAGGCGACGAACTTGCCGGTCGGGTCATGCGGCGTCCCGGCAGTGACCGGAGGCGCCGGACTGGTTTGTTCGGAGGTCGCCCCGCCGCCGGTGAGAATTTGCGCGCCGTTGAGAAGCACGCTCGGATCGATGCCGAAGTACCAGCTGATCAACCCGATAACGATGATCGTGCCGATGCCGAGGCCGCTGGCTCCGCCCGGCATGCCGCCACGCGAGGCGCTGGCTTCGCGATCGTCCTCGACATTGTCGCTGGGACGGAAATCATCGGTGCGCATCTGTTCACTCTCCTTCGCAATCCGGCTGCGCGCCACCTTGATGGTCATTATCTTCAAGTCAAAAACGTGCCACCCGTCGCCGGCAATTAACCAAGTGTTTCCGGCATTTATTGCCTAGCACAGACGCGTCGCGATTAAGTCGATCTTTACCTTGAGCGCGCATCATCCGGTTCGTCGGTTGTAGGTCCCGCGTCGCCGACCGCATCGCCTGAGTAAGAGTTCTGAGTCATGGTTGTGTCGCGTCGCGGGGCGTCCGTAAGGGCGCCCCGCGTGAGTCTTGAGTCTACTCCGTCGGCGCGCATCCTCATCGGCGATTGCGTTGCCGAAATGGCAAAGCTCCCGGCCGCCTCCGTGGATCTCGTCTTCGCCGACCCGCCGTATAATTTGCAGCTGCAAGGCGACCTCAAACGTCCCGACGATTCGCGCGTCGATGCCGTGAACGACGACTGGGACAAATTTGCGAGCTTCTCCGCCTACGACGATTTCACCCGCGCCTGGCTCCTCGCCTGCCGTCGGGCCGTGAAGCCGAACGGCACGCTCTGGGTGATCGGTTCCTACCACAACATCTTCCGTGTCGGCGCGCTGATGCAGGACCTCGGCTTTTGGATACTCAACGACATCGTCTGGCGTAAATCCAATCCGATGCCGAATTTTCGCGGTCGCCGCTTCACCAATGCGCACGAGACCTTGATCTGGGCGGCGCGCGACGCCAGCAAAAGGAATTATACGTTCAATTACGAGGCGCTCAAGGCCGGCAACGACGACATCCAGATGCGCTCCGATTGGCTGATCCCGCTTTGCACCGGCGAAGAACGGCTCAAGGGCGGCGACGGCAAGAAGCTGCATCCGACGCAAAAGCCGGAGGGGCTGCTGGCGCGCGTGATTCTCGCGGCATCGCGGCCCGATGACCTCGTGCTCGACCCGTTCTGCGGCACCGGCACGACCGGGGCGGTGGCCCGCCGGCTGCGCCGGCGCTTTATCGGCATCGAGCGCCAGGCGGACTACGCCGCCGCCGCCGAAGCGCGCATCGCCGCGGCCCAGCCTTTGCCCGAGCCAGCGCTGGCGACCTTTATGACCGCGCGCGAGGCGCCGCGCGTGCCGTTCGCGGCGCTGGTCGAGCGCGGCCTGGTCGCCCCCGGCATCAAGCTCGTCGACTCCAAACGGCGGTATCGTGCGCTCGTTCGCGCCGACGGCGCCATCGCGCTCGGCGAGGCGGTCGGCTCGATCCATAGGATCGGCGCGTTGGCGCAAGGCCTCGAAGCCTGCAACGGCTGGACATTCTGGCATGTCGAAACGCCACACGGTTTGACCGTGATCGATACGCTGCGCGCACAGGTGCGGGCGGAGATGGGCGCCGCCTAGCCCGCCATCCCATCATCCTCCCCGAGCGCATGCGCCACGACCTTACGCATGAGGCTCGGCAAAGCCTCACCGGCCAGCCCTGATAGTGCGACCCAGCGCATGCCCGCCGGTGCCGGCGTGCGCGCCGGAAACTCGGCGAGATAAACGGTAAGTTCCAGCGGGAAGTGCGTAAAGACGTGCCGGACCACGTCCGGGATGCGACGCCAATAGACCTCCCTCTCCCCGGTGGGGAGAGGGTCGGGGTGAGGGGGCGCGGATCGTTTCACTTTTCTAGATCGGTTCCCCCTCACCCGACTTCCTCTGCTTCGCTCGGAAGTCGACCTCTCCCCGCTGGGGAGAGGTGAAGGAAAACTCGGCGCGGCGGCGAGCGCCGAACTTTCATCAAAATTCGCCGCCCACAGCGTGGTCGGCACTTCGGTCATGCCGCCGAGAAGGCCCTTTGCCGGCCGCGTCTGTACTAGCAACAATCCGTCCGCCCGGCGCGCGACAAAAGCGGCGCCGCGGCGCAACGCGCCTTCGCGTTTCGGTATCCGGCGCGGAAAGGTCTCCGCATCGCCGCGCTTGTGCGCCGCGCAGCTTTCGTTCCACGGACACAGCGCGCAAGCCGGATTCTTCGGCGTGCAGATCGTGGCGCCGAGGTCCATCATCGCCTGGGCGAAATCGCCGGCGCGGTGTTGCGGCGTGAGTTCGCGCGCGTGCCGGCGGAGCTCGGGCTTTATCCCCGGCAGCGGCGCGGCGACGGCGAAAAGCCGCGCGATCACCCGTTCGATATTGCCGTCGACCGGGCTCGCCGGCGCGTCGAACGCAATCGCGGCAATGGCGGCGGCGGTATAGGCGCCGATGCCGGGGAGCGCCCGCAACGCCGCTTCACTTGCCGGAAACTCGCCGCCGTGGCGTTCGACGACGGCGTGCGCGCAGGCATGCAGATTGCGGGCTCGGGCATAATAGCCGAGCCCGGCCCAGGCTTTCAGCACCTCCTCGAGCGCCGCCGCCGCGAGCGCTCGCACATTGCCCCAGCGGGCCAGAAAGCGCGCGTAATACGGCGCGACGGTCTTGACCGCCGTCTGTTGCAGCATGATCTCGGAGAGCCAGACCCGGTAAGGATCGGCGGGTTTCCCCGGCGGCGCACGCCACGGCAGCACGCGGCGATGGCGGTCATACCAGGCGAGCAAGGCGGAGGGTTTCGGGAACGAAATGGCCGCCGCGGCCTTCGCGCGCTGTCGCCCCGCAGGCTTCACTGCTACCGTCATATGCGCTTCTGCCGTCGCCGAGGGATGACAGAGCCCCCCTAGTGCGGTGGATTTGAAGTTCCTAGAATTGGCCGGCAATTTCGCATAGGAACTTCAAATCCGAAACCGCACTAGAAATTATACAGTTCTAGTGTCCCTTTGATTCCGAAGTTCGCACGAGAGGTTGCCGCGAATGTTTGCGAGCTTCGGAATCGGGACACTATAGTATGAACAAGTCCTCCCGCCCTTTCGCCAAACCCTTGCGCGACCTCCTGAGCAAGGTCGTCGGCGAGACTTTTACGCGGCGGGGCTTTGCATCGGCCGAGCTGGTGACGCGCTGGACCGAGATCGTCGGCGTCGAGATCGCCGCGCATAGCGAGCCCATCAAAATCCAGTGGACGCGCCCGGCTGATGGCGAGGCGCGCCAGCCCGGTACGCTCATCCTGCGGGTCGAGGGCCCGGCGGCGATCGAGATTCAGCACCTCGCCAACGTCATCTGCGAGCGTGTCAACCGCTTCCTCGGTTGGCGTGCCGTCGAGCGCATCGCGCTGCGTCAGGCGCCGCTTCGCAACGCTTTGCGCCAGCCTGTTCCGACGACCGACCCGGCCGCTGCCGCGCGTATCGCCGCGAGCCTACCGGAGATCGCCGACGACGAGTTGCGACAGGCGCTCGCCCGGCTTGGCGCGGCCGTCAGACGTTAACTGACGCTGTCGGAACCGCCGTCAAGCGACCGTGACCATCGCGGCGATCCGGGGCCTTGGCGGGACGACGCGCCGGTGCCACATTCGTGCCGCAGGATTTCCTCTTCGAACCAGGAGCCGACCTTGACGCTGTCCCGTCGCCAATTGCTCACAGCTACCGCGCTCGTTGCGTTTGCCGGCGCCACTAGTGCCGGCGTTATTTTTTCCGGCCTCGTCGGGCCGGCCAAAGCGGATGCGCCCGAACCCGACCAAGCGGAGCTGGCGAAGGCCGGTCCGGAAGGAGATATCGTCCTCGGTTCCGACAAGGCGCCGGTGACGATCATCGAATATGCCTCGATGACCTGCCCGCACTGCGCGCATTTCACGACCGACACATTCCCGGAGCTGCAGAAGCGTTACATCGACACCGGCAAGGTGCGCTTCATCTTCCGCGAATTCCCGCTCGATGCCCTCGCCGCCGCCGGTTTCATGCTGGCGCGCTGCGCCGGCAAGGACAAATTCATGCCGGTCGTGGAAACCTTGTTCGCCAAGCAGCCCGAATGGATGGTGCAAAAGCCGATCGAACCGCTCAAGGCGATCGCCAAGCAGTTCGGATTTACCGAACAGTCGTTCGACGCATGCCTGGCGAATCAGCATGTGCTCGACGGCATCCAAGAAGTGCGCGACCGCGCCGCCGAGAAGCTCGGCGTCAATTCCACACCGACCTTCTTCGTCAACGGCAAAAAGCTCACCGGCGATCAGTCGATCGACGCGCTGGCCAAGGTCATCGACCCCTATCTCAAGGACGGATAAGGGTTTTTTTGGCCTCGCCCAGGTCACCGGGGCGCCGGCGTCGGGCCCGCGGGGCGGCGTGACCCAGCGCAAAAATCTGGATAACGCGACGGCGCTGTTGCGCTCGCGAGCATGAAGATTCATTCTCCGCGCCGATGCGGCATCCTTCGACGCGCCAAACAACGGCGTGAGCCTTTAGTGATTCCCTTGACCGCCGCAGCACGGAAGATGAAAGTAAAACGCGAATGAAGCTCACGCGGCTGCGCTTGATCGGCTTCAAGTCCTTCGTCGAACCGACCGATTTTGAGATCGAACCCGGACTGACCGGCGTGGTCGGCCCGAACGGCTGCGGCAAATCGAATCTGGTCGAGGCCGTGCGCTGGGTCATGGGCGAAGCCTCCTACAAAGCCATGCGCGCCTCGGAGATGGATGATGTGATCTTCTCCGGTAACACCGACCGTCCGGCGCGCAATCATGCCGAAGTCGCTGTCTTGATCGACAACAGCGACCGCACGGCGCCCGCCGCGTTCAACGATGCCGACTCCCTCGAAGTATCGCGCCGCATCATGCGCGAGCAGGGCTCGATCTTCCGGGTCAATGGCCGCGAGGTGCGCGCCCGCGACGTCACCGTGCTGTTTGCCGACGCTTCGACCGGCTCGCGTTCGCCGGCGCTGGTGCATCAGGGCCGCATCGGTGAGATCATCCAGGCGCGACCCGATCAGCGCCGTCGCGTCCTCGAAGAGGCTGCCGGCATTTCCGGACTGCATGCGCGCCGGCACGAGGCGGAGCTGCGGCTCAAGGCTGCCGAGCATAATCTGACACGGGTCGAAGACGTGATCGGCCAGCTTGCCGCGCAGGTCGCCTCGCTCAAGACCCAGGCGCGGCAGGCGGTGCGCTACCGCAACATTTCCGGCCAGGTGCGCCGGACCGAAGCGCTGCTGTTCCACTTGCGCTGGATCGGCACCAGGGCCGAGCTTGGCGATGCGGAGCGAACCAAGGACGAGGCTGTCCGCATCGTTGCCGCGCGCACCGGCGAACAAGCGCAAGCGTCCACTCGCCAGGCTGGGGTCGCCTCCGGCCTGCCGGCGCTGCGCGAGGCGGAAGCCAAGGCCGCCGCGGCATTGCAACGCCTCCTGATCGCGCGCGAAGCGCTCGAGCGCGAGGAGGCCCGCGCCAAGGCAAGGATCGGCGAGCTTGACCGCCGGCTCGAGCAATTCGCGGCCGACCTTGCGCGCGAGCATACGCTGGCAGCCGATGCCCAGGCGGCGCTCGACCAGCTCGGCGCCGAGGAGCAAACGCTCAAGGCCGACGCACAGGCGAGCGCTGCCCAGTTGACCGGCGTCAACGGCCGCGTCGCCGCGGCCGACGCGGCGCTTGCCGCGTCGGAAAAGTCCTTTGCTGAGCTCACCGGCGCGCTCGCCGATCTGACGGCCCGCCGCAATCAGCTGCAGGCAGCGTTGCGCGATTACGAGCAGCGCGCGGCGCGACTTGAAGCCGAGTTCGCCAATATCGAAGCCGGCCTTGCCGCCTCCGGCAGCGGCCAACCCGACCTGTCGGCCCTGGGCAGGGAACTTGCGTCCGCGCAGGCTACGCTCGCCGAAGCCGAGAGCGCCGCGCGTGCGGCGGAAGTCGCACACACCCGCGCGCGAGATGAAATCGACGCCGCTCGCGCTCCGCTCGCCGCCGCCGAGCGCCGCGTGCAACGGCTGGAAACCGAAGCGAAGACTATCGGCAAGCTGTTGTCGGTCGAGAATAAAAATCTTTGGCCCCCGGTGATGGATGCGCTGACCGTCGCCAAGCGTTACGAGAAGGCGCTGGGCGCCGCGCTTGGCGACGATCTCGATGCGCCGGTCGATCAGTCCGCGCCGATGCGTTGGGCTGGCGCGGCGGCGGATCCGTCCGATCCCCGCTTGCCGAGCGGTGCCGTATCGCTGGCTCGCTTTATAACGGCGCCACCGGAACTTGCGCGCCGTCTCGCCCAAATCGGCGTGGTTGAGCGCGGTGACGGACCGCGCCTAGCGGCGATGCTCAAGCCCGGCCAGCGGCTGGTATCGCCCGAGGGCGATTTCTGGCGCTGGGACGGCTTCGCGACCGCGCCCCACGCTCCCACGGGGGCGGCGCGCCGGCTCGCCGAGCGTGGCCGCCTTCTGGCCATCGAGAGCGAGCTTGAAACCGCGCGGAGCGAAGTCGAGGCCAAGCAGCGCGTCGTCGAAGCGGTCGAAGCGGCACTCGCCGCGGCGGCGGCCGCGGAAGTCGAGGCGCGCGCGCGCTGGCGCGAGGCCCAGCACTTGACCGATGCCGCACGCGACGCGCATGTCGCCGCCGAGCGCGAGATCAGCCGCAACGCCACCCGCATCTCGGCCCTCAAGGAGGCGAGGCAACGCACCAGCGCCGGTCGCGACGAGGCGATGGCCGCGCGTCATGACTCGGAGCAGACTCTCGCCGCCTTGCCCGCCGCCGCCGATCTGGAAAGAAAACTCGCGACGATCAACGACGTGATTGCACGAGACCGCGGCGCGCTCGCCGAGGTCCGAGTCGAAGCCCAGGCGATCGCGCGCGAAGCCGAGCTCGCCGATCGCCGGCTGCAGGCGATCGCCGGCGAATGCCGGGCCTGGGAGGAACGCAAGGACAGCGCCGCGGCTCAGATCGCCACGATCGGCCAGCGCACCGAAGAGGCGCAAAGCGAGCGGGCCGAACTCAGTAACGCGCCGGAGAAATTCGCCGGCCAGCGTCAGGCGCTGATCGGCGAGATCGAGACGGCTACCGCCGCACGCCGTGCCGCCGCCGACCGGCTGGCGGAGGCCGAGACCGAACTTGCCGCCGCCGACCGGGCTGCCCGCGTTGCGCTCGAAGCCGTCGGCGAAGCCCGCACCGAGGTCGCGCGCGCCGAGGAACGCCGCGACGGCGCCAGGCGCCGGCTCGCCGACATCGAGCGTGAGATCCGCGATCTTCTCGGTGTCGAACCGGCAGCCGCGGCGGAGCTCGCCGAAATCAAGGCCGGCGCTGAGCTGCCGGAAGTCGGCGAAGTCGAAACCAGACTCGAGCGCATCCGGCGCGAGCGCGAGCGGCTCGGCTCGGTCAATCTGCTCGCCGAACAGGAGCTCCGCGAGGTCGAGGAGCAGCACGGCAAGCTTTCCGCCGAGCGCGACGATCTGGTCGAGGCCATCAGGCGGCTGCGGCAGGGCATCCACAGCCTCAATAGCGAGGCGCGCGAGCGCCTGCTGGCTTCGTTCGTCACCGTCAACGCCAATTTCCAGAAGCTTTTTGTCGAATTGTTTGGCGGCGGCAATGCCGAGCTGCAGCTGATCGAGAGCGAAGACCCGCTCGAAGCCGGCCTCGAGATCATGGCGAAGCCGCCCGGCAAGAAAGCAGTGACGCTGTCGCTTTTGTCCGGCGGCGAGCAGGCGCTCACGGCACTGGCGCTGATATTCGCCGTGTTCCTCACCAATCCGGCGCCTCTCTGCGTGCTCGACGAGGTCGATGCGCCGCTCGACGATTACAACGTGGAGCGCTTCTGCGACCTGCTCGACGAGATGACGCGCTCGACCGACACCCGCTTCGTCATCATCACCCACAACCCGATCACCATGGCGCGTATGAACCGGCTCTACGGCGTCACCATGGCCGAGCGCGGCGTCTCGCAGCTCGTCTCGGTGGATTTGGAAGGCGCCGTGAAGCTGCGCGAGGCCAGCTGAGACAGGCGCTGGTATCGGCAACAATCTTTCTTGACCGCAATCTTGCCTGCGGCCACGCGATATTCGCCGTGAGCCGGCCTTAACGGCGCCGACTAACTCTCCTATCTAAAGAAATAGAGCGGGGATCGAGCGGGCGGTTTCGAGCGGGGCCCCGCTCGCCGCTGTCTTATCTCGCGGCTATAGTGCGGCCCCAAAAGCCATTTGTTTCGCGTCAGCTATGCTGAAGGATTCCGCCGATGAGCACCTCGACACTGATCGTCCTTGCCGTAATCGTTGTTGTAATCTTGTGGGTTGTCACGATCTACAACAGCCTCGTCGCCATGCGCCAGCGGGTCAACGCGGCTTTTGCCGACGTCGACGTGCAACTGCGGCAGCGGCATGACCTCATTCCCAACCTGGTCGAGACCGTGAAGGGCTACGCCGCGCACGAGCGCGGCACGCTCGACGAGGTGGTCAAGGCGCGCAACGCGGCGGTAGCCGCGCAGGGTCCGGCGCAGCAGGCGGCGGCCGAGAACATGCTTTCCGGCGCGCTGCGTCAGCTGTTCGCGCTGGCCGAGTCGTATCCCGACCTCAAAGCCAGCACCAATTTCCAGCAATTACAGGCCGAATTGACCGACATCGAGAACAAGATCGCCGCGGCCCGGCGCTTTTTCAACAATGCGGTGCAGGAATACAACACCGGGATCCAGCGATTCCCCGCCGCGCTGTTCGCCACCTCGCTTGGCTTTGCGCCCAAGGAATTCTTCGATCTCGGCGACGAGCGCAAGACCGTCGGCGAGGCGCCGCAGGTCAAGTTCTAGAGCGAATGCGCGATGGCCGCATACGGTCTCTATAGTCACATCCAGTCGAACCGCCGCCGCTCGCTTGCGCTGCTCGTCGGGCTGTTTCTTCTCGTCTACATGCTGGTCTATGCCGGCGCGCTGACCGCGGAGGCACTGTCGGTCGATGCCGACCTCAACACGCTGATGCAGCGCGCCTTGAACGATCTCATCAGCGCGGCGCCGATCGCGACGCTCGCCACGGCGCTTTGGGTGGTCATCGCCTATTTCTTCCACCAGAGCATGATCGACGCGCTGACCGGCGGCCGCGAGGTGGCACGCACCGAACAGCCGCGGCTCTACAATCTTCTGGAGAATCTCTGCATCTCGCGCGGCATCACCATGCCCAAGCTCAAGGTGATGGATTCCGACGCGCTCAATGCATTTGCCACCGGGATGAACCAAAAACAATATTCGATCACCATCACATCTGGCCTGCTCGACCGGCTCGACGATGCCGAGGTTGAATCGGTGCTCGGCCACGAGCTGACGCACATCCGCAACGGCGATGTCCGCATGATGGTCATCGCCGTCATCATTGCCGGCGCCATCGCCTTCGTGGCGGAGCTGGTGTTTCGGCTCTGGTTCTACAATGGCTTTTCCTTTCGCGGCTCACGCTCCGACCGGCGCGGCGGCGGCGCCGGCATCGCCATCCTGATCGCCATCGCGCTCTTGGTGATCGCCTACGTGCTGTCGTTCATCATTCGCCTAGCGTTGTCGCGCTCGCGCGAATTCCTCGCCGATGCCGGCTCAGTGGAGCTGACCAAAAACCCCGATGCCATGATTTCGGCGCTGCGCAAGATCGAAGGCCGCGGCGAATTGCCGGGGGCGACGTCGGCGGTCATGGAAATGTGCGTCGATAACCCGCGCGAAGGTTTCGGCGAGCTGTTCGACAGCCATCCGACGGTCGAGAGCCGGGTCGCAGCATTGGTCAAGTTTGCCGGTGGCCACGATCCCGGCCCGATCGAATTGCCGCCGCCGGCGGACGCGCCCGGCGAGGAAGCCGCCGAGGAGCGGACGACTGCGGGCCCATGGGGTGCGTCGACCGAAGACTCGGGCGCACTGCCGCTGTCGCCGCCGCCAATCGGCACCCCGTCCGGTCCCGAGCCTTCCGCGGGACCCTGGGGCCCGCATCGCGGCGGCTAGCCGCGCTCACGCCTTGGCGCTGGGGCGGGCGGAAACCTGCGCATACCAGCGGCGCAAATGCCGGCATTCCTCCGGAACCGACATTTTCACCCAGCGCGTGAAATCGACCGCCACGAGCGTCGTGATATCGGCAATGCTGTAGCGCGCATCGGCGACGAATTCGCTGTGCGCGAGACGGGCGTCCATCTGCTCGAAGAAGCGCGCGATGCGCGCCCGCCCGCGCTCGGCGAGCGCCGGAATCTGCGCGTAGTCGTCCGGTCCGGGCAGCGCCCGGTTCTTCAGCCCGGGCGTCGAATTGCGCAGCGCTTCCATGCCGGCATAAAAGCCGTTCCGCTCTACGGTGCGCTGCCATGTGGTGACCAGCGCCTTCTCCTCGGCGCTCTCGCCCATCAGCGGCGGCTCTGGATGCGTCGCCTCGAAATAGACGCAGATGCCGATCGCGTCGGTGATGCGGGTGCCGTTGTCAAGTTCGAGCACGGGCACCGTGGCGTCCTGATTGATGGCGCGAAACTCGGGGCTCAACTGCTCGTTATTGCGCAGGTCGACCTGCACGGTCGGCACGCTGATGCCCTTTTCGGCGAGAAAAATACGGACCCGCCGCGGGCTCGGGGCGGTGCTGCAATCGTAAAACTTCATCTCACAATTCCCCGTGATCGGAATTTAACGACGCTCGCCTCCACATCGGATTTCGTGATCGGAAAAATCTTCTGCGGCCGCGTCGAGCCGTAGCACATTCTCTACGACAAACGCACGTTCGCGCACACGCAATTCTTCGCTCTCCGGCGCAGCGGTGAGGCTCATCCGGCGCCTATTGTTGCGGTGTAGAAAACGAGGACCTATTGTTTAGTTTATCGCGCGATCCAACTAAAGACATCGCCCGTTTCAACATTCGCCGCGAGGCAAAGCATGGCCAATTTCACTCCGATCTCCGCGGCGATCGGCGGCGCGCTGATCGGGCTTTCCGCCGTATTGCTGATGCGTCTCAATGGCCGTATCGCCGGAATAACCGGCATTTTTGCCGGCTTGATCGAACCGCAAAGCACGGAGTGGGCCTGGCGCGCCACCTTCATCGTCGGCCTCGTCGCGGCGCCGCTCTCCGCCGCGCTCATCGGCTACACGGTGCCAATTCCACAGATGCCGCCGAGCCTTGCCATCTTTACGGTCGCCGGCCTCCTGGTCGGCTTCGGCACTAGGCTCAGCAACGGCTGCACGTCGGGCCACGGCATATGCGGCATCGCGCGACTGTCGCCGCGATCGATCACCGCGACCGGCATCTTCATGGTCGCGGCGATGATCGTCGTCGCCCTGACGCGACACGTCGTCGGAGGTTGAGCCATGCGCGCGCTCGCCAGTCTGTTCTGCGGCTTCATGTTCGGCTGGGGCCTGCTCATCTCCGGCATGATCCGGCCGGACAAGGTTTTGGGCTTCCTCGACGTCTTGGCGATCCCGAGCGGGAATTGGGATCCGAGCCTTGCCGTGGTGATGGCGGCCGCGCTTGCGGTGACCGGCGTCGGCTACGCTCTCGCCCGACGGCACACACCGCTCTTCGAATCACAAAACCAATGGCCGACACAAACGGTGATCGATCGGCCGCTCATCGCCGGCTCAGTCCTGTTCGGCGTCGGCTGGGGCTTGGTGGGATTGTGTCCGGGGCCGGCGATCGAAAACCTGACGACGCTGTCGCCGGGCGTAATTACCTTTGTCATCGCCATGGCGGTCGGCATGATCGCGTATCATTTCTGGGAAACCCGCGACGCGGCATCGGCCGAGCGCTCTCTGGCGGCCGCGGCCGCGACCCCCGCGGACGGCTAAAGCACGCACCTGATTAGGGACGTCTCTTGACGTAGTCTGTCAATCCCGCCGCGAGGTGATCGAACAGGAGACGCACACGTCGTGTCGTCTTTAGGTTCTCGTGCATGACGAGCCAGACTTCCAGCGCGTACTTTATGGCGTTCGGCGGCACGGCAACGAGTTCGGACGTGCGGCGGGCGATATTCTCCTGGCAACCGCCAACGCCGACGCCGGCGCGCAACGCCGCCAGCTGAACGAGGTCGCTGTCGCAGCGGAAGCCGAAATCCTCGCGCGTCAGTCCCCGAGCGAAATCGCCTGCGCTGCGAAAAGACCGATTGTCCCGGTCGAAGCCGATGACGCAATGGCTTGCCAAGTCGGCGAGCGAGCGCGGCTCGCCGAAGCGCGCGAGATAGTCGCGATGGGCGTAAACCCCGATGCGCGCGGCACCAATACATCTGGATCGCCCATATCGGCTTCGATCGGGCGCTTGGTTACGGCCTCAAATATTCAACGGGATTCGGCGACACCCATCTCGGCCGCATCGGCCGAAACTGAGCCTTGCACTTATTTGTTCATTCATTCAAGGAGCGAGACGAATGCGCATTCACGCCATCCAGACCGGCCGCGTCCAGATAAAGCAGGCTCAGATTGAAGGGCGGGGCCACGGACTATGGCGGCAGCTCCAGCCCATCCTCTCGCGGGAATGGGCGGAATGGTCGCCGGTCTATGCCTGGGCAATCGAGCATCCCGAGGGCGCGATCGTCGTCGACACCGGATCGGCCGCTCATCTGAAATCGCTGCCGCGCTGGCACCCCTATTTTCAATTCAGCGTTCGCTTCGACATCGAGCCCGAGCAAGAGATAGGCCCGCAACTGCAAAGCCGAGGCATCAGCGCCCGCGAGGTCAGCACGGTGGTACTGACGCACTTGCACATCGACCACGACGGCGGTCTGGCGCATTTCCCATATAGCCGAATCCTCGCCAGCAGCGACGAACTCGCGCGCACATCCGGCATCGGCGGCGCAATCCTTGGCTATCTGCCAAACCGGTGGCCGAAGTGGTTTGACCCCAAACCGCTGCTCTGGCAGGGCGCTCGCTTCGGACCATTCGCGCACAGCGCGCGCATCACCAACGCCGGCGACGTCGTCGCTGTGCCGACGCCAGGCCACACACCAAGCCACGTCTCAGTCATCGTGCAGGACGGGGAAGAGCAGATCATGCTCGCCGGCGATGCGTCGTATCTGGAGTCGACGATGTTGAGCGGCACGGTCGATGGCGTGAGCCCCGACGAGGCTGCGGCGAAGGCGACGCTCGCAGACATCCGCGCGTATTGCTCACAGCGTCCAATCATCTATCTGCCGTCGCACGACCCGAAATCAGCCGAGAGGCTCCATGATCGACGCAGCGCAACATGCGCGCTTGAGACGACTCAGACACGCAGCGCCACCAGCCGGCCGCCGCCGGCAACGATGGTCGCGCCGGTCACGTAACTCCCGGCGTCGGATACGAGCAGCAGCAGCGGGTCGCTGGTCTCTTAGTATCAAAACCTACATCTCGATTCTTTAAGGTCGTTGAAAATCGCCTTGCGGTAGTCATGACCGCAGTTTGCGGCCAACACGGCCAAACAGGCGCAGCGTGTAAGCGCTGGCAGCTTCCGACGACCGCCGCCCCCGTTTTATCGGCGGAGAGACCATCCCCATATTCGCTTCGTCCTCTTGGAGCATCCATGTCGAAGCCCCTAGTCGTCTCCATTCCGCATCGCCTCGGCAAGCAGGAAGCACTTCGGCGCCTGAAGGCCGGCCTGGAAGGCATTGGCAAAAACTTCGGCCATCTGTTCAGCATCCAGGAGGCTGTCTGGACCGACGATCATCTCCAATTCCGAGTGAGCGCGCTCGGACAAGCCGCCAGCGGCGGCATGGATGTAGCCGAAGATCATGTGAATCTGGAAGTGTTTTTGCCCGGCCTTCTCGGGGTGCTCGCTCAGTCCATCCAGCCGCTGATTCGGCGCGAAGGCGCTTTGATGCTGGAAAAGAAATGAGGAGATTGCGTCGCAAGTAGTTGCCTACCGCATAGACAGCCTCAACTTTATCGCGAGATGAAACGCGGAATTAACTTGGGGCAAGGAACATTCGGCCCGGCAGCTGGTTTTGTCCTGCAATTGCAGGCAGACAAAACCGAGGGGCGACCCATGCAAGGTTCATTCGCCGCCAGAATATGGCTAGGCGTGGTCTTGTATGCCGCCATCGGCCTGTTCGGCGTTGTCGTCTTGACCCGTGGCGGACCAAGCACCGCGGCGCTGACCGACGGGTATGGCACGGCCTACGGTACTGCAGCCCATGCCATAGTCCGGCGATAGCCACCGTTACTCGCCCATCGGCCGAACAAACGTGTGCCACGTTCTTGTCGGCCTTTTCCGCCCTCCCCGCCGGCGAAAGGCGGTGATAGGTTCCCTCGCGATGACGCGCAGCGTGCGAACCCTCGCCGGAAGGAACTATGACTCGCGACCATGATCACGACGACGGTAGCGAGCACGGCTCGGAACTGTCCGAGATGCAGTTGCGCGTGCGGGCGCTGGAGACCGTGCTGGCCGAGAAGGGCTACATCGATCCGGCGGCGCTCGATGTCATGATCGAAGCCTACGAGACCAAGATCGGCCCGCACAACGGCGCCCGCGTGGTCGCCAAGGCGTGGGCCGATCCGGCATTCAAGCAGGCGCTGATCGCGGATGCGACCAAGGCGGTCCAGTCGCTCGGCTTGATCGATCGCGTCGGCGATCACCTGATCGCGGTGGAGAATACGCCGAACCTCCACAACATGATCGTATGCACGCTGTGCTCCTGCTATCCCTGGGAAGTACTGGGCCTGCCGCCGGTCTGGTACAAATCCGCGCCCTATCGATCGCGCGCGGTGAACGACCCGCGCGGCGTGCTGGCCGATTTCGGTCTTAAGCTTGCGGCGGACACCCAGATCCGGGTCTGGGACTCGACCGCGGAGACGCGCTTCATCGTGCTGCCGATGCGGCCGGCCGGCACCGAAGGCTGGAGCGAGGAAAAACTCGCCGCGTTGGTGACCCGCAATTGCATGGTCGGAACCGGCTTGCCGCGGGGGCCGAAGGATATAGTGTGATGGACGGCATTCACGACATGGGCGGCATGCACGGCTTCGGCAAAGTGGAGCCTGAACGGAACGAGCCGGTTTTCCATGCCGCCTGGGAGGCACGCTGCCTGGCGCTCAACCGCGTGCTGCAAGCAATCGGTGCTTGGAATATGGACGAGGGCCGCGCCGGCATCGAGGAGCTACCGCCGGATGTCTATCTTACAAGCTCCTATTACGGAAAATGGGCGCTGCGCCTGCAAAACCTCGTCGTCAAGTTCGGCTTGGCCGGCGCCGACGAGATCGCGGCCGGTCATGCTTTGCGCACCGACAAGCCACTCACCAGCAAGTTCGGCGTCGCCCAACTACCGGCGACGCTGACGCGCGGCGCTTTTGGCCGGCCGGCGCAGGCGGCCGCGCGCTTCAAAATCGGCGACCGCGTACGCGCAAAAAATATCCATCCGCCGACGCATACGCGGCTGCCCCGCTACGCGCGCGGCCATGTCGGGGTGATCGAGGCGATACGCGGCTGTCATGTATTCCCCGATTCGTCGGCGCTCCGCGCGGGCGAGAACCCGCAATGGCTCTATACGGTGCTGTTCGAGGGCCGCGAATTATGGGGCGAGAATACCGACCCCATGCTGACGGTTTCGATCGAGGCTTTCGAGCCGCACCTGGAGGCGGCATAACAATGAGCACCAATGCCGGCACGCAGCGGGGCACCCAATCGATGCCGAGCATTCCGACCAACGCCGACGGCCCGGTGTTTCGCGAGCCATGGGAGGCTCAGGCCTTTGCGCTCGCGCGGTCGCTCCATGAGCGCGGCGTATTTTCCTCGAAAGAATGGGCAGCCGCGCTTGGCGAGGAAATCAAGATAGCACAAGCGGCCGGCGATCCGGACACCGGCGAAACCTATTACCATCACTGGCTGGCCGCGATCGAGCGCCTCGTCGCCGTCAAAGGCGTTGCCGACGCGCAGACTCTTGCCCGCACCCGCGAAGCGTGGCGCCGCGCCAGCACCCGCACCCCACACGGCACGCCGATCGAACTACGGCCGAGCGACTTCGGCGCGTAGCATTTCATCGACCAACGTCTTGACCAGATCAGCGGCCGGCAAGGCGCGCGAGCGCGCGACACCTTGCCCCGCCCATAGCGAGATGAAATCGGCGATCCCTTGCTGGCCCGCGGCATTGCGCATCGGGCGGGTGAGATCGTTCTGCTGGCGAAACGGCAGGATCGAATCCTCTTTGCCCGCCACCTTGGCAATGAACGCATTTGTCAGGCCCCGCGCCGGGCGCCCGGAGAAGGCGCGGGTGATGACGGTGGTGTCCGTTTTGGCTTCGAGAAGCGCCCGCTTGTAAGCCGGCGCAGCGCCCGATTCCGGACACGGCAGGAAGGCGGTGCCGAGTTGCACGGCGGCGGCGCCAAGCGCCATTGCTGTGGCAGCGTCGCGTCCGTCCATGATGCCCCCCGACGCAATCACCGGCACGGCAACGCTGGCGCAAATCTCGCGAACCAGCGCGGCCAGCGGGACCATCGAATCCTCGAACGGCGCGGCAAAGCTGCCGCGATGCGCGCCGGCTTCCGCGCCCGGGGCGGCGATCGCGTCGACACCGGCTTGCTCCAGTTGGCGCGCTTCCTGCGCCGTCGTCGCTGTGCCTATAACCGCACTGCCCGCTTCTTGAGCACGGCGATCTGGGCCGGCGACGGCGTGCCGAAGGTAAAGCTGAAGACCGGCGGGCGCTCTTCCAGCACCGCTTCTAATTGCGCATCGAACGGATCTGCCGGCACCGGCGGTAATACCGGCGGTGGCAACCCGAGCCTGGCATGCGCTTCACTCACGATCTCGAGCATCGGCTGCGGATCGATCTTGCGGGTTTCATACCCGCCGGCAAACAGGTTGATATTGAAAGGCCGTGGCGTGAGCTGTCGCATGCGGCGGATCCTTGCGGTGATCTCGTCGGGCTTCGCATAAGCGCCTCCCCACGCGCCCAAGCCGCCGGCATTCGATACGGCGGCGGCGAGTTCCGGCGTACCGCCCGCGCCAGCCATCGGCGCAAGGAGGATCGGCTGCCCGATGCCGAGGCGCTGCAAAAGGGCATGCGCTCCCATCGCATTTGCTCCATGTGCCTTACGAGTCAAATAAGCGACTCACTTTTCAGTACAATGGACAATTGCCCCGTTGCGCCATCGTAATGCGCGAATGTCAGCTTCGGCAGACGCGAAGCAACGTAACGTCAGAGCATTCCCAGCAGATGCGGCAGCCACAGCGATAGCGCCGGGATGTAGGTCACCATCACCAGGAAGATCAGCATGGTAGCGAGCCACGGCAGGACCGCCACCGTCAGCTCGGTGATGCCCATTCCGGTGATGCCGGAGGCGACATAGAGGTTCAGCCCAACGGGCGGATGGCACAGCCCGACTTCCATGTTGACCGCCATCAGGATCCCTAAGTGAACCGCGTTGACGCCGAGCGCCGCCGCCATCGGAAACAGGATCGGCGCCATGATGAGGACGATCGCGGCCGGATCCATGAAGTTGCCTGCGGCCAACAGCACGATGTTGGTGACCAGCAGGAATCCCACCGTGCCGAACCCCTGGTCGGTCATCCACTCGGCCATGGACTGCGGAATCTGCTCCGACGTCAGCAGCCAGGAGAACACCGCCGCATTGGTGATGATGTAGAGGATCATCGCGCTCATGGCCGCGGCCGTGAGCAGCACCGCCGGCACCTCGGCGAGCTTTAGTCCCTTGTAGACGAATACCGCGATGACGAAGGCGTAGACGGCGGCCACGGCGGCGGCTTCGGTCGGCGTAAAGAGACCCGAATAGATGCCGCCGAGCACCAGAAAGATCAGCAACAGCCCCCAGACACTTTCGCGGAAGGCGCGCCAGCATGCGCCCCAACTGGCCCGCGCCATGCGCGGATAGTCATTGCGCCAAGCGCGAAACCAGGTCGTCGCTCCGAGCATGGTGGCGAGGATCAATCCGGGCACCAGCGCGGCCATGAAAAGCTGGCCGACCGAGGCGGAGTCGACGACGGCGCCGTCCGGTCCGCGCGGCTGCATGCCGCTGGTCGCGACCGCGAAGATGACGAGGTTGATCGACGGCGGAAACAGGATACCGAGCGCGCCCGACGTCGCGATCACGCCGGCGCCGAAGCGTGGCGGATACCCGTTCTGCAGCAGTGCCGGCAGGATGATGGAGCCGATGCCGACGACGGTGGCGACCGAGGAACCGGAGATCGCCGCAAACAGCGCACAAGCGACGACACCGGCCAAACCGAGACCGCCGTACCAATGCCCGATCAGCGCCGTGGCGAAATCGATCATGCGGCGAGCGACACCGCCGCTGGTGAGAAAATTGCCGGCCAGGATGAAGAACGGAATCGCCATGATCTCGAAACGGTCGAGGCTGGTGAACAGCTTGAGGCCGACCATTTTCGGATCGACATCCGAAAGGATGAACAGATAGGTGAGTACCGAGAGGCCGAGCGCAATCGAGATCGGCATGCCGCACGCCATCAGCGCCAGCAGCAGCGCAAACAACAGCTCGGCGCGCACCGTGTGCGATAGTTCGATGGCATGGAGCCGGGCGGCGAAGCAGACCAGCGCCAGCGCAATCGGGATAACGACGATCAGTGCGGCGGTGATCGCGTCACTGAGCGGCCGCGGCGCGGCCGGCTTCGAAGCGTGTGAAAAGGCGATCACCGCGCCGCTCCGCTCACCGGCGCCGGCGCGTCGCGGGGCGCCTCGTAATCAATTCCATGCGCCTGATGCGGCACCAAGCCGGTCCGCAGGTAGCGCCACATCACCTGCAGGAAACGGAAGCACATCAGGTAGGAGCCGAGCGGGATGCAGAGATAGATGATCCAGCTCGGCCATTCGAGCTCCGGCGAGACCTCGTCCGGGTCGAGGTCGTGGACATAGACGGCGCCGAGCGTGCCGATGACGCCGGTGAACAGCGCGCCGCACAACAGCGCGAATACGATCACCGGCTTGCGCGTCGCCGGCGACAATCGCTTGACGAAGACATCGACGCCGACATGGATTCCGGTGCGCACGCCGAGCGCTGCGCCGAACTTCGCCATCCATATGAACATGTAGGTGGCGAGCTCCTGCGCCCAGGACAGGTTGATCGCGGCGAGCGAGGTGTAGACCTCATCCGCCGCGCGCTGGAGAAGGACGAGGCCATGCAATCCGGCCCACCGGGCCAAAACCGCCGAATTGCTCGCCCCATAGCGGTGGATCACGGCGACGAAAGTAAGGATCGTCGCTGCACCGATCAGTGAGGCGATGATCCACTCTTCGAGCCGATCGAGAATGCGGTCGAGCAGCACCTGTCCTCGCAAGCTGAAATCCTCACTTGCCCGAGGAAGCAACGATCGGCTTCAGGACTGCGGTGCCGTGAAGCCCGAGGCCTTGTAAACTCGTTCGATGAAGTCCTTGCCGAAGCGGGCCTGCATTTCGGCGTGGACCGGCATCAGCTTGGCGATCCAGGCCTTCCTTTCGGCGTCGGTCAAGACATGCATCTCAGTCTTCCCCGACGCCTTGACCTTATCCAGCGCATCGGCGTTGTCCTTCGCCGCCGTGGTGTTGAAGAATTCAGTCGACTCCGTCACCGCACGGTCGAGCTGCGCCCGCACATCCGCGGGCAGCGAATTCCAGAAGGCCTTGTTGGTGATGAGCCCGTAAGTGATCCGGTTGTGGAACGACACGGTCAGGTGTTTTTGCACTTCGTAGAATTTCTGCGTCAGGATATTCGACGGCACGTTGTCCTCGCCATCCACGACGCCGGTCTGTAGCGACTGGTAAACTTGCGAGAAGGCCAAGATCTGCGGCAGCGCGCCGAGCTCGCGCGCTATGGCGTCTTGCACCTTGCCGCCCTGGATGCGCAGCTTCAGGCCGCGAAAGTCATCCGGCCAGATCAGCGGCTTGTTTGCGGTATACACCGTGGCGCCGTTGTCCCAATAGGCGAGCGACCATATGCCCTTGGTTTCGAGCTTGTGATTGAATTCCGCCATCATCGGGCTCGCCATCATCTGGCGGGCGCGCGCATCGTCGCTCATCAGGAACGGCAGATCGAAAATGTCAAACTCCTTGACGCCGAGCGGGCCGAATTTCGAGATCGACGGCGCCAGCAGTTGCACCGAGCCGAGCTGCAATGCCTCCAGCTCCTCCTTGTCCTTGTAGAGCGACGAGTTCGGATAGAGCTCGACCTTCACCTTGCCGTTCGTGTACCTCTCGGCCAGCTCCTTGAACAGCACAGCGGCTTTGCCCTTGGGCGCGTCGGGCGCCACGACATGGCTGAATTTGATGATGATCGGCTCGTCGGCGAGCGCGGGCCAGCCGAGCGCAACAGCGAGTATGGCGGCAAGCGCGATAGCGAGGCGTTTCATGTGTTTCTCCCCACGGACGACAGAGGATAGATGACGGAGGACAGAGGAGGGATGATAGAGGACGGATTGAGGTAAGCGTTTCCCGTCTTGAATTCTGTCTTCTATCTTGCGGCGATTATCGTCCTTCTTGCGTCGTCTGTCATCCGTCGTCTGTCTCCCGCTTTAATGCATCGCGGCATTTGCGCGCGGCACAAAGGCGCCGTGATGCCGGATCACATCGCCGGCGAGACGATGCGCGGCGCTCGCCGCCTCCGCCGGGGCCGCCCCGGCGAGCCGGGCGGCGAGATAGCCAGCATTGAAGCCGTCACCGGCAGCCGTGGTGTCGACCGGCACCATCACCTCCGGCACCGGCACGAATTCCTGTCCGCCGGCCGCGGCGACCAGCGCGCTGTTGGGGCCGTTCTTGACGACGATCTCGCCGATGCCGAACGCTTGCAGCCGAGCCACCGTCGTCTCCGGGCTCGGGTCGCCCCAGAGCACGGCCTCGTCATCGAAGGTCGGCAACGCGATGTCGACGCGCTTGAGCGTCTCGATGAAGACGGTGCGCGTGCGGGCGAGGTCGCCCTTCCAGCCGCGTGGGCGGAAATTGCCGTCGAAAGCCACCTTGGCGCCCTGTTGGCGCGCGGCCTCGAGCAGCGCGAGGAAGCGGCCGAGGCCGTTATTCGAATACAGCGATAACGTGATGCCGGAGAAGTAGACCAGGCGCGCCGACATCAGGGTGTCGGCGATCAGCATCCAGTCGGGAAGCTCGAACAAGTCGCGCGCCGGCGCGCCCTCGCGCCAGTAGCGAAAGCTCCGTTCTCCGGCCGGACCGTTTTCGACCAGGCACAGTCCCGGCAGCCGACCGGGGACGCGCAAAGCGAGATGTCCGGAGATGCCTTCGGCGGCGGCGAGCGCCATGATGCTGTCGGAATAGGGATCATCGCCGACAGCGGTGGCAAAAGCCACGTCGACGCCGGCCCGCGCCAGATAGACGGCGGTATTGAAGGTGTCGCCGCTGCACGACAGCGCGAACCGGCCGTCAGCCCCGCGCGCCAGTTCGATCAGCACTTCGCCGACGCAGATGGCGCGGGGTTTTTGCTCGCTCATATTGTTTCTTCCCGGCGCGGCAGAAAGTTGCCGCGGCTAAGGAAATAGCCCAACGCGCTCAGCATAGCGATGCAGAAGCTGACCGGCCAATCGGTGTGATAGGCAATGGCAATGCCGAGCCAGGCCTCGGCCAAAGCGAGCGCCGCGGATAGCGCCATGCCACTCCACAGCCCGGTCACCAGCCGCTGCGCCGTCGCCGGCGGTCCGACCATCAGGCTGAAGACCAGAAGGATGCCGACGATCTGGGCGCACTCCGACACGGCCAAGGCGACCACGGTCAGGAAGGCGGTGGACACAAAGCGCAGCGGCACACCCTTGGCTTCGGCCAGTTCCGGCTGCAAGCTCGCGAAAATCAGCGGCCGCATGATCGCGGCAAGCCCACCGAGCGTGACCAAGCCGAGCCCGACGAGGGTGCCGATCATCGCGCGGTCAACGGCGAGCACATTGCCGAACAGCAGCGCCGTCGCCTGGGTGGCGAAGGCCGTATAGTAGTGCAGAAAAAGCAGGCCAAAGCCCAGCGCCAGCGCCAGCACTACGCCGATAGCGACGTCGCGGCCGCTGATGCGCTCGCCAAGCAACCCCATGCCGATCCCGGCGGCGACCGTGAAGCCGACAAGTCCCCACACCGATGCTACACCGATCAGCACGGCACCGGTCGCTCCGGCGAAGCCGATATGGGAGAGCGCATGACCGGCAAAAGTCTGTCCGCGCAGCACCAGGAAGTAACCGACCAGCCCCGACACCACCGCCGCCACCCCCGCGGCGGCAAACGCATTCCGCATGAAATCGTATTCAAGCATGGTGATGGCCGTGATGATGCTCGTGATCGTGACCTTCGTCATGCAGATGCGCGGCGTGCTCGACGTCGCGGCCGCGCGAAAGCACGAAGATATGCCCGTCGGCGTGCACCACGTTGATATCCGTGCCGTAGAGTTGCGACAGCACCGAAGGCGTGACCACCTCCGCCACGGTTCCGAGCGCGGCGTGGCCATTGCCGAGATAGAGCACGCGATCGAGCGTGCCGATCAGCTGATTGAGCTCGTGCGCGCTGAACAGGACCGTGATGTTGCGCTCGCGGGTAAAGCGGCGGACCAGGTCGACCACCGCTTCCTGATAGCGATAATCCAGGCTGATCAGCGGCTCATCGAGCAGCAACAGCTGCGGCTCGCCGAGCAACGCCTGGGCCAGCAGCAAACGCTGGCGCTCACCACCGGACATTTCCGAAAGCGGACGCGCGGCCAGATCGCCGGCGCCCACCGCAGTCAGCGTCTTGTCGATCATGATTCGGTCGGCGCGCGACAGCGACGGCACGCCCCACCGCTCGCCGTGGACAGAACTCGCGATGAAATCGAAACCCCGCACGCGCAAGTCCGGCAGCACCGTACGCACCTGCGGAAGGTAGCCGATATGTCGATCGCCGCGCTGCGGCGCGCGGCCGAAAACGCGGATATCTCCGGCGCTCGGCGGCAATAGACCGAGGATGGCGCGCATCAGCGTCGTCTTGCCGGCGCCGTTGGGACCCAGCACACCGATGAATTCGCCGCGCTTGATGGCGAAGCTCGCATCCACAAGGACGCTGCGGCCGCCGATTCCAATCGTCGCCCGATCAAGTTCAATGACGTTCATGGAGGGGGCCCGGCCAGCGCCTTTTCGGCGTCGTCTAGCTCGCTCATCATCCAATCTTGGTACGACGTGCCGGGCGGGCAGGTCTCGGTAACACCGACCACGGGGATATTGGAAGCCCGCGCCAGATCGACGAGACGTTGGACCAGCTTGTCGGAAGCTTGCTTGTTGTAGAACAGAACCCGCACTTGATGCGTCCTTAAGTCCTGCTCGAATGCGACGATGTCACGGGCACTCGGCTCGGTATCATTCATGACGGCAAGCTGAAATCTCTCGTTGCGCATTTGTAGCTTCAGTGCGGCCGCCATGTAACCAAAAACCGGTTCGCTGGCCGCGACGGTGACGCCGGCATACTTGCTGCGAATAGCTGCGAGTTTTTCATTCAGCGGCTCGAGCGAGGCTAGGAAGGTTTTCAGCCGCGCCGCATAATCGTCCTTGCGGGCCGGATCGGCCGCAGTAAGCGCGGCGGCCAGCGCCCGCGCCACCGCCGGCATGGTCGCCGGATCGTACCAAATGTGCGGGTTGTCGCCGGCTTTCTTGTCCACCAGATCGGCGGCGATGATCACGACCCGCCCGGGCTTGGGCGTCACCGTGAGCAGCTGCTCCATCCATGGATCGTAGTCGGCGCCGTTGTAGACGACGATTTGCGCCGCGGCGATCCGGCGAACGATGGCAGGCGAGACCTCAAACAGATGCGGATCCTGGTCCGGGCTGTTCAAAATGCTGGTGAGGGACACCCGGTCGCCGCCGATTTGCTGCGCCACGTTGCCGTAAAAATTCTCCGCCGCGACCAGCGCGATCTTGCCGTCCGCGGCGCGTGCCGGCACGGCTGCGGCAAGCATGACGAGAAGGGCCGTGATCAGCCCGAGGACGTCCTTCATGGCAGCGCCATCGCTGTTTCGCCTGGAAAATCAAAGCCGAGCGGTGAGATAATTGTAATATTATAACATATTCATCGCAATGTCATTGTCCCCAGGGCATGGCAACGGCGGCTTTCTGGCGTGTTGGGTTGGCGCGGGATCGCCTATATAGCTGCAGGAGGCTCCCGTATGTCCGCACCGCTTTCGTCCGACAAAATCCCCGTTACCGTGCTGACCGGCTATCTCGGCGCCGGCAAGACCACCTTGCTCAACCGCATCCTCTCGGAGCCGCACGGCAAGAAGTACGCCGTCATCGTCAACGAATTCGGCGAGATCGGCATCGATAACGATCTCGTGGTCGGCGTCGACGAGGAAGTCTTCGAGATGAACAACGGCTGCATCTGCTGCACCGTGCGCGGCGACCTGGTGCGCATCCTCGACGGGCTGATGCGGCGGAAGCGCAAATTCGACGCCATCATCGTCGAGACCACGGGGCTCGCCGACCCGGCGCCGGTGGCGCAGACCTTTTTCATCGATGAGAATGTCGGCCGCAAGACCAAGCTCGACGCCGTGGTCACCGTCGCCGACGCCAAGTGGCTCAATGACCGGCTCAAGGACGCCCCTGAAGCGAAGAACCAGATCGCGTTCGCCGACGTCATCCTGATCAACAAGACCGACCTGGTTTCGCCCGAAGAGCTCCACGAGGTCGAGGCGCGCATCCGCGGCATCAACCCCTACGCCAAGGTGCACAAGACCCAGCGCGCCCAAATCCCACTCAGCGAGGTTTTAGGCCGCAACGCTTTCGACCTCGACCGAATCCTCAACATCGAGCCGGAGTTCCTAGAAGGCGACGGGCACGATCATCATCATGATCACGGCCACGATCACAATCATGATCACGACCACCAACAAGGGCACCATCGCGGCGGCCTCAAGCACTACCACGACGAGGAGATGCAATCGGTTTCGCTGCGCAGCGACAAGCCGCTCGATCCTGACAAGTTTTTTCAGTGGGTACAGGACTTGGTGCAGAAGGAAGGCCCGAACATCCTGCGCTGCAAGGGCATCCTCGCCTTCAAGGACGACGATGCGCGCTTCGTCTTCCAGGGCGTGCACATGATCCTCGACGGCGACCACCAGCGGCTATGGAATAAGGGCGAGAAGCGCGACAGCCGCATCATCTTTATCGGCCGCAATCTGCCGGAGGAAAAAATCCGGCAGGAATTTGAGAGCTGCATCGCGTGATCGCTTTCTTACCTCCCCTCTAGGGGAGGGTGACGAGCGCCAGCGATATTTTTGATGACCGACACCCGTAACAATACCGTCTCCGTCGTCGATCGCAGCCACCCGGTAACGGCGGGCGGAGCGGTCGTTGCAGCGCATTTTCTTGAGCGCACCGCCGTGTTCGTGCTCGGCGAGGGAGCGATGGTGTTCGCGGCGGCCCAAGACGAGCCGCGGCGCGTCGCCGTCCATGAGGGCGCAATCCTGGCCACGGCCGCCGATGGCGATCGCGTCGTCAGCGGCGGCGACGACGGCACGGTAATCGCGACGAACGCGCAGGGCGACACCCGCACGCTCGCGACCGATCCAAAACACCGCTGGATCGATCACGTCGCGCTGGCGCCGGATGGTGCCGTCGCCTGGTCGGCGGGAAAGACCGCATTCGTGCAGGCGAAGGAGCTTCGCGAATTCGAAGCGCCATCGACCGTCGGCGGCCTTGCCTTTCTGCCCAAGGGCTTTCGGCTTGCCGTCGCCCATTACGACGGCGCGTCGCTCTGGTTCCCGAATGCGCCGCAGGCCGCGCCGGAAAAGCTCGAATGGAAAGGCTCGCATCTCGGCGCCACAGTTAGTCCCGACGGCCGCTTCCTCGTCACCACCATGCAGGAGCCGATGCTGCACGGCTGGCGGCTAGCCGACCGCCAGCACATGCGCATGTCCGGTTACGCGGCGCGCATAACTTCACTCGGCTGGACCATCGGCGGGCGCTGGCTTGCGACCTCGGGCTCGACGCAGCTCATCCTCTGGCCGTTTCAAACCAAGGACGGGCCCATGGACAAGCAGCCGCGGCTGTTGGCGCCCTCCGAACACCGGATCGAGGTCGTTGCCTGTCATCCGAGGCAAGACATCGTCGCCGCCGGCTATGGCGACGGCATGGTGCTCTTGGTTCGCATCGACGACGGCGCCGAGATTTTGGCGAAGAAGCCGGGCGAAACGCCGGTCACCGCGCTCGCTTGGAGCGCGGATGGCAAGCTGCTCGCCTTTGGCACGGAAAGCGGCGAGGCCGGATTGATCGACCTCGCCTGACGCTCAGATCACATACTGCCGCAGCGGCGGGTAGCCGTTGAAGCCGACCGAGGAGTAGGTCGCCGTATAGGCGCCAGCGGCCTCGATCAAGACCTTGTCGCCGATCGCGAGCGAGACCGGCAACGGGTACGGCGTCTTTTCGTAAAGCACGTCGACGCTATCGCAGGTCGGGCCAGCGATGATGCACGGCACCGTCTCGTCGCGGTCCTTGGCGGTGCGGATCGGGTAGCGGATCGACTCGCCGATGGTCTCGGCCAGCCCGTGGAATTTGCCGATGTCGAGATAGACCCAGCGCACCTCGTCCTCGGGTGAGCGCTTGGCGATCAAGACCACCTCGGCCTCGATCATACCGGCGTTGCCGACCAGGCCGCGGCCCGGCTCGACGATGGTCTCCGGCACCGCATTGCCGAAATGCTTGCGCAGCGAGCGGAAGATCGCCTTGCCATAGGATTCGAGCTTTGGCGTCTTACGCACATAGCGCGCCGGGAAGCCGCCGCCGAGATTGACCATGGCGAGCACGATGCCGCGCTCCGCGCAGCTTCGGAATACCGCCGCGGTCGAGGCCAGCGCACGATCCCAAGCTTCGACGTTGTGCTGCTGCGAGCCGACATGGAACGACACCCCATGCGGGATGAGCCCGCGCTTGTGGGCGAGCTCGAGGATGTCGGCGGCGTAGGCGGGCTCGCAACCGAACTTGCGCGACAACGGCCACTCGGAGCCCGAGCCGTCGCAGACGATGCGGCAAATCACGCGGCTACCGGGGGCAGCGCGCGCGACCTTCTCCACCTCGGCCTCGCAATCGACGGCAAAGAGAGTGACGCCGAGCCTGAAGGCGGCGGCGATTTCCGTCTCCTTTTTGATCGTATTGCCGTAGGAAATCCGCTCCGGCGGCGCGCCCACCGCGAGCACGGCCTGCGTCTCGCTCACCGAGGCGACGTCGAAGCAGCAGCCGAGCGCGGCCAAAAGCTTGAGGATTGCCGGCGCCGGGTTGGCCTTGACGGCATAGAACACCTTGGTGTCCGGCAGCACCTTGGCGAAGTTGAGGTAGTTGTCGCGGACGACATCGAGGTCGACGACGAGGCAGGGTCCGTCTTCGGTGCGTTGCTTGAGGAATTCGCGGATCCGCGCGGTCATTGCCACCCACTCCCTTATCCGACAGGCGGCGTAGCCGCCGAGGTGAACCTCCTGCGACGCGCGCGGTTCCGCACCGTGCGGATCCAGTTTGCGTCGCCGCGATTGCTGCCTTGGTCCGGATGAGGGAGATCCCGTTCCGCACTGCTGGCAAAGATGGACAAGCCCTTTCGGTGTCCCCGGCATTGGCGCCGGCAGCGAACCAAAAA
>Ga0181532_10000753_pt1 | contig 32272 bp, 27 predicted proteins | sample PEATcosm2014_Bin_33_FD_119768 | JGI IMG/M metagenome (GOLD analysis project Ga0181532, IMG submission 119768) | Peatland microbial communities from MTU Mesocosm Facility, Houghton, MI, USA - PEATcosm2014_Bin11_30_metaG | ecosystem: Environmental > Terrestrial > Soil > Wetlands > Peat | place...
GCTCTCGCACGGGCTCTCTCACTGCAGGGAAGCGGAGATCCCGTCTTCCCAGGACCGGGTATCTGGCCAATCCCGCCAGCCTGATCGGGATTCCGCGGCTCGAAGCAGCTCATGTCGGCAATAAGATCAGCTTCGGTTCGTCCGCCCTGACTGCGCTGGCCCAAACCCTGGTCGAAATCGATCTCGCTACCGAGGCCGACTGGACCGCCGCAGAGAAAACTCCCTCCACCTTGGTTGAACATGTGCTCCGCCGGTATCTGGCCTACCGTGGCCAATCCGCAATTGCTGAACACTTCGAACTTTCTCTGACGCTGGGGGAATCAATCGTCGACAGCATCTACGGACAGCCTGATTCGTCCTGCCCCGGACAACTCTTCTTCGTTCTCAATACGGAGTCATCCTTTGCCTTGGGCGTGGGCGACGCGATCACAGAACTGGAAGGCGCCTGCACCAGCATGGGACAGGCGTTTTACGACACCCTGCGCCAGGCTCTATACCGCTGGATCCGTGTCTATGACGATTTGGACGCCCGGGAGCGCATCGAGCAAATGACCGAGTGGGCCGAGGGAGAGGATGATCCGGAGTCTTACGAGATCCCCAAGCTCGAACAGGATCTGCCACCGTGTCTGGCGGACAAACAACGTTCCAACACGGCCCAACCTCTCACATCGATTCCAATTCCTGCTGTCCCATGGTTGAGGGAACTGGTCGAAGCCACTATCGAGTTGCAGAAAGTCTCCCATTCGACGGAACGGCCAAAGGTCGACGAGGAGTGGCTGGAAGGCGAGCGCCATTGCCATTCGCTTGATCTGCCGCTGCCTGCTGTCTTGCTGTACTTCCGAGCCGGCGACGCAGTCATGGCGTGTTTTGACGACGAATGCGAACAGTGGGGTCAGGAGACGCCGGAACCTAATCTGATCATTCCACTGCGGCCGGAGGACCCTGCTAGCGTGCGCCAGGCACTCGCCGCCGCCGAGACTCTGATGAAGGTGCTAGTCCTGACGATACGGATCAAGAACATCATCGAGAGCCGGGAGAAATCCACATGCGATTCAGTATCGATGTCGGGAGCGAACTCGAATTGAAGCTGTACCAGGCCGTGCTGCTTTACAAAAACAACCACGGAAAACGGTACATGGCCACCGTTCACGGCGTGGTGCAGCAAAACGGCGATGGAAGTCCTCTTCTTGGTGCCGGCCAGCTGCTCAGCACTACCAGCTTGCGAGAGTTGGCCCGACAGCTGGGGACCGGTTGTCCGGTGGAGTTCCTCCCGGATCAGGTCGTCGCGCGAACCCCTGACTTACTGGCATGGTGGGCGCCGGCGGCGGTGCGGCCAATGTTCTTCCGCGCTGGATCGGAACTTGAGTGCGTTTCGGGCAAACAGTTTCCCCATCCAGCCTTGCTGTTCGTCGTGTGCCGCACTGTTGTGTACGTTCGCGCGCTTTTTGCCACCCAAAGGCCGCAGCCAGACACTAAATTGGCCGCAGCGCCCTACTGGAACCTAGATAGTAACGGGGCAGTATGTGCCGGCACTATGCGCACGCCGAAGTCGTTGACCGTGACCTCCATAGGGGCATGGCAGCAAGCCTTCTTCCAGAGCGAATTCACTCACCCTGGCGGCGGTGGACGGTTAACGAAGCGCCGTGGCGGAACGAGTGCGCTTTGGAAAAGTCTGGCAGGGAAAAAGCGGTTCCCGCTGTCGACGCTCATCGAGGTGGAGCCACTGGACCAATACCTGAAGAGACTGGAGATGGAGCGGTGATGATGCACAATGTCGATCCCCAACTGCTGGAACGGCCGATTCGAATCCTGGTGGTCGGATGCGGCGGAAACGGCAGCGCCATAGCTTCCGGCCTCCCCTACCTCCACCAAGCCATGCTGGCATTCGGGCATCCCGGCGGCCTGCAGGTGACGTTGATTGATCCCGACACCGTGACCGAAACCAACTGTGTGCGCCAGCCCTTTTGCAGAACGGAAATCGGCTTTGCGAAAGCTATCGTGTTGGCACACCGGATAAACCTCTTCTGGGGCCTGAACTGGCAAGGCATGCAGGCACAGATACAACAGATCGCCAAGAACGCGGAAGCCGATCTCGTGATTGGCTGTGTCGATACGCGGAAAGCCCGGCGTGCCATCGAGAAATGGACGCTGCATTCCCGGGTTCTGTACTGGCTTGACCTTGGCAACAACGCTTCCAGCGGCCAGTTCATTCTTGGACAACCAAACAACCAAGTAAATCGCAAGAAGAAGCATCGCCTGCCGACCGTGACGGAGCTTTTCCCGGAAATTGCCGCGGCAGGTGCGAAGGATGACGATCAGCCGTCTTGCAGCGCCGCAGAAGCCTTAACCCGGCAGGAACCGTTCATAAACCAGAACCTCGCCTACCAGGCTTTGGGCTTGCTCACACAACTGCTGCGCCATGGCTCTGTTGCGTATCAAGGCGGATTCTGCAACCTTGTGACCGGGCGACTCGTGCCGTTGGCGGTCGGTAAACCTTTAGTAGAGTTGCTGGCGATAGCGACAGGGCCGAAACCGGATCCAGGAGAGCCGGGCGTAGTGCAATTTCCAAGGACCGCGATCCAGGAATATATTCTTCGGAACCCGGTGACGGCCGACAAGCCGCATTTCACATCAAATTAGCCTTTGTTGCCGTCTTGGACTTGGGCAGATGTGCGAGAAGTGTGCCAGTGTTTGGCGGCCAATTGCCACTTTGCTATTAGGCCATACGTATTCTGTCCTCACCCCTTCGAAAAAGGTTCCTGCCGCTGCGCCGCCGAGAAATGGATCATGCAGCGATCGCCAGATTGAGACTTGACTGTGTTTGAGGTTGACCACTACGTTCCTTTTCTGACCTGCGTGACGAGAGGCGATTCCTTAAAGCCGTACATCAGATGGACGGAATTCATTGCCCGCGTAAGGCCGACATAGAAAAGCCGACCGGCCTCTTCGATTGCTTCCCTCGTGCGGTCATAGGTGCTAGGAATCGCTCCCTCCTCCAGCCCGATCATTATCACGGCCTGGAATTCCAGCCCCTTGGAACTGTGCAGTGTCATGAGGTTGATCTGGTCGGGACTTCTGCCCTGACTCCCGAACGTCTCGACCGTATATCCAGCAAGCTTCCCGCCGGACTTGGTGCCTTCAAGCAATTCCTCGAAAATCTCCTGCTCGTCACCCAGCCCCGGCTCCCCTTCGAAAATTTCGTTTACGCAGGCGTCCCCGATACCCACTAGCCACGTTTGCAGGGGGATGGCACCATCGCGGTTCGCGAATAAGAACGTGATCAGTTTCGCGCGCGCAGCGAGAATGTCGCCTTCCCGTGTCAGGGAACGCCGGAGTCCACGCCAGCCCTTCAGAATCTCTCCCAAAGTCACGGCGCCGGAATGCCAGCCGCCAGCGCACCAGCGCGCGCAGTCCGTTAGCCACTCCGTGACACGGGACCGCTTGATTGGCGACCCGTTATCCAGCCGAAAATAGTCATATCCGAGCTTGTCGGCCGCGGCCGCGGCACAATTGCCCTCGTTGAAACTCCTATACAACAATGCGAGGTCGCCGGGCTTCCATTTTTCGTTCTCTTTGAGCAGCGCGGGCACGACTTTTTCCAGTGCGTAGTCCGCCTGTCCCCGCACGTCGCACCCGAGTTGATAAAAGAGAATCGTGCCCTGGCGTCCATCATGCGATTTGAATTCCGCTGGATCCGGCAACAGAGTTTTTGACGCGGCAATAATCTGGTCTGCGCATCGGTAGTTCAGCCTCAGACGAACCGCTTGAACGTTCGGGAGGTCAGCGAGCGCCTTCAGGAGCCATGGCTGGGCCCCGGTGAAGCCGTAGATGGACTGGTCGGGGTCCCCCACGGCGATGATTCTTACTCCGGCCTTGTTCATCAGTGCCAGCACCATCCGATGCAGCGGCAATCCGAGATCCTGGTATTCGTCGATGACGATCATCGGGTATTTTGCGCGGATGCATTGCAGGACCCATCCATGGTCTTCAACTAGCCGCAGAGCGGTCAGGATGATCCCATCGAAATCGATGAGGCCGTTGTCGAGCAGCAGTTGCTGATAAGCCTCGACGACCGCTGTTTCACGCCGGTTCCAGTTCTGCCATTCCTTGCTGCCCTGATCGACAATCGTGCGTCGCAGCCTGTCGCATTCCATGCGAAACCATTTCGGCGCTGGGCTGCCGAGGGTCTCCATGTGAGCTTGCTCAAAGAGCTTCCACGATTGCGCCAGAGAGGCAACAACGAGTGGATCGGGCACATCCAGACCGGCAAGCCGCGCATAGGGCAAGACCAGCTCCGTCAGGCAGAAGGAATGAACGGTGGCCAAGTGCAGCCGGCCGTCTTCCGCCACGCCGAGCTTCTTTAGCCGGCTGCGCAGTTCGCCGACGCACGCATTGCTATACGTAATGCAGGCCAGGCGCTGCGGCGCTCTCACCTGTTCTTCCAGAAGCCGCGCGAGCTTGATCGTGATCGTTTTGGTTTTGCCGGCGCCAGGACCCGCCAAGACGACGCAATGGCCGTCGGATTCATAGGCCTCACGCTGCTCTTCGTTCCCGTTAAGCGATTCGGCCGCTATCGCGTAGAGGGGTTTGGTCATGCCAGGGTCGCCTTCATGTGGTCGAGCGCGGCCTCGATGTAGGGCGGACACACGCTGGCGCTATCCGCGAGGAACAGCGACGCCAGCCTCTGAGCAAGCCGCCCCTTGCCGACGGAATTGATGTCTTTCAGAAACTGCTTCGGCTCCAGCTTTTCCGGATTTTTCGAGAGCTCATCGAAACGCTTGTGCATTTCCTTGTTGTCCGTTAATTCCTTCATCGCTTGCGCGAACTCGTCTTCGGTGCCTTCCCTGAACAGGTCGACCTCGAACGTATAATCGTTCAGGAAAACCCCAAAGTCCTTGGCCTTCTTCAACACTTGGTCGAACGACAACGTATCCCATTCTTCTTTTTCCAGCAGTCGGAACATGATCTGATTGACGACCCGGTTTTTCCCGTAGGATTTGCCGATGTCGGCTTCTGGGTCGGCGTCTTCCTGAATTCCGGGCTCTCCCTTGGGATCGAAATCCGTCAGGACGACAAACGGAATGTCGAGGCCCTGCGGACCGAGGAGCTGGACGTAGGGTCCGAAGTTCGTGCCGGCAATCGAGCACACGCTGATGCCTAGAGCGTCGAAATCCATCGCCGGGTCGTGCAGCTTCGCGAGTGCAGGCAACAGAAAGCGCTCGGCATCTCCTTCCACGAGGATCACGCCTTTCGAAAAGAACAGCTCGCCGCGCGTGACATCGATGTAGCGCTCGAGGTCCTCGCGCTCCTTTTTTTCGAGCTTTACGCCGCGCAGGGACCTGCCGGTCGTGTGACCTTCGCCGGGGGCGACGCGCAGCAGGACGATATTCGATAGAGGCGCGACGCTCGCGACATTGGGCGAATGAGTCGTAAGCAGGATGCTGCGCACTTCCGCGGGTTCCTCGCTCTCCTCGCGGGTGCGCAGGTAATTGCGATAAATCAGCCTCTGCAGATGAGGGTGTAAATGGGCTTCCGGCTCCTCGATCGCGAGAAAGGTGTGCTGCCGTTCGCCCTCTTCGACGAGGTAGCGGTGCTCCAGCTCCTTCAGCGCCAGATAGAGAACATTGGCCGAGCCCAGGCTTGCCTCCGCGATGCCGCGTTTGCCGCCGTCGATCATCAGTTGCAAGGCACGCAACAGGCGCTCGGGATCGGTTGGCGCGAATCCGAGCACCGTCTCGATCGCGTGCTTGTCGCCCACCATCGACGTGAGCTGCGTGTTTACCTCCGACACCACGTCGTCGAGTTCCGGCAGGCCCGCGATCTTGGAACTGGTCTTGTGGACCTCCTTGGCGATTTTCTTTAACTCATCCGGGTCGATCGTGCGCGCCGCGCGGTCCAGCAAGGGGCGCAAAGGAGAGCGCGCCCAGCGGGCCAGGTCTGACTCGGCGTCGCGCAGGGCCGGGAACAGGTCCATCGGCATCCATCGCCGCAGATCGTATCCCACATGATTGTCTGGCCGATTGCCGCCGAAAATCACGAACTCATAGTCGGCTTCGCTTCTGGGCGCTTCCTCGCGCCCGGGCACGGGACGGAAAAGATAGGTGATCCGCGCCACCATCGGGTCGGGTTTGACAAGGTGATCGGCGAGAACGGCGAGGAGATTTTCATTATCCTCGAAGTCACGAAACTCTACGGAAATTTCAATGGCATCGTCCTTCCTGAGGGGACGTTCCAATCCATCCCAGAAATCTTCTAGTCGCAGACGCCGCGCAGAGTCCGGCAGGGATGGATCGAGAATCAGGCGGAGCGCGAACAGCAAGTTCGTCTTGCCGACTTTGTTTTCCCCGAGCACGACCGCGTGCTCGCCGAGTTTCACGTCTAGCGATTTGAAGTTGCGAAAATTCTTGATGATGATTCTGCTGATCCGCATAACTGCCGTCTGCCTCTTCTAAACTGCATCGTTCCTGCTGCGCGCGTCCGCCGCCCATACGTTCTGCTGTGGATGGCGGGCGTGTCTGGGAAGGCTTGGACATTCAGCCGCCCTTGCCGGACCGATAAGCTCGACAACCCATTTCACATGTTGCGGCAAAACCCTCATCCTCCCATTTTTTAGCGCGCAGAATACTGCGTCGGCGAGCGAGCTGCCGCCGAGCGACCTGCGAACGTCAGCATGCGACAGTAGGTCGACCGTGCTGTTAATACGGAGCTTCGGAAACAGCTCTGCGCTAAGCCGCGTAGCCTTGCGCTCGTCAACGACGGCGATCGCCCCGCTCCGGGCGGCGTAGGCAATAGTGGCGGCCTCGCCGTCGTCGAGGGTTTCTACGGCCGGCCCGACGACCAGCCTTTCGAAATGCGCCTCGGCGGCGGCGTCGAGACTCACGATCTTGACCAATTTTTCCGCCACGAGCCCCTCCAGGACGTTCTCATCCAACCGCCCCCGCCGCCGTCCCCGGTCGAGTTCCTTCGACACCACGTCGACCACAAGAAACCTATTCGGCAATGCGCTCAGGATTTCATGCGCGCGCCCCGTTGCGCTCAGGTTGATGACGGTACTCGTATCTCCGACGAGAGCTGCAGGGTCAGTCAAGCGGTTTCGCGACCCCATCGGTCCCGCTCCCTTCTGCCTCCAGCGCGCTCAAGATTTCGCGCAGCTCGATCCGATCGAGGCCCAAGAGCAGGGCAAGTTGTCCCTCACTGAGAAGATTCTGCCGGTACGCCTCCGCCGCCAGCAGATTGAGCCGCAACGTCGTGGGCCGCTCCGCCTCGGCGCGCTCCGGATCCGGAACCACCAGATCGCCGAGAACCTGCGTGGCCTGTTCGTCGGTGATGCCGCCTTGATTTTCGAACCAGCCCCAGGTGCCGGGTTTCGTCAGCCCGAGTTCTTCAAGACGGCGCACCATGGCCTCCCGCGAAACGCCGAAGAAATGAGCGAGAATGATGACATGGCGCCGCGTCAGCCGGTCCGAACCGGCGGTGACCTCGTGGAATTTCTGCATCACGCCGCGGGCCGGCGTCAGGAACGCCCTGCCGAACGCATTCGCGTATCGCTCCTCGCGGCTGTTTTCCGTTTCATGCCGATGAAAAATCTCGGGGCTGCGACGTGAAGAAATGAAGTGCCCTGTTTCATGGCCGGCGGTCTGCGTCCGCCGCTCGCGCGGATGATTGGCGTTCAGCAGCACGCATGGACCGAGGGCTTCGTCATAGACGAAGAGCCCTGAAATGCGGCTGTCGAGCTTGCGGATGAAAACGCGAACGCCGAGCTCCAATTCGAGCAGCGTCACGATGTCCGGCACCGGCCTGATGCCAAGGCCCAATAAATGGCGGAGTTCCATCGCATCGTGCTCGGCCTGCGTGCGCACGTCGCCGGAAAGGATTGGCCGTTCCGGCGGATAGTTTCGGGGCCGCGTCACGCCGAGCAGGCTCTCCAGCTCAACTTCCGCTTTCGCCAGATTGTCGATGAGATCGGCGGCCTCGGCCTCGGCCTTGTCGTTGCTGTTGAAAAGCTTGCGGAAACGGGGCGCGAGATCGACATGAACCGCTTCCCGCCGCAGCAGCGCGTTAACGGACGTGCCGTACGCTTCCGCAAGCTTCTGGACCTCGGGAAAACGGGCCCGGCGCTGTCCCTTTTCGATTGCGGTCAGCGTCGTCCGGGCCACGTCGATGACCTTGGCCGCGTCTTCCTGCGTCAGGCTCGCCTTCTCCCGGGCGATGCGGAGCCGTTCACCGACTTCCTCGGCGCTTACTTGATCGAGTACGCTCATGTCCGCGCCCCAGCTGCCCAATTAACCAAGAACGAATTATTCCCCAGCGAACCCATGAAATCCTTCCATTCGGTTTCGTGCTGCGTTAACAATCTGTCGAGCTTGCCGCGTGCCTCCGTCTCCTTCATATCAAGAGAGCCCGCCAGTTGAAAAGAAAACAGGTCAAGCACGCCGGCACTTGAAGAGGAATGCCGGAGCTGCGCGAGATGGTCGAGATGCAGCGTGCCCGCGATCGCGTATTCGCGCAGCGCCCGGGTTATTTTGTGTTTCGGAAAAGACGGCGCGGCGCCACGTTCGAAGCTTGCGGCGCCAAGGTTTTCCCACACGTAAGTCTCCGGTGCTTCCTTCAGTCCGGCGGCGTGCACACTCATGCGGCGCAACAGGCAGGCGGCGCAGATGCCGCATTGACGCTTCTTGCCGTCCACGCTGACCTGCCGCGTCTGTTGCCAGCAGGACCAGGTCTGCGACCATGCATCGCCACTCTTGGTTGAAAAGGCGAAATCGCGCAACGTCTCTGCTTTGGTATGCCACAGTTGCGTGAAATCGAACGTCACTTTGTGCCGCAACAGCGCTTCGAGAAACCCAGCCATGCGGCCGGTGAAGAGCGGATGGCTCCGGTAATCGGCGTAGCCTTGGCCCACGGTAATCAGGGCAGGCCCGAGCGCGCCCTGTCCGCTCTCGGGGACGAGCACCCGCTGCGCCTTCGTCAGGTAGGCGGCCAGACCGCTGATGAGGGCGAACTTGAATCCGCGCGACCGCGCACTGGATTCGCGCTGGCCGGATCGTACGCAATATGGAATCGAGGTGAACGGCTGTCTTTGTTGCGGCAGCGCTTTTGCATCGCGTATCCGCGAACCCAGCCGCACGCGGATCAGCCCTTCTCCGAGTGTCCGGTCGAGAAGCCCCGCGACGCAGCGCGAGTCCATGCCGTCGCTGTACGGAATGACCGCGTTCACCGTCGAAGGAAGATCGAAGTGCTGCTGCTTCGGCTCCGCAAGCGGCGCGATGCGTTCGGTGAATTCAATCCGCCACCGATCGCCGGTCAGGAAATCGAGAGTACCGTGCAGCGCGTCGAGAACACACTTGTCGTTCCATCGTGTCGGCTCGTGGACCGGGATCACGAGGTGGAATTTCCGCTGCCAGCTTAGGGCTGGACGCTTCAACGTCCGGTCCGCGAATTCGACGGCAGCTCCGACGATCAATGCGTCATAGATCACCGGTTCCCAGGTGGCGACGCAGTAGGATTCGAGCTTGTCCGTCGAGAATTCGACATCGTGGCCGATCCGGCAGGGCGTCCAGTGGCTTCGGGCATGGGCGCGCGGCTCTAGGACGTGCACTTTCAGCTCGGGCGAGGCATAGACATCATTGTCGGATTTCATAATTTCACTCCGTCATCAAGCCCTTGCCGCTTCGACGGCTTCCGTGCACTCTTTTGCCGACCATCCAGCAGGCGTCGTGCCATGGATTCGAAATCAGTCCCCGTGACGGCTTGCTCCATGCGGTCCCTGACGTTGTGCGCGCGCTTCGCACTCGATTTCCGCAAGTAATGCTCTTCCACTTGCTTGATGCCGCTGGCCCCCCGGTCGTTCAGGGCTTGGCCGACCGCTTTTTCGGCGACGCGTCCGCTCGTCCCGTTCGCGGCCACGTGAATTGCGTGATCGAGGACGAGGCATTCCATGCCCACATTTGCCGTGCGTCGCAGCCCTTCCAGAACGGGGCGCATGTTGGTCTTGAACAGCGATGCTTCCTGATCGGCACATACCTTGCGAAGATCATCGAGAAACTCGCGGCGTATTTCGCGCTGTCAGTCATTCTCTAGGGCCGGAAGGATGAATTCACGGATTTCCTCGACTTCGAACGCGGCGTTATCAGCGTATTCGGCGACCGTTTTCCAGGGTCGTCGCATGGGCAGGCTTCTATGAGGGCCGTCGCTCATTGGTCCTTTCCTTTGTCAGTAATGTAGCTCAGTAAATCTGACAATGTCAAGTGTAATGTTTTATTGCAAAAAAACTTGACACGCATCGTTATAGGAGATCATCCTTCATGTATGGATAAGAAAAGGACCGCTCCCCGGAGCGCCAAACACGCCATGACCATCGTCCGCCAGCGGATCGAGGCCGGCGGAGAGAAGTTGTGGCGCCTTGGGGACTTCCGCGATCTTCCGGTCTCGGCTGTCGCCCAGGCCCTCTCCCGGCTCGCCCAGCAGGGGAAGATCGAGCGCCTGAGCAAGGGCGTCTACTACCATTCCCGCGATACCGCCTTCGGCAAAAGCAAACCCAACCCGGCCCAGATCAGGGAGCTCATTCCGAAGGAAACGACAGTCTTTCCGTCGGGAATCGCCGCCGCCAATCTTCTTGGATTCACGACCCAGAACGCGGCCCGGAGCGAGGTCGCCACCAGCGCCCTCAGCCTGCCCCGCAAACTTGTCGGTGCCGATACCGTCATTCATGGCCGCCGTCCCGACGCATGGTCCGGACTCTCCGAGCCAGATGCCGCCATTCTCGATTTTCTCCGCCGCTCCGGCAGGACAAGTGAACTGGCGCCGGATGAAACCGTTCGCCTCCTCCTCTCCCTGTTTTCAGGGAAAGATCGCTTCGACCGGTTGCTCAAGGTTGCGGACACGGAGCCGCCGCGCGTTCGCGCCATGCTCGGCGCAATTGGAGAACAGCTTGTGCCCGGCAGTCCGGCACTTCAGCGGCTGCGTTCGTCGCTTAATCCGCTTTCGCGCTATGACTTCGGCATCCTCAGCAGCCTGCGGCATGCCCGACAATGGCAGGCCAAGGAGCCCGGCCGATGAGGCTCTTCGAACACGCGGATTTCGACCAGGCGATCCTCAGGGCCGCCGAGCACTTCAAGACGCAGGGGCTGCGTCCCGCTACGATCGAAAAAGATTACTACGTCACAGAAATCCTGCGGATCGTAGCTGCCAGCGGCGATAAGGTCATCTTCAAGGGCGGGACGAGCCTGCTGAAAGGCTGGGATCTCATTGCGCGATTCTCGGAAGACATCGACATCTTTCTCGATCCGCTCGCCTTCGATCCCCCGTTAGGCGGGAACGCAATCAACCGGGAGCTCAAGAAATTGCGCGACGCCGTCGTGGCGCACCCGGGCCTGGCGTTCCTGCCAGAGGAGAGCCAAACGATCGGCGGGTTCGGACGTAATGATCGCTTCTCCTTCACGCAGCATTTCGGCGGGGCTGGTGAAGTCGGGAACCGGATATTGCTGGAAGCGGGCACTGCCAGCGGCCGCGAGCCGACGACAACCGTGCAGTTGCGTTCGTATCTCGGCCGGTTCCTCGCCGAAACGTCCGCCACTTTAGGCGCGGAGGACGAGACGTCCTTCCCGATGCCTCTCCTGCATTTCCGGCGCACCTTCGTCGAAAAGATGTTCGCCATTCACGGAAAAGTCGAGCTCCTCAAACGCGACAAACAACCGCTTGGTCCCTACCCGCGCCACTACTATGACCTTTTTCAACTAAGCTCCCGCCCGGAAGTGATTGCGATGCTTAAATCCGACGAATATGCCGCCATCAAGGCCGACTACGACCGGATCAGTTGCGAGCACTTTGAAAATAGCTATTTCCATCCGGCCAACATGCGATTTGCCAATAGCGATGCGCTGTTTCCTCCCGAAGAACTCTCCGCGCAAATTGCCGCCGCATATGAAGAGCAATGCCGGCTGCTTTGCTACGGCCCGCATCCGTCCTGGCAGGAGGTTCAAGAGCGTTTCAGCGAGCTGCGCGATCTTCTTTAGCCAAACGTATATCGGCTACGATCATGAGTTCGTCGAAGGCTACCAAGATGACCGCGACACGCAGGCCGGCCAATTACGAGCGTTCGATCCTCACCTACATCGACATTCTCGGGTTCAGCGAGATGATCGCGAACAAATCCGCAGGCGACATTTCACGCTCGATCCGCGTCGTGCGTGAAGCCGGAACTTAGCCATCGATTCGAAGTAAGCGACTTGTTATCAAGTAGATAGACTAAGTGCGATTCCGAACATGCGGCAGACCACGATGTCGGAAGTATCGCTGGCGTATTCGGCATAGCGACCTATTAGGTAGGGTCACCGGGTACAACCTTCTCGCGCTCGTTCTTTGGGTGCTTCGGACATTGCCACGATTCACCTCGACCCCGTCGTACCCTGCGCCATTTTGTCTTGCCATCTTCTCCGCATGTGGGCACGGTCTTATAGGGAGGGCGTTCATCAATGGGCCGAAGATATTTTTGACATTCCGGATTGGCGCATCCAACTTTGAGTGCTTGGAAATCCCATTGTCCGTGCTGTCTTCGCTGGTTCACAACTTGGGTTAGACTGCGACAGAACGGACACAGTCGTGCGCTGCCGTCCTCGAATACTGCTGCTCCCCGAATAAACCTGGCTTGAAGATACTCAAAGACAAGGGTCGCCAGGCGAGCATCGACGCTCCGGTGCATAACCTCAAGCCGACCTCGGTGGCTCGCCCAGTTCAAGCTTCCGGTATAACAAATACGTTGGTCGATGATGACATCCTTTCCATGCAAGCCCGAGGCCGAAATGACCACAGCACCCAGTTTTCGGAGGTTGCTGATAACGGCCTCAACATACTGGCGATTTTCCGCTTCTGCTATGGGTGGAGTGACTAACGTTACCTCGACGCCACGCTCAAGCGCGGCGCTAACCATCGGTTGAATTCTAGGCCAGCGGTACTGCCCAAAATAAGGAACCAGACCGAAGACGCTCTCAGATGATGCCGCAATATCGGATGCGAAGTAATCAAAAAAGCTGACTTCATCTAACAACTGATGGACAGGCCCATCACCGTCAGCCTGCAGTTGCCAGACATCAGGTGACAACACATCCTGTACCCGCTGATTAAAGCCGTCTTCCACAAGATCCACCGCTGACACGAACTCCGCATTCTGTTGAAGGAAGACCCATAGCTTTCCCAGAGCGCTGCCTGGCGACGCGTGCCTGTTCAGCCACTCCGAAGAACCGACAAAGACAAACTTGAACCTCGCACGCGTCACTGCTACGTTCAGTTCACGAAGTACGTCGCTGTAATTACGCGGATCACAGAGGCGGGCGGAGTAGTAGGGCTCGTCCAGCACAGAATCGAAAATGATAAAGTCGGCTTCGTTTCCCTGAAAAGTATGCACTGTGCCCGCAGCGACCCAAGGATCAAGGTCCATGGCAGTAACATGTCTGCGCAGAAGGCGACGTTGGGCCGCATAAGGTGTGACTATCCCAATGGGCGGCGGCTCTCCGGCTGCCGGTCTCGGAAGGGCGACAGCGGCCATAGCTGCTAACTCCACAGCGAGATTTGCGGAATAGAAGTTGAATCGACTTAGGCTGCCAGGTTGTTTGCCACTCCAGCAATGCAGATCTGCTGAGTCAATAACAACCAAGGCTCCATCAGGCAAGAAACGCAGCCAGCTCGGGCATTCCCTGTCAAATACTGAGTCATGGTCCACAATCTCCGAGTCGTATACCAAATGCCTTGCCACCTCGGCAATCTCAGGTAGCATTCTTCTTTGCGTGCCGAGGCGTGCGAGTACGCGACAATCGCGCGTCGCGTGGTTATCCACTGCTATTCCGGCTAAGTGGAAAACATCCTGCCGCAACCTGTTGCTGCTAATTTCAGAATCGCTGCGGACAATAGGTGGGAGTTGGAGAAAATCGCCGACCAATATGACCCGTGACGTAGCTCGTGCCGCTGCTAATAATATGAGCGGCGGGAGGGCCATCGATATCTCGTCCACGATTACAGCATCAAACGTCTGTCGCTCCAGGTCCTTTCCAACGTAGATCTTTGTAAGAGTGCAGAAGATGACAGACGCTTCAGACATCAAGATCTTTGCCACGCCAGCTATCTCTTGCTCCAACTCACGAGATCGTTCCTGCAGTTTTGCAAGACTGCCATCAAGATTCGAAAGCGCGAGAGCAGCCTCGGTTCGAGCCCGCAACGCCGCGCACTTCGCCGATTGCTGCTCGACCTCCAGCTCATCACGTACGGCCTGATCTTTGAGTGTCTGCCAATTGCGAGCTATTTGTTCTCGCGCGCCGGCTCCCTTCGAATAGGTGGCCTCCGAAACAACAAGTTGATGCTTAGCGCTTCGTGTCCTTGAACCCCGAAACAACCATGCGTGGTCCAATTCAGCCAGTTTGTTCTGATAGTGAATGACGTTTTTCTTGGCACTCCGGAGATCAGCGTCCAGGCGGGACAGCCTCTCATTGTCCTGTTCCGCGGCCTTTGTGCTCTCTTGCCACCGCTTAGTCATCGCATCTAGCTTGCCCCACTCATCAAGTTCCACCTGTACTTCATCTCGCTCTTTCGTGAGTCGCTGAGTCTCTTGTTGCACCTCCGCAAGTTGAGATTGCCTCTCCTCGACCCGCGTCTCTAGCACGGAATCAAACTTCACCTCGGGTGGAATTTTAAGATTCGGCGTCTTGCCAATACGGAGGATCTTTCCCTGAGTTACGAGTGGGTCGTCTGCGAGCGGACCGCGATTGTCAGCGGCCTGTTCCCGCATTTCGCCTAGGTCGGAAGGGCAACGGCCAGCCTGCCCATGTTCATTCCATGAATGACCACAGTTAGGGCAGGATGTATGTCGCATGAAATCGATGGACCGCTCACCTTGAGCTTCGGCCGGTTCCGTCGCGCTCTTGACAGCGGCGTACAGCGCCTGATCAACCGCCGCATGAGTGTGGCTCGTAACCAACACGCGCTCTCCGCGGGCGACCAGAGCGGCAATGAGGTGTGCTATTAAATGCGTCTTGCCAGTTCCCGGCGGCCCCCAGACATATGTTAAGGACGACCCAAGGGCCTGCTGAAGCACAGCGCGCTGTTCCTCATCAATTGAAAACTCTCTATCCTCCGGTAGGAACCCCACGCCGACTCTTGCGTCATTAGGGTGGAACACCGACATCGCTACGGGGCCAACGGAAGCCTTAGCAGCAGCCATTTGCTCTAGGACATCAGCGAGCCGTTGCAGCAATGCTGTATCGTTGATAACTAGAATTGCCCGAGGTATGTTCTGCTCTGTTACGCCGGTGAGTTGTATGAAGATCGCATTCTCTTGCTGACCGATTACCGTAGCAGGACATTTATCTTGTGCTATTTGCAGATAACCGGAAGCGTCTGTTGGAACTAGCGTTCCATCTGCTAGTCGGAATTCAAAAACGGCCGTGTTTCTGGGGACAGACTCTGCAATCTACCTGAAAGAACCTCATACTGCGGATTCTTGCCGTCCTTGTTGAGCTCGGCGATTTCGCCACGCACAGCTTCCGCAAACCAAGAACAGAGTCTATCGGGATCGCGCGGAACATCCTCCAGCATTTTCAAGCTCCCAGTTTGAACCCTGGTATCACTAGATTAATTTATTGGTAGACTTTTCCAACAATATCTCCACAGATCGTTCGACAAAACCGCGTGAAGATTCCCGTCCCGAGCAGCTACCACGTAGCTTCCGACCTTGTATCGGCCGCAAATAGCATCTGAATCGATTCAGAGATTCGCGATCTCGTCAAGAATTTGCTGCACTTCGGGCGGCTGCAGCCCGTTAGTGCGCCCAGCAAAAGCACCATTCAGACTCGTTGTGAAGCGCGAAGCTGCTGTGGCGCGCATAGGCCCTTGTATCCGCCTTTGCGCTGCGTAGCTGAGGACGCAGGCCGCGCGTGCCCGTGTGATGGAAACGTAAAGGAGCCGAGCTGCTTCGAGTACAAGACCCGGATAGGGTTGCCGCCAAGGTCCCGGAAATATGTGCTCCTCCAGTCCCGGTACGAAAACGATGCGCGATGACAAACCCTTTGCGCCGTGCATGCTCATAATCCGCACGCGCGGGGGTAATACGGCGACCGCAGGCATTGCTTGGTTTAGCCTTGTGAAGACGGCTCCAAGGACGGCCATTTGCTGCTCGTCCGTATCTGCCCAAAGCCAGTCCCGCAGCTCTACCAGTGTCATCGCTACTGGGAGATTTGCTGCATAGTTTTGCCACTTCTGTGCTTCAGCGGCCGAAAAGGTTGCGGTCACGATAGCTGAAATATCTGCAGCACGCGTCTGAAGAGCGTCCGTTCGTTGCCATCCTCCAACCTGCCCAACTGCCTGTCGGGCGTGATTCAGTGCAGCAAGGTTCCTGCCTCGAAAGACGCCTCCGGGTAACGGACTATGGAATACGTCCCAGTAGCTGAGGGCGTTGGTGATTACCGCATCCGTGATGGCGCCACAGGTTCCGATCCCGATACCGGGACGCAACCCAAGAATGAGCCTGTGCGCGACATGATCGTGAAGGTCACAAACCAGCCGGACAATTGCCAAAACGAACCGCCCTGTATCCGAATCTATGAATGTCTCGGCCCTTGGAGGTTCAAATGGAACATTAGCTGCGGCGAGAGAATTTTTGAGGCCGCCCAGAAGCTCCCGTTGATTGCTTAAGAGGATCAGAATGTCACGCGGGTTGACTCCGGCGTTGATGAGGGCATTGCATGAGGCAGCGATGGAATCAGCCTCGACGCTCGCATTCGGGAAGCGCCAGCGGTGCACAACACCGGCGACCGCCGGAGCGGCACCCGCATAAAGCGAGTTCAGCGTTTTGGGTATTCTGTTCTGGCTCGGATAGCCCACCATCAACGCGTTAGCCGCATCCGCGATGGACTGCGCGCACCGAAAGCAATCTGTAAGCGTATGTGGAGCCGCAGTCCGATAGCGCTGCGTAAAATCCTGTATTCCGGCGGGAGATCCGTACCGGAAGGAGTAGATGCTTTGATCGTCGTCGCCGGCGATGAAGGTGATAACGCCTCTGGCGATGAGTTCGTCAACAAATTGCTGATCGATCGGATTTAGGTCTTGGTATTCGTCAACGATCATGTGCTGAAGGTGAAGCAACCCAACCGGGTCGAGGTTTCCGGCGACGATCTGCGTCAAGCACTCGCGGACGATCTCGCCAGGCAGGACGCAAGAATAAGCTTGCGTGCGCGGGCCATGAAACGCGTTAAACGCGGTCCGTTCCGCCTGCGTAATAGGGGGATTGGGCGGGATGTAGTTGGGCGGAGCCCATTGTCCCGTACTCCAGAAAGCCTCGTGTTCACGCCGGATTTCTTCTCTGCGCCTCTTGCCCATCGCGTTTGCGTGGCCGAATTCTGCATCGAAGATATTCTCCAGCTCCCAACTGTCAAGAACGAGCGGATCGGCCGGATAATGCAACAAGTTCGCGGTCTTAAGCATTCTGAGCGCAAGCGAATGCAGTGTGCTGACCCGGACGTCCGCGCCATTATGTTGATTGTGTCCCGTGCAGTAAGCATGGATTCTGCTGCGCAGTTCGACGGAGGAAGCGCGTGTGAACGACACAACAGTGATAGCACGCGGTTGAATTCCCTGTCCGAGAAGCCAGCACACACGCTCTTCAATTGAATAGGACTTTCCGGTTCCGGGACCCGCAACCAACCTAATCTGCCGCGCAGCGTCGTGCGCAGCGGCGCGTTGGGTCGCTTCAGCGGCCTGAACTTGCTGTGGCGTAATGGGCATGGGGAGACGAAGTCCTTCTAAATGTTGATCGGCGCGTAGTTGCAAACATCAATCAATATGTCGCAAAGAAACTTGCGGCCTTCTGCACGTCCTCTTCTTAACGCGTACCGTGACGGTTAACCATTCGTCAAACATTTTCATGCTAGCAGGATTGCGTCCCATAAAAGAGGTTATGGGTCCAATATCAGCTCAGGACCTTTCCCATTTGCACGGAAGTACCTTTCCCTGTGCTGCCGCGAGCTGCCGGTATATGTTGAAAACAGGTGGAGCATACTTCTCAGAGCTCACGTCGGCGACGCTCATCATGTTGATGGGTTGATCAGCAGGCAAGACTGTATTCCTGTGCAGGAGCGAGAAGACACGCAGGTAGCCGCGATAGTTGTTGTGATCTCGCACCGCGTTGATCCAAGCGGAGGTCAGCATGTCCGTAAGCTGCAACTCCCAGCTATCTTTGGAATCTTGAAAGTCAAAATTGCCGCGCACCATCTTACCGAGATCAAATGCTCGCCGGCCCTCAATATGCGTGCCATAGAGACGCACAAACGGATGGTCGTCGGTGTGGATCTGTTTGATTGACGTAAATATATTCTTGCTCACCCAAAGGAAGATAATATCCTTGAATACAAGCTCTTCACGATTGTTCTTGCGGCCCGTCCGGTCAAAAATGATCTTGATCGGGCTGTAGCATGCCAGATATCGTGAGCAGTGATAAAAGAGGCATATGCCTGCCAACGCCTTCTCCACGGCGACCTTATAGGTATACAGTCGCGACAGCTGTTCCGGGCTCAAGTTTCCGCAGCGCCGGGCCAACTCCTGCACTTGCGATTTCATCGTGTCATGTACACTGCTCTACCAGGTTGCGACTGCAGCGCTCACGCCCAGTCAGATTGGAGCGCCGATCCGCGGGATCCTCCACAATCAGAAGAACGCTGTGGTCATCATGGGTGAGGTGACGGGAGTAGACAAAGAACAAAAGTGCGTCTTTGTAACCAACGCTGACCGTATCGACGTTCCCGTCCCCTACGACTACCTCATCGTAGCCACAGGAGCCACGCACAGCTACTTCGGCCATAACGAATTTGAAAAGTTTGCGCCAGGCATGAAAAGCCTCGCGGATGCTGTGGCCGCCCGAAACAAGGTCTTGCAGGCATTTGAACTGGCGGAGGCAGAAGAAGACCCCAGCCGGCACCATGACCTGCTCACATTCGTTCTGGTGGGAGCTGGTCCCACCGGCGTCGAGTTGGCCGGTGCCCTAGCTGTTCTCGTCCGTACCACCTTGAAGAAGGACTTCCGGCGGATTGATCCCGCCTCTGCCCGAATCGTGTTGGTTGATATGGCACCGAGAGTTCTGCCTCCGTTTTCGGAGCGTCTCTCCCAGGCAGCGAAACAACGCCTTGAGAACTTAGGCGTTGAGGTCCGGCTGGGACACAGCGTCGACCAGATTGACGAAGACGGTGTGGTTGTTGCCGGCGAGCGCATAGCGAGCAAGACCGTCATCTGGACGGCGGGCGTTGCACCCTCGCCGGCGGGAAAGTGGTTGCAAGTCGAGACCGATCGGGCGGGTCGTGTGCGTATTCAAAGTGACCTCACGGTTCCTGCACATCCGGAAATCTTTGTAATCGGCGATACTGCCTCGTTCGAGGAGAAGGGCAAACCCCTGCCCGGCGTTGCGCAGGTGGCAATGCAACAGGGACGTCATGCCGCAAAGGTGATTCACCGCCGTGTGACGGGTGGTTCAGCGCCGGGCCCCTTCTCCTACTTCGATAAAGGGAACATGGCCGTAGTGGGCAAGGGCTTCGCTGTGCTGCAAAGCGGCAAGGTGCAAGCGAGCGGCTTCGGAGCGTGGCTTACCTGGGCGTTCATACACCTCCAGTTTCTGGCGACCTCGAGCCTGCGTTTGAGTGTTTTCCTGCAATGGGTGTGGACCTATATCACCGCGCAAAGGGGATCACGCCTGATCGTGAATCATCACGCGTCAGAACCTTGCAGGGGAGCAGGTGGGGTCGGCGCACAAGCCGCGGTCACGAGCATCGGACGTTCGAGCAAGACAGCCTAGCTGTAACCCGAGAATCAATCTAACAAGAGGAGTATTCATGCCGAAAAGCAAAGAGATTCGAAAAGTAGCCATTGTTGGTACAGGCGTCATTGGCGCGAGTTGGGCCGCTTTGTACCTCGCACGTGGACTCGATGTCGCGGCGACTGATCCGGCGCCGAACGCCGAGGCCAATCTGCGCAAGTACATCGATACCGCTTGGAAAGACCTGCAGGTGATCGGGCTTTCACCCGGAGCATCGCGTGATCGCTTGACTTTCACCCAGGACATGACAAAGGCGCTCGCGGACGCCGATCTTGTTCAGGAGAACGGGCCCGAACGCAAGGACTTCAAGATCCAGCTATTTGCTGATATGGACGCCGCGACGCCTCCGGAGTCCATCATCGCCTCGAGCTCATCTGGACTGACGATGAGCGTGATGCAATCGGCCTGCAAGCATCCCGAGCGCTGCGTGATCGGCCACCCTTTCAATCCTCCCCACGTGATTCCCCTGGTGGAAGTCGTGGCTGGTTCGAAGACGTCGCCGGAAACCGTCCAGCGGGCGATCGACTTTTACACCTCCATCGGCAAGAAGCCAATACATGTTCGTAAAGAGGTGGTCGGCCACGTCGCGAACCGACTCCAGGCCGCGTTGTATCGCGAAATCGTCTACCTCATCGAGCAGGGTGTGCTGGATGTCGCCGATTCGGATGTTGCCGTGTGCTGGGGGCCGGGACTGCGATGGGGAGTGATGGGGCCGCATCTTCTGTTCCATCTCGGCGGCGGTGAGGGCGGAATTCAGCACTTTATGGAGCACCTGTCCGGTCCACTGGCTACTTGGTGGAAAGACTTGGGGAAGATCACCGAATTCAGTCCCGAAGCACAGCAAACCATCATCGAGGGCGTGCTGAAGGAAGTCGACGGCCGCTCCATCGACGAGTTGGAGCACGAGCGGGACAGCATGCTGCTGGAATTGCTTGCCACGCGCACAAAAGGCGAAGAGGCTGCGCAGACTGCCACGGCGAGCGTCGCCGGGGCACAGGCTCGAATCGCGTAATCGGCTGTTGCCCCGCACATCGGCATGCGGGGCCTTCCCTCTGGGAGTAGACGATGATCTATGTCCATTCACTCGGTCGCGCTGCCCGCTATTATTCCGGACAGTCGGCGCTTGCTCCCGAAGGGCATCACGTATCCTTTCGGGAGCTTGACGCGCGCGTTAAGAGCGTAGCGGCTGCGCTCGCTCAGCAGGGTTTCGGATTTGGAGATCGCGTTGCCCTTCTCCTGCCCAATGGACCCGAGTACATCGAACTGGTCTACGCATGTGCGTGGTTGGGAGTGATCGCCGTTCCGTTAAATACGCGACTTTCGCAGCCGGAAATCGATCGGGTGCTTGAGGATGCAAACCCGCACGGCATAGTAAGGCACTCCTCCTTGGCTGCCCCGACTGTGCGGGTGTCGTGGGAGCAGGTGATCGATCTGGAGCCTCTGAAGGCATACAACGCCGAACCTCCTGACGTGTGTTACGAATCCGAGGCGGTCTTGGCTCTGATCTATACGAGCGGCACGACCGGCCGGCCAAAGGGAGTCATGGTAACCCATGCCAATATTATGGCCGATATTCACAATCTGAATTACTGGATGAGATATACCGAAGGCGGAGTCTATCTGCATGCGGCGCCAATTTTTCATATCGCCGATTTCCCGACCATGTTTGCAGCACCCGTTTTCGGCGCTAGCCAGTTCACGATTCCCAAGTTCAGTCCGCAAAGCTTTTGCGAAATCGTGGAACGCGCTCGCGTAACTCACACCGTCCTCGTTCCAACCATGATCAACTTGCTGACCCAGGATCCGGATGCGAGTCAGCATGACTTATCGAGTCTCGAGGTGCTGGCCTATGGCGGATCTCCCATGGCGCCTGAGCTTGTGCGCCGAACGCGAGAACTCCTGCCAAGAGTAAAACTCGTTCAGGTGTATGGGTTAAGTGAGACCGGCTTTCTGACCGGATTGCAAGATCAAGATCATACCGAGGCCAGAGTCCTGTCCTGTGGAAAGCCCTGCCCAGGGATTGATCTCCAGGTTACGGACGAATCGGGCAAGCCGGTCGAAACCGGAAAGACCGGGGAATTTGTTGTTCGGGGCGCCAATGTGATGCGGGGGTACTGGAACAATGACAAAGAAACTAGCCTTTCGTTTAGAGATGGAATGTTCCGCACCGGGGACGTAGGCTACCAGGACGTGGATGGCTATTTCTATATCCTCGACCGGTCGAAGGACATGATTGTCACGGGCGGCGAGAATGTTTACTCGGGTGAGGTCGAGGCGGTGATTTTCACGCACCCGGCGGTTCGCGAAGGTGCAGTCTTCGGAATCCCTGATCCCAAGTGGGGCGAGTTGGTGATGGCTTGGGTCGTCCTTAAGCCAGGGATGGCGCTCAGCGCGGATGATCTAATCGCTTTTTGCCGACGCTCCCTCGCAGGCTACAAGGTCCCGCGCCGTGTCGAGTTCTCGGAGAGCGAGCTACCGAAGAGCGGTTCCGGAAAGATACTGAAGAGGGTCTTGCGCGAGCAGTTTTGGGCTCATCAAACACGTGCAGTGAGTTGAGGAATGTCTCTCCCTCTTCTTATCGTCGCTTTTGTAGCGCTCTTGGGCATCCTAATCGTGACCGGCACCCAGAGAACCAGAAACCGAGTTGAACTCGAAAAATATAGCATCTCACCCGAGGAGCTTCATGAATTGCTGGCTTCACATCAGGACTTATGCCTCGTTGATGTTCGGCAACCACTTGACCTGCCCGCCGATACCGAGATCATTCCTGGCGCCATCAGAATCTCCCCGAAAGAGGTGCTCCAGAATCCCTTTCTCATTCCAACAGATCAAGACGTGATCGTTTACTGTACCTGCCCCGGTGACGAAACCAGCCGACGCGTATTAACTCGAGCACTGGCCATGCATCTCTCCCGAATCAAACTCCTCAAGGGCGGACTGGCAGGTTGGAAAGCAAAGGGTTATCCCATCGTGCCATACGATAAGCCTTTTCGCCTCGACGTATCAGACACACCTCGAAACAACCCCATAACGGAGTGAAGACTTAGGACGATGACGAGTTCAGAAATTAATGCTCAAGCCAAACTCCATGGCGCGGGGAGCCCCTAGGTTGAAGACGCCTGTGCCGGCTCCGACACGGTTAGTGATTCGGGTAGCGGGTGTCGTCCCATTAATCGAGCCTGCCGTGCCGGTCAGACCGCCAGTCAACGCGTTCGGTGGCAGATCGAAGTTCGCCATATTAAACAGATTAAAGAAGCCGACACTGGGTTGGAACGCGATGATGTGCGAATAGGCTTCTATCTTGTAAGTCCAGGCAAGCTTCAGGTCGAAGTCGCGCAGGTTGCCCATGCTGACTTGGTTGGGTGGCGCGAATTGCAGCGTGCAGTTGGGACTGTTGATGCTGCCGCCTGCGATGCACGGCGCCACCGCCCCGAGCTGCTGCAACTGCGCCAGCGTAAACAAGCCGTTCTGGATCAGTACCTGTCCGGCAGGCGTGGCCTGGTTGCCGTATTTGTTGTTGTACTAGACAAGCAATTGGTTGATGGTGCTGCCATTCACCTGCGATCCGAACGCTCCATTCACGGTTCCTGGAAGCGGGTCTTGCGTCGTCCCATCGCCGGTGAAGTCGGTCTGGAAGATGGCGCCCGGACCGCTGCCGGGAACTTCGATAGGCACCGACAGAGCTGAATAGAAGTGTCCAATGAACGATAACTGAAAGTTCTTGGGCAGGTCGCCGACCACGCCAAAGGACAGCTGGTTCGGCCGGTTCAGCAGCGAAGGCCCAAAGTATCGGTTGGGATTGTCGTTGTCGAGGGAAGCAACGATGAAGTCCTGATCGCTGTTGGAAACGCCGCCTAGGACACCGAGAATTCCCGGTCCACCACCTGAATTCTTGAACGACGAATACGAGTAGGAGATCTGTGCATTCACGGAACGCAGGCCCTTGAACGGGTTCGTCTTCTGGTAGACCAGCTTCACATCGAGAGCGTTGTACTTGGAGATCCCGGCGGGAACCAGGAAGGGCATGGCCGGGGCGTTCGGGTTTTCGCCGCCAAAAGCGCAACCGGTTGCGCAAGTGCCGCCGAGATCTCCCTGCGAGTCAAGGCCATTCTGCCCGAAGTTCGCAATCGTTGCGCCGGCCGCAATCGCGCAGTTAATGGCAGCAGCGTTGGTTCCACCACCGCAGCCGAATTGGCTTGTGGTGGCGGATATGGCGGTTAAGGCGGCGTTCTTGTAGAAGTACCGCACATCGCCCGTATGGTTCTGGTCAATACCAAGAAGCAAAGCGGTGGTCACATTGCGCAGGTAGTCCACGCTGAGCACCACACCCGGGCTAAGCTCACGCTGAATGCCGACATTGATCTGCGTCGAACGAGGAGTCTTGTAGTCAGGAGCGAACAACCCGAGCCGGAAGTTGATTCCGGGCTCCAAGAATCCGGTTTGCAAGTAATTGGGATTTGGATTGGTCAGGCTAAAGGGCGATAACGCCTGATATTCCGCTTGCAGCTGAGCAATCTCCGAGGCTGCGTCGCCGATGCGAACCGGACTGCCCGGCGAGCCACACTCTGCCTGCCCGCCAGATAATGGCACTCCGGGCAGCTGAAGCCCTTGACCAGCGTTGCAAGCGGCCGGCGTCTGCAGGAACGCTCCGGTCGGCAGTCGCAATGGACGATCAAAAAGAACATTGTTCCAGATCACGTTTTCGTAATACAGACCGATACCTGCGCGGATTGCCGTCTTGCCGTCCTTCCACGGATCCCAGGCGATTCCCAGTGACGGTCCGAAATTCAGATTGGGGTTGGGAATGGGAGCGCCGAGATTCGGCCATGTAGGTATCAGGTTGTTGAGGTATGTTTGTGCAGGCAGATCGCTATCGGTACGGCCTGTGTCGCGGTCGTAACGCAAGCCAAGGTTCACGGTGAAGTTAGGAAACATTTTCCACGTGTCTGCGATGTAGAGTCCGAGACGGTTATCAGGGCCGAGTCCGCCCGCGGGGAAGCCGAACGCTGGCTGCGTGGTTGAGAAGCCTTGGCCGTTGCCGAGGATCACGGTTTCCACCGGGTAGTTCAGCGGATTCGACGCACCGCCGGGGAAAGGACCCGTCGCAGCAAACGCAGTGTCGTCAATTCCGCGGAATTGATTTTGGTTGGTGATGATCTGCGGCGCCAGCCCAAAGGCCTTGGCGAAGCCGCCGCCCTGGATGTGGTTGAAGTCCACACCATAACGGAGGATATGCTTGCCTATGGTCTTTGCGCCGTCGTATCTGATCTGCTTATCGCTTTGCGGCGTGCTCTGCGGCTGCAGCAGGTTGGGACCGGTTTGCGGCCCATTGACTACGAAGATGTTGACGTGTTGCCCGTTGCCGGGGAAATCCGACAGGGGCAAGCCGCTGCCAATCGTCCCGTCAACGATCTCGTTCTGAAATTTCAGATAGCTGAAGCGGAAGCTGTGCGTCCACGACCCGGTCGTGAAATCGGCGCCGCCCACGTAGTTACGCGAGTAATTCTTCGACTGATAGACCTGCAGGCTATCGGAGAAAAACGTTCCGTCCGCCTGGATCTGCGAGTAGTTGTAACGGAAGAACAGCTTCACGTTGTGCGGTGCGACGTAATCGAGGCGTCCGAGGAAGTTTGGATTCTTGTAAGGAGAATTGTAGCCACCACCGAAGTTCTGAAACGGTGGCGCATACACCACAGGTGTGAAAAGGTTCTGATACGTCGCGTCGCCCTCAGCGAAATAGAACAGCTTGTCCTTGATGAACGCACCTCCCAGCGTGCCGCCGTACTGATTGCGGTGATAGTTGGGATCAGGCTGGCCCGCGGGCTTGGGCAGCGACGCATCGACATTGCTGCTACGGTAATACTCATACCCGCCGCCATGGATCGCGTTCGTACCCGACTTGGTTGACACGTTCACCACGCCGGATGAGCTCAGGCCGTTGGAAAGATCCATCGTGGACTGGGTGATCTGGAACTCCTGTATCGCAGTGGACGAAATGTTGCCGGTTGTCGTGCCGACAGTCTCGTCCGAGATATCGGTGCCATCGACTTGAATGCGGGCGGTCCGTCCGAAGCGCGAACCGATTGAGACCGACTGATAACCGATCTTGGTGGGGGCGAAGTTGGTGCCGTCCTGGATTTGCACTCCCGGCTCGAGTTGCGCAAGGTCAAGGAAGTTGCGCCCGTTTACGGGCAGGCTATCGATCTGGCTGGAGCTGAGCACGCCTTCCACCGAGGTCGTTTCGCTATTGACGCGCACCGCAGAGGCATCCACACTTACGGTTGTAGATTCCTGACCAATCTTCAGGCTGAAGTTGACCGCGGTATTGTTGGCGATCCTGACATTTACCTGCTCCTCGGAGGTTTCGAAGCCTTGGGCTTCGGCCTTTACTGAATACTTACCCGGGGCAATGGACCCGGAGTTGTAGAAGCCGCCGGAGTTGGTCGTGACGTTGGTGGTGACACCTGTGTCGATGTGGGTGACGGTTACCGTCGCGCGGGGTACAGCGGCACCGCTGGGGTCAACCACCGTGCCGTTAATATTGCCGGTCGAGATTGTTGCCTGGGCTTGGAGAAGGCAGGGCAGGAGCAGACAAACCACCAACGCAGGAACTACGGTCAAACCGGCCCGTAAAGGCATCATGCGCCTTCTCCTTCCTCGGAGGATGTCGAGAAGAGACGGAACCCCACGCCAACAGCTGCCCACGATTCTACATAAAGGCGATCCAAAGGTAGCCAGGTCAGGGAACAGTTGCCGATAAACCGAGATATGATGGCGCGGGAGGGCTTCGCGGATCAACGGCACGCCTCTAAGCCAAAAGCAGGCGCGGACCCAGCACGCGGAACCACAATGGCTGCAATTATGCCGCACGAGCTGCGCGGATGCGGCCGCTCTACTCGAGACGTTCAAGTGAGTTGCTGCCCCGCCCAGTTTCCGAAGAACATTGCCGTAATTGCAGAGGCTCTACAGCCGCCATTGTCCAGTGCTGGTGTTCTGGGGAGACTCGGTCGAAATACTGCATCAGTTGCTTCCGTCCGGCTCTCGCCACCAATGTACGCAGAGGCATTTCGTTAAGCATCACGTTCGAGAACTCCTCAGCGGCGCCACGTTCATCGCCCGCTTCTGAACGCCACCTGGCGCGACCAGCATTGGCGAGTTTACGGCCTTCCGCGAGAAGGAGTCAGCGCTTCGTGGCCTTTAGATGGTGTCGTTCCGCCGCCTTGATTATGGTGGAAACCTCTGTGGAAAAGGCTTTGGCGAGATCGGCGAGCGTTCGCAGAGTTGGGCTCTTGGCGCCGCGTTCCAGTTGGCCGATGTAGCGTTCGGTATATCCCAGATCGTGCGCCAATTTTGACTGGCTCCAGCCTCGATCGACACGCAACCGGGTAATCTCAGCACCGACAGCCTCACCTAACGTGCGCGACTCACGCTGTTTATCAGCACCAATTTTTTTGGGCACGCACTCATATTTGTCGTTTGACGCTAAATGATTGAGGAACTATAGTTCGTCATTGGTTGAGGGCGAAAAGTTTCGATCTGGAAATGAGTCGCCGACTCCTGCCTTTTTCCGCAGGAAACTGAGGGGCAACTGAGACGGCAATGCCGATGAAAAGTGGCTTCCGGTATCGGCGAAATCGACTAAAATGGGGCGCCAAGCGGCGGGCTCTGAAACGACAGTAGAGGACACGTAGCCCTGGTCCCCTTAGAGGTACTCCACCTTGAATAAATCCAAGAGCCAATCCGTACGTGACTCGACTACCCGACTTCAGCGGGCCGCCCGCGAGCGTGCCGACGATGAAGCACGCCGCATTCCTTGGCAGCGGCTGCTTGATGCTCGTAATGAGTACATCGACTGGCAGGAGTTTTCCCTGTGGGTTCGCTCGATTCTGGAAGTGGAGAATCGCATACCGGATTGGCTGGTCGAGATTCTCGACGACCGTGTTCCTGGATTTCTCGAAAGCGAAAAACAACTGACGCCCAAAGCGGCCAAGGGCCGGCCTCTGACTCTGCGCCTGGAAGATTGGATTGATGACCATGTTTTCGGCTTTGCCAAGCAGGAAGGCTGGTTTAGCGCAATTACGTATTACGCCATACGTGACCCGCGTTACCAGCGCGCCGAAGTGTGTTGGTCGGAGTGCACCGAGAAGTGGAAAAAAGCCGAACCAATCCAGTATCCGTCGTTCGAGGAGTGGAAATCCCTCGCGGCGCAATGTGACGAGACTGCCCATCTGACGGCCAAGGAACGCCAGGCCCGGGCATCCTCGGAGTCGGTGCAACCTGATCGCCTTTGCGAGGCCGTTGCTCGCTATCTCGATTGGGAGGCCTTTGCGTATTGGGCTCGACCGGCGCTGGAGCGCAAATCTCGACCGCCCGCGGAGGTTGCGAGCGTGCTTGAACGTCGATGCCCCGGGTTCCTGAACGCAAGCATCAAAGCAACGCAACGAGACTCCGGAGGTGACTCACAAGCACTGCAGCGGCTGATGCTCTGGATCGCTGACCACTGCTTCCAGGATGCGCAAACAGAGGGCTGGTTCGATACCATCCTCGTCCACGTGCGGAGCCATCCGCGGGCGATTCGGACTATGGAGTACGCCGACCACTGCGACGAACTGTGGAGTTCAGAACTGCCAGATCCTTACCCCTGTTTCGAGGACTGGCGCAGAGATGCCGATTTGTACGTTGACCAGGGCGACTGAACGCTCGTAAGAGTTCGACTGCTGAGCTACAGTTTATTTGTTCGATCTGCGTGAGCCGCTGCGACTGCGGACGGGCAGATTTTCACATGCCGGAAGTACACGTTGCCCGCAATTTTCCTTCCGCAGGCGCAGGTTCTGACCACCAACGCGTGCTTTTGTGCGCGAGAGACACTCCGGCTCCGGTCAGCGGCATTCGTTACGCCGTACTCGCTTACCAACCATTTTGCCGTCGCTGGATCCATCAGTGCCGTGTTGATCTCGCCGCCATGCTTCTTGCAGAACTCTTCAAACGCCCGATCGGTGACAAACGGGTCAACGATCCTTAGCTGACCGGCGGAAACCCAGCTCTGTACTTGGGGCAAGCTTACGCCAAGCAGGTCCGCGGTCCGTTCCCACGTGTATCCTTCCTCTCCCTTGGCCAGGGCAGCCGTGACCCGTTCGACAGCCGAGGACTCAAGACATGAATGGTTTTTCTCACAGAATGCTGCCAGAGAGGCAATGGTGATGCGCGGATCACGCACTCTCAACATGCCGCTTGCGACTAGATGCCGGAGTCTGGTGCGACTAACGCGGAGCATTGCCTGCAGAGTCCGCAGGGACCACCCGTCAGTGACTTTGGCGCTCATCCCGAGTGCACTGATGCGGAAACGAACCGCGCTGACGGAGCGACCGAGACGATGGGCGATTTTCTTGACAGGTTCGTATCCGGCCCAATTCAGCAGCCGGTCATCGTCCGCTGGTGTCCAAGGTTGGGGTGCTGCCCGGCGGCCGGAGCCAGATTTTCGCGCTCTGGAAACGCTCTCGCGTGGTTGGTGTTGTTCAAGGCCAGCAAGCTCTGGGGTTCTTCGTAAATGGCGAATACGCCGCCAACAGTCTCCGCGCTTCAGCTCAGGGACCTGCTCAAGGATCTTGTTGATCGCGTCGCGCTTCGCCGCCGGGCCAAGTCTGATGCCAGCAATCAGCAAACGGTCGACAACCGCCAACCATTTGGAGTTGATCTTGGCCGGCTTACCTTTTTGTCGCGGAGCCTCGGGCATTGCGCAACCTCACCACAGAAAAGATCGGTGTCGTGAGCTTGTTTCCCGCGACAAGGTAAAGTTCACCAGTCGCGAGGCTTTCTCACGGTCAATACAGAGCGAAGCTGGCGGTTGCTGTCAGCGCGGTACCCACGTTTGTGGTACCGACCTTCTTGCTTTCGACGAGGAAGCGCGTAGGGGCCGAGAAGTTGGTTGACGAAGTGAATATTCTCGGTCTGCTGGTAATTACTCCATACTTAACAAAGGAACATCCGGACGGGAAAAGTATCAAACAAAGTTCAACTATTAGCTGATGAACCTTGTAACCTATGAGCAGGGCACTAGACAAAAGTGCCGTATCCTGTCGCGCACAGCGTCTGCGTTATGACTTCGACTCCTTCTTAGAGGGAGGCAGGTTTATCTTGACACTTCTTCTCATCTGGTGATCTTCTCACCTGTTGGCAGTCTGCTGTTCTTGTGCCGAACACTGGTCCGAGTTACGAGGCCCCTGGATGTCTAACCCGGAGTCGAGCCCTGAATGGGTCGTTTCTAGTAGTTCCGCAGAAACGAATGGGCACGCGCTCAACAAGGAGTTAATCGCGGTCGCGAGCCGCCTGTGGCCTCGGGTCCAGATTCACGCGCGCCGGGAACTCGCAAACTGGAATCCGGACGACAGTGTGGCCTTGGCGACCGAAGTTTGGGAAGGCGTGCTGCAGTCGGTCTCAAAAACTCTACAAAGGCGAAAAGGAAGCACTGCGGAGATAGTGGATCTAGATGCCTATCTGTTCGGAGTTTTCCTCCATCGTTTCAACCGAGCTCTGAAACGCGAACGACGCAGACAGGAAATGATCGAGCTGGTTCCTTCGGGCCTCGATCTTGAGCAACTTCCGGGGGCCCGGGACTTGAAGTCGGCGAATGCTCTGGAACGCTCCATTCTGGTTAAAGAAGCGATTGAGAATATGGACGATTGGACCCGCAAGGTCTTCGCCGCGAGGGTGTATGGCTACAGTTGGAAAGAGATAGCAGAACGTCAAGGTCTGAGTGTGCAAAAGGCAAAACTTCGATTCGGAAATGCACTTCGCAGACTTGCGGACCGCTTGAGGTACCGCAAGTAAAGGGACAACGGCGGGTCACCGGTCTGCAATTTGATTTCGACGGTAAACAGGGTGCTTCCGTGGGAAACGACTTCAACGAGAGCAGGCAAATTCTGAGAGACCAGGACGAATTCGATAAAGAAGAAAAGGGCCTCTTGGATCTGCTAGGGAGTGGCCTGTCGCGAGACTTTCCGAACCCGCAGCGCGTGGGGTGCCCGGGCTCTGCAGTTCTCAGCGGTATCGCTTCCCGCAAACTGCGACTCGCCGATGCCGAGCCATGGCTGGAGCATCTCAGTTCCTGCAGCCCGTGCTTTCAGGAATTCAGCGACTTCCGCAAGGTGGCGGCCGGCCAACGGCGACGAAAGTACGCCTTCCTCAGCGCTGCTGCCGTCCTCATTATTGCCGTGGCCGGATGGTTGTGGGTAAAGACTCAATTTTCGGGTCAGTCAACTGAAACGGAGGTTTTGGATCTTCGGAACGTGTCTGCGGCTCACGGCCACGACCCGATCCAGGCCGACCAGCACCCTCTTGAACTCCATCGATGGTGCAAGCACCTGATACTGGACTTGCCGAATGGGAGCAAAGAAGGGAACGACGAAGTCGCCTTACTGAGTGAAACGGGCGCTCCGGTTCTGCGTTCGAGCGGCACAGCGCGATCGGAAGATCAGGGCGTCATTCTCAAGGTTGACCTGGACGTGAGCAGAGTTCAGCCGGGCCAGTACTTTCTTGGTCTCCGACAACCCGGAGAGGAGTGGACCCGGTACCCCGTTCGTGTGATTTGACCGCATGCCCAGAATTAACTAGGCGGACAAAAAGGCGATACAACACGCTGCCCTTCATTGTTCGTCCTCAGTCTAGCTGAAGCCGGTGAGCCAAGATGCACGAGGTTGGAGGAAAACGAAGATTGAAAGGGCTTTCGGTGACGTGCACTGGTACGATCAGATATTCACAAACGAACTGCTCATCATAGGGTAAGCTAAGAGTAATGGGTGCTGGATGCACTGTCAGAGTCACGCGAACACGAAACCGCGCAAACCTGTTTCGTAGCCCGCCTCCTTAATATCTATGTCAACGATCGGGCCTTTACGCCCATGCATCCTGTGAGAACAGCTATACCTCAAGTATTCACTGTGACAAGAAATTAGGCGCTGTGATGAACCAAGGGATCAAGAAGTCCGCTGTCGAAGATTGTGTCCGAATTAAGGACCTCGGCTACGGTTCTTCGCACCACATTCGCATGTATGGCCAACAATTTGAGATTGTTTCCGATCCGATTCCTGATGGGAATGGGGTTTCGGTCCAGGTCACCAGTGCCGCCGAGCCGGCGAAACGGACGCTGCGGCTTCCGACCTCGATTCTCGTAGGTTTCAAAGATTTCTTTCCCAAAGTCGCTTGAGTCGTAATCGGTACGGGGTTTCTGGCTAATGGCAGCAACCCTCTACTCAAGATCGACCATCCATGAGAGCCCGTAATATCTGGTTGGGCGCCGCTTATACAACGGTTCCGAACAGCGCCCCGACTCCTGCCGTCAGCGCCATTGCGAGCGCACCCCAGAACGTGACCCGCATAGCGCCCGTCATCACATTAGCGCCACCAGCGCGCGCAGCTATGCTACCTAGAAGC
>Ga0181532_10000754_pt1 | contig 32248 bp, 26 predicted proteins | sample PEATcosm2014_Bin_33_FD_119768 | JGI IMG/M metagenome (GOLD analysis project Ga0181532, IMG submission 119768) | Peatland microbial communities from MTU Mesocosm Facility, Houghton, MI, USA - PEATcosm2014_Bin11_30_metaG | ecosystem: Environmental > Terrestrial > Soil > Wetlands > Peat | place...
CCGCAGAAGCTTCGTTGCTGGAGCAAATGAAGCAAAAGCTGAAAACGGAAGCGGGACGGGAGCTGTACCGGATGCGCAAGGCGATCGTGGAACCGGTGTTCGGGCAGATCAAAGAGTGGCGTGGGTTCCGACGATTCCTGCTGCGCGGATTGCAGAAGGTGCGGTCGGAATGGAAACTGATATGTCTCACCCACAATTTGCTCAAGCTGTTTCGCTCCGGGAGAGCCTTGCAGATGTCCTAAGGAATCAAGAGGGAAAAGCCATGTCTGGGCTGCGAAAAAGGGCCTTGCGGGCGTAGGGAGGCAGCAAATGAAGTAACGCCGGTTTCCCGCTTCCGATTTTGGTGCTGCTCAATGCACCTCCACCGCAAGGTCAAGCTTGTGCTCACGTATTCCCGACAAACTCCTAGGAGAAAACTTTATGGCAACTGCTGCTCCGTTATCTACTCGTTCCCAATCTCTAGTTCAGGCGCCCGCGATTGCGGCGCCCGTGGTCCTGCTGGGCCGCCTGTTTTTCGCGCTGATCTTCCTGATGGCGGGCCCGAACCACTTCTCCCGCCCGACCATCGCTTACGCCGCGTCGCAGGGTGTGCCGCTGGCTTCGATCGCGGTACCGCTTTCCGGCGTGATCGCCCTCGCCGGCGGGCTCTCGATTCTGCTCGGCTACCGCGCCCGGATCGGTGCCTGGTTCATCGCCCTGTTCCTGGTTGGGGTCACGCCCATGTTGCACAACTTCTGGACGGTCATCGATCCCATGATGCACCAGATGCAGATGGTCATGTTCATGAAGAACGTGGCCATGTTGGGTGGCGCTCTGCTCATCTCGCAATTCGGCTCTGGGCCGTGGAGTCTCGACAGCCGTAGGAAGTAATTGCCTCCAAAAGAAAAGCCGCCCGTTGCGGGCGGCTTCGCAACGTCGATCGACTGCCTAGGCAGCCGTCTCTTCTGCTACCGGAGGCTGGAAGGGCTCATCGTAGCTGCCGCCGTAGATCGAAGGCACCTTCGATCCCATGGGGCGCAGATACGTCGCCAGCTCGCCGCGGTGATGGATGCTGTGGTTGTTGAGGAATCCAAGATAGAAGACCGACGGCATGTTGAACACGCCGAAGAAGCCAACCGGCGTGAGCAACTGCTCGGCCGACATCGCTTCCACGCGCGCGATCCCGCGCTTCACGTTCTCGTCATACCACGCCACCACTTCGGCTGAGGTCTGGGGCTTGTGCTCCGGGTTCTCCATGTTGAACTTCAGGTCGGCAATGCCATTTAGAAACTGGATGTCGGTGTTCGCCAGATGCCACGCCAGTTCCTTCGCCGTGCGGGCCTTGGGGTCGGGACGATAGTCCGACTTCGCGTCGGGGATGGCTGCGATCACTTTCTTGGTAATCTCCGTTTCATTCTTGAAGCCGTCGAGCATCACTGCTCGCAGGCCGAGGACAAATTCAGGAGTTGGTTGTTGGGACATTATTTTCTCCTTGAAGGTGTTTTGTTTTTTCCGGGCTAAACGGGCTGAAGGGGCGCTTGGCGCGCCCCTCGAGCTTGAACAATGTTGATTCGAACCGGCCTGATTATACGCCGACCGGCTGCTTGCTGCTGGCTTTGCTTCCGACCGGGACGGGCGTCAGCCAGCCATGGCGGTCGCTCTTTTCGCCGCGCACGATCGCGTAGAACTCCTTCTGCAGCGCCTTGGTGACCGGTCCGACTGTGCCCTTGCCGACCTTAATCTTGTCGACCGAGCGGATCGCGGTGACCTCGGCGGCCGTGCCGGTAAAGAACGCTTCGTCGGCGATGTAAAGCATCTCGCGGGGGATCATCTGCTCGACAATCGGGATGCTCAGATCGCGGGCGATCTGCAGCACCGAGTCGCGCGTAATCCCGGGCAGAACCGAATTGCCCAGCGGCGCAGTGATCAGCTTGTCGCGATGCACCAGGAACAGGTTCTCGCCCGAGCCCTCGCTGACGAAGCCGGAGGCGTCGAGCGCGATGCCTTCCACGTAACCGTTGGTGATGGCTTCCATCTTGATCAGCTGCGAGTTCATGTAGTTGGCGCCGGCCTTGGCCATGGCGGGCAGCGTGTTGGGCGCCAGCCGCGTCCATGAGGAGACGCAGACGTCGCAGCCTTCGCTCTCGCCGCTCAGATACTTTCCCCACGGATAGTTGATGATGTAGACCTCGGTCGGCGAATTGAACGGGTTCACGCCCGCCTCGCCGTATCCGCGCAGCACGATCGGCCGGATGTAGCACGGCCACGCGCCGTTGTGCCCGACGGTGTCGAGCATGCCCTTGACCAGTTGCTCGCGGGTGAAGTCGACGTCGATGCGGTAGACCTTGGCAGAATCGAGCAGCCGCTGCATGTGCTCGGTGGCCCGAAAGATGGCGGGGCCGGTGGGCACTTCGTAGCAGCGAATGCCTTCGAAGACCGAAGAGCCATAGTGGATGACGTGCGACATCACGTGAATGGTCGCGTCGTCCCAGTTAATCAGTTTGCCGTTGTGCCAGATCTTGTCGGTCTTCTGGATTGCCATGCGGACTCCTTAAGGCGAATGTACGCAACGAGGCCGAATCATTCCTCAATCACTGCAGGGAAGCGAGGCCGAACCCAACCCTCGTTACAGGACATTATATCCGAGCCTACGTCGACCCAAACGTCGGGACACGCGGGCGCTCCACTCGCCTGATCGGGACAACACGGTACCTGTACCTGCCAGCGCTCTTTACTTGGCCGCGGCCTTCAACCTCGTGGGATCGACGTCCAGCATCATGAAGTATGGACCTTTGGGTGGTGGCGGGAACGGCGTTTCCTTGCCTACGTAGGACGCGTAGAGCGCTTTCATAAGGCACATGGCCATGGGGACTCGGCTGTTCTTCCGTGTGTGCATTCTCGGCGCTGCCGTCTTTGTCCAACCTGGACGAAGAGCTGGAACTTCGACGATTCGCCGGTTGCCTCGTTTAAGCACGATTGCTCCCGCCCCGTCGTGCGCGTTTTCGGACGCCAGATTTGATCCCCCGAACCAACGGCAGCTGCGCGAGCCTTGGAACGGCAGCTAAGTCCTTACTCCGGAATATTTTGCCCGCAAGTTGTTGTGGCCCTTAGATTTTTTCGCGTTTTCCCGCTCGGTGGATGATTTCAATAGACCGGGGGGGGTACCCCACCCAACCGCCGCGTCCCAAGACAGGAAATTCGTTCCAACCCCACCCATCCGATACGACGTAAGCCAAGCGCACGACTTGCTCCACCGCCAAGAAGCAGGTCCTCCGACTGAGGTTGGTCCTTGCACTAAGCGCGCAAAGACCAGTCCTCGCTCAGGATGACAACCCCCGACGACAGTCCATCACGAGAAAAAAGGTGTAGCCCAGCTGCGGGCTTGCCAGTAATACGATGTAGAGAAGCAAGAGGAGGATTTATGACGACTGCAAACTCTGGGATCGTGCCCCCGGCCGCGCACGGCGAACGATGGGCGACGGCGCTGGCCTCGCTGGCGGTGGGAGGAGCCTTCTTCTCTTTGTGGTTCTGGCTGCTGCCGCAGTGGCTGGGTTTTCAGGTCGAAATGACGGGAACGGCGCATTGGCGATGGCTGGCAGCCCTGCCGTCGGTGCTGGGATTTGCAGTGGCGCTGCGCTGTGTGTGGGACTTTGGCTGGACGGGACGGGGCACGCCGGCTCCAATCGCTCCGCCGCAGCGGTTGGTGGTGGTGGGGTTCTACCGGTACGTCCGCAATCCCATGTACCTGGGGTTCGGCGCGGGATGGATTGGGCTGTGGATTGTATTTGGGCACGCCAATTTGGCGATGATTGCGGCGGTGGCGGCGGTGGCTCTCGGCGTATGTCTGTTTGTGATGTTTTACGAAGAGCCAACTTTACGTGGGAAATTCGGGGCCGAGTACGAAGCTTATTGCCGGAACGTGCGTCGGTGGTGGCCGCGGGTGCGGGCTTGGGAGAAAGGGCAATAGGGTCGGAGATAGAGAGCACGGGTGGGTGCGCCTCGCCGCGGATCTTGACTTTGAACCGGCCCTGCACCACTAGCCCGCCTAGCCGGATGAATGGCGCAGTTTGCGGGAGATCAGGAACGTGAGAGCGCCCACGGCTGCCAGCCAGGCTACGTATCGCAGAACGAGCAGGGCGGAGGTGTAGGCGGTGGTGAAGTCCCCGGCGAAGCGGATGTGGGTGGGGTTGGAGGGGCCGTAGGCGACTTCGACTTGGTCGCCGGGCTGGATGCGGGTGGACCAGGAGGACATGTCGGCGCGTTCGCTTTCTTGATATCCGATGTCGGCTTGCGACTGGTAGGTGCGGGAGGCGACGGAGTAAGAGACCTGGCCGCGGAATCCGTAGACGATGGAGCGCGAGGCGCTGCCGTTGCGATCGCAAAGGAATTGTTCCTGAGCGTAGATTTGGCTGCTGAGTACCTGCGCCTTGACGTGCGGCCAGGAGGTGAGTGTGGCGTGCAGGCGGTAGGTGAACCAGGGGAGAAAATCAAGAGAATCACGGTGAGGACGGCGCAGCCGAAGGTGATCAATTTCAGCAGGGCCGAGACCGCGGCTAGGGATTGTTGTTTGGGGGTGAGGGGATCGGGCGTAAGGGAGGGGCGTCCTTCGCCGGACCAGGTGATGAGGTCCGCGTGTTCGCCGATCCAGTAGGTCATGGGTGGCTCGCGCGCCGTCCTCAGGGGCTAAGCCCGCAAATTCTTTGCGTCTTGAAGGGCACGGCTGAGCCGTGCCCTTCCCAACATCTCTGGTGGATCGACTGAAGGCGTGCCGTTCCCGAAATCGGTTCGCACAATCTGTCTCACGGCGCTGCTGTGACTGGAGCGGGGGGCAGGCTTGCCTTCACCGTCGTGCCCGGCAGTTCATCGCCCCGGAAGAATTTGTCCTTTTCCTTGGCGTTGGCGGACTTCATTTCGGGCATAGCTTCGTACGGCTTGGAATAGTCGTTGGCGGCGTTCCAGAACAAGAATCCGATGCCACCTTTATCCTTGGCGGTCTCGACTTGGATCTTTATGTATTCCGGCGAGTAGGTCTTGGTGCGCCAGTGGAAGGCTTGCAGCCAGGGACGAATCACGACCCCGCTGCCTTGGGTGATGAGCTCGAAACGGTCCATGGATTCGCCGATGAAGTGCGCGGGTTCGTCGCCGGGATGGGCGATGTTGTCCATGCCGAAGAAGTGCGAAGGATAGATCATGGGGCTGAGGACGTCGCAGTAGTGGGCCATGCCGACGATGTCCTGTCCGGTATGCGAGAGGTCGACCTGGCGTTGCCACGCCATCACGCCAAAGACGTCGAGCGAGAGTAGGACGCCGGTGTTGTGGAGCTCGCCGTAAGCCTTCTTGAGGAATGCGGTGATGACGTCGGTGCGCTGGGGGCCGCGCGGGGTGGCGGGCTTGGTGGCGACCACGGGGCATCCGCCGGATTTTGTGCCCTCCCTACGGGACTTGGTTCCTTTTTCTGACGCGGCCGCCCGGGACTTCCGTCCCGGGCTTGCACATCCCGTCCCTTCGGGACTGGAGTTGGGAGATCCGGACATATCTGCTTTCGCCGCCTCTGGCGTTCCCGCTTTCGCCGGCTGGCTTGCATCTGTCGCCGACTGGCTTGCAGCTTGAGTCGCTTCCGGCTGGCCGTTCTGGTAGACGAATTGCGCGTCTTTCTGGTCGCCTTCGGCAGGGAAGCGGACGTAGTCGAACTGGATTTCGTCGGCGCCGAGCTGGGCTACGTGTTTGGCCAGAGCAATGTTATAGTCCTGCACCTTGGGCTGGGAGGGATCGGTCCAGACGAGTTTGCCGTTTTCGCGCCAAGCCTGCTTGTTCTTGCGGGACTGGACGGCGAGTTCGGGATGGGCCACGACCAGGCGCTCGTCGCGGAAGATAGCGATGCGGGCGATGGCGTGCATGTTCTGCTGGTGGAGGAAGCGGACGAGCTTGGCCACATCGTGGATGTAGACTTTGTGCTCGCCGAGCAGCGGGTGCTCGAAGGGAATGTTGACGCTGCCGTCGGAGTCCTTGATATCGAAGACGACGGCGTTGCCACCGACTTCCCGCCAGTGGCGGATGATGCGGAGTCCATGATCGCTGGCCGCCATGATGCCAGTCAGGTAGATGGCGCGGACTTCGAAGTCCTTGGGAACGGGAATCGTCTTCTCGGTGAGGGGCGCTGCGAGGATTCCGGGGATGAGGATGGTTTCGTTGGCTTTGAGGATGTTGGAAGCGTCGGACTTATGGTTCACAGAGCGGATGGCTTCAGCCAACTCGGAGGGCGTGAGGTAGCTGGTCTTGCCGAGGTAGCGATGGGCAATCGTGGGAATGGCTTCTCCGCGCTTCGCGGTATAGATTTCAGTGCCGGGAGCGGCGACGGGTTTGGGGTCGGGGAGCGGCGCGGGCTTGGCGGTATCGGGAACCGACGCGCTGATGGCGTGCAGCTGAGACGCCTGCGCGGGTGACGCCGCAGCGGGCCTTACCGTCTGAGCTTCGGCAGTGAAGTCGGAGGATGAAGATGGCGAGCCGACCAGCCATGCCGCGGCGGCGAAAGAGAGGCAGGAAATCCCTGCAATGATGCGAACTGACGAAAGGCGCAAGCGTTCCTCCCCGAAAACCTACCCAATTGCGATAGTAGCCGCGGGTGGTGTGGGTCGCTAGTTACGTGTGGAGCAACACGGTTGGCTGGCGAGCCGGCGCGAGTACCAAGCAAACGCGCCCGCACTGGTTAGTCGATTCGATGTTGCTTGTGGGTTGCCGGGTCTGCTCGGCTCCGCCTTCGCGGATGGCCGAGGTGCTCGTCGCCACATGAGCTGTGGTCCCCATGGATTGTCGGTCGGTATAGGTTCCTTCCTTGATGGTGCAAAGTATTTCTCTTTGGGGCTGTCGGGTTCTCGGATAAGGGGTAGGGAATTGAGGATTAGTAGCGCTAAGCCTTGGTGGATGTGGGAGTTCCGTTTTGTGCAGGGTAATGGCATTCCGTGGCCAGCGGGTTGCTTGTTTCCTAAGCAACCGGATGCGGCAGGATTCGGGGAGCGGGTGAATCAACTGGGCGCTTCCAGGAAATAGGCTAAAGGACACGGAGATAGGCCCATAAAGTCCGGAAATAGATAGAGAAGAGCCGAAGACAACGGCCGAAAGGGAAAATGTCCGGGAGCCCCGGGCCACGACTTATGAGAACGAACCTCGCAACCGTGCTGGATCCTAACCGTCGCAGCAACGATGCTGGAGAGTTTGATGCCGCCCTGCGCCGCCGCATTGTGGGTCAGGACGTCGCCCTCGAAAAGGTCGTTGAAATCTATCAGATGTTTCTGGCTGGGCTGAACGCGCCGGGACGTCCGGTGGGGAACCTGCTGTTTCTGGGGCCCACGGGATCGGGTAAGACGCGCGTGGTGGAAGCCATGGCCGAGGCGTTGTTTGGGGACGCGCGGGCTTGCATCAAGATTGACTGCGCGGAGTTCCAGCATTCGCACGAGATTGCCAAGCTGATTGGTTCGCCTCCGGGATACCTGGGGCACCGGGAGACGCATCCGCTGCTGACGCAGGAAGCGCTGAACCAGTGGTTCACGGAGAAGCTGAAGCTCTCGATTCTGCTGTTTGACGAGATTGAGAAGGCGTCGGATTCGTTGTGGCAACTGCTGTTGGGGATTCTGGACAAGGCGACTTTGACGCTGGGCGACAACCGGCGGGTGGATCTGTCGCAGTGCATCATCATTCTGACGTCGAACCTGGGCGCGGGCGAGATGACGAACCTGGTGGATGGCGGGTTCGGATTCGCGCCGAAAGCAGTCGAGGTGAATGAGTCGTTCGACGACAAGATTCAGCGGACGGCGGTGGACGCGGCGCGGCGCAAGTTTACGCCGGAGTTCATGAACCGGATCGACAAGACCGTAGTGTTCAAGACGCTGCGCGATGAACATCTGTCGCAGATTCTGGACATCGAACTCGGGATGGTGCAGCAGCGCGTGCTGATGGCTGCGGGAACCAACCAGTTCGTATTCAACTGCACTCCGGCGGTGAAACAGTATTTGCTGAAGGAAGGCACGGATCCGCGGTACGGGGCGCGTCACCTGAAGCGCGCGATCGAGCGCAACCTGGTGTTTCCGCTGGCCAATCTGGTGGCGACGGGGCAGGTGAAGCTGGGAGACTTTGTGCGCGTGGACATGGCTTCGGAGAACAAGATGATCTTCGTCAAAGAAGCCGAAAACAGCATGGCGCCGGTGTTGCTGGAGCGTTACGGGGCCGCCGCCGCGAGCCCACCCGCCGCCCGAGTGGCGCGGACCGCCGTAAACAATCGCCGCGGGGACTTTGGAGCTAGCCCTTCGGTGGCGGAAAGCAAATAAGTTTTTCGGAGTTTTCCCTTCTCGCTGGAGCGCATCCAGCGAGCCGTATCTCACTCGATGGCGCCGGTACCCTTCCGGCGCCTTTTTTTATTTGGCAGGGAAACGGACACAGGTGAAAGTTCTTGGCACCGTTACAAACGGTTAGCCCGGGTGAAGAGTTGCTGCGCGATAAGGCGGGGAATCTGTATGGGACCACGTCGTCGGGCGGAGTGGACAATATGGGTGTGGTGTTTGAGCTGAGCAAGTGAGCTGGAGGTGAGCGAGACCTGGGAGTCGCTGTTCAAATCGCAGGGCATGAACAACCCCCTGCCGCGCATTCCGATGCTCGATGGCTTCAACGAAGGCTGGATCGAATTCGAGAGCCGTGAGGCTGGCCCTCGAAAGAGAAAAGTCGAGCTGCGAAACCGTGCTACAAAGGCTCATCGAACGCGAGAGCAAGTCGTGAGCGTTTTGAGAGGTCTCGCCGAGTGCGATAGCACTCCTGGAGAGATCCTGGCGCGGCGTGACTCCATGGTTCGCCAGCCCGCCCTCACTTTGCGCGATAGACCGTCTTTCCGGCGACCATGGTCCACAACACTTTTGCGTCGCGCATTTCCGCGGGAGAGATGGTTAACACGTCGCGGTCGAGCAGAATCAAATCGGCGCGCTTGCCAGGGGCGATCGAGCCGATGGAATCGAGATTCATGGCGCGGGCGGAATTGCGGGTGTAGGCGTAGAACATGGCTTCGCGGGGCATGTCCTGGGATGGATCGAGGACGCCTTCGTCGCCTTTGCGGGTTTCGGCCTGATAGATCGCGCGGAAGACGTTGGCGGTCGAGACCGGCCAGTCGCTGGCGCCGGAAATGATTCCGCCGCTATCGAGGATGGAGCGGGCGGGATATTGCCATCGGTAGATCTCGGCATCCACGTAGGGCTTCAGAATCTCGATCGTATCGTTACTGGCTTCGGCCCAGAAAAGCTGTAGTGCGCTGATCACGCCGAGTTCGCGGAAGCGGGGAAAATCTTCCGGCCTGACGAACTGTTCATGGGTCAGCGTGTGCGGGAGATGAGAATCGCCGTTGGCCTGGCGGGCGGCGGCAATACCGTCGAGCGCGGCTTTGACCGCGCCGTCGCCGATGGCGTGGACGTGGATGATCAATCCCTGTTTGTCGGCGGCGATGCACAACTCGGCGAAGGTTTTCGGGTCGAACAGGAGATCGCCGTTGTGTCCGGAGTTCTTGTAGGGCTTGGTGAGGTGCGCGGTTTGGGAGGGGAACTCCGCCACGCCGTCGGCGAAGATCTTTATGCCGGTGACGTACAGGTGGGAGACGTTCTGGTAAGTGTCGCGAGTTTTCTGCACGCTCGCAAGTTCGGCCGCCGGATCTTTCGCCAACACCTGGGGAAAGGCCACGATCTCGGAAGTCAGTTCGCCGTGGTCGGAGAGCATTTTGTAGGCCAGCAATACATTGTCACTGGCGAGCGGATCGAGCCATGCGGTAATGCCGAGGCTGTAGTTGTATTGGAGAGCGGCGCGGGCCGCAGCGAGCAACCGGTCGGGAGTTGGGCTGGGGAGCAGGGGTTCGATTTTTTCCATGCCGGCGTCGACCAGGAAGCCGTTCGGTTCACCGTCTTTATTCAAGCCGTAGTAGGCACGGTCGTCTGGAGAAAGACTTTTCAGGAAATCTGCAGTGATGCCGGCGTGCTGCAAGAGGGCGCGGTTGGCCCAGGCCGTGTGGCCATCCATTCCGCGCAGGAGCACGGCTTGATTCGCGTAGGCACCGGTGCTGAAATCGGCGTTAAGGACGTCGGGGTGCGACCAGAACGCGAGCGGGAGGCCAAGGATCTCGAGAATGTCTCCGCGCATGCCCTTGCCCGTCTTTTTCGCGTCTGCGGCGAAAGCAGGAAGTTGGTTCAGGGAGAATACTTTCTCGCTGGCATCGGCAGAGATGAGGTTGAGTCCGCCGTCGATGGAGTGGCTGTGGGAATCGATGAAGCCGGGGAACAGGGTCTTGCCCTCGAGATCGATGCGTTCGGCGGTGGTGGAGACCGACTTCTCCACTTGCGGGAGATTGCCGACGGCGATGATTTTGTCTCCGCGAATGGCAACGGCGTCCGCGTAAGGATTCTCGGGGTCGGCGGTGAAGACTTTGGCGTGAAAGAGAATCCGGTCAGGGGAGGTTTCCTGGGCCCAGAGCGAGGAACCTGTGTGCAGAAGAAGGAATGCCACAACGAACCGAAGAACCAGAGAACGGCGGGGAGATTGTGTCACCGAATAACCCTTTCCGAATGCCAGCATGCTACTTTAACCAAACAGGAACACACACTATACACAAGTACGGCAGATCTAGAGCCGGGGGCTGGAAGCGCAAGAGCGCGATGGTGGTCCGCCTACGGGCCACCGACGAAATGCTTTCCCCGGATAACCGCGTCAATCGCTGTCAACAGATCTTTTGCGACCCTGGCTTTCACCACGTAGCCGGAGGCCCCCAAGTTAAGAGCTTCCTGGACGATATCGGGAGAAAACTCCTGGCTCACGAAAAGGATCTTACAATCGGGGGCGAGTTTTCGAACCAGGCGAGCGACCTCGAATCCATTGAGGAAGGGGAGTCCGATGTCGAGGAGAATCAACTGCGGTTTCAGTTCCGTGGCCTTCTGAACCGCTTCCAGTCCGTCGGACGCTTCGCCGATAATGTGCAAGCTTGGTCGTCCTTCGAGTATCGTGCGGATCAAATTCCGGAAGGGTGCGAAATCCTCGACCAGGAGAACGGGGAGTGATGAAGGTTCCATGCGGGGGCCCAATTGCTTAATTATTTATACAGCGTTATGTGTACATTGTATACACAATACGACAATGACCCGGATTGCGCCGGTGTCGGCAAGGGATGACCCCAGATTCGATCGCGGAGCCCCGCTCCGGCGGGGGAGCGGGGTCCGAAGCAGGCTATGGAGCAGAAGCGAGAATGGCTCGCGATGGGCTGGCTATTTCCCTCCCATGGGGTCATCTTGCGCTCAACCTTGCCGCGGCATCGAATAGAATCACATCGAATCATGCGCACCAAAAGGCTATTCGCGGAACTGGGTCTCATCGCGGTGCTGGGAGTCAGCAGTTTTGCGCAAAGCACCGGGGCGAAACCGGCTGAGTCTGCGAAAACCGTGCCGGGCAGCGAGGCGTGCGCGGGTTGTCACTCCGAAATCTACAAGTCTTACCGCAAGACGGTGATGGCGAACGCCAGCGGCTTGGCGAGTGACGGGCTGCTCACCGGGGAGTTCGTCCACAAAACGTCGGGGGTGCACTACCGGGTCTACCAGCAAGGCGACCACGCCTGGATGAGCTACGAGCGCACAGGAGAGAGCGGATTTCGGGGGGAGCGCGAACTTCTGTATTTCATCGGTTCGGGGGTGAAAGGACGCACATATCTGTTTGCCGTGGACGGATTTCTGTTTGAGGCTCCGATCAACTGGTACGCGCAGCAGGGACGCTGGGACATGGCCCCGGGTTATACGGGGGCGCGTGAGATTCCCATGAATCTGCCTGCGTTCGTAGACTGCCTGAATTGTCACAGCAGCGGGCTGCAAGCGCCCATTCCCGGAACCGAAAGCAGATTTGCCAGACAACCGTTTTTGCAGGGAGGAATTACGTGCCAACGATGTCATGGTGGGGGCGAGGGGCACGTGAATCCGGCGAAGTTGTCGCCGGAACGGCGCGACTCGATCTGCATGGAGTGCCACTTTGAGGGAACGGTTTCGGTGCAGCAACCGGGGAAGCATGTGTATGAGTTTCAGCCGGGGGAGCGGCTGGCGGACTACATTCATTATTTCTTGCTCTCGGGAAATGAACCCCAGAAAGCCGAGGCGCTCAGTCCGTTCGAAGCGCTGTCGTTGAGCGCGTGCAAGCGGAAGTCCGGGGACAAGATGTGGTGCGGAAGCTGTCATGATCCGCATGCGGAGCCGGCCGCGGGCGAGAAAGCAGAGTTTTACCGGAGCAAGTGCTTGAACTGCCATGGCGAGGCGTTTGCGGCGAAGCACCATGCGGCCAAGCGGGATTGCACGCAGTGCCACATGCCGGCGTTGCCGAGCAAGGACGTGGCGCACACGGAAGCCACGGACCATCGCATTCAGCGTTATCCGAATGCTCCGCCGCTGCCTCGTCTGGAGGTGCGAGGGCCGCCCGGCGCTCCCCTGCTGGCATTTCCGGAGAGGGATGCGGCGCTCGCAACCACACGGGACTTCGCGCTGGCCTGGGAGAATCTGGCGCAGCGGAATGTCGAAGGGGCTGCGCGGAAAGCGGAGGAATATCTGCGTCAGACGGTGAAGGAGCGGCCGAATGATCCGGCGGTGCTGTCGGACTTGGGATTTGTGGAACAGAAACAGGGAAACGAAAAAGAGGCCCGCGAACTTTATGAACGAGCATTAAAGATCGATACCTTGGCGAATGAGGCGGCTACGGATTTGGGGTTCCTGGAGGCGCGGGCGGGAAATCTGCGGCGCGCGGTGGAGTTGTGGCAGGGAGCTTTTGCGAGGGTGCCGGAGCGGAGTGCGATTGGAATGAATCTGGCGCTGGCGTTCTGCGTGACCGGGCAGAAGGAGGAAGCGCGCCGGTATGTGGAGCGGGTGCTGGAGTTTAATCCGGATTATGGGAAGGCGAAATCGCTGCTGGTGCATTTGAAGGGCGATCCGGTGCAGTGCAAGCCGTGAAGGGTCCGAAGCGATTTCGGGCTGGTCTGACTCTCGAATTCTGATTCCTCAGATTTCGCTGGCGCAATGCGCTGCCGGGTGTTGCCCGGCCGGACCGCCGGGGGCGGCGGTTCCCACATGACCCTTTATGGTTTCTACGCGGCCGGCGTGCGGTGGGACTTTGCCACGACATAGGCCACCACCAGGGTTGCGAGGCAGGCGAGGCCGCTGTAGAGGTTCATGCGGGGATAGAGCCACGTTTGGACCAGGGCGATCGTCACCAGGATCAGGCCGAGAATCGATCCCCATTTGCCGAGCGGTGAGCGCAAGGGGAGCGCCGCGAGTTCTGCGGCGGTGCGGCGTCCGCGAAAACTGATGTGTGCGGCCAGGGAGACTAGCCAGGAGAGAATCATTCCGGTGAAGGCTGCGCCGACCATGTAGCGGAATGCGTTTTCGGGAGCCCAGAGAACGAGGGCCAGGGCGAAGAGAATTCCGAATGAGGAGATCAGGACGGCGTATTGCGGCGAGCCTTCGTGATTGAGACGGCCGAGGCGGGCGGGGGCCCATCCGGTGCGGGCAAGCGAAAACAGCATGCGCGATCCGACGTAGAGCGAGGCGTTGGCTCCGGAGAGTGCGGCGGTGAGCACGACGAAGTTCATCACGGCCGAGGCGTGGGGAATCTTGACGGTGCGGAATGTGGTGACGAAGGGGCTTTCGGTGACGCCGGCGTGATTCCAGGGCATCACGCCGAGCAGGATGATGATCGCGCCGACATACACGAAGGTGAGAGTGAGAAAGGTCAGCCAGACGGCGCGGGGAGTTTCTTGGGAGGAGCGCGATTCGCCAGAGGTGACGGCGACCATTTCGACTCCGCCGAAACTGTAGACGGCGAAGGTCATGGCGATGAGCGGGGACCAGAGGCCTTTGGGAAAGAATCCGCCCTGCGCGTTGTATTGCGGAGTGGCGCGGCCGCCCAGGAGCAAGGCTGCTCCGATGACGATGAAGGCGACGATGGTGGCGAGCTTGATCATGGAGAGCCAGAATTCCGCCCGGCCGTAGGAGCCGACGCTGCGCAGGTTGATGACAAGCAGCAGGGCGGCGAAAACCACAATCCAAATGTAGGAACGAACGCCGGGGAACCAGGAAGACATGTAGGTGGCGGCGGCGACCAGCTCCGCGCCGATGGCGAGGGCGAGACCGATCCAGTATCCGGCGCGTGCGATGAACCCGGCGAAAGAGTTGAGATAGATGTCTCCGTACACGCCGAAACTGCCGACGGCGGGATGCGCGCACGCGAGTTCGCCGAGGGCCATGGCGACGGTCCAGTTGATGAAGGCAGCGGCGAGGAAACTAAGGATGGCGGCAGGTCCGGCGACTTCCATGGCGGCGCCGGAGCCGAGCAGGAGTCCTGTGCCGATGGAGCCTCCGACGGCGACCATCGCCATTTGCCCGGCGGAGAGCTGGTGGCGGAGGCCTTCTTCGTGGATGGGGGGTGGAGAGGACTCCGGAGGCATGGAGCACCATATCAAAAGCCATGGGATCGCCCAAGCTCGGCTGGCGTTTGGGGGATCTACGATGCCCGAACACACTCCCGCGTGCCCTACGCCAAAGACTATTCGCGGCGCAGGATGGAAGTGATGTCGAGTCTGGCAATGCGGTGCGTGGCGGACCAGATACTCACCGACGATACCAGAGCGAAGAACAACACTAAGCCGGCGGACGTTGCCAGCCCAATCGGCTTCGCCCCATCCATGAGGCTCTCGAGAAAGCGGCCGGTGACCTGCGCCCCGATGATTCCAGGGATAGCTCCGGCCACGACCATCAGTAAACCCTGCCGCAACAGCATGCCCCGAAGCCGGACAGGCGTGGTCCCGAGAGCCATGCGCACACCCATTTCCTGGGTTCTCTGGACGACGGCATAAGAAACGATGCCGTAAATGCCAATCACCACCAGCAGAAGAGCGAATCCGGCGAAGGTCCACACTGCGGTCCGATAGAATCTGGGATTAGCGAAGACTTCATCCCGCCGCTGCTCCATGGTTTTCACTTCGAATATGGGAACCTGCGGGTCCACCGACTGAATGGTGTCGCGGATCGCGGCGAGGTGATCTTCCGCCCGGCCATCCACGCGCACAACGAACGTCGAGAAAAAGCTACCCGGAGTTGTCGATGGAATAAAGACCTCATTACCTTTTGCAGTTGTCGGATCGGTCTCGTACTCCATCCCCTTCACAACACCAACAATTTTCCACGGAGTGTCTCCCTCGATCGTGAGCTGATGATTGAGGGAGTCCCGCGGCGCGCCAAAGCCCGCTGCAAATCGCTCATTGACGACAGCAACCTTGGCGCCAGAGCGGACTTCGGCTTCTGTGAATTCCCGGCCGTACAGAATTCTTCCGCCCATGGCCTGGAAGTATCCCGACAAAACCGGGACCAGCGTCGAATTGCGTTCAGCCGGACGCCCATCGAACCCGAATGGGCCCCCGACAAACGCCGAAGCGTAGAGTGGAAGGAATTCGGTGGCACTCGCGGCGCGAACTCCGGGGAGGCGGCGGATCCGATCAAGCACCTCTTCAAAATAAGGGAGCTGTCGCTTTTCGAGCTGGTGGGTCGTACCGTCCAAGGAGACTCCTGCCGTCACGATTCCTTGCACTTCATAGCCGCGGTCGATGCTCATCAAGTGGACGAAGGCGCGTCCCATGCCCACCGATGCCGCGAGCAGCATCATCGTGAGCATGACCTGCGCCGCCACCAGGCTTTGGCGAACCAGTCGCGAGCCGCGGGTCTTAATGGAACTCCCTGAAGCGGAAGCGGGGATGCGGCCCACATAGAGCGAGGGCAAGACGCCCAACGCCAGCGCAGTAATTATGGACACGATCAGGGTGGAGACCAGTACGCGTCCATCCATGATGGAATAAGACTGCGCGCCGAGGGGCGGGGGCTCAACCTTGGTGGCGAGTGAGGTTATCCAATATGCGATCAGCAATCCGGCCAGAGTAGCGACGAACGCGAGGAACCAGCACTCCGTGAGTAATTGTCGCGCTAGCCTGGCGCGAGTCGCTCCCAGCGCCGAGCGTATGGACAGTTCCGCAGCCCGATCCGTAGTCCGGGCGATCAACAGATTCGCCACATTCGTGCACGCAATCAGCAGGACCAACACGACTGCACCCATGAACATCAGTGACGCGTTCTTCACCGGGCCGGCAAGTCCGTCCTGCAGCGACGTCATGCTCGGGCGCAGGTTGGAATAGTCAATTCCTCCCGGCTTCGGCGACAAGCGCTCTACCTCCACAGCAAGCGCGGCACGCGCCTGCGGCCACGTTATGCCCGGTTTCAGCCTCGCGATGGTTCCCCAGCCATTGTTGCCAGGGCTGAATGCTGCCGGCTTCCACAGCACCGCCTTGCCCGGATAATCGAATCCCGGCGGCGCGACGCCAACGATGGTCAGCGGGTTTCCCTCAATTCGGATCGTGGCGCCCAGGACTTTCGGGTCGCCTCCGAAAAGCTGTTGCCAGAGTCCATAACCGATCACCGCCACTGCATTGCGTCCGGGCAGTCCCCACCCCCTCCCGTCCACATCCTCCTCAGGGGCGAATCCAGTTCCGAGCACCGGCTGGGTGCCCAGCACCGTGAAGAAATTCCCTGATGTCTGAGCGACGTGAGCCCGGCTCCCAACCCGCATTCCGCCGAGGTTCACATCGTTTTCCTCAAAAAGCGCTGCATCGGCGAGATACGCACTCTGCTGCCGCCATTCGTGAAACTCCTTCGCAGTATCGTGTGGCGGAAAGAACTCATGGAGCAGCGCGAGGCGGTCCGGTTCGCGAAATGGAAGAGAGCGCAGCAGCAATGCATTGACTACGCTAAAAACACCACTGTTCGCTCCTATGCCGATAGCGAGGGCGGCGATGGCGAATGCTGCATGCCACGGCCGGCCGGCCCAAAGCCGAAGGGTGTACTTGAGGTCCTGAAACACTTTGCGCGAAACCTGATTCCGCGTCAGCATTTTACGCCAGAGTGGATCAGTAAGTGTTGTTATCGCAGGCGATAGAAGCACTCAAGACCCCGTTAGCCTCGGCTTCGGCACAGGTGCGGTGGAACGGGCGGGCGAACCGCAGGATCCTCACTTCGTGGGGAATGACAAAGCGTTTACGGCAGATTCCGCGTTTTGCTCAAGTCTTTAGGGAGCCCACGAAGAACGGGGTGACCTTCGTAATCGGGAGGGGGCGTTACCGCATTGCTGGTCCCGGAGGCGGCTCCTAGAATCGGAGCAGGGTCTACTCCGCCTAATTCCGCATGCCTGAGATCACAAAACGACTGGACCGAGCCGAGCTGGCGAAGCGCATTGAGCGCGCGGAGAAGCTTTTGCAAAAAGGCAAGACCGCGGACGCCCTGGAGGAGTATCTGCTGGTTTTGCGGGACGATACGGAAAACGATGTGGTGCGGCAACTGGCGGCGGATCTGTGCCTTTCGTTGAGCCGCAATGCCGACGCGGTCAAGTTACTGGGCGATCTGTTTGAGCGGCAAGTGGCGATGGGGGACGCAACGCGTGCGAGCCTGACGTATAAGAAGCTGGCCCGGCATGGCAGTCCGACGTGGGAGCAGAAGGTCCGCTTCGGCCAATTGCTGGAAGGGTCCAACAAGAAGCTGGCTGTGGGCACGTACGAAGCGGCGCTTTTGGATCTGGGAAAGCTGGGAAAAAAGAAGGAAGCAGCTGGAATATTGGATCGCGTGGTGGCGCTGGAGCCGACCCAGGCTAACCTGCAACGCGTGGCGGAACTGGCGTCGGAATTGGGAAATCGCAAAACAGCTGCATCGTCGTTCCAGCGGATCGCGCAGTTAGTGGCGGCCGAGGGTGGCGAGGCGGCGCAGTGGTACGAGCGGGCCTATCAGGAGGATGCTTCGGATCAGGCTATCGCGCTGGCGTACGGGAAGAGCTTGCTGGCGCAGGGACAAGTGGGCGCAGCCATCTTCATTCTCGAACCCCAGATGAACTCCGGGGAAGTGACGCTGGCGTTGCGCGAGACCTATGCCGACGCGCTGGTGGCGGCGGGCCGCCATAGCGAAGCGGAGCCGCTGGTGTGGCAGCTGTTTGAGCAGAATCCAGGCAGGGTTCAGCAAGTGATCGCGCTGATCGGGAATTTGCTGAGTGGCGAGCAGGATGAGGCAGCGGTCGCGCTGGCGCGCAAACTGGAACAATTTCAGCGGCGGCGCGGCGAGCGAAGGCAGTTCATCGCCATCATGGAAGATATCACGGCGGCGCGGCGAGCGTCGCCACAGATGCTGGAGTTCCTGAGCGAACTTTATAACGCATCGAATCGCGAGAATGACTATTGCCAGACTCTGCTGAAGTTGTTTGATCTGTATTGCAGCACCGGAGAGTTTGCCAAGGCCGCGGAGTGCCTGGATCGCGCTGCGGAAGTCGATCCTTATGAAAGCGGTCACCTGAAGCGCTTGGATCTGCTGAAGGGCAAGGTGGAGGATGGACGCTTCCGCGCCATCTCGTCGCGATTTTCTTCCGCGAGCAAGGCTCCGGAAGTGCCCGCGATTGAAGATAGTCGGACGTTGGGAGCTTCGACCCTGCAGGATTTAATGCTGCAGGCGGAAATCCTGGTGCAATACGGGATGCGGAACAAGGCGGTGGAGCGGCTGCAGAGAATTCAAGAACTGTTCCCGCGCGAGGAGGAACGGAACGAAGATCTGCAAAGGCTGTATCTGTCGGCGGGAGTAACCCCGAGGTATGCGGGAGCGGCGCCTTTGCCCCCGGCGGCGGCTCCGGTTCCGGCGGCAGCAGTGCCTGCTCCGGCGGCGGCTCCGGTGCCCGATCCAGCGACCGATGTCCGCGCGTTCACACGCGTGGCTGAAATCTCGCGCAAGTTGTATCACCAGGGCACGGCCCCGGCGGTGCTCAACACCGCGGTGCGAGAGATTGCGACCCACTGGGAAGCGACACGCTGCATTGCCGCGATGGGCAAGACGGGCTCGTCGCCCACGGCGGTGGAAGAGTTCGGTGCCGAAGGATTGAAAAAAGCGAGTACCGCGGCGATTGCCGAGTTGGTTGCGTGCCTGCACAAAGCGGTCGATGGGCACGATCCGTTAGCGATTGAGGACGCCGCGAAAGCGGTGGCACTGCAGGCGGCGCGGAAGTCGGTAGCGGAGATGGGAGCGGCCTCGGTGTTGGCGATTCCACTGAGCGACGGGGAAGAAATTGTCGGCATGCTGGTGCTGATGCACAACCGGCCCCGCGTTTGGGCGCAGGCAGATATGGTTGTGCTGAAGACGCTGGCCGAGCAGATGGTGATTGCCCTGAATAACGCGGGTCTGCGGCGACTGGTCAAGAATCTTTCGGTGACCGACGAGAAATCGGGGCTATTGAAGCGGGCTTCCTATATCGATCTGCTGCTGGCGGAGAGCAAGCGGGCGATTCAAAATGCGTCGGCGCTATCGGTGCTGCTGCTGCAGTTTGGCAAGAGCGCGGCCATGATCAAGGAATATGGCGAGGCGGAAGTGCAGGCGGTGATGGAGAAGGCGGGGCAGTTGATTGCCGCGAACATTCGCTCGAACGATCTGGCGTTTCGTTACGATACGACGACGATCGCGATCCTGCTGGGCGAGACGGCGGAGAAAGAAGCCATGCTGGCGGTGGAAAAGCTGCGCAAGATCGTGTCGGAAGTGCGGTTCCCGGCCAAGGAAGAAGGTGGCAAGGGGCCGACGGCGCAATTCTCCGCGGGACTGGCGGAGGCCGTGATCCGCACGGAATATGATCCTGTTGACGTGGTCACGGAAGTGATTAATCGCGCCGAGCATGCGCTGGCGCAGGCGATGGCGCAGGGGCCGGGGAAAGTCGTTGCACTCGGGGCGGCCCTGGCTGCGGGCGCGGTAGCGTAAGGCTCTCCGCAGCTTTCGGATTCGCCCGCAGATGCTTCGATTCAAAAACTGTTCAGCCGTTCCGGCTGAACTCATCTCACAAGAATCTTCACGGCTGTCGCGTTGCGAGTCGCAGCGCGGGCAGACTTAGGTCGAAACACTGACCGCTCAGAACCGTTAAAAGCCCATGGTGTCATCGGCGGACGGGCCGTAGGTCGCGGGCACAGGTTTTTCGTTCAAGCGCAGATACACGCCGAGCTGGGCGCGGTGATGCACCAGGTGATTCAGAAACATCTCGCGGTAGGCCAGAAATCGTGATCCCTCGAAAATCGTCTTGCCTTGAAAGCTCAGCTTCCAGTGTTCTGTCCAGGCTGCTTCGGGAGTGGCTGGCAGAGCGGCGCGAACCTTCGCCGATTCTTCATCGAAAGCTTTCACCAGTTGAGCAGGAGACTCGAACGGGAGCGCTTTGATGCTGCCCTTGGAAAAGTCGAGTTCGGGGGTGGTCAGAATGATGAGTCCGAAACCAGCAAGCTGCGCGACGTGCGCAGCCAGTTTGCCGAGTGGCATCGACTTGGGGTGAGGCGCAAAGTCCTTTTTGTCGGCGGGAACCCTTTCCAGGGTCGTGCGCGTCTTTTTCGTTTCTTCATCGAGTTCGAGCAGCAGCAGATCGTTAATCGACATAATTCTCTCCCGAATTGAGTATAAACGCAATTTCGCTGGCCGGAATGGTGGAGAATCTGGCTGGCCGCTGCTACACTAACAAGTTTGGCTAATCGATTCTGATCGGTTCTGGCCGGAGTTCTGCCGAGAACATCATGCTGAAGCCAGGTGACATCGCCATCGTCAGTGGGGCGCGCACGCCCTTTGGCCGCTATTGCGGAAAATTGAAGGACTTTACCGCCCAGGAGTTGGGAGCCGTTGCCGCCAAGGGCGCGATCGAGCGCGCGGGCATCGAGGCCAAGGAATTCGATCATGTCGTGTTCGGCAACGCGCAGCAGACTTCCGGCGACGCGCTGTATGGGGCGCGGCACGTGGGATTGCGGGCGGGGATTCCGATGGAGACTCCGGCGCTGACGGTGAACCGGCTGTGCGGCTCGGGGATGCAGTCGATTGTGTCGGCGGCGCAGATGATCCAGACGGAGGAGGCGAAGATCGTGCTGGCGGGCGGGATGGAGGCCATGTCGCAGGCTCCGTTTGTGATTCGCGGGCGCGATGGGTTCACGCTGGCGCCAGGCGGGAAGTTGGAAGATTCGCTGATGGTGGCGCTGCTCGATACCTACTGCGGATCTTATATGGCTAACACCGCCGAACTGTATGGTTCCGAGCAGGGCATCACTCGGCAGATGCAGGATGAGTTTGCGCTGCGGTCGCAGCAGCGGGCGGTTGCGGCTTACCAAGAAGGACGCATTCAGGAAGAGTTGGTCCCGGTGCCGCTGCGGAATCATAAGGGCGAGGCGACGGGAGAGTCGCTGACCGAGGATGATCACCGGCGTCCGCAGACCACGATCGAAGGGTTGGCGAAATTGAAGCCGGCGTTTGGGAAGAATGGGACGGTGACTGCGGGAAATGCCAGCGGGATTGTGGATGGCGGCGCGGCCGTGGTGGTGATGTCGATTGAAAGCGCGCTCAAACGGAGTCTAACGCCGTTGGGACGGATTTGCGGGTGGGGGATTGCGGGAGTCGAACCGAAGCTGATGGGTCGCGGTCCGGTTCCGGCGACCAAGATTGCGTTGCAGAAGGCGGGGCTGTCGCTGGATTACATCGATCTGATTGAAGTGAATGAGGCGTTTGCGGCGCAGTATCTGGCGGTGGAGAAAGAACTCGGGCTCGATCGCGAGAAGGTGAATGTGAATGGCGGGGCGATTGCGCTGGGGCATCCGCTGGGGGCGACCGGGACGCGGCTGGTGATTACGTTGTTGTACGAGTTGCGGCGGCGGAAGAAGAAGTATGGGCTGGCGACAGCCTGTATTGGGGGCGGGCAGGGGATTGCCATGATCGTGGAGAGCATGAGCTAACTTCTTGGCCACGGATTCACGCGGATTTTCACGCACGAAAAGGCGCGTTGTTCGTTGGAACATATGAGCGCTGTCATCAAGCATGATTCGAAGCGACGGCTCGGGATGTCGCTTGTGTACTCAGGGATGCTGATCATTGTGAGCGCGCTCGTCGTTCTCGGACTTTCGACCATCGAGTCGCCGGATAAGGCCGCAACGACAAGCGGCGGTGTGAGAGTGACAGAGATTGCGGCCGGAGTTTTCGGCCTTCCGCTGGCGACAGGTTTTGCATTGGTCTCCCTGATTTTCGGCCAGTGGAAGGCGTTCCATCAGGGCGAAATCCTGCTGCTCATTCCCTTGATCAGCGTTGTGATTGATACGCTGCTGATCTTCCTTGTCTGGGAATTCTTCCACCGAAGATGGTCTCAAGAATTGAAGTCGGACAGCACACTGCACATAAATAGGTGACTCGGCATGGATATTAAGAAAGTTGGTGTTCTCGGTTGTGGGCTGATGGGGTCTGGCATTGCGCAGGTTTGCGCTACGGCTGGGTTTGACGTGACTGTGCTTGAGGTTGAGCAGAAGTTTCTCGACAAGGGGTTTGCCGGGATTGAGAAATCTCTGGCGAAGTTTGCGGAGCGGCCGGTTGAGAAGGGCGGGATCACGCCGCAGCTGCAGCACGCGATCCGGGCACGGCTTAAGGGGACGACCAACCGGAGCGATCTGGCGGATTGCGACATCGTGATTGAGGCCATCATCGAGAATGTGGACGAGAAGAAGAAGATGTATGCGTCGCTCGATGGCGTGATAAAGAAAGACGCGATCTTTGCTTCCAACACTTCTTCGATTTCAGTGACGGAGTTGTTAACCGCAGTTAAGCGTCCCGAAAGATTTATTGGGCTGCACTTTTTTAATCCGGTGCCGCTGATGAAGCTGGTCGAAGTGGTGCGGACCATCGCTACGGCCGACGACGTTTACCAGATGGCTTACGGCTTCGCGAAGCAGCTGGGCAAGGTTCCGGTGCGGACGTCGGACAAGACGGGATTCATCGTGAACCGGTTGCTGGTGCCGTATTTGCTCGATGCGATCCGCGCGTATGAAGAGGGCGTGGGATCGATTGAGGATATCGATAACGCGATGAAGCTGGGGTGCGGGTATCCGATGGGGCCGTTTACGCTGCTGGATTTTGTGGGGCTGGATACGACTTATTACATTACGCATGTGATGTATGACGAGTTCAAGGAGCGGCGGTTTGCGTCGCCTCCGCTGCTGAAGCGGATGGTGATGGCAGGGTGGTACGGGCGAAAATCGGGGCGCGGGTTTTATGATTATGCGAACCCGGAGAAGCCGGTGCCCACCAAGCTCTAGTCCGCATTTCGCGCGAAGGGCGATGGACGATGATGAGATCCAACCACGGGTGAACGAGTTGCACGCCGGCGTGACAAAAGACGGCTCCAAGCTGCGGATTGATGTGGATCCCGACGACGGATCTTGCGTGTTTATCGGCAACCGCAAGGGATACTTGCACGCAGGCGTTGAAAGGTTGCGCGCGGCCATAGTGCCGCGGAGGAGAAAAAGGACACACTGCAATCGATGTCAGCTACCTGACGGACAAACGCAGCCTGTCTATTACGAGCTTGAGGCGACGAGAGGATGTCGATGCTGCGCGAACTCCTTCGGATGGTCCGGCCGGGCAGGCTAAGTTGTTGATTTGGGGGGCTGACGATTTTCGTTGTGTTTGTAGTTGCCGCCATCGCGGGTTTTGGTGCCTGGTGGCGGGTGATCAAGGAAATAATTTATGAACTTCGAAAACATTCTTCTCGAAAAGAAAAGCTCGATTGCTTATGTCACCGTCAACCGGCCGAAGGTGCTCAACGCTCTCAACATGGCGACCATGGAGGAGTTGCGCGCAGCCTTTCATGACATAAAGAGCGACAAGAATATTCGCGTCGTGATTTTCACGGGCTCGGGCGAGAAGGCGTTTATTGCCGGGGCGGACATCAGCGAACTGGCCAAGCACGATGCGGTTTCGGGCAAGGAATATACGCATCGCGGGCAGTCGGTGTTGAACCTGATTGAGAATCTGGGGAAGCCGGTGATTGCCTGCATCAACGGATTCGCGCTTGGGGGCGGGTGCGAGATTGCCATGGCTTGCACCCTGCGGCTGGCCAGCGAGAACGCGAAACTGGGGCAGCCGGAGGTGAAGCTGGGGATCATTCCGGGATACGGAGGATCGCAGCGGTTGCCGCGGCTGGTGGGCAAGGGGCTGGCGATGCAGATGGTGCTGGCCGGGGAGGCGATCACGGCGCAGGAGGCGCATCGCATGGGGCTGGTAAACGAAGTCACGGCGCCGGCCGACTTAATCCCACGGGCGGAGGCGATTGCGGCGAAGATTATTGCGAATGCTCCGCTGGCGGTGCAGTATGCCATGGAGGCCGTCAACAAAGGGATGGAGATGACGCTGGCTGAGGGGCTGTATCTGGAGGCGACTTTGTTTGGCGTGTGCTGCGCGACCGAGGACAAGACCGAGGGGACTACGGCGTTTTTGGAGAAGCGGGCGGCGGCGTTTAAAGGTAAGTAAGAAGGAAAAAGTCAGATTGCAGAATGGAAGACCTTCTGTTCCGCGGATGAACACCGACTTCGCGGATCAAACTACGCAAACCCAAATTCACCACCGAGGACACGGAGATCACAGAGGAAAAGATCAAATTCAAAGTGGAGCCCGTGCCGGAGGCGGCTTTCCCTGCCTTGGAAGGAAAGCTCGACGCTACGGGGCGGCGGTTTGCCATCGTGGTGGCGCGGTTTAATGCGTTTATCACGGAGCGGCTGCTGCAGAGTGCTTGCGACGGGCTGCTTCGGTCGGGGGCGCGGCGCGAGGACGTTGAGATTGGGCGCGTGCCGGGGGCCTTTGAGATTCCATCCGCGGCTCGCACTCTGGCGGAGACGAAGAAATACGATGCAATCATTTGTCTGGGATGCCTGCTGCGTGGGGATACGGCGCACTATGACGTGATCGTGAACGAGGTCACGCGCGGGATTGGGCAGTCGGCGCAGGAGACCGGAGTTCCGCACGCGTTTGGCGTGTTGACTTGCGAGACGCTGGAACAGGCGATCGACCGGGCCGGGCTGAAAATGGGGAATAAGGGATTTGAGGCAGCGCTGGCGGCGGTGGAGATGGCGTCGCTGAAGCAAGCGATCCGCTCTCAGCCCCTTCGCCATTCGGCTCAGGGCGAGCTAACTGCCGCTGTCCGCGAGAAGCAGATTCCTCGCGTTGCTCGGAAGGACAAACTGAAGAAGAATGTGTCGACGACGAAGCGGCGCAAATAACCTTCCTACAGTAAACTGGCCTCTACAGTAAACTGGCAACTGGCTGCTGATCGCTGGCAACTTTCTCTATGGGTACTCGGCGTAAATCTCGGGAAATGGCGCTGCAGATGCTGTTTCAGTCGGACATGGGCAAACAGGATGCCGCGCAGGTGCGGCGGACGTTCTGGGCCGAGCATGGGACGGCGAGCGCCGAAGTGCGCGGCTTTGCGGATGACCTTTTTCGCGTGGCGACCGATCGCAACGCGGAGATCGACGGCCTGATTGAGAAGCACGCCGAGCACTGGCGCATGGAGCGCATGGCGGCGGTGGACCGCAATCTGCTGCGCGCGGCGGTGGCCGAGTTGCTGGCGTATCCCGAGACTCCGCGGGCGGTGGTGATCAACGAGGCGCTGGAGATTGCGCGGAAGTTTTCGAGTCCGGAGTCGGTGCACTTCGTGAATGGCGTGCTCGATAGTGTGGGGAAAGAACTAGAACCTAAGGGCAGTTGCCAGTAGGCAGTTCTCAGTTGTTCTCGCGGGCTCTTGTTGGGGATCCAGTCAATACCCAGCAGCAGCAACTGCCTGGCGTGAGTTTTCGCCACTGGCTTCGCGCGACATCAAACCGGCCACCCGCCACAACCTGATCGGACTCAACCTCCAGCACTGAGAACGGATCACCGAGAAACTGCCTTCTACGGTCTGGCCAGCACCAGGTTCAAGGTGCATGGTCCGGCGGCGGGATTGAAGGTGCAGAAGGGGTTCAGGTAGTCGGGCAAGTTGGGGAAAGGCAACTGGACCAGGTCGGCGCCGCCCAAAGTAGTGCTGACTTCGTGCAGCATTCCATCGCTGCCTGCGACCAGGATTGTCCCGGCGTCGACGGACATGTCGGAGCTGAGGGGCGTGGCATTTCCCTGGAGTTCAATGCCGGTCACGGCACCAGTGCCGAAATCGTAGACGAGGATACCGGCATTGTTGGTGGAAGTGATGTAGAGCTGCGAGCCGTCAGCGGACGCGAAGAAATTGACCGGTGGCTGAAGGGTGCCTTGGCCCAATGCGATGCGTTGCAGAGGATTGAAACTCAACAACTGCGGGCAAAGGGTTCCGGACGCCGGGAGAGAGATGTTGGAAGTGACCACGTCGAAGCCGGTGGCGTCGAGTACTAAGACATGAATGCCGTCGGGAATTGGATTGCCCAGGGAATCCGTGCCGTCGATGTGCACGCCGGGCAACACTCTCATGAGAATGGGATTGCCGGGCAGGGGCAAGTTCGCGGCCAGCTGATTGTTGCAAGTAGCAAAGGCCGTGAGGTTGGCGGAGGAGGTACTGGTGGAGGACTGCGCCACATAGGCGAATGCCCCGTTGGGCGAAAAGGCCATCGAATTACCCGGTCCGAACAGGGTAATTGGTCCCTGCAAGGCTTGCAGGGGGGAGTAGATGTAGAGGGACGTATCGCCGTTTCCTCCGATGATAAAGGCTTTCAATCCATCGGGGGAGAATGCGGCTGCCGTGGCGGAGGAGATATTGAGGGCGGTGGCCGACGGCGAACTGGCGTTGGTCGTGTTTACAACATAGGCCTGATTCGGAGTGTGGAGCGTGTCGGAGAAGACAGCGAGGCTTCCGTTGGCAGAAATACCCAGCACTATTCCGGTCACGGTGCCGAGCGCGGCATAAGGGCTGTTGCTGGTGCCGAAATTCGATGGGGTGATGGCCTGCGCGCCGAAGTCGCTTCCGATGTAGGCCTTGTCGCCCGCGAGATCGAAGAGCATGGAATTGGGCGAAAACGGCAGGGGATATGCCGGACCCGTCGAGGCCTTGGATGTCGAGAGGCTATAGATGGACGTGGTACAGGTTTGGGGAGCCACGTGGGCGCATCCCGTACCGGTTGCGAGCAGGGAGGCGGAAGCCGTGGCCCCAGTGACGAGCGCTGAGATGGCGCCGTTACCAGCAAGGGGGGTGTTCCCCGTGGGGGCAATGAAAACCGGAGATGAGTAGACCGGGACCGGGATCAGTTGCTGGCAATTGATGAATTGAGGGTACTGCGCGTGAAAGAACTGTGAGAACTGCGTGCAAGAAGGATCGAGAGCCAAGACCGAGGCAAGCGACGCGGGGATTAAGGGGAAGCCGATGTTGCAACTGGGGGGGGAGCAGGAGGCAGTCACGGATCCGGATCCGGGCAAGGAAGTGGAAAGGCTACAGGACTCGAGACATGAGCCCGTTGTCGACAATACCCCGGGCTGTGATGCGGTCCAAGTCAGAGGGATATTGTTGAGGACGATTGCGCCGTTGGTGTTAGGCAAAGAACTGTTCCCCATGATGTCGATCAGGGTGGCGTAGGCGGTTTGAGCGCTAGCTCCTTTCGCGGACACAAAACTGGTCTGCTCCGATCCTATGTGGCCCACCTGCAGCGCAATGTTCTGGATGGGGCAAGTCTCAAAGAAATCCAGGGGTGGCGAGGTGTCGCCTTGCGAATTCTGGTATTGGGGCTGTAAGAACGACGAACTGGTCACACCGCTGGCAGTGGCGTAGATCTGGGTGATACCGGGGTAATTCGCCGTCGCCGTGGCCTGATTCGTGGCGAAGTTGTAGAACGTATTGACGATCGGGGCAAAGATCAACACGCTCGGGTTGTTCGCAGAGAAGATAAAAGGGCCGACCGAGGAGGTGACGTCGGTGCCCTGGCTGAAAGCGTGGGCCTCCACGGTCATGGATTGACTCTGGGAGAGGCATGGTTCCTGAACCTGGACGCCGTTGAGCACAACTCCAGTGACCGTGATGGTATCGATGACCGGATGAACGAATACGTAAGTGGGAACGCTGGTCGCGCCGAGGGCCGAGGCGGTGACCGTGACCGGGCCTATGCCTCCGGGAGTGCAGACAGTGTAATTAACGTCCCAGTGGCCGGCACAAGCCACGCCGTTGGGCGCGAGGGTCAGAATGGAAGTGTCGCTGGACGAGAATGTGAACGAAGTGGAGATGTTGGTGCCCGAAGAAGTTTGCGCCGATGCGGCGAAGCCGAGAACGCCGCCGAGCACGACGGAGGTGTTGCTGCCGGGGGTCAGGGTGATCCTTCCGGGATAGATCGGACGGCCCGCCTTCGTACCGCCGCCACAGCCGCTGAAGCCCCATAGAGAAAGGATGGCAACCGCCAACCGCAAATAGTTCGAACGCAACCTACCCATGCACCCCTCTTTAGCCCTTGTCCCAGCCCTGCGCAGCGAGCTTACGCAAGACGAGCGGTCGAATGAATTGGAAAACTTGTAGTGTAGAGGCTGGAGGCGGAATCAGCAAGCGGTGCCATGAAAGCAGATGAAAGCAGCTTGGCGACGGGCTTCCAGTCGTTGTGCAGTCTGTCCGTCATTGGGATGCAAAAACACGGGTTGACGATGTTTGCAGCGACTTGCTATAGTAGTTTGGTTCCGCGAGTACATCCAGGCTTGCTGTGTGCTGTGAGTTCTTGCTGCGGTGTGCGCAAAGCTCGCAGTAGAGCTATAGAGAAATGCGTTTCCGGATGAAGCAGGTTCGGAAACTTTCCTCGCTGAAACGTTCCTGCGGTGCCTTCCGCCCTTTTGTGGAAGGATATGCAGGGCAAGGCTGACGAAACGGAGTGCCCCCGGAGTTTGGCCGGGCGCCACCGTCGGCAGCGCAAGTCTAAGGGAATCCAGAATCTCTCTGGCGCCGCTTCGAGTCGCGAAGCCGCGCGGTGAGAAGTAATGGTTGGCGAAAAGCCGGCCATGCCCACGGATGCGCGTCTAACAGGATTGCAGCAGGATTTGAGCTGCGCCGCCTGCGCCAGAAGGCAGGATGGTGTGCGGCTAAGGAGTGACGAAGAGTGCCTACGTTTAACCAGTTGGTGGCTCAGGGTCGCAAGCGGCCCCGTTACAAGACGGCGAGCCCTGCGTTGCAGGGCTGTCCCCAGAAGCGCGGAGTTTGCACCCGCGTGTACACGCAGACGCCCAAAAAACCGAACTCGGCGTTGCGGAAAGTCGCGCGTGTGCGCCTGACGAATGGGATTGAGGTGACGACGTACATTCCTGGCGTCGGCCACAACCTGCAGGAGCACTCGATTGTGCTCATTCGCGGGGGCCGTGTGAAAGATCTGCCGGGTGTGCGCTATCACGTGATTCGCGGAACGCTGGATGCGGTGGGCGTCGCGGGCCGCATGCAGGGACGTTCGAAGTACGGCGCCAAGCGGCCGAAGAAGGGTTAAGGAACCGGAACCATGCCTCGTAAAGGACATATCGCAAAGCGGACCGTCCCGGCCGATGCCGTTTACCAATCGGATCTGGTGACCAAGTTTATTAACTCGATGATGTGGCAGGGCAAGCGTTCGACCGCCGAGGGCATCTTCTATGAGGCGTTGGCGAAGGTGCAGGAGAAGGGCGGCGACGAAGCGTTGAAGCTCTTCAAGAAGGCGGTCGAGAACGCGAAGCCCCTGCTCGAGGTTAAGACCCGCCGCGTGGGTGGCGCCAACTATCAGGTGCCGGTGGAAGTGAATGCCGACCGCCGGACGTCGCTGGCGATCCGCTGGCTGATCAGCTACGCGCGCGGCCGCGGGGAAAAAGGAATGGTCGACAAGTTAACCAATGAATTGCTGGACGCCGCGACCGGAAAAGGCGCCGCGATCAAGAAGAAAGAAGATGTGCATCGGATGGCGGAAGCCAATAAAGCGTTCGCGCACTACCGGTGGTAGGAAGTGCCTAGGTCCTTCGGCGCTAAGAGCTGCGCCTCAGGATGACAAGAGAGTTTTAGCGGAGAGCTGACGGCGGATCGCTGACAGCTGATTTTTGGAGCCCCGAAAGAGTTAGAGAGCCGTGCCCAGAACAGTCCCACTAGAGCGCTGCAGAAACATCGGCATCATGGCCCACATCGATGCCGGTAAGACCACCACGACGGAGCGGATCCTGTTTTATACGGGACGGACGCACCGCATCGGAGAGGTGCACGAAGGCACGGCCACCATGGACTGGATGGAGCAGGAGCAGGAGCGCGGTATCACGATTACGTCCGCAGCGACGACCTGCACCTGGCGCGACATTCGCATCAATATTATTGATACGCCCGGCCACGTCGATTTCACGGCGGAAGTCGAGCGCTCGCTGCGCGTGCTCGACGGCGCCGTCGCGGTGTTTGACGCGGTGCATGGCGTGCAGCCGCAGTCGGAAAAAGTCTGGCGCCAGGCTGATAAGTACGGCGTCCCGCGAATTTGTTTTATCAACAAGATTGACAAGATGGGTGCTGATTTCGAGCATGCCGTCGATACCATCCGCAAGCGCCTCAGTGCCAAGCCCGTCGCGATTCAATTTCCCATCGGCCAGGAAGACAAGTTCAAGGGTGTCATCGATCTCATTAACATGAAGTCGATCATCTGGCAGGACGACACCATGGGCGCGGAATACATCACGGAAGAGATTCCCGCCGAACTGAAGAAGAAAGCCGAAGCGTTTCACGCCCAGCTGGTCGAGAGCATCGCCGAGAACGACGACGAAATCCTGCACAAATTTCTGGAAGGCGAAGAGATTACGGCCGACGAACTGCGCTCCTCGCTGCGCAAGTCGACCATCGCGCTGAAAGTATTTCCAGTGGTGGTGGGAACGGCGTTCAAGAACAAAGGCGTGCAGCCGCTGCTCGACGCGGTTGTCGATTACTTGCCGTCACCGCTCGATGTGCCGGAGACGCATGGCATCAATCCCGACACTGGGGAGAAGATTTTCCGGAAAGCCGACGATAAAGAGCCGTTCGCGGCGCTGGCGTTCAAGATCATGGCGGACCCGTTTGTCGGACAGCTGACATTTATCCGCGTGTACTCTGGGCAGCTCAAGACGGGCGATTCTGTGCGAAACGTTCGCACCACGAAGACCGAGCGCATTGGACGTTTGCTCAAGATGCATGCCAACAAGCGCGAAGAGATCAGCGAGATTCTGGCGGGCGACATTTGCGCGGCGGTTGGCTTGAAGAACGTCGGGACCGGCGACACGATTTGTGACGAAGATCATCCGATTGCGCTGGAGTCGATCACGTTTGCGGTTCCCGTAATTTCGGTTGCGGTGGAACCGAAGACCAAGGCGGACCAGGAAAAGATGGGCATGGCGCTCAGCCGCCTGGCCCAGGAAGATCCTACCTTCAAGGTTCATACCGATCCCGACAGCGGACAGACCATCATCAGCGGCATGGGCGAGTTGCATCTGGAAATCATCGTCGATCGCATGATGCGCGAGTACAAGGTCGAGGCCAACGTCGGCAAGCCGCAAGTGGCGTATCGCGAGACCATTCGCAAGCACGCCGAGGCGGAAGGCAAATACATTCGGCAGACTGGCGGGCGCGGCCAGTACGGGCACGCGAAGATTTATCTCGATCCCCAACCTGCGGGAACTGGCTACGAGTTTGTGAACGACATCGTGGGCGGTTCGGTGCCCAAGGAATTCATCAAGCCGATCGATCAGGGCATTCAGGAAGCGCTCGAAGGCGGGGTGCTAGCCGGATATCCGATGGTCGATGTGAAGGCCACGCTGTACGACGGCAGCTATCACGACGTCGATTCGAACGAAATGGCGTTCAAGATTGCCGGATCGATGGCGTTCAAAGAGGCGGCCCGCAAAGCTTCTCCGGTGTTGCTGGAGCCGGTAATGGCAGTGGAAGTGGTGACGCCGGAAGATTATGCCGGCGTGATCATGGGCGATTTGAGTTCGCGCCGCGGACGCATCGAAGGCATGGAGCACCGCGCCGGTTCGCAGGTGATCAAGGCCATCGTTCCCCTGGCGGAAATGTTTGGCTACGCGACCCACATGCGTTCGTCAACGCAGGGCCGCGCGGAATACTCGATGCACTTTGCGCGTTATGAGGAAGCTCCGCGGTCGGTGGCGGAGGAAATCATTGCCAAGGTGCAAGGGACGGCGAAGTAATAGACGAGTTTTGTATTTTGATTTCGGGGCCTAGAGCCTCTGAGGAAACGGAAATGGCGAAAGAAAAATTTGATCGCAACAAGCCGCACTGCAACGTAGGGACGATTGGTCACATCGACCATGGCAAGACCACGTTGACGGCGGCGATCACGAAGGTGTTGCAGAAGCACAATCCGAAGATTGTGTTCCGTTCGTTTGACTCGATCGATAACGCGCCGGAAGAGAAGGCGCGC
>Ga0181532_10000759_pt1 | contig 32195 bp, 24 predicted proteins | sample PEATcosm2014_Bin_33_FD_119768 | JGI IMG/M metagenome (GOLD analysis project Ga0181532, IMG submission 119768) | Peatland microbial communities from MTU Mesocosm Facility, Houghton, MI, USA - PEATcosm2014_Bin11_30_metaG | ecosystem: Environmental > Terrestrial > Soil > Wetlands > Peat | place...
TCGGCGCGTTTCGCCTTGCCGCGCGAGGATTTGGCGGACTCATCCGCGGCGCGCTGCGCTGCTTCTACCGCCAGATCCCATTTGTTCACCACAATGATTACAGAGCGCCCCGACTGCTCCGCATAACTGGCAATCGTGGCATCGCCTTGGGTCACGCCGTGTTCGCCATCAATCACCAAAATGGCCACGTCCGCGCGTTCCAGGCCTCGCCGCGCCATCACTACGCTTAATTTCTCCGCTACAAGTTTCGTCTTGCCCTTGCGGCGAATTCCAGCGGTGTCCACAAAGCGGTAGGTACGCCCGTCACGCACGACGTCGGTATCCACGTTGTCCATTGTGGTGCCGGGAATCGGCGAAACGATAGAGCGCTCCTCGCCCGCCAATTGATTCAGCAGCGTTGATTTGCCGACGTTGGGCCGCCCGATGATGGCGATCTCGATGGGCTTGGCCTCTTTCTCAGACGTGTCGTCAGACTCAACAGGAACTTGCTGCGTGACTCCGGCTGCTGCCCCCTTGCCATAAAACTGATCCAGAGCGGCATCCAGCAGATCGTCCACGCCGGTGCCGTGCTCTGCCGCAATCGGGAATACCGGAACGCCCAGCGAATAAAAAGTGCCGGCCAGTGGCTCCTGCATTTGCGAATCGACTTTGTTGACCGCCACCACAAAAGGCTTTCCCGTGCTGCGCAGAAGCCGCGCCAGTTCTTGATCGAGCGGAGTCAGTCCATCCTGGCTATCGACTACCAGAACAAGCATCGCTGCGTTATCAAAGGCGACGCGCGCTTGCCGCAAAATCTCGGTGGGGATCAGAGCTTTGTCGTTGGGGACGATCCCACCCGTGTCCACCACTTCCACGGTGCGCCCGCGCCATTCGGACTTGCCATACATACGATCGCGCGTGATTCCGGGCTCGTCGGTAACGATGGCGCGCCGCGTGCCAGTCAAACGGTTAAAGAGCGTGGACTTGCCCACATTGGGGCGCCCAACAATCACCAGTGATGGAAGCTTTTCTGCCATGGAGGTCTTTGCTTGCACGGGAGCGGTTGTTGTTCCGTATTGCAATCTTCCAATGTAGCCTATCAGCGCAAAACTAGCGAGCCGCCGCCGGACTACTCGAATCACGCCTTTTGATGTGGAAAATCGCCGTTGAAGCAGCGGCCCCGCATATCGCTTCAATAGAAATATTTGATATCGAATTTCTTGATTATCCCAACTGAGATGGGTATGTTTCTGTAACCTATTTCTGGTGCCTTAGGCGCCTCTCGGGGGAGGCGTCGCAAATCTCGGGGGATCGAGATGACATTTGAACGCTCGAAGGAGCTCATGATGAAGAGGTCTATGTATCACCTGTGCCTACACGTCTGTTTCCTAGTCGCTCTGCTGGTTATCATTGCTGGAAGTGCCACAGCGCAGACCTTCCGCGGCACCATCTTGGGGAGCGTCACGGACTCTTCGGGCGCGGCCATTACTGGCGCAACGGTGACTATCAAGAACCTGGATACAGGGCTGACCCGCACTGTCACCACTTCCGATGACGGCAGTTACTCCGCGCCCGAGCTTCCCATTGGCAACTACAGCGTTACCGTGGAGAAGGCTGGCTTCAAGTCAGGAGTCGTCACCGGCGTCAGGGTGGAGGTCTCCACTGAACGCCGCGCCGATGTAACCCTGCAACCCGGCCAACTTTCGCAGAGGGTCGAAGTGCAGGGTGAAGAGCTCCCCATGGTCGAGTCCACGTCCAACACACTCGGTGGCATAGTCGAATCGAAGGTGGTCACCAACCTTCCCGTGAATGGCCGCGACTATCAGAAATTGATCTTGCTTGTTCCGGGCGCTGCCGCCGGCCCGGATGCCATTACGGATTCAGCCGGTTCCTACGGCACGGTTTCCGTTAACGGTGCTCGTGGCCGTTCGAATAACTACCTACTCGATGGTACGGACATGAACGACGGCTACCGCAACGATCCGGCCATCAACGAAGGCGGCGTATTCAGCACGCCTGCCACGATTCTCCCCATCGAGGCCATTGCCGAGTTGCACATTGCTTCCAACTTCGAGGCTGAATATGGCCGCAGCGCAGGCTCCGCGATAAACATCGTAACCAAAAGCGGCACCAATGATTTGCACGGCACTGGATTTGACTTCCTTCGCAACACCGCGCTGGATGCGCGTAACTTTTTCGACCCGGACTCCGCAGGTCCCAAACAGCCCTTCCACCTGAATCAGTTTGGTGGTGCCGTCGGCGGTCCCATCCTCCACGACAAGATTTTTTTCTTCGTTGATTACGAAGGTGTGCGCGAGACTGGCGCAGAGAGCAGTCCCGGGTGCGTTCCCACTGCCGCGGATATCTCTATCAATGCCCCGATTCCCGGCGACTTGAGCAGCATCAACCCAGTCATTCAGAAGTTGCTCGCACTCAATCCCTGGCCTCAGCCAACGAGTTCGACGGATTGTTACGCCGGCGGATTACCCAACGTCACCCTGAATACCCCCTTCTCGAATCGCGTCGACAACGGGATCGTCAAGATCGATCACAACTTCAACAAGGACAATCTCCTTACCGGCCGCTACTACATTGGCGATAGCAGCCAGCTCTTTCCGCTGGCTCTGACCGGCGGGGGGCTGCTTCCGAACTACAACACTTTTGTTCCCACCCGAGTGCAACTCATCTCTATCTCTTATGTTTCCGTGCTCTCTCCTTCCATGGTTAACGAGGCCCGTCTGGGCTGGAACCGTTTTGCGGAGGGCTTTTTTCCCGAAGATCATAGCTTTAACCCCCTGTCCATCGGCCTCGATACCGTTGGCCCCAACACTGCGAATAACAACAACCCGTATAACTTCGGCATGCCTGTGATCAGTGTGAGTGGCCTTCCGCAAATCGGGTCCGACAAGGGCGATCCCCGCCAGCGCGTGGACAGCAATTGGCATTACATCGATAACATTTCGTGGAAGACAGGCAAACACGACATCAAATTTGGTTATGAGTTCCGGCGGACCACGGTTTCACAGATTCTCAATCGCTCTTTCCGGGGCAAACTGGAGTTCGACAATCTTGCTGATTTTCTGGCGGGAATTCCAGACGGCGGCACGCAAGCAACCGGGGACACGAATCGCAATACTTTCGAGAATTCAAATGCATTTTATGTGCAGGACAGCTACCGCGTCGCGCGCACGTTTACGGTGAATTTGGGTCTTCGGTACGACTATTTCGGGATCGTTCAGGAAAAGCATGGCCTGTTCGATAACGTCGATCCCACAACCGGGGATGTGTTCAGTGTGGGCGCGGGCCGACTCTATCAACCGGATTATAAAAACTGGGCTCCGCGTGTCAGCGTTGCCTGGGATGTCACTGGCCATCAGCGCACGATCCTCCGCGCCGGCTATGGCATCTTCTACGACGCACCCTCCCAAGACATGTTTATTGGACACTTCCCCTTCAGCAGCAGTTTTGATCCGGGCATGGGGTATTCCGGACTCCCCGGCGTTGGACAGATTTCGTTTGCTTCTGCGTCTTCCACTGCTTTCCAGTACTGCCCTAGCAGCACCTCAACGACCTGCACGCCGGTCTTTTCGGGTTTCACCCCCATGCAGGACGCCTTCGGAATTGATCCACACATCCGGACACCGTACCTGCAAAATTACAATCTCAACTTGCAGCAGCAATTGACACGGAAAATGGTTCTGCAGTTGGGTTACGTGGGTTCTCACGGAAGCAAATTATGGGACTTCGTGGACCTCAATCAACCTTCCGCTGCGCAAATCTGGGCTGCCGACTGCGCTGGTGTCACACCGCTCCCGGCCGTGGGCCAGCCCTGTCCCGGAGGCACCATTCAGGACTTCAGCGTGCCACGACGCCTTACCGGGAGCACTATTCCTACCTACATTTATTATGAGGGAAGTGGCGCCAAGTCCGACTACAACTCTTTGCAGACTACCTACCGCATCGATGATTGGCATGGCTTTACAAGTGCCGTCAATTTCGCCTGGTCTCACTCCATCGATACGGCTAGCGACGGCGAGGATTATGTTCCCAACGCCGCGCAGCCAACCGACAGCACGGAACCTCAATCGAACCGCGGCAACTCCAACTTCGATGTCCGCAAGCGCCTCACCTGGAACTTCATTTACCAACTCCCGAATCGCAAGGGTAGTTTGGAGCGCCTCACCAATGGTTGGGGACTTAACAGCATCTTAACGGTGCAGGATGGAGAGCCCTTCCACATGATTTTAGAGGCTGATGATTACGACGGGGCCGGAACTGATTTCTCAAAGCCGGACGTTGTCGGTCCCATCAAATACAATTACAGCGACCCGACTCAGTTCCTTCTCCTTAGCTCCTTCGCGGTTCCATGCACGCCCCTTCCCGGGTTTTCAGGTGCTGCTTACGGCCCCTCAGGTTGTGAACCGGGTACGCGGCACTTCGGCAACGAGGGAAGGAACTCGCTGGTTGGCCCTCCTTTCCGCCAGTTGGATTTCTCCGTTTTTAAGAACACAAACATCACAGAGCGGGTGAAGCTGGAGTTGCGATTTGAGTTTTACAACCTCTTCAATCATCCGAATTTTGCCAATCCCCTGTGGCCTAATTTCCTCTCTGATCCAACACTAACTAATTCCTTTGCGTCGAATGGCCGCTTGACCGGGTACCTGCCGATCACTACAACCGCGGACGTTGGCCCCGGCTATCCGTTTCTTGGTGGCGGTGGACCGCGCAGCATCCAGCTAGCAGCCAAGATCAGCTTCTAGCAATTTCTCTCTTCAGCGAAGGACAAAACGGTCCTGGGCATCTAGCCTGGGACCGTTTTTCGTTACCTCGCAACCCTTGTATTTTCTTCCATTTAACGACCGTTCACGAATTTCGGTTTAAGATGGGTCAATTTCCTTTCTACACGCATCCCTGCTACAGCATTGCAATTCGTGATAGTTTTGTGCCATTTACTGCGTACTAAGTTATGGAACCACTGAGACCAGGCCGAATGAGCGCGCCGGGAAAAACGGAACCCACGGATTTGATCGTTCGGGCTCGCACCGGAGATGCCGACGCCTGGGGCGATTTATACCGGGAATTTGCCCCGGCGATTTTCCGTTTCTGCCGGCGGGCGATGCCTACTCATGAAGACGCGGAAGACGCCACGATGGAGATTTTCATGAAGTTGCGCGGAAAACTTGGACAATATGACCCCAACCGGTCGTTCACCGCCTGGCTCTATAAGGTTTCTGCGAACCATTGCTGGGATATGTTGCGGCGCCGCAAAGGCCGTCAGGACAAGGAAACCGAGGATGTTGACAGCGTACCCTTGCAGCATCCCGATCCCAACCAACTGGAACGCTTGATCGAGGAGCGCAGCAACGAAGAAGTGCGCCATGCGTTGGGCAAGCTTGGCATGCGCGCGCGGATGGCCCTGGTTATGCGTTACTACTCGGATATGTCGTACGACGAAATTGCAGACGCCCTGGGCGTGCGGCGGGCGTTTGTTGGTGTAGTCTTGCTGCGCGCCAGACACGAACTCCGGCAGGCGTTGGGAGAAAACAACGCGGTAGCCGTGGGAGGATCACGTTGAGCGAAACGGAAATGAGCCCGAGCAAGCATTTGGACGAGATGACGTTGCTGCTGTACGTCGAACGGCAACTGGACCGGGACCGCGCGCAGGAAGTGTCGCTGCATACGCAGACCTGCACGCGCTGCCTGACGCTCCTCCGCGCGCTGGACCGCGAATCGCGGCTGCTGACGCGCGCGATGCTGGAGCAGGAAGAACCGCTCCCCACGCGGCTGGCAGAGTTTCGGGGAGCGGTGAAGCGCTCGATGCAATGGATCTGGGGGCTGGTCTTTGGCTTGGCGGTACTCGGTGTCTACGCTCTTTACGCGGGTTATATCGAGCCTTGGGAACAGCAATTGGAACAAGCTGGTTTCGGCAGCACGAATCTTCTCAGTTTATTGGTTTTCCAGGGCGCCTTTTGGAAAGGATGGCAATCTATGTTCACGCTGTTCGAGGTTCTTGCTCTCGCCGTACTGGCATGTTCTGCCGTCTTTGCCTTCCGCAAATACATCCGAAGGGGATCCGCATTAGCAATGGTATTTGCGAGCTTGGGACTGCTGCTGGCGATAACGCCATCCACCTCTGCCACCGAATTTCGCAAGGGGGATTCGATCACGGTCGCGAAAGACGAGAATATCAAGGGCGACCTCTTCGCGACCGGCAACCATATCCGCGTGGATGGCACGGTGGATGGCGATGTTTTCGCTTTTGGCCAGCAGGTGAACATTACGGGACACGTCACTGGTGATGTCATTTGTTTTGCGCAGGCCACGCGCGTGTCCGGCGATGTGGATGGAAACATTCGCGCCTTCACGAATAACATCACGATCAGCGGAACCGTCGGACGAAACGTTTTGTCCATGAACGAGGTGCTGAATCTGGATGCGAATGGAAAGATCGGCCACACCTTGACGGTGTTCGGCACGACTCTGACGCTTGACGGCAAGATCGGCAGGGACTTTGTTGGTTTCTTCAATCAGGCCAACCTCTCTGGAGTCATCGGTGGGTCTCTGCAGGCCAGAGGGCAATCGCTAACCATTAGTTCCACCGCCGAGATCGACGGAAAAGCTCATTTTGAAGGAGACAAACCTGCCACGGTCGAGAATGGGTCCAAGCTGGCTTCGCCGATAGAATTTACAAAGCATGAGCGCCACCCCAATCGCGAGCGTGACATTTGGTTCTATTTCTGGAAATTGGTGTGGACGGCGGCATTTGTCCTGCTTGGGCTGGTTCTTTTTGGATTGTTTCCGAGATTTGCCGTGGACACGGTGGAAGCTGGCGAACAATACGGAGCCGCGCTGGGGCTGGGAGTCCTGGTCACCCCCGGTTTACTGTTCGCTGCGGTTTTAGCCTGCATTACGATTGTCGGGTTGTTGCTGGGCGTTTCCACTTTGTTTCTCTACGTGTTCATGCTCCTCTGTACGGGAATAGTGGTTGGCACAATCGTTGGCCAGTGGATTCTAGGCCGCACTCCCGACTTTTGGCCATTGGTGGGACGCATGGCCCTCGGTGTTCTGCTGGTGCGTATCGTTACCAACGTTCCTTTCATCGGATTCTTGGCCAAGTTTGCCGTTGTCGTATGGGGCATGGGCGCAATTTCGCTGGCGGTATATCGGCGGCTGCAGCCGATGGTCGCTCCCAATATTCCTTCCGTGCCAACAGCGCCGCTAAGCAGCCCGCTTCCGCCGAACACCACGGTGGGCGGAATGTAATCCACTGGTAAGGGCATAGCCTTGAAAAAGAAAACGGGCCCCGGAACTTCCGGGGCCCGTCGCCTTTGCGGAGGCGGGTGAAATTCCTCAGAACTGCCGGACCTTGGCTGCAATAAACGGCGTATTTGTGGCCGATGTGGAACCGAGGTAAAGGGCGCGAATGGCGGCCGTATCTCCCACAGTCAGACCGGATGAGCCGGAGACGCCATCATAGTTGGTGGTTGGGGTTAGCTGATTGAGCTGCACAACGCTGCTGGTCGTCGGGCCAAAGAAGGTTGGCAGTGACTGCATCGTGAAAGATATTGGGGCAGCCGCAGCGGAGATGGTCCCCGAAACGGAAGAAAATCGCAGCGTCACTATGTCCGCGGTGATAGCTGCGGGCGTAGCGCCGGAAGCGGCGGTGAATTGCGTCACGCGCAGGCCGACAGTCATCCCAGGGACAAGAACCGAGGCATCTGTAGAACCCGTGAAACTGTTATTGGGGAGGGTCAGGCCTTTGGCATCGATGAGAAAGGTAGAGGCCAACGGAGTAGCGAGGGTTACGTTTACCAGGCTGCCGCCCGGAAGACTATAGCTTCCGCCCGCGGATGTGATTTGTTTTCCCGCGATAATTTGGAATTGTGTCGAAGAAGTTGCTGGAGCCGTAACCACACCATCAATCCAGCCAATGGCAGCGGAACTGAGGGGATCGTACACGAGAAGCGCGAGAGTCCCGTTGTCGTTCACCGCCGTGTCAATACTAACTAATTGGCCTACTGCCGGTGAGCAAGCTGCGCCGCTCAGGAGGCAATTTGGCGAATAGTATGTGGAGGCAGAGCCTGTCGCGGTGTAAGAACCGTTCACGGCGGTCTGAACAGTGACTGCTTGACCCGAAACTGCCGTGACTTCCCCGAGAATATTTTCAAAAAAGTCGAGCTGGCCGGCTGCCAGGCTAGAGCTAGTGGGCGGAAGTGCGCTCGCGCTGAAAGCGCTGACATCACCAAGATTGACGGCGGTGATCACTTGAGTGTTGGCGTTTACTGTAAGGGCTTTGTTCAGATCGAGATCGATTTCCAGGCCCGCTTGTTGGTTTTCAGAGAGGCTCAGCGTCACGGGTATCACCGGCAGAGTCACACCGCTGGGGGCATAGGCAACACTGCCCAAGGCGCACCCGGCAACGCCAGAGAGCTGCGTACAATAGGTCACTTTCGGCGCGGAGAAGGCAATGGTGATGCTTGTGTAGCTGCCTGCGGGAGCGGTAACCGTGCCCAACAAGAGGGAACTATCTTGCAAGTGGATGAAATCTAGGGTGGGAGTGCTCGTGAAATTTACGGGATTGCCGGAACTTGGGGTAAGGGTGACTCCCGTAATCTGGGTGACGAATGCAAGAAGATTTGTACTTGCTGGAGGGGTTAGGGGAGTCGCCCGCATGGTAATCGTCAAGGTTGCAGTACCGTTTCCGCCGCCACCGCAGTTCACCGTGCAGGCACCCTTCAGGCCGCTGCAGGAGGAAAAGGACAAAACCGTCGAAACCACCAGAAACAAGAGGGCACGCTTTGAGTTCATGCAAACACCCCACGTCGAAATTCAACACCAGGCCGGACGGGCGATGTGGCTGGGAAATCCCCAACAGAATTCTAGCCTTTTGGACGCGCTTGAGCCGTCCTTGAATCCTTCCTCGTGCCCTACTGTTAAAGGGGTGAGCGCGGGCTATGCCAGAGGCGTGCTTTTGTTCTTCCGGGAGCGGCTAGCGCCACCGCGGGAATGGCTGCGCGGGATGTGCTATCGTTACGAATTCAGGCTGTGATTCACTCGGATTGGGCAGGCTCTCTGGCAAAACGCATCTCCAAGTCGGTACTCGACCAGGCAGACAAAAAACGCAAAAAAGCGGTTGCCGAACGCTCGTACGTGCCTCTGGAGGAAGAGACGCGCGTACACGACCTGGAGGGCCATGCGGCCTCGGAGGCGAGTGACTTCAGCCACTCCCTGACGGACCGTGCCTCTGCTGCTTCCTTCCCCGAAGGGCAGGAACTCGCCACACAACCCACGATGGCGGCAATCTTCGGACCTGGTGGCTTCCTCGAAAAATCCATGATCGGCGGCTACGAACACCGCCCAGCGCAACTGGAAATGGCGGAAGCGGTGCACGACGCCTTCGAGAAGCACCACCACGCCATCCTGGAAGCGGGCACTGGCACGGGCAAGACCCTGGCGTATTTGTTGCCGGCGATCTGCAGCGGCCGCCGGGTGGTGATCTCCACGGCCACGAAATCGCTTCAGGAACAGCTCTATCAGAAAGACGTGCCATTTCTGCAAAGGCACTTTGCTCCGCAACTGAAAGTCGCCGTGATGAAAGGCCGCTCCAATTTTCTTTGTCTGGCAAAGATGCATGCCATGGCGGACCAGCCCGTTTTGCGCGGGATGGAAGAGGTGGACGCCTTCCGTCAGATTAAGGACTGGGCTCGCTTGACGGAGACGGGAGACCGCGCGGAACTCACCTTTTTACCGGATGACTCTGATCTGTGGACACGCATTGATGCGCGGAGAGACACTTGCACCGGCCAGAAGTGCCCCGAATTTCAGCAGTGTTTTCTTACCGCGATGCACGCGCGAGCCAAAGACGCGGACCTGATCATCGTCAACCATCACCTGTTCTTTGCAGACCTGGCGCTGAAAAAGGACGATTTCGGCAGTATCCTTCCGGAATATTCCGCCGTCGTATTTGACGAAGCGCACGAGATGGAAGACGTAGCCAGCGACTATTTTGGCCAGCAAATCTCGAATTTCCGCTTCGAAGAACTGGCGCGCGACGCCGATCACGCCATGCGCTTGACGCATCAGGGAACTCCCACGCTTCTTCGCCGCACCCAGCGCATTCGCGAGAAAAGCCGCAGTTTTTTCGACGCATTTCCTCCGCGCGATGGCCGCTTCCCATTCTCCCGGCAGGAGCGCGAGGCTTTCATCGAACAGAACCGCGAAGCCTACGACGCACTGATGAACGCCTTGAAGGGCATGGAAACGGAATTCGCGGCGCTCACACAGAAGCCCGAAGAGTTGCTGCGCATCGCCCGCCGCAGTTTTGAAGTTCGCCAGGAGCTGGCATTTCTTTTCGAGTCCAACGAGAAGAATTACGTCTATTGGTTTGAGCGCAGGAATAAAAGTGTATTTCTTGCGGCCACCCCAATTGACGTCAGCCAGATTTTGCGCGAGCGCCTCTTTGAGCCCTTCGACACGGTGATTCTCACTTCAGCGACGCTCACCGTGGGCGGACGCTTCGCGTTCATCCGCCAGCGCCTCGGCCTGGACCACGTCAAGGAAAGCGGCCTTCCCCCTGAATTTCACTATGAAGAGCAGGCGCTGCTGTATCTCCCACAGAAAATGCCCGATGTGCGCGAGTCGGGCTTCGCGCCGAAGGCTGCGGACGAACTCGCGAAATTGCTGGAACTCAGCCAGGGCCGCGCCTTCTGCCTGTTCACCAGCTATGCCCAGATGAACGATTTATTCGAGCGGCTGCGCGAGCGGCTTGATTTTCCATTGCTTTTGCAAGGAACGGCTCCGCGGTCGGTGCTTCTCGAGCGTTTCAAGAACACTCCGAATGCCGTCCTGTTCGCTACGTCCAGCTTCTGGCAGGGGGTGGACGTCCCTGGCGAACAGCTTTCGTGCGTTATCGTAGACCGCTTGCCGTTTGCAGTCCCCAGCGATCCCATCGTTGCCGCTCGCGTCAGGGCGTTACAGGAAGAGGGGCGCAACCCCTTCGCGGAGTTTCAGGTGCCCCAGGCCGTTCTGGCCCTTAAACAAGGATTTGGCAGGCTCATTCGCGCCAAGACCGACCGCGGGGTCCTGGCGCTACTGGACACCCGCATCCAGCGTATGCCCTATGGTAAAATTTTCCTGGACTCGCTGCCGCCATACCGGAGGACGCACGATCTGACGGAGGTCGGGCGGTTCTTATCCGCGGCAAATCCAGCCTCAAACCAAAAAGAATGATGCAGACAGGCTGAAGCCAGGTCAGGCTTTTCGGCGCAAGGGGAAGAGAACAAGCATATGTTTGAAGTCAGCGTGGAAGAGACATTTTCGTCGGGGCACGCCCTGCGCGGTTATAAGGGGAAGTGCGAAAACCCCCACGGGCACAACTATCGCGTGCAAGTTACCCTTGAAGGGCCGCAACTTGATTCCATCGGCCTGCTTATCGATTTCACGGAATTGAAGCGCGTTATCCGCAACGTCGTTCAACGGTTGGATCATCAATTCATCAATGATCTAGAGCCGTTCACAACCGTGAATCCCTCCGCGGAAAACATGGCCAAGTACTTTTTTGACGAAGTCACCCGCCAATTGACGGATTTGCCCGGCGGCGCCCACGTGACCGACATTGTGATCTGGGAGACAGATACGGCCAGCGCGCGTTACCGGCCAGGGGCTTGAAGTTAGTTCTGCTTGAGGGAAACCATGAACCGCTCACTCCTCATTATTCTGATCCCCGCCTTGCTGGTGGCTGCCGGATACATTCTTGTGCTTCACCTGATGGGAATTGCGCCGGGCTACCCGCGCCTGATCATCGCCATGGTGCTCTTCTTCGGCGGCATCTACTGGCTCTCGCGGCGTTCGGGGAAGAAAGCCAAAACCGCCGGCCAATAGCGCTTTCTCATCGGATTTTCAGCAGCCTATGCACATTACGGAGATCTTCAAATCGATTCAGGGCGAAGGTACACGCGCCGGCTTACCCTGCATCTTCGTCCGCTTGACGGGTTGCAATCTGCGCTGTATCTGGTGCGACACTGCGTACGCTTTTCACGGTGGCCAAAAGATGAGCGTGGAGGAAGTCCTGGCGCGCGTTGACGCTCTTAGCGGGCTTGCCGGCACGGGGAAGGCGTCAGTGCCCCTGGTGGAACTCACCGGGGGCGAACCGCTGCTGCAGGAGGAAGTCTATCCGTTGGCCGAAGGACTCCTGGTGGCCGGATATGAGGTCATGATTGAAACCATCGGCGAGCGATTCGTCGGCCGTTTGCCCAAGGAAGTCATCAAGATTGTTGACGTCAAATGCCCGGATTCCGGCGAACCCGAGACTTTCGATGCGCGCAACCTCAGCGAGCTGCTCCCCAAAGACGAAATCAAGTTTGTGATCTCCAGTCGCCGGGATTACGAGTTTGCCCGCGAGTTTATTCGTACCAACCGGCTCGCCGAGCGCGTCCATCAAGTGGTGTTTTCCCCGGTAAACGAGGATCCGCAGGGGAAGTGGCAGGGTTTGCAGCCGCGGCAGCTTGCTGAATGGATCCTGGCAGACGGCCTGGAAGTACGCCTGGGTTTGCAGTTGCACAAAATCGTGTGGGACCCGGCCATGCGTGGAGTTTGAGAAGGGCGTTGAGACAGGTGAGAGCATGACGAATCGCGCCAAGGCCATCGTGCTGTTGAGCGGCGGCATGGATTCGTGTGTCTGCGCGGCCATCGCCCGGGAAGAGCACGGCGGCGGGAATGTGGCTTTGTTGCATGCCGGTTACGGACAGAGAACGCAAAGGCGGGAACAGCGAGCCTTTGAAGAAATTGCCAATTTCTATGGGATGAGTGAACGCCTGATTGTTCAGTTGGATCATCTTCGTGCGATCGGCGGCTCTGCCCTTACGGATCAGAAAATTGCCGTGCCACAAAATGAGTTGGGCGCTCCAGGTCCGGGCGGAAGCGAGATTCCCGTGACCTACGTGCCGTTTCGCAATGCCCATTTTCTGAGCGTCGCGGTGAGTTGGGCGGAGGCCATCGGCGCCCAGGCCATCTACATCGGCGCGGTCGCGGAAGACAGTTCCGGCTACCCCGATTGCAGGCCGGAATACTACCGTGTGTTTCAAGAGTTGATACGCGCAGGTACGCGCCCCGAAACGAGCATTGCGATGGTTACTCCTGTCATCGGCATGAAGAAAAGTGAGATCATCCGCCGGGGTATAGTGCTGGGGGCACCCCTCCACCTGACTTGGTCCTGCTATCAGGAAGAAGAGTTGGCCTGCGGCGCTTGCGACAGTTGCCTGCTGCGCCTGCGCGCCTTCGCCGAAGCAGGCGTACCTGACCCGATTCCATACCGCCATGCGGTCCTAGCGAAAACCGGAGAAATGTGACGCTGGTCATTGGAATCGGCCACAGATGAGTGATAATAGGGGAAACCAGCCGGAGAACCGAGGCTGGCGCTCCTCAAGAACAAAAGGAGAATGGAGCATGTTGAAATCAGTGAAAGCCTACACGCTCGCCGCGCTGCTGACGCTTGCGCTCATCAGCTTCTTCGCACCGCGGGCCACCGCGCAGTATGACGGAAAGATTCAAGGAACCATTATCGATTTTGACGGCAAGCCATACGCCGACCTGACCATCAAAATCAAGGGCGAACAGGGCAACACGCAGGAAACAAAAACGGACTCGACGGGTAAGTTTGTATTCAACGCCCTCAGAACCGGCAAGTACACGGTCACGATTGCGACTCCGCAAATACAAAAGCCATTTGAAGTTCCGACGATGGTCCAGAGCGGTACCCCAGCGGAGGTAAATGTGAACTTCAAGGATATTCTCGAAAAGCAGAACCCTGGGGCTGCTGCCGAACTCAAAAAGCAGAAGGAAGAGCAGCAGAAAACGGGCGCCATGAAGGAGCATTTCAATAACGGCGTGACCTTCCTGGATCAGGAGCGTGCCGCGAAAGCTGCCCTCGCCACCACGCCTGCCGATCAGCGCGATGCCGCCAAAGCGAATGTCCTCGATCTCTCCAACAAGGCGGTCGCCGAGTTTCAGGAAGCCCAGAAAGCAGCGCCGGAAAAGGACCCCAACCACCATCTATTTTGGGCCCGCATGGGTGAAGCCTACGATCTGGCGGGACGCAATGACGAAGCCATCAATGCCTACCAGCAGGCAGTTGCCGCTAAACCGGACAACGCGGGTTACTACAACAACCTGGGCAATGTGCTCGCGCGCTCTGGCAAAATTGACGATGCACGCGCTGCTTACACCAAGAGCGCCGAACTCGATCCTCCGAACGCCGGCCTTGCCTGGCGCAATTTCGGAATCAGTTTGTACCAGGCGCAACGGATGCAGGAAGCCGTTGAACCCTTGAAGAAGGCGACTGAGGTGGATCCCAAAAACGCGCAAGCGTGGTACCTGCTTGGCGCGTGTCTAGTTGCTTCCGCCGATTTCAAGCAAGTGGGCGATAAATATGAAGTCACATTGAAACCGGGAACCGTAGAGGCCTACCAGAAGGCCATTGAGCTCGACCCCAACGGGCCCTGGGGCAAGCAGGCCAAGGACGGGTTGGCGCAGGTGAACCAACTCACCGGCGGCATCCAGACCAAAATCGGCGGGAAGAAGAAGAACTAATAATTCCGCTAACTAAATCGCAACTGGAAGACCGGCTCCGCGCTCGCGGGGCCGGTTTTTTTTGCTCTTCGTTCAACCGACATAGTAAGTCCTTCCAGGAATCGCGGATGGAGTTTCCAGGCGCGGGAAGGGAAAGACCTGCCGCTGGTGCGGCCCGCCAGCTTCTTGTTTGATTGATTTCTCAGCTATGGGTTAGAGTGCCTGTGATCTTGGTCCGGCGGAGCGCCCAGGAAAAGGCAACCATGGAAGTGGGCAGCAAGGCGGCCCCGAACAGGAGCAACACGAGCAGCGGCCGGCCGATCCCCATCAGGCTTGTGCCATCCAGCAAAACGCCGCGCATGGCATCCAGAGCATACGTAATCGGGTTTAGTCTCGCGATGAATTGCAGCCAATCGGGGAGAATACTCACAGGGAAAAGCATCCCTCCCACCAGACTGGAGATTCCCAGCAAGAACCATTTCGCTGGATTTCCGCGCTTGAACAGCAGCAAGTGGGCAGCGGAGAAAATCCCCAGACCAGAAAAGGCCAGGAGAGTTGCCAACAACACGGCGATTACACCGATCCAATTCGCTCCTCCCAACGGAAAATGGAAAAGCGCGGCGCTCCATCCGATATAAATCGCGATGCGCAACGTGGTGGCCGCAAAAGGATAAACCGCGGACCCGACCAGAATCACCGGCAGAGAGACCTGTGTCACCAGTAAAGGTTCCAGCGTTCCCGTGTTCCGGGCTTGCTCCAGGCTGCGATCGAAACTGTCCAGAGCCGCATTCAGATAATCGAAAAACACGAAGCCCACCAGCGAATACGTAAAATACGTATTTCCATGGGGGAGTGCCTGGCGCAATTCGGGCGAATCCACGAAGACCGCCACATAGTAAAACAACGCCGCTCCGAACAACGCTTCAACTGCCTCCAGAACGAAAGGGGTCCGGTAGGTGCTGGCAATCCGGAGATCGCGTTGGAAAAAAAGAAACAGATCACGGAAGGCACGAATCATGTGCGGCGGGCCTCCAGATCGGGAGGCACATCACGTCCCGTGAGCCGGAAGAAAACCTGTTCCAGGGATGACGCCCCCACCCTTGCCTTAAGTTTGGCCACGGAATCGAACGCAAGCAGTGTGCCTTCCTGCAAGATCGCCACGCGATCGGCAAGAAACTCAATTTCCGGCAGAGAGTGCGAAGCGAAAAGAAGGGAAGTGCCTTGCCGGGCAAGAACTTCGGTTTTCAGGAAGCGTCGAAACTCGGACGCGCCAATCGCGTCGAGGCTGCGCGTTGGTTCGTCGAGCAGCAGAACTTTCGGCTGGTGAAGAAGCGCGCGCAACAGGCTGAGCCGTTGAATCGTACCGGAAGAAAGTGCGCGGGCTTGGCGGTCCAGCGCTTCCCCAAGCTGGAACCTTTCGCCGAGGGCGCGCGTGCGTTCGCTGATTATGTTGTCAGAAAGATGATTGAGCCGCCCAAAGAAGCAGAGGTTCTGGCGGCCTGTCAACCGCGCGTAAAACCCCAGATCGCTGCCCGCATGGTATCCGAGTTGGCGGCGGACCGCCGCTGGCTCAAGTTGTGCATCATGGCCCGCGATCTGTGCCGTGCCCCGAGTCGGCAACAGCAGTGTAGCCACGATTCGCAGCAGTGTTGTTTTCCCAGCGCCATTCGCTCCGAGCAGGGCAACCGCCTCGCCCTGTTTGACTTCCAGCGAAAGGCCGCGCAACGCGGGCGAAGTGGGCGCAGCAAATGGCTGCAGAAACGCCCGCCATCCGCTATACGCCGGCGGAAACCACTTCTCAAGTGAATCAATTAAAATGGCGGGAGCAGACACGCTTGATTTTATAGCCTGTCTGGAGAAATTAGACAATGCGCCGCGGCGGGATTCCGCCGGGCTACGCATGGCTTACGCAACCATTCCCCGGTAATATACTCGCGGGGCTTTCCCCAATACCCGAGGTGACCGGCCGTCCCCGGCCATGCCGGATCAGGAGCAAACCGGGATGTTGCAATTCGCGAGTCGCGTGGTCATTCCCAAGCATGTGCTTATTCGTCATCTCGACGGAGAATCCGTCTTGCTGAATCTCGAAACGGAAAAATACTTTGGTCTGGACGCCACGGGAACACGCATGTGGCAACTGGTCACGACGGCTTCGACCGTTGACTCAGCGTACGCACAACTTTTGGAAGAGTTTGAAGTCGATCCTGAACTTCTGCGCACACACCTTACCGAGCTCTTGAGCCGCCTCCTGGAAAACGGCTTGCTCAATATTGCCACTGACAATGTGGGAAGCATTCCAGCGGTATAGGGCGCTGGATCCCGAAACACGCAGGTTGTTTCGGCGCGCCGCAGTGCTACTCCTTCTCGTTAAGGTGTCACTCGGTCTGCGCGGTTTTGGGAAGACTCAGGAATGGTTGCAATCCAGATTGCAGCGGGGCCACCCGGTTAAGTCCAACTTTGCCAATAGTACGGACATCGTGGAAAGGACCTGCCGCATGGTTCGTGCCGCTGACCGCTACGCCATATTCCGTGCGGGCTGCCTCGAGCAATCGTTGACACTCTGGTATTTGCTGAGTGTTCAAGGGATTTCCGCCAGCGTACGCATTGGGATTCCGAAACAGACAGAGCCATTTGAAGCGCATGCCTGGGTGGAACATGAAGGCGTGGCGCTCAATCAGTTGGAAGAGCCGCATACCCATTACGATCCTTTTGATGGCAAGTTTCCTGGCCCCCCAAAGGAGCAGCCGTGAGTGGCTTCTTCGGCATCCTCCGGCCTGACGGGGCGCCACCGGACCAGCGCTGGCTGTCCCATCTCGCCGCAAAACTCAGCTACCGCGGCCCGGATGGAACGAACATCTGGACGCAGGATGGCTGGGGTTGCAGCTTTTCCTTTTTGCAGACCGACCCTGGGAGGCATGCTGCGCGACAACCCGTGACTCTCGATGGCCGTTTCTTCCTGCTCGGCCACGTGCGGTTGGATGGTCGTAACGATTTGCTCCACAGGCTGTCCGAAAGTCTCCGCACCCTCGCACACGATCCCACGGATGAGGAACTGATGCTGCTCGCCTGGCAGCAATGGGGCGAAAGTTCTCTGCAACAACTCCTCGGCGACTTTTCATTTGCTTTGTGGGATGCCAGGGAAAGGCGCCTGCGGTGCGCGCGCGATTTTATCGGCGGACATCCGTTCTTTTACGCGTATGTGGCCGGTGTCTTTTGTTTCAGTAATACGCTTAAAATCCTCCACGAGATTCGTGAAATCTCCAGGGAGTTCGACGAACTCTTTCTAGCGGATTTCCTCTTAGATGGTCTGTCAATTGATTTTACGCGCACGGTCTACCGCGATATTCAACGGCTGACCCCCGGTCACCTCCTGAAATTCGATGGTGGTGACGTCGTGGTGGAACGTTTCTTGCGCATGCCTATCGAAGAGCCGCTGCAGTTCCGCCATCCTGAAGAATGCGTTGAGGCTTATCGCGAATTGCTGCAACAGTCTGTACGTGATCGCATGCCCGATGCCGCTGTTTCGCTCTATTTGAGTGGTGGGCTGGATTCCGGAACCGTATGCGCTACCGCAACGCAATTCGCCCTGCAATGCGGACAACTCGAGCGTTTGAAGGCCTTTACTTTCGGTTGGCGCCCTCTCTTTGACGATCCAGAGCCCGAGTTCGCCGCACTTACGGCGAAGCATCTTGGACTCGCGCACGAAGTCCTGGACGATGCCACCTTTGTTCCCTTTGAACCCTTTGAATCAGGCGCGGACGCAACTCCTGAGCCCGACTCCGAGGTCTTCCTCGCCAGGGCCCGGAGACTTTCACAAAGAGTCGCCTCTCATGCCCGCGTTGTACTCTCCGGCGATGGCGGCGACAACGTCATGACTGACCAAGCTTGGCCCTACTTCCTCTTTCTGAAGAAACGGGGGGATTGGTCCACGATTGTACGCACTTTTGGAGGCTTCTTTTTGAATCACGGAAAGCTTCCTCCCCTTCGGGGCGGATTTCGGACACGCCTGCGCAGCCTCCTGACTGGAAGCGGTGAATGGGCAGGTTATCCGACCTGGATCGACGGTGAGTTCGAGCGCCGATTGCAACTGAAAGACCGATGGCAGCAAAGGAAATTCGCTCCTGTTTATAAACATCCAATCCACCCGAAAGCTTACGCCGGATTCCATGGCGCTTTCTGGGCCGGAGTATTGGAGAGCGAAGATGCAGCCTTGATCGGGGTGCCGCTAGAAACCCGGACACCCCTCCTGGACTTGCGCATTTTGCGTTTCCTCTTGCGTTTGCCCCCCGTGCCTTGGTGTGTCAACAAAGAGTTGTTGCGCAAGGCCATGAAGGGGCACCTGCCGGATGCCGTCCTTCTGAGGCCAAAAACTGTCCTGCGGATGGACCCGCTGGAAGCCTGTCAGAAAAAACTGGCGTGGACTCCTGCGACTATCCGGCCGCCCCGGGGCATTCTGCCTTATGTGAATTGGTCAAAATATATCGAAACATTGGAACAACTTAAGGGTTCTCTAAGCTGGGGAGTTCTTTGTCCGATGTCCCTCGCCCATTGGCTGAAAGACGTTGAAAATGAGGGAGGGATTCAGTAAAGTGTTGCGAGAGGGGCGTGAATGAAGCAGCCGTCAGAACAACCCGCTAAGAAGCCATATCAATCACCTAAGCTGCTCGTTTATGGTGACCTGATCCAGATGACGAAAGCCAGCGGCAACAGAGGCCGTCCCGATGGTGGGAAGAAACTTAACCACCAACGATCCGGCGGTGGCTGATAGAACCGGACACTGAATCCCGCCCAAGTGTCAGATTGCAGTCGAGAAACAAAACCTAGTGAGCTATTCCTACCGAGTCTACGGGCTCGCAATTGACTCGACGACGAATATTTTGGGGCTTCACGCCCTCCCCCAAAATGCTCTCTCAGCTGATTTGAGCCTCGAAACCGGTCCGGCTCCAGCCTGGGTGCAACGCGCTTCCGCACTTCCGGGCCGTGTTATTTCTCGCCGGTCGGAATCCGAAGGCGCTGCCGATCCTGTCTTTCAATTGATCGAGCATGGCCTCGCGGAGTGTTTCGAGCTGGTCTATTCAGACGGAGCCAATTTTGTGGTTGACGCCCAGGCGCGCCGCGTCTGGGGCACATTTCGTTCCCCTCTAACAGTTGCGGATCTCGCGACCTATTTTCTGGGCCCGGTGCTGGGATTTATATTACGGCGTCGGCACACCACTTCACTCCATGCCAGCGCTGTGCAACTATTAGGCCACGCCGTTGCTCTCTTGGGCGATGGTGGTTTCGGCAAATCTACCACCGCCGCGGCACTGGCGCTGCGCGGCGTTCCCGTTCTCAGCGAAGACATTGCCCCAATGCATGAGGACGCAGGCAGTTTCCAAGTTGCCCCTGGCTACCCGCGGGTGTGCTTGTGGCCCGATTCTGTGAACTACCTCCTCGGTTCACCCGAAGCCTTGCCGCTACTGACGCCCGTTTGGGAGAAGCGCTATCTCCCCCTGGACGGAGTCCGCGCCAGTTTCTCCTCGGAGCCTTTGCCATTGGGATTGATCTATTTGTTTGCTCCGCGCTCGGGCGAAGCCAGTGCGCCGCGCGTGGAGGAAATGTCTCCTCGAGAGGCGCTCCTCACTCTCGTGCAGAACACGTACATGAATTGGCTTCTGGATCGCGAACAACGTGCTGTCGAATTCGATGCGCTGTCGCGGCTGGTGCAACAAGTTCCTGTGCGGCGTATCGTTCCCCACAGCGATCCGGGCCGGATTCCCGCCTTGTGCGAGCTGATCCAGGCTGACGCGAAGCATTTTCTGATACCGCGCAAACCAATGTCCTGTGAAGCGTGCATCTGAATCTCAGCTTCCTCCGTCTATTCTTGTTTCATCGGTGTAAACTGGCCAAAACGAAATCGGAGAAGCCTCTGTCCTTTACACCTCCATTTGGCGCAGGTTCCCTAGGAAAAGAATGGCGCTTTCTTTGCGCTTGCGCATCGCCCGCCGCTGATCGAGAGCAAATACTCGATTGTCTGGTAAGCGGCTTGCAGTGGGACGCAATCTTGGAATTGGCTGCGGAGCACGGCGTGCTTGGTATCGTTGCCGCACGCTTGCTGGCACACAATTATGATGGCGTGCCTGCCACCGTCCGCGAAGGGTTGCAAACCCGCCTCCGCGCGCAGCACTTGTTCACATTGAGCATGGCCGCGGAACTCTTTCGCTTGCTCGAGGAATTCGAACGCGCCGGTATCCAAGCGCTCCTTGTCAAGGGTCCTCTCATCTCTGTCCTGGCTTATGGGGATCCCGCCATCCGCAGCTATGTGGATCTCGACCTGATCGTGCGTCACCGCGATATTCTGTCTGTAACACAGCACATGATCGCGTTGGGATTCGCCGCGAAAATCCCGGAAAGTGCCATTCTAGCCGGAAAAGTTCCAGGGGAGTACGTCTTTCGACGCCCGAACACGCAGTGCGTCATCGAACTCCACACCGAGCGCACCTTGCGCTACTATCCGCGCTTTATGCCCATCGAGGATCTGTATGCTCGCCAGGTGCGCGTGCCCATCGATGGGCGCGATGTGCCGGTGCTGAGCCTCGAAGATGAGTTGGTGTCGAACTGCATTCATGGCGCAAAGCACTTCTGGGAGCGGCTGATATGGATTGCGGATATTACCGCTATGTGCGCGCGACATCCCGAACTCGATTGGTCAAGGGCACGCCAGGCTGCCCGGGATGCCGGGGCCGAACGCATGTTGCGCGTTGGTGTGCAACTGGGCGCATCCGTGTTTGGCGTTCAACCGCCGTTAGAAATGGCCCGGGAACTTGCCCAGGACGCCACCACACAGCGTCTCTGCCGTCAGGTGCTGCGATGGCTTCCCCAAGCGGGGATGGCCTCTCCCACCCTCAGGGAACGTGCCCTATTTCGCATACAGATGGCCGGTGGCGGCTTGGCTGGCATCCGATACTTTTTCCGGTTGTCTCTTTCCCCCACGGAAGAGGATTGGGTCGAGGGTGCTGAGGAGCGGCGTTCGTCTCTCCGGAATGCCGTGCGGCGGCCACTGCGATTGCTGCGCAAATATGGCCCCCGCAGCTGAACTAACCCTCGAATCTTGCGGTGGTCCCTCGACAGGGGAGGTCCATCCCGCGCTTCTGATCCATCAAAAGAAGAACCCGGCCAGCTATGCGCGCCAGCCGGGCCCGGTCGGAGACATCCTTCTCCGTTAAATGTTCGTCCGTTCTGAGATGTGGTGCCGCCCCTGCTGCTCTGGCGCTGGAAGCTCAACGGTCAAAGTGAGTTCGCTTCGATTACGCAGCAAGCCCAGCTTCACACTCTTCGCGTCCTTCTTTGCCGCCATCTTCTGACGGAGTTCGCTGGCATTGCGGATGCGCTCCCCGTCCAGGCTCGTGATCACGTCGCCCGCCTTCAGCCCGGCCTTGGCCGCGGGAGAATTCTCAAACACGTTGCGTACCAGGATGCCTTCGCCGTCCGGTGCGCCAAAGTAATTTCCGAGATCGCCTTCGAGATCCTCCGCGTCAATGCCCAACCGCGCGTGGCCGGGAGAGGAAAAACTAAAATTGCGCAGGCCATCAAGCGCGGAAAGATCCGGCAAATCGGGCATGTGGAATGCGAACGCTCCCGGCGCAGGCGCCACCATAGCGCGAGCATGTCCAACTTCCGGTTTGCTCAGCGTAACCGCGACATTTTGCTGACGCCCATCGCGCCACACGGACAACTGCGCCGTTCTCCCCGCCGGAATCTCGCGAATCATTCGCCGGAACTGTTCGGAACCTTCCACGCGCTGCCCGTTGATTTCGGTCACCACGTCGTTTTCTTTCAGGCCGGCCTTTGCCGCCGGGCTATCGGGCACGATCTTTCCAAGCAGCGCCCCACGCTCCGCGGGCAGCTTAAGTTGTTTCACCTTCTCCGGGGTCACTTCCGCCACGCCCACGCCGAGCCAGCTTCCCCGGGTGTCCAGAAGAACCTGGACGTCGTCATCCCCAGGAAGTCCTTCGACCTCGATCAGATCTGCCGAATCCGCATCCACTCGCGGGAGTTCCTGCCCCTGATCGACGGTGATTCTTGAGTGTTGCTGAGAGTTGTTTCCGGGTACCTGTTTCCTGGCGGAGGATCCCGGCAGAGCAAGAAGAGCAATGCTCAGGGACGCCAGGCCGAGCACGGTCCAAAAATTTCGATTGTTCATGGTGTTGATCAGCTCCTTCGGTTACTTAGACGGACGAAATGCTAAACCGTCGACCGAAGTGCGACCACACGAATAGCACCGTTGATTGTTCCCAGGCGGATCGGCGAGCCACCGGCTCCCAGCTTGCCATGTAGAACGCGGGGCTGAGTTGCCCCATGCATCACCACGGGAAGTTCCGAGGAAAAGCTCCCGTTCGTGCAATGAGCTTCGAGATTCGCCGGCAGGTCTGCCGGAACCGCCAGCAGCACCGAGCCGTTGGTCGTTTCCGCGAGCGCGCCCTTGGAATCCGCCGGGCGCTTCAGTTCCAGGTAGACATCCCCGTTCGTCGTGTGGGCATGCACATTGCCGCTGCCCTCGAACACTTCGATATTCCCATTGACGGTGTGCAAATCACCCACCGACTCCAGGTCCGTCACACGCAGCGAACCATTCACTGTATTGACGTGCGTTACCAGAGCGCTCCGCGGCACATGCACCGTGTAGTCCACAGCTACTTCCGCGCCTTCTTCCTGCGGATAGTGGGTGGAGATGGAAAGCCCCCCATCTGGCTTGGAGTCCACATCAATCGACACACGATCCAGGTTGGATTCCTTTTCGGAGGTCGTTTTCACTGCGCGGACTTCCACCACGTCCTTGTCCCAGGCCTCAATGTGCACCGTTCCGTTCACATTGTTAAGCTCCAGCGACCCCCCGGAACGCAGGGGATAGGTCTGCGCGAATTCGCGCGTAACGCCGAAGCATTGCTGAGTCAGGAATAGCGTGATGACCAATTGAACCAAGGTAGCGGGACAAAATACGGAGCGACGCATGGAAGACCCTCCTTCGCGAACTTCACCCGTTCAATTCCCCCAGGGCAACAACAAACTCGGCGCTCGCACTCGCCAGTGTCGGAACAACCTATCAGCGAAGGTTAAAATCAAACGTTACTGTCGTGATGATGTCAACCTTTTTATCGCCCAACTGCCCTGGCCGCGCCCGCCACTGCCGAATTGCCGAACAAGCCGCATCCGCCAGCGCCGGTTCCCCTTCCATAATCTTGTCGACGCTCAGGCTGCCGTCAGCCTTCACACGAACCTGCAATCGCACCCTGCCTTGCAAGCCGGCCTTTTGCGCCAAGGCCGGATATTCCGGCGAGGGAGAGGAGATCAATCGCTTCTTGAATTCTTCCGCATCCTCTCGCACGCCTCCCAGGAACGCGCTTTCCAGCCGGTCAATCCACTGGTCAATCCAAGCGATTTTCACATCGGGTGTTGCCAAGGTGGCGGTCGCGGGATCAAGCTGCGCCTCTTCCCTGGAGTATCCGGCGTTTATCAGGCGCCGCTTTTCCTCGTCCATCATGGATTGCCGCAGGGTTGTTTCCGTGTCCTGGTATTGCAGGCGGATTCTGCCTGTCATGGTATGCAGCTTCAGAACTGCCCCACCGCCGTTGAGTGCCCCATAAGCATGCAATGAACCCTCGGGCCGAGTTTGCAAATTCAGGAGCAGGGAAGGGTCTGCCTCGATGCGCTGCGCACCACCGTTATCCACAGTCGCGTCGATCGTGGCCATGATGTTGCGCGGCAAGAAAACAACGATGTCGCCTGTGCTGGAAGAGAGTTGCGAAGCGCCCGACAGACGGACTGTGTGGATAGGGTCAGTTGAATCCGGAGCGATCCAGGCCGTAATCGTCCCATTCCCTGTAGCGGCACGAAGAGTGTTCGCCACATGCGTCAGGCAAATGCTGCCGCCGCTCGTTTCCACTTCCATCGGCCCGGCTACATACATCACACGAATTCCGCCGCCGGCCGTTTGCGCGTGAACCGAGCCGCGAACTTCCCCAAAATCGATCTGGCCGCCGCCGGTGCGCACTGTCACGAAGGAGCCCGCTTCGCTAACGGCAATATTTCCGCCTTCTGTTTCCAGATGCGCTTCGCCTCCGATGTGACCAGCGCGGATGTGGCCGCCTCCGGAGCGGAGTTTGGCGCTGCCCGCGATATTGCCTGCCTGAATGTGGCCCCCAGCCGTAAACGCGTCCAGGTCACCGGCGACGTCGGATACGGTGATATGGCCGCCCTGAGTTTCCAACTTGGCGGCGTAATGCTCCGCAGCAACGGTCTGGTAGGTCGCAAATCCCAGGCGTCCCGTACGAATGTTGCCGCCCTGTGTTTCCAGGAGCACACGCCCAGCCAGATCGGATGTCTCGATATCACCCGCGCCGGTGCTTACTTCCACACCAAAATTTGCCGGCACACTGACCTGGAATTGTACCCAGTATTGTGCGTTGCGGCCGACAAGAGTACGCAAACGCGGAAGCACTCCTGTAAGCGAAACACCATTCGAGTTTTCTTTCGCTGTCAAGACGTACCTTTGAAGCAATGCATGTGCGACGGATTCTGGCGCGTCCGTTTCAATGTGCACGGTGTAATGGACAACGGGAGGCGCGTTGGCGGGCAGCGTCTGAATACGCACGGAACCCAAATCAGCGGACAGCGTCAGCATCCCTCGCTCGTTTGTGGCCACGTCACCCGAGCGATCCACGGAGGCATGCGGCGGTACGTTTTCCCCCGCGTAGGCAGGGATCACCATTGCGAATGCGGCTAAAACTAGAATAAGGCTGAGGAGGATGGGTAGAGCTGGCTGGTGACGCCTGAGACCAAACGAAATTTGCCGATCCATGCGCATATCGAAAATCCGGTTAGCAATTACCTGCGGCAAACTCACTGCTCGCTGCGCTCGCTGATTTCACGCAACGCCGCCGAACTCCGCAGCCGCACATACCGGCTCGGGTCTTTGCGTTGCAGATTTTCCAGAGCGCGAATCACGTTCGCCAGCGATTCATCCGCGGGAAGGTCGTGAGCCGTGAGCTGATTCACTTGTGCAGGGGAGTTGCCGAGAGCTGGCAGCGGCGCAAGTTGCGGCGTCATCGTATCGAGAGAGCGCACCAGTAGATTCACAGCCTCCACCCGCACGCCCGGATTGGAATCCTGCTGCAGCGCTTGCAATAGCGTATCCCGCACCGTCCGGTCATACGTTGCGTCGCGCAGCGACTCCAGCGCCTTCAAGCGCACGGCGGGGTTGCGGTCCTTGCGAGCCGCGGCCAGCAGGGCATCGCGCACCTGCAAGTCTTTGGCGCGCAACTTCAGTGCATCCAGGCAATCCAGCCGCACGTCCGAATCAAACCGGTCACCGTTCTCCACAACGTACGTCAGCACTTGCCTCACATCTGTATCATCGAGGCTTCCGCTCAGCACCACGGGTTGCTCCGCGCTCAACTGCAGGCGTACGTTCTGTGCCTCGGACCCCACGGAAGGACTCAAGTTCACACCAGCCACGACCATTTTGGAGAGTTGATCGTCTGTGAGCCGCGGCTCCGGCCGCACATTCACCACATGATCGAGCGCGTTCGCATCATTCCGGCCAGAGAGGAATTGCGTTGTCTCGACTCCCATCAGCAACCCGAACAGCACCATCAGCGCGCCGCTCCATGCCGGATGCAAGGCCATCCACCGCCGCAACCACAGAAACGCGGGCTCTCTCTCTTTCACTGGAGGAGTCGCCAGATCGTCGAGCTTTTCGGAGAGTTCGCTGCGGAATTGCGCCAACAGCGCGCTGGCATTCTCCATGTTCTCGACGGCCTGTGGCATTGCCGCAACCGTTTCCTGAAAAGCCTGTTCCTCGGCAAGTTGCTCGCGGCAATCGCGGCAATCCAGCAAATGCGCATCAATGGCAGAGCGTTCCGCGGCACTCACTTCATCGCACGCATAGAACACCAGCAGGGGCGCAACCTCGATGCAAGTTTTCAATTGACCTGCAGAGCTCATCGCAGTTCTCCCAGTTCGTTGCGGAGTTTGCGCGTTGCCCGGAATAGTGAGTTCTTCACGGTCTCTTCGCTGGTGCCAAGGGCGTCGCCGATCGCTCTAAGCTTCAGCCCCTGGTAATGCTTCATCTCAAACACGATGCGTTCCCGGGGAGAGAGCAAAACCATGGCTGCGGCCAGCTTGCTCCGGATTTCCTGCCCAAACAGATGCTTTTCGGGATCGAGTCCAGGTCGGTGCTCCCGCTGCCGCTCGAAAAAGTCCGTCGTGCCTTCCTCATACTGCCCCGCGCGAAGTTCAGGCGCCTGATCTTCTGGCCGCGCCTGTCGCCGGCGAAGTTGATCCAGGCACACGTTGGTCACAATTCGATACAACCATGTATAGAAACTGCATTCAAAGCGGAAGCGGTGCAGGTTTTTGTAAACTTTCAGGAAAGCTTCCTGATAAACGTCACGGGCATCTTCCGTGCGCTTCATCAGATTGAGCGCCAGCCGCAAAACGTCCCGGTCGTAGCGGCGAACGAGTTCCTCGAAAGCAGCGCGATTACCCACTTGCGCTTCCTGGACTAAGGTGCGCTCGTCGAGGTTGGCCAAAGAGGTCACCGTGGCCAGAGCAGCATCGGAATTGCTGGTCCTGCCGGCACTGTCAGCAAAAGCCAAAGCCCATTGGGATAGCGGCATATTCGCTTTCTCTTTGCCGAATTCGGCGTAGCTCTCTCTACAAAAGGCGCTTAGTTCCTGGCGCCCACCGCAGACAAGTCCACACCACCGATGACCAATTTGGACGCATTCCATCCCAATACGTAAGCAAATGTGCCGCTGCTACTCCAAGATAGAGACTTCGCCTGCACCGTTGGATGCGGGCAACCGGCGAGCGGTACCCTGAGAGGTCACGCCGCAGCCTGCTTTTTTTCCGGCTTCAAACGCCATAGCACCAGCGGCAAGAGTAGCAGAACCACCAGTGCCCCCTGCACGATGTGCCCTTGACCCTTGTAAAAGGCGTTCGGCTGCCCTGCTAGCTCCAATCCCGACCTCAAGAGGCCCGTGCACGCGATCACCAGAAACCATCCCAGCATGTTAAAGCGTGCCACCCAGCGGATCCCAAAGATCACGAACCCCAGCAAAAGCAAGCGTGCCAGAAAATGCTTCAGGAAATCCGTAGGAGAACCCCAGTCCGTCACCAGTGCAAAGCCTACTACAAAGAACAGGAGCAGTCTGAGCCAGCGCACTCGCAGTTCCGCCCCGACAAACGCCGTTGCCAGGGCCAGCACACCGGTAATGAGTAGACCATGGAACACCACACCGCCGATCACTCCCGCAGCCGGAAGCATAGCGTCAAACGAACTCCCAATGCTGCTGGGAGCACTCCGTTGCAGCGTCGGCCACCACAACGATGCTGAGTTCAAAAACCGCTCCAGCCCCAGCAGCAACGCCGAACCTCCTAATCCAATGCAGAAGGCATCTCGGTAGTATTCTCCGGGCATGCCCAGCCATGTGGGAACGTAGTCTTCGCCAAACGCCCGGGCGGCAAAGTGCCACGCCAGCCCAAAGAGAAGAACAATCAGGCCCCACATGAGAACGCCCACAATGAAGGCACCCACCGCAACGAGCGCGATGAAAGTACGCAACGGCATAGCCGTCGGGTACTGCTGCAGAACGGCCGGAATGGCCCTTCCAAAGAGCGCGCTCGCTGCTACACCCACAAGCCCCAGAAGGCCCCATAACAGCATCCGCCGCCATGGTACGCTCGCTGCCGGCGCCACCCGCATTTTCTTGAAGTAGAAAATCAGGACGCCAACCACCAGCCCGATCGCCAAGCCATACTGGCCCACACTAAACAGTGTGCGTAGTAGCGTTTCTTCTTCCTGACTGCGGAAAAATTCTTCTGGCACCTTGACGTAGGTCCGGTAATCGGCCGGCTCATCTCCCAGAACATGCAAATCCATCCGAGCATAGGCGTGATCCGCGGTGTCCTTCGCAGCGGAATTCTGTGGATCCAACGGAGTCTTCTGCTGCCATGTCAGGGTGTGATCGGTCCGGTTCGGCCGTTTCTCGGAGCTCGACTCCTTCAGTTCCCAGCCGCTCAGATCAATCTGCTTTTTCTCGCGCAGATAGGTTTCTGCGATTGCAACTGCTTCTTCCTTAGTGAGCGTCGCTCCCTTCGCTTCTTCCGCAAACGTGTGCCAGAACCCGTGCAACGAACCGTCCGGCTTCAGCGTGACAGCGTATTCCTCCGCTTGCGAATCGCGGAAGTAACGCACCCGCCACAACGCTCCAGGCACCTGCTCTGCGTAGATCGTATTGATTGCAGCGATGGAAATCCTGCGCCGCAGGTATTCGTTGGTAACGGGATTCGTCGTATCCACGAAGAGTGCGGCTTTGTGGTAACTGCTCGGGACCAGGCCATGTTCACGTAGCACCGCATCCGCTTTCATGACCGCCGTGCGGCTGTCCGTCAATAGTTTCAGATAGTCCCCAATGGCTTCGCGCTTGGCTCGCCACACCAACAGTCCGCCAACGAGCACGCATAGCACAAGAAAACCAATCGCTCCCGCGGTGAGTCCGTTGTAGCGGCGGACCGACACCGCTGTTTCCTCGCTCGCCGGCCTATGAGTGAAGTCGATCTCCGGTGGCGCCCCCGCGCCATTCAGCAGGTCGTCCACTGCTTCAAAGCTCCCGCGCAGCAAATAGCTGATGCCGGACCACACCAACGGAGCGACCGCCGCCAGCCCCACGACGACACCGGAAATCTTGAAATAAAGATTATCGGAACGGATCAGCAGCAGACCCACCAGCGATGCATCCACTGTGTAATGCCAGATCAGCGTCGCCAGGATGCCCCATCTCAACATGACGATCCCCGCGATGATGCCAATGATTCCCACTTCAATTCCCCGGATGTATCCGGGCTCCTGTGGATAGGCGCTGTGCAGGAAGCTCCAGAAGAATGCTGGCAGTAGCACAGCCAGCACCCGCGATCCCGTGATCCTTTTCAGAAAAGGGATGGCAAACAAACGGAACAGGAACTCCTCGCTCGTCGCGGCCATTACCCCGATGGCCACGCCGGCAATCCAAGGAAACGACGTGTTCACCGCATCCGAGTAATTCAGATCCTGCGGGGCCCAAACGCCAAACCTCCTCCCGACCATGTAAAACGCCACAATGAATCCGATATGTGCCGCAGCCAGCGAAAGTCCAACAACAGCGGAAGAAAAGAATTCCTTTGAGCGCAGGCCGCGCGGGCTGAAGGCTCCTGAGAGCCGCAGCCGCTCCGGTTGGGCAACGCGGTAGAGCGGCTCACCGCCAGGCAATACCAGAGTTACCATGAGCGCAGTTCCCACCGCCCCCAACAGCATCAATACCAGGCTCTTGGTTACAAAACTTGCATACGCTTCGTGTGTGTCGTAACCGGCCCTTACCTGCTCCCACCCGTTGAGTTGCATCAGGAAATACAGAATCGCGACCACCGCGCCGATCTTCAGCGCCAGGCCCCATGACGTTTTCCCCTGCCGCGTCAGTGATATTCCCAACCACAACGCTCCGCCCATCAGGAATGCATAGGGAATCAACGCGATCTGGTTATAGAGAATGTTCGTTGAACGTAGCTTCTGGTAATCCCGCGACCATGCCTCCGGCACCTTCAGGAATTCTTGCTCGTTCCCAATCCGGTCGCCCTGTAGCCCGACCACCAACCGGTACGGTGCATCTTTGGCTTTAAAATTCTTGCGCTCCCAGGTGAACGACCAGTCCACGCGGTTCGGCCGCGATTGGGAATTGGCCTCTTCCGGCAAGAAACTCCAGTTGTTCAGATCCGTGTTCAGCTTGCTTTGCAAAAAACTCTGCGCCGAGGCTTGCGCCTGCTCGCGATCAAATGACTTGGCCGCTTGCGCCTCCGGAATTTTATGTTCGTAGCTGACGACTTTACCCGCGGGGCTGATCCGCACCTGATACTCTTCTTCCTGCTGCGGCCGGAAAAAACGCACTTCCCAATACCAGATGTTGAGTTCGCCGGACATCAACCGGTTGGCTTGTTGCAAGCCCAGTTCGCGTTCCAGGTAGGTTTTTGCATTCTCGTCCACGTCGAACACGATTGTGGACTGGTAGCCGCTGAGGTTTTCGCCGAGCGCTTCCACGAACTGCTTCGCGCGCTTTTCCGCTTCGCCACGCGAAACCTTGAAATCCACCGAGGCTTCCGGAAACGCGCGGAAAAAATATTTGTGCGCAAACAGTGCGCCCAGAATTCCGAACGCGATCCACAGCAGCAGCGCGCGCTTGTCCGATCCGGTTAATCGCGTTTCCGCCAAGGCAACCTCCCACGGGCATTACCAGCCCCGAACGCCCACTCTAACGATACGCAGGCCTGGGACGCAAGTTTCACGAAAAGCGGACCTTAACCCGAGAGTGGTATAAAGAGGTAGCGATGCCTATCTCTCTTCAGACGGACGTTCGGATGGTGAAAGGCGTGGGACCGCAGCGCGCCGAGCTGCTCGCCAAACGCGGCATTTTTACACTCGAAGATCTGCTGAACTATCTGCCATTCCGCTACGAAGACCGCATCCACTTTTCCAAAATCAAGGATGTTCAACCCAACGGGACCTACACCCTGCGCGCCCGCGTCATGAGCGGCCAGGCCATTCGCGGCATGTACGGCCGCGATGCCATCTACCACCTTCTCGTTCAGGACGATTCCGGCTCGCTGCCCTGCAAATTCTTTCACGGAGGTTATCTGGAAGGACGTTTGAAGCCCGGCCAGCAGCTCATCCTGCATGGCAAAGTGGAAATCGATAAGCTGCGCCCCGCGCGGCGGGAAATGGTCAATCCCCAGATTGAAGTGCTGACAGGCGAAGAAGTGGATTCCGTGGAAATGGGCCGCATCGTGCCCATCTACGAGGCAGTCGGCACCTTTGGCACGCGCCAGATTCGCCGCGCGATTTACGCCACGCTGCAAAACCTCGACCCCAATATCCCCGACGTTTTGCCGCAGGCTATGCTGCAACGCCTTCAGTATCCCTCCCGCCGCGACGCCTTAATCCACACGCATTTCCCCGAAGCCGGCGAATCCCTGGAAGCGCTCAATCTTTTCCGGTCGCCCGCCCAATTGCGTCTGATCTTCGAGGAGTTCTTTTTGTACCAGTTGAGCTTGGCTTTGGGCCGCAAGGCCGTGCGCAAGGAAAACGCCATCGCATTCCGCGTTCGCGAAGACAAGGTCCGTGGAGCCTTGAAGCGCATTCTGCCGTTCAAGCCCACCAACGCGCAGAAGCGCGTGCTAGCGGAGATTGCCGCCGACCTTGAAAAGCCCGTGCCCATGAATCGTCTTCTGCAGGGTGATGTCGGCAGTGGCAAAACCATCGTTGCGCTCCAGGCCGCAGTTATCGCCATCGAAAACGGCTGCCAGACGGCGCTTATGGCTCCCACGGAAATTCTTGCTGTCCAGCATTTTCTCTCCGCCCGCCGTATCCTCGCGCACGGCGGATATACCGTGGAACTCCTCATCAGCGGCCTCAAACCCTCTGAAAAATCCGCCGCGCGCGAACGCATCCGTTCCGGCGAAGCGCAACTCGTCATCGGGACGCACGCACTCATCGAAGACGACGTTGAGTTCCATCGCCTCGGTTTTGTCGCCATCGACGAACAGCACCGCTTCGGTGTCCTTCAGCGCAAACGATTGATGGACAA
>Ga0181532_10000760_pt1 | contig 32190 bp, 26 predicted proteins | sample PEATcosm2014_Bin_33_FD_119768 | JGI IMG/M metagenome (GOLD analysis project Ga0181532, IMG submission 119768) | Peatland microbial communities from MTU Mesocosm Facility, Houghton, MI, USA - PEATcosm2014_Bin11_30_metaG | ecosystem: Environmental > Terrestrial > Soil > Wetlands > Peat | place...
CGGCCGCGGCACCCCCGGCAGCGCGGGCCCGGCGAACAGCGGCGGCGGCCGCGGCACCCCCGGCAGCGCGGGCCCGGCGAACAACGGCGGCCACGGCCGCGGAGGGGGAGTTCAGCAAACCGACTACCGGCTGAGTGTGGACCGGCGCCCCACCTCGGTGCTGCCGCTGCCGGTGCACCGCCTCCGGATTGGCCGGACGTCGGACAATGACCTCGTTCTTTCCGACCTCAGTATCTCCCGGCACCATGCAGAATTGCGCAAAACCAGTGATGGAAAGTACCAGATTGTTGACCTGGACAGCCACAATGGCACATTTGTCAACGGGCAGCGCGTTACCTCACACACGCTTACCGAGAAAGACATTGTCGGCATCGGGCCCGCCACATACCGGCTGACCGACGGTGAGCTGCGCGAATACATTGATTCTGGCGACGTGTCGCTGGTCGCTCAGGATCTGGTCGTGGAGGTCGGCGGGGGCAAGATCCTGCTGGATCATGTGAGTTTCCCCCTCGCCGAGCGGTGCCTGGTCGGCATCATCGGCCCGAGCGGGGCCGGCAAGTCCACCCTGCTCGGCGCGCTGACCGGGATGCGCCCCGCCGACCGGGGTGTCGTGCTGTACGACAACCGCGACCTGTACCGGGACTACGCGGAGCTACGGACCCGGATCGGCCTGGTCCCGCAGGACAGCATCATGCACACGCAGCTCACCACGCAACGGGCGCTGAGGTACGCTGCCGAGCTGCGTTTCCCGCCCGACACCCACGCCCGCGAGCGGAACGCCCGGGTCGACGAGGTCATGGGCGAGCTGGCCCTGACCCGGCACGCGGATACCCGTGCCGACAAGCTGTCCGGCGGCCAGCTCAAGCGGGTCAACGTGGCCCTGGAACTGCTGACCAAGCCGTCGCTGCTGTTCCTGGACGAGCCAACGTCCGGTCTCGACCCGGGGCTCGACAAGTCGGTCATGGAGCAGATGCGCGACCTCGCACACGACGGCCGGACCGTCATCGTGGTCACGCACAGTGTGGCCAACCTCGACGTGTGCGACCGGCTGCTGGTCCTGGTCCCCGGCGGCAAGGTCGCGTTTTTCGGGCCACCGCAGGAAGGGCTGCGCTACTTCGGCCAGCCCGGCTGGGCCGAGGTGTTCCAGGCCTTCGACCGGTATCCCGGCCGGGACTGGGCCGCCGAGTTCGCGGGCTCGCCGGTCTGCGAGGAGTATGTCACCCGGCCGCGGGCGCTCCCCCCGATGTTCAGCGGGCCGAAGGCCGCGGGGACCCCGGCGCCGGTGCGCGGGAGCGGGTTCCACCAGATCGGGACGCTGTGCCGCCGGTACGCGCGGGTCATCGCGTCCGATCGCGGCTACCTGCTGTTCACGGCGCTGATGCCGATCATCATCGGCGCGCTGATCCACCTGATCGCCGGTAGTAAGGGGCTGGGCGGCCCCCCGGGCACCAACCCCGGCGCCTCGACCCTGCTGATCCTGCTCATCGTGGGTGTCTGCCTGTCCGGCACCGTCAGCTCGATCTGGGAACTGGTCAAGGAAAGGACGATCTACGTACGAGAACGGGCGGCCGGCCTGTCGTCGGGGGCCTACCTGGGCTCGAAGCTGATCGTGCTGGGTGTGATCGCGGTCGTGCAAGCCGCGCTCCTGGCGGCGATCGGGCTGCTCGGGCATCCGCTGCCGCCGAGCGGCTCGTTCCTGACCGGCGCCCCGTTCGCCGAGCTGCTGATCGGCATCGCCATGCTCTGCGTGGCGTCGATGTGCCTGGGCCTGATGGTGTCCGCCCTGGTCAGTACGACGGAGCGGGCCATGCCGTTCCTCGTGCTGATCACCATGGTGCAGGTCGTGCTGTCTGGCGGCGTGGTCTCGATCGCGGGCAAGATGGGGCTGCAGCAGTTCGCGTACGTGGTCCCGGGACGCTGGGGCTTCGCCGCGGTCGCCTCCACGTCCGACCTGAACCACCTGGTCCCGCGCGGGTCCGTGCCCTTTGACCCGCTGTGGCAGCACCAGGCGAGCACCTGGCTGACGGACATGGGCGCGATGATCGCCCTGTCGATCGTGTTCGTGCTCATCGCCTGGTGGCGGCTGAACCGGCTCAGCCCGGGCCGGCGTAAGTAAAATTCATCATCCCGAACGGGGCCCGCTGGGACTAGCCCGCCAGTGCGTCGCGCAGCTTGTGGAGCGTCTGATCGTCTAGGTCCAGTCCGCGGGCCAGAAACGCGCCGAACGCCCCGAGTCGGCGCCATACCTTGTCGAGGGCGGCGTCCAGCTAGGCGGGGCTCAGTTCCAGTACGGGCCGGAGCTGGGGGATTCGGTCAGCGTCCTCCGGGTACCCGCCGCTCATTACGGTCAGCGCGTTTGAGCGTATAAATGTCACACTCCGTCCTTTATCGGGCATTATGGATCCAGGCCCGGCGCGTCCTGCGGGACGCGGGGAAGCGCGGACAACGTGGCCTCGTCATTGGCCGGGTGAGGCTAGGATCGCTCGCGATGATCGCTCCCCCTGCCACTTCGTCCGTGTTCCGCCAGGTCCGCGGGCTTGAGGTGCTGACCTGGGCCGCCTTTGACCGCTGGGCCGTCGACGTCCTGGTCACCACCCGCCGCGGCGGGGTGTCCGCCGGTCCGTACAAGAGCCTCAACCTGAGCCTGAACGTCGGCGACGATGCCGCCGCCGTGCTGGAGAACCGGCGGCGGGCAGCGGCCGCGGTCGGCGCCGGGCCGGAGGATGTCGTCTTCTGCGAGCAGGTCCACGGCGGCGTGGCCGAGGTGGTCTGCGCGGCCGACCGCGGCCGGGGTGCCCGGACCTGCGCGGACGCCGTGCCGGGCGCCGACGCGCTGGTCACGGCCGATCCCGGGACCGTGCTGGCCGTACTGGCGGCCGACTGCGTACCCGTGGTCCTCTACGACCCCGTCGCGCACGTGCTGGCGTGCGCGCACGCCGGCTGGCGCGGTACGGTCGCGCGAGCGGCCGCGGCCGCCGTCGCCGGGATGCGCTCGCTGGGCACCCGCCCCGCGGACGTGATCGCCGGCATCGGCCCCGCGATCGCCCCGGACCGGTACCAGGTCGGCGCCGAGGTCGCCGAGGCGGCGGCGGGGGCTTTCGGCGACCGTGCCCCCACCGTGCTCCGCGAGACCGGGCCCGGGCAGTGGCAGTTCGACCTGTGGACGGCGAACCGCCTGATCCTGACCGGGACGGGCGTCCCCGACCACCAAATCAACGTCAGCAACGTCCCAACGGGCGGCCCGTTCTTCAGCTACCGTGCGGAGCGGCCCTGCGGCCGGTTCGCGGCCCTGGCCTGCCTGCGGGCACTGCGACCCCGGGAGGCCGAATGAGCACCGAGACGGCAGGCGCCGCGAGCGCGGCCGGGGCCTGGCGGGGTCGGCGCTTCCGCTACGAGTCCTATCAGACCGATCCCGCCACCGGCCTGCTGACCTGCCGGTACAGTGTGGACGGTCGGCCGTTTGAGGAACGGATCACGTTTCCCCCCGCGAGCTCCGCCGGCCCCGCGAGCTCCGCCGGCCCCGCAAGCCCCGCGAGGCGCTGGGACCGCCCGGCCGTGGCCGCGGCCGCCCGGCTCGTCTTCCTGCTCGCCGGTGTCTCCGCCTACAAGACGGCCGCGCCGCCCGTCATCGACACCGGCCAGACCGCACTGACCCGCGGGGAACGGGCCTTCCTGCACGATTTCTTCGCGGGCGGCCTGGGCGAGTTCGCGTACCGCAACTCCATCGACCTGTCCGGCCTGCGCATCGAGGGACCCGACGCGCCGGAAGCGCCCGGGACAACAGGGCCCGCCGTTCGCGACCCCGGGCCGGAACTGCCCGCAGCCGGGCGGGCGCGCGCGCTTGTCCCGTTCGGCGGGGGAATTGACTCCATCGTCACCGTCGAGATGGTCCGCCATCGCGCCGACGTGGCGCTGTTCGTGGTCAGTCGGCCCGGCGACCGGTTCGAAGCGATCGAGCGCCCGGCCGCCGTCACCGGGCTCCCGGTGGTGCGCGCCGACCGGGAGATCGATCCGCAGCTGCTGCGCTCGCGTGAGCTGGGGTTCCTCAACGGTCACGTCCCGGTGACCGGCATTATCTCGGCGATCGCGGTCATGGCGGCGGCGCTGGAGGGCCGGGATGCCGTCGTGATGTCCAACGAATGGTCCGCGTCGGTGCCCACCGTGCAAGCCGGTGATCAGGTGGTCAACCACCAGTACTCCAAGAGCGCGGCGTTCGAGGCGGCCTTCCGCGGCGTGCTCGCCGAGACCTCCGCCCGCCTGCCCGCCGGGGCAGCCATGCCGGACTACTTCTCGGTGCTGCGGCCTCGCACCGAGCTGTGGATCGCGGAGCGGTTCGCCCAGCTGAAGCCGTACCACGGGACGTTCCGCAGCTGCAACCGCGCCTTCCACATCAACAAGGCGCAGCGGCTCGATCACTGGTGCGGGCAGTGCGACAAATGCTGCTTCGTCGACCTGATCTTGGCGCCGTTCCTGCCGGCCGCGGACCTCGGGGCCATCTTCGGCGGCCGGGAGCCGCTCGCCGACCGTTCCCTGGCGGGCCGGTTCCGCGCGCTGCTGGGCGACGCCGACCTCAGCAAGCCGTTCGAATGCGTCGGGGAGGTCAACGAGTGCCGCGCGGCCGTGCTGCTCGCGGATGCCCGTGATGACCGGGCCGGCTTCCCGCTGTTGCACGAACTGGCCGCCGAGGTGCGGGCGCTGCCCGGCCGCCCGTCGACGGAGGGCCTGCTGCAGCCTGTCGGAGCGCACTTCATTCCCGCCCCCTATGCGGAGGAACTCCTCGCGTGACCGGTGCCCGTCCCAAGCTTTCCTGGTCAGACCTGCCGGGCGCCCGTGTCGGAGTGTGGGGCCTCGGCCGTGAGGGGCTGGCGAACATCCGCAAGCTCTGCGCGATGGGGGTGGAGCCCGTACTGGTCGATGACCGGCCGCAGGCCGCCGCGATCATCGGGATGCCCGTACTCGCGGCCGGCTACGGCGGGCTCGCCGCGCTGGAGAAGTGCGATGTGGTCGTCAAGTCCCCGGGGATCAGCCGCTACCGCCCGGAGGTGGTGCGACTGGAAGAGCGGGGCGTGGCGGTGGCCGGCGGCCTGGGGCTGTGGCTGCAGGAAGCCGATACCGCGCGCGTGCTGCTCATCACCGGCACCAAGGGCAAGAGCACGAGCGCCGCGATCACCGGCCACCTGCTGAACGGCCTCGGTCACCGCTGCCTGGTCGGGGGCAACATCGGCCAGCCACCGTGGGATCCGGAAGGCCCAACCGGGCCGCTCGGCCGCTCCGTCTCATCCGCCTCTTGCACCTCACCCGCATCACCCGCATCACCCGCATCAGCTGGCGGGGGCGGGCCGTGGGACTTCTGGGTCATCGAGGTGTCCAGCTACCAGGCCATGGATCTGCCGTGTTCCCCGCCCGTCGTGGCCGTCACCTCGCTGCACCCCGACCATCTCGACTGGCACGGCGGCGTGCAGAACTACTACCGCGACAAGCTGTCGGCGTGCTCGCAGCCGGGCGCGGACCTGACCGTCGCCAACGGCGACAGCGACCTGCTCCGCGAGCGGGTGTCCCTGCTCGGGCCGCGGGTGGACTGGGTGCACGCCGCCGACGACCCGGACGCCTCCTGGATGGAGCCGCTCGGGCTGCTCGGTGGCCACAACCGCCGGAACGCGCTGATCGCGCGGCGCTGCCTGCACGCGCTCAACGTCGCCGGGGCGTCCGACGACGGGGCGCTGCGCGCCGCGGCCGTGGGATTCCGCCACCTGGATCACCGGCTCCAGGTCGTCGGTGACGTCGCGGGGGTCACGTTCGTGGATGACAGCCTGTCCACCAACGTGCTGCCCACCCTGGCCGCGCTGGACGCGTTTCCCGGCCGGCGGGTGGCCCTGATCGCCGGCGGACACGACCGTGGCATCGACTACGCGCCGCTCGCCGCCGGCCTGCGCGACCGCCCGGCTCCCACCCTGGTGCTCGCCCTGCCCGACAGCGGCGCGCGGATTCACGCAGAACTTGACCGGGTTGGCCTGCTGAACGCCGAGGACTGCGCCGATCTGGACGCGGCCGTTGCCCGCGGGTTCGACTGGGCCCGCCCGGACGGCGTGGTGCTGCTGTCGCCGGCCGCGCCGAGCTTCGGCCGGTTCCGCAACTACCGCGAGCGCGGTGAGGCGTTCGCCCGCGCGATGCGGGGCTGCGCCGCGGCCAGGCCCCACTGAACCGGCCCCCACTTGGATCGGCGCCCCGCCAGATCGGCCGCCCGCCAGATCGGCCGCCCGCCAGACCGGCACGGCTCTCGTCGATTAGCCAGGTTTCTTTGCTGAAAATTCGGCTTTTCGGCCGAATTGCTGCCTGTTCCTGGCTGAAAGTGCTCATCACCTGACGGTTCGTCAGGAAATGTTACGAACACTTCTGGCTTTCCGACTTCTTTCCGGGAGTCCATGGCGATCACGCGAACCGGCCCATAGCCTGTCATTACGGCTGTAGCAGTAGAGGGGGCGCCGGCGGTGGGGGAAGTAGCAGCGGTTGTGCTCGCGGGACACCACGCGGCGCCTGCGGGCCCTGCGACCGACGCGCAGGAGTATCCGTGGCCGGAGGTGGTCACGGAGATAACGGCCGGGGCTGGCGCCCGCTGCGGAGCCGCGGGATGGCTATCCGCTGCTGCCGCGCCGCAGGCGGGTCAGTGCGCTGCCGGACGCGGCGCGGGATCCCGCCAAGTTGCCCGGCCCGACGGACGATGGCCCCGGCCCTGGTGCGCTCCCGACCCGGCCGGACCTGGACGTGCTGGCCCAGGTCGTGCGCGGACTTCAGCGCTTGGGCGTGACGGACCGGCCGTCCGGGCGCGTCCCAGTAAAGGGTCGGGACATATTTCCGAATTACCGGGTGAACCTTGTGAAAGGCATTTGTGTGCACCGTCAAATAGTATGGCCCATTACGGAAAAAATTTAGCGGCGATTATTTTGCCGTCTCTGCGTGCGTATCGCTACCCTGTCGCTGATCGGTTGCGCAAGGGCGCCGGCGGTGCGCAACTTATCCGCCCGGGCGCTTTATCAGGGACTTTCGGGCCCCTTTCGTGACCCGAGCAGACAACCTTATTCTGACTCATCATGCTGTGTCACCGCACCTCAGGGGCGATGCGGAGCGGTCCTTAGGACGAAGCGGCGGCGGCAGCGGAACCCTTTACGGCTGAGCAAGGAGGGCTTGTCTTGGTTGAACCTGGCCAGCTGAGACCAGCAGATCAGATAGCCAGCGAGCTGGCCCGACTCGGCCGCAGCGGCGCATCCGGAGCGGTGGAAATCGAGGGGCAGCCGAGCGGAATTGTGTACCTGCGTCACGGACGTCTGGCTTTCGCTGAATCACCCGCTGTGCCCGATCTGGGTACCCGCCTGATCCGGTCCCGGCGGCTACCGCCCGGTGTATGGGATCAGATTGCCCGGGACCACCACCCGGACGGTGCGGTCGGCGCCGCCCTGGTCGGCCGGGCTCTCATCACCCGCGCCGAGCTGCAGCGACTGCTCCGGTCGATCATGTTCGACTCGCTTCTCGCGCTGACGGCGCCATTCGCCGGGGAGTGCTCGGTGACGGGCATCTGGCTTGCGCCGCAGCGATCACATTGGGCGCAAACGGTCCTGGCCATGGACGTTGCGTCGGCGCGCCGGTACCTCGAGCACATGACTCAGCAGCTGGCCTGGTACGACGTCACCCCGCGGTGGCGCCCGCAGTGGTCGGCCGTCAGTCATCCGGAGGCGCTGATGAATTCCGGGCAGCGGGCCATCGCCAGCCTGATCGACGGGCGGACCACGGTCGGCGACCTGGCCTGGCGTGGCGGCCTTTCCCTGCACGAGACGATGGAGTCCGTCGGCCAGCTCGTGCACGCGGGTACGTGCACCCTCCCCGCTCCGCATGCAGTTCCCGAGCCTCCCGCGCGGGCCCGGCTGCCGCGACGGGCCGAGCTGACCGAGGCCCGTGCGACGCCGCGGGTCCGCGCCACGCCGCTGGAGCTCGGCCTGCTGCAGCGGGTCCGGCAGGGGCTGGAGCGGATGGCCTGACGCCGCGCGGCGCCCCGCAGCGGGCGGTCGGCAGCAAGGTCCGTGATGGTCCGCTCGCAGCCCAGCGGGCCCGGCGGGCCTGAGCACATCTACCGTCCTGGGCTGGTGTCAGCGGGCTCCGGCCGGGGGATGATCGCGATCGTGCGCTTCTTCTCCGCGCGCAAGCAGTTCCTGGTTTCGCACCGATACGAAGGGGGCTCCGAATGACGTCAAGAGCGGCTTTCTCACCCGAGGAATGGAAGGTGGTGCTCGAGGGCCCACCGAGCGCCGGCATGATCGTGGTCACCGCGGCCCGTGGGGGAATGATCCGCGAGTCAATCGCGATGTCGAAGGCCTACGTCGAAGCGCGCGCTCAGCACGGCGAGAGCGAACTCCTCGACGAGATCGTCGCGGCGAAGCCCGAGACGGACCACACAAGGTATCACTCTGCCGCAGAACTCAGGGAGAACGGACTGAAGCACCTCCGTGACGCGGTGACACTGCTTGAGAGCAAGGCAACGACCGGGGAACTCGACGATTACCGGCGCTTCGTCCTCGCTCTCGCGAGCAAGGTCGCGGAAGCGCACAAGGAGGAAGGGCGGAGCGTGAGCCCCGCTGAGGCCGAGGCCATCAAGGAGATCGCGGCGGCGCTCGGAACCACTAGTTCCTGAAAAGAGCGCACCCGAGGGTCATGAAAACCTGCATCCGGGACGCCGCTAGCCGTCTTTGAGGTCGATACCGAGCTGACGGGCCAGCGCCGGGGCCAGCGCGAGGAACTGAGCCGTGGTCATGATGGCGCCGCGGAGCGACTCGAATCCCGCGGTGATATCCAGCTCCGCGCCACGCAGATCGACCTTTTCCAGGGTCGCGCGGGAGAAGTCGGCCCGGGTCAGTGCTGATCCGGGGAACCGGGTCCGCTTCAGTGTCGCGCCCGCGAAGTCGACGTCGCGCAGCAGGCAGTTCTCGAACGTGAGGTCCGTCAGCGTGGCCCCGCGGAAGTTCACTGAGTCCAGTTTGCATTCGTGGAAGACGACGCGCCGTAGACCGGAATCGAACGCCTGGACCCCGGCGGCCGCGCAGCCGATGAACGTCGCATCAAGCCAGGTACTTTCGGCCAGGTCCGTGGACAGGAGGCGGACGTCGCGAAGCCACACGTCGCTGAGCCGGCTCCGGCGCATGCTGACGCTCTCCAGCGCCACGTCGCAGAACGCGCACTCGACGAAGCGGCCGCTGTCCGCGCGCGTGGCGGTGAAGACCGTGCCCGTGAAGAGGCAGCCGTCGTAATGCTCCCCGGGCGCCAGATCTCCCTCGTAACTGATGAGCGCGTCGGCGTAGGGCAGGTCGCCCAGTTCGCGCGGCAGCTTCATCGCGTCAAACCTAGCCCACGTCCAGCGCCTCCCTCAGCTTCTCCTGGCGTACCTCTCGTGACGGCCAGCCCTGGGCGATCACGCGCTCGTTCAGGTTCTCACCCGACCCGATGCCGAGGGAGAACCGCCCGTCGGACAGCACGCCCGTGGTGGCGGCCTTCTGTCAGCCAGCGTTTTTCCGGCCGAATCGGGGAACGACCAAGGGAGGGGCCCATACGGAGGGGGTACGGGCGCGAGACCCGCCGCGACGCCAGTGACATCGGCGCCGGGCTGTTTGCCGGGCGGCTGGCCGGGTATCGCGCCGAAACAACGATGCGAGAGTGGTGCGAGTAACGTGCGGTTCGAAGATTGGCGACTTGATTCGATCTGGCCCGTTGACCTCCTGGCCCGCTGCCTTACCGGGCATCGCCGCGCAGGCCACCGGATCGTCTTCACTAATGGTTGTTTCGACGTCCTTCACCGCGGCCACGTTGAATGCCTTCAGCAGGCCGCATCCCTCGGCGACGTGCTCGTCGTCGGGGTCAATTCCGATGAGACCGTGCGCAGCCTGAAGGGACCTGATCGGCCGGTCAGCCCGGCCGAGGACCGGGCGGCGGTCGTCGCGGCGATCGGCTGTGTGGAATACGTGACCATCTTCGAGGACGACACCCCGATCCACCTGCTCGAGGCGGTCCGGCCGGACATCTACGTCAAGGGCGGCGATTACGACGCGGACACGTTGCCGGAGAGACTGGCGGTGGAGTGCTATGGCGGGCGAGTGGTGACGGTCGGTTATCTTCCGGGCCGTTCGACGGCCGGCATCATCGAGCGTATCCGGGCCGGGGCCGAGGGGCCCTGGGTACCGGCTCACCGGGTGAATCACCTGTAGAAGATATATCCAGCGGTTTATCGCCGCCCGCCGCACTGCCTGAGAACCGACTGCTGCCGCACAGGTTGCGCGCCATCGGGAGCCGACGCGTACGCGGAGCGGCGCACCGGCTGGCGCGCCCCGGCTACCCGTGGCTACGGGCGCTGGCTACGGGCGGCGGCGGTCGGTCGCGCTGGCCACGTTTGCGACGATCACGGCGAACGGCGGGATGATCAAGGCCACCGCCGACATGATGACCGCGGCGAGCACCGAGTACCGGTCCACCACGGCCCACGACACGACGAACAGGCCGATACAGATCCCCATCAGCACGAAGTAGCGGCGCTTGTCCCCGCGCGTCGGCTCCGGACCAGCATCCCCGCCGGGACTCTCAGGCCGCCCCGGTCCGGCCGTGCCGCCTCGCGGCCCTGGTCCGCCCGCGCCGCCGGGGCCGTCACGTGGCCCGGGCCCGCCGGCGCCGCCTGGCCGCCCGTCACCCGCCACGTCCGCCCGCCTCTCCGGCCGCGGCCCTCGTTGACCCGGCGGCCGCCGCACCGCCCGCGCTGTCGCGTTACCCCGGCCATCCTGTCCCCAAACGGACATCCCCGCGGCCGCCGTGCATCTTGGCACCTGCTCACATTCGAGTTTTTTGACGTGAATGTCCGGGCCCGCTGCGCCTGCCTCGTTTCCCAGCGGGTCCCTTGCGTCTGCGGATCCCCCGTGTGGTTAGCTTTGAAGCCAGGACGTATGGCTCGCCAGGACCAAGGGGCGTGGGCGTGCGCACGTGGATCGAGGGATGGCCGGTCTACCGGCAGCTCACCGGGCCGGACAAGCTCGGCCTGGGCGCCGCGACCAAGAGCGGCCCCACTAGCCGCCAAAAGGCCCGGGTGGCCGAAGCCGACGGGGTGGTCAAGTCGGTCTGCCCGTACTGCGCGGTCGGCTGCGGCCAGAACGTCTACGTCCAAGGCGGGAAGGTCACCCAGATCGAGGGTGACCCGGACTCGCCGGTCAGCCGCGGGCGGCTGTGCCCCAAGGGATCCGCGAGCCTCCAGCTGACGACCGGGGACGCCCGCCAGTACCAGGTGCTCTACCGCCGCCCGTACGGCACCGACTGGGAAAAGCTGGACCTGGACCAGGCGATGGACATGATCGCCGACCGGGTGCTCAGCGCCCGCCGGAAGGGCTGGCAGTGGGAGGTCGACGGCCAGCGGACCCGGCGCACGCTCGGGTTCGCCAGCCTGGGCGGGGCGACCCTCGACAACGAGGAGAACTACCTGATCAAGAAGCTCTTCACCGCCTTGGGCGCGGTGCAGATCGAGAACCAGGCCCGCATTTGACACTCCTCCACCGTCCCCGGTCTGGGGACTAGTTTCGGACGCGGCGGCGCGACCACGTTCCAGCAGGACCTGGCCAACGCCGACTGTATCCTCATCGAGGGCTCGAACATGGCCGAGGCGCATCCGGTCGGCTTCCAGTGGGTCATGGAGGCCAAGGCGCGCGGCGCGACGGTCATCCACGTGGACCCCCGGTTCAGCCGGACCAGCGCGATGGCCGACCGGCACGTGCCGATCCGCGCGGGCAGCGACATCGCCTTCCTCGGCGGGATCATCAACCACGTTCTGCGCGAGGAGAAGTACTTCCGCGACTACGTCCTGGCCTATACCAACGCGTCCACCATCCTGAGCGAGGATTTCGTGGACACCGAAGACCTGGACGGCGTCTTCTCCGGCCTGGACCGCGAGCACCGGACCTACGACTTCGACGCCTGGCGGTACCAGGCGGGCGACGTCGGGGCGGCCGCGGGCTACCGGGACCGGCGCGGCAACAGGGCCGGCAACGGGCGGCGCCGGAAGGTCCGCGAGGCGGCCCGCGGCGAAGCGCACGGTTCGGGCGGCGCGGCCTCGCATCCGGCTCCCGACACCGACGAGACGCTGCGGCATCCCCGGTGCGTGTTCCAGGTCCTGAAGCGGCACTTCTCCCGGTACACCCCGGAGCTGGTCGAGCAGATCTGCGGCATCTCACCGGAGAACTTCCGTGCCGTGTGCGACGCCGTCACAAGCAATTCCGGCCGCGACCGGACCACCGCGCTCGTGTACAGCGTCGGCTGGACCCAGCACTCGGTCGGGGTGCAGTACATCCGCACCGGCGCGATCTTGCAGACCCTGCTCGGCAACATGGGGCGCCCGGGCGGCGGCATCCTGGCCCTGCGCGGGCACGCCTCGATCCAGGGCTCGACCGACATCCCGACTCTGTTTGACCTGCTCCCGGGCTACCTCCCTATGCCGCACGCGGGCGGCAACGAGGACCTCGATGCCTACGTCGACGCCGAGTCCATGGATAACGGCTTCTGGGCTAGCATGCCCTCCTACCTGGTCAGCCTGCTCAAGGCGTGGTGGGGGCCGGCCGCGACGCCGGAGAACGACTTCTGCTATGGCTACCTGCCCCGGCTCACCGGCAGCCACGGCACCTACGAGACCGTGCTGGCCCAGCTCGCCGGGGAATGCAGCGGCTACTTCTTGTTCGGCGAGAACCCGGCCGTCGGCTCGGCCAATGGCCGCATGCAACGGATGGGCATGGCCAAGCTGGACTGGCTGGTCGTGCGGGACTTCTCGCTGATCGAGAGCGCCACCTGGTGGAAGGACGGTCCGGAGATCGAGACCGGCGAGATGAGCACCGAAGACATCGGCACCGAGGTGTTCTTCCTGCCGGCCGCCGCGCACACCGAGAAGAGCGGCAGCTTCACCAACACCCAGCGGATGCTGCAGTGGCACCACGGGGCGGTCGGGCCCGCCGGGGACGCGCGCAGTGATCTGTGGTTCATTTACCACCTAGGACGCAAGATCCGGGAGCGGCTGGCCGGCGAGACCGGGAAGGGCGCGGGCACGGGCACGGGCGCGGGCGCGGGCACGGGCGCGGGCACGGGCACGGGCGCGGGCACGGACGCGGGCACGGACGCGGACGAGATGAACGGCCCGGTGCTCGACCTCACGTGGGACTACCCGCTCCGCGGCCCGCTGCAGGAGCCCGACGCCGAGGCGGTCCTGGCCGAAGTCAACGGCTGGGACGGCGACGGGAAGCCGGTGGCCTCCTTCACTCAGCTGAAGGCCGACGGCTCGACCGCCGCGGGCTGCTGGATCTACTGCGGGGTCTACGCCGGCGGGGTCAACCAGGCCGCCCGCCGCAAGCCGGGCAGCCAGCAGAACTGGGTGGCGAACGAGTGGGGCTGGGCCTGGCCGGCGAACCGGCGGGTGCTGTACAACCGGGCCTCCGCCGACCCCGAGGGGAAGCCCTGGAGCGAGCGCAAGGCGCTCGTCTGGTGGGACGCCGGGCAGGGGAAGTGGGCCGGGCATGACATCGCCGACTTCGTCGCCGACCGCCCGCCGTCCTACCGCCCGCCGGACGGCGCCACCGGCGTGGCGGCGATCTCCGGGACCGACGCCTTCATCATGCAGGCCGACGGGAAAGCCTGGCTGTTCGCCCCGGCCGGGTGCGTCGACGGCCCGCTGCCGGCGCACTATGAGCCGCAGGACTCGCCGGTGCAGAATCTGCTGTACCCGAAGCAGGAGCACAACCCGGTCCGCGAGGTCCTCCGCCATCCCGGGACCCGGTATCAGCCCAGTGGCGACGAGCCCGGGTCGGGCGTGTTTCCCTACGTCGCGACCACCTACCGGCTGACCGAGCACCACACCGCGGGCGGGATGAGCCGATGGCTGCCGTACCTGTCGGAGCTGCAGCCCGGGTTCTTCTGCGAGGTGTCGCCGGAACTGGCCGCCGAGCGCGGCCTGGAGCACATGGGCTGGGCCACCATCGTCAGCGCCCGCAGTGCCATCGAGGCCCGCGTCATGGTCACCCGCCGGATGCCCTCGCTGACCGTGCAGGGCAAGCGGCTGCACCAGATCGGGCTGCCCTACCACTGGGGCCCGAACGGGATCTCGGCCGGGGACAGCGCCAACGACCTCGCGCACCTCGCGCTCGATCCCAACGTGCACATCCAGGAGGTCAAGGCGCTCGCCGTGGACATCCAGCCCGGCCGCCGCCCGCGCGGGCCGGCCCTGCTGGCCCTGGTCCGCTCCTACCACGAGCGGGCCGGCATCACCGACGAGACGGGCACGGAGGTGTGAGGTGAGTGTCACGGATCGCCCCGGCCTGACCGGGGGAGCCGATCCGGCCGAACGCGCCGGCTGGGCTGAGCACCCGCCCCGCATGGGGTTCTTCACGGACACGTCCGTCTGCATTGGCTGCAAGGCGTGCGAGGTCGCCTGCAAGGAGTGGAACGCGGTCCCGGAGGATGGGCTGACGCTCACCGGGATGTCCTTCGACAACACGATCGGCCTGTCCGCCTCCACCTGGCGGCACGTCGCGTTCATCGAGCAGCAGGCGCCCGAAAGCGCCCCCGGCCGGGACCGGGACGCGGGCGGGGACGCGGGCGGGGACGCGGGCGGGGCGGAGGACGGCCTGCGCTGGCTGATGTCCAGTGACGTGTGCAAGCACTGCTCCGAGGCGGGCTGCCTGGACGTCTGCCCGACCGGGGCGCTGATGCGCACCGAGTTCGGCACGGTCGTCGTCCAGGACGATGTGTGCAATGGCTGCGGCTACTGCGTCCCGGCCTGCCCGTTCGGGGTGATCGGCCGCCGCGAAGACGACGGCGGGGCGCACAAGTGCACGCTGTGCTACGACCGGCTCGGCGTCGGCATGGAGCCGGCCTGCGCGAAGGCCTGCCCGACCGATTCGATCCAGTTCGGCCCGCTGGACGAGCTGCGCGAACGGGCCCAGGCGCGGGTAAGCGACCTCCAGGAAGCCGGCCGGACCGACGCCCGGCTCTACCTGGAGGGCCCCGACGACGGCATCGGGGGCGCCGGCGCGTTCTTCCTGCTGCTCGACGAGCCCGAGGTTTACGGCCTGCCGCCGGATCCGGTCGTGTCCACGCGATCCCTGCCGCGCATGTGGAAACACGCCGGCCTGGCCGCGGCCGGCGTCGGTGCCATGGTCCTGACCGCTTTTCTTGGATCCCGAACGGACGTGCGATGAGCGCTAGCCAGCCGGGGACGAATCCTGCCCGGGGGACGAACAGCGGCCCGGCCGGCAGCAACGGCGGCCGTCACGCGCGAAATGGCCGCGGCCGCGGCTCGGGCCGGGGCGGCGAGCAGTTCATGGTGCCGCGTGCCGAATTCCGCTCCTACTACGGCCGGCCCGTCATCAAGGAGCCGGTGTGGAAGGAACCGGACGTGCCCGCCTACCTGTTCTTCGGCGGTCTGGCGGGCGCCTCCTCGGTGCTGGGTGCGGCGGCCCAGCTCACCGGGCGCCCCGGCCTGGCCCGGGCCGGCAAGGTGGCCGCCTTGGGCGGGATCAGCGTGTCGACCGTGGCACTGATCAATGACCTGGGACGGCCCGCCCGGTTCCACCACATGCTGCGCGTCTTCAAGCTGTCCTCGCCGATGAGCGTGGGATCGTGGATCCTCAGCGCCTACGGGCCCGCCGCGGGCGCGGCCGCGTTGTCGGATCTGACCGGGATCCTCCCGGCGGCCGGCGTCGCGGCGACCGCCGGGGCCGCGCTGCTGGGCCCCGCCGTGACCACTTATACGGCCGCGCTGCTGTGCGACACCGCCGTGCCGGCCTGGCATGAGGCCCACCGCGAGATGCCCTACGTTTTCGCCGGCTCGGCCGCGAGTGCGGCCGGCGGGTTCGGCCTGCTCGCCGCGCCGGCCCGCGAGGCCGAGCCCGCGCGCCGGCTGGCCATCATCGGCGCCGCCGTTGAGCTGACCGCGAAGAAGCTGCTGGAGCGGCGCCTGCAGGGCCGCGCCGAGCCGTACCAGACGGGGCGGGCGGGTGCCCTGCTGCGCGCCGGTGAGATCCTGACCGGCTGCGGCCTGGCCGGGGCCGGCCTGTCCCGGCGCAGCCGGGCCGGTTCGGCCGCGAGCGGCCTCGCGCTGCTCGCGGCCTCCGCCCTCACCCGGTTCGGCATCTTCGAGGCGGGGCGCATCTCGGCCCGCTATCCGGAGTACACGATCGTGCCGCAGCGGGAGCGCCGGACCGTCCTGGAGGCCGGGACAAGGACCGACGCCGACGCCGCCGCGGTGCGGACGGGCCGCCGGTGACCCAAAAGAACCGCGCGGCCCAGGAGGATCGGTAATCGGGCCGCAGGCGAATACGCTGGCGGAAACGGCAGGCCCAGGGAGGTTGCGTTGCCGATTTACGCGCTGGGGGACATCGAGCCCGAGATCGATCCCGCCGCCTTTGTCCACCCGGACGCGGTGATCATCGGGAGCGTGCGCGTGGCCGCGGAGGCGTCGGTCTGGCCGTGCGCCGTGCTCCGCGGCGACCACGGGAAGATCGAGATCGGTGCGCGGACCTCGATCCAGGACGGAACCGTGGTGCACTGCACCCACGACTGGCCGACGATCATCGGCGCGGAATGCGTGGTCGGCCACAACACCCACCTGGAGGGCTGCGTGGTCGGGGACCGGTGCCTCATCGGGTCGGGATCGGTCACCCTCAACGGGGCGGTCGTGGGGGACGGCGCGCTGGTCGGCGCGAGCGCGCTGGTTCCGGAGGGTTTCAAGGTGCCGCCGGGGACCATGGCCCTCGGCGTCCCGTGCCGTGTCCGGGAACTGACCGCACCGGCCGGGTGGATCGACCCGCCCATGCGGGCCTACCTGGAATCGGCTCGCCGTTACCGCACTGAGCTCCGTCGAATCGGCTAGCGGCCCATGCCTGCGTCAGCCGTACAGTCGGTCGCACCCCGCGCACGTGTTATTGCGTTCCGCGGGTAGGTTGGCGCCGTGGACTACGCGATTACGCTGGTGGCGGCTCTGCTGTTGGGCATTGGTTTTGTCCTGCAGCAGCAGAGCGCTGAAACGGCGCCGGAGTCCCACTTTCTGAGCCTGCGGCTGTTCGGCGACCTTTTCCGCAAGCGGAAATGGCTGGCCGGGATCGCCTGCATGATCCTGGGGCAGATCCTGGCCGCGTGGTCCATCGGGCATCTCGCGCTGTCCCTGGTCGAACCGCTGCTGACCACGAACCTGCTGGTCGCCCTGATCCTGGCCGTCCCGCTCTCCCATCAGGCCCTCGGCATCACCGAAGTGGTCGGCGCGCTGCTGCTCATCGCGGGCGAGACGATCCTCTCGCTGGCTCGTTCCATTGAGCCCATCGGCGAGTCGTTCGGCTCGTTCTCGCACTGGCCGACGGCCGGGGGCATCGCCGTCGTCGCGTTCATCGCGGTCCAGGCCGGGCGGCGCCGGTCCGGTAAACATCGCGCCACCCTGACCGGTCTCGGGGCCGGCCTGGTCTTCGGCATCCAGGACGCGCTGACCAGGCAGACCCTGCAGATCCTGCAGAATCACGGGATGTCCGGGCTGCTGACCAGCTGGTCCGCGTACTGCCTGGTAGCCACCGGCGCGGTCGGCATCCTGCTGATGCAGAGCGCGTTCAACGCGGGGCCGCTGCACGCCTCGCTGCCGACGATCACCGCGGGCGAGCCGGTGGCCGGGATCCTGCTCGGCATCGTGGTCTTCGGCGACCGGATCTCGCTGTCGCCCGCCAGCCTGGCCACGCACGCGGGCGGCATCGCCGCCCTGGTGGTCGGCGTCATCCTGGTCGCCCGCGCGCCGGCCCTGAGCAACCTCCGCAAGGCGGTCGTCGAGCCCGTGCACCTGCCCCGCCGCCGCGATACCGGGCCGCAGCGGAGCCTGTCCCGCACGCCTGGCGCCATTCCTCGGCAGCCCGGCCCGCCCGGCCCGCCCGGGCCGGTCGCCGCGGGCGGGCCCTCGCCCGCGGCCCGCAACGGTGACGCAGGGTTCCCGCTGCCGGGCGAACCGCCGCTAACGGCCCGCAAGGGCGAGGCAGGGTTCTCGCTGCCGGGCGAACCGCTGACCGCCCGCAAGTGCGAGGCAGGGCTGCCGCTCCCCGGCGAACCGCTGACCGCCCGCAAGGGCGAGGCAGGGCTGCCGTTCCCGGGCGAACCGCGAACGGCCCGCAAGGGCGAGGCAGGCTTCCCGCTGCCGGGCGAACCGCCGCCCGGGGCCCGCAGCGGCGACCCTGGGGTTACCCTCGCGCCCGAGCAACCCCTTCCGCCCGCCAACGGTGACGCCGGATCCCCTGTCCCAGCCGAACCGCCGGCCCGTCACGGCGACGCCGAATTCGCCCCTCCCGCCGAGCCAGCCACCCCGGTTCCGCCCGAGCCGCCCCGTTAGGGGTTCCGCCCAATCCGCCCGGCACGGCGTGATGCCTGCGCTGCGCGGCGGCCGTTTCCAGTGCTCAGCCAGGTGGCGGTAAAGCTCCCGCCGTGGAGCGAGGAGACGCTGTCTTCGGCGACGCCGGTGAGCGAAACCATGTTGACGCCAACCGGATCGAATTTGCTCAGTGTCGACCCGTTGGCCGTCGAAGCCGAGAAGCGGACTTGGCCGAAGTCGGCCAGCGGCGCGTACCCGCCCGCGATGGAGGGCGCCTCGACGATAACCTCCGCCGAGGACCGGGCGGCCCCGGACAGGCGCTTGGTGACCGTGTGACTCCAGCCCTCGGTGGTGTCCGAGAGTTCAAGGGTGAATTTGCTCCTGCCCGCGTACGTCACCGATCCGGTGAGATGATCGCCGGGCCGCACCGTGCTGCTGAAGTTGACCGGGTAGGCGGGGTACATCTCATACCAGGAGTAGTACTGCGGGGTGCCGCCGGAGCAGTCGACTTCCGAGCCGGTCTGCTCGACCGAGCTGCTGACGTACCCGTCCAGGCCCACCCAGAAGCTGGAGTACTGGTTACCCGGGCGGCAGGTGCCGATCGGCTCGACCCAGCTCGAGGAAACGCTGGTAAATGAGCCGTTACCGCTGGTTGCCGCGTATCCCGACCAGTTCGTGCTGGTGGTCGCGTTCCTGGCCCCCGGGTGGGTGGTGCGCGGGCCGATCAGCTGACCCATCCCGCCGGGCTGGACGCGGCCCCCGTTCGGCGTATCCGGCCCTGCCGCAGCCAAGGTGGCCGCAGGAGCTGCGGAGTGGCCCCACGTGGCGACGTAGCCGGGCGCCATCAGCGTGCAGCCCGGCAGGAGCGAGCTCCCCGCGATGACGAGTGCGCGCCTCCGGGCGCTAAGACGCATATGTCTCTCCGTTGCTCGTTCGTTTCTCTTTGTGAGGAGAACGCTGGTCGTCCAACAGTGGTACGACCGGACCGAATCCAACACTAAAGCAACGTAAAGAAAGGTGAAAAAAATCAGCAAGAGCGAAGGTTATATTTCGCTTGCTAAAGACTGATAAATCGCGATCACCACAGACAGCACCACCAGGGGATGTTGTATCTCAGCACGCGTTTCCCGAGGTTCATCGGTTCCGGGGAAAGATAGCGCGAGACGTCACGATATGGGCTAGGTGACGCAATAACCGCGCGCCCGGTGACCTATAACGGGTACATCACAAGTTGATCTCACGGCCATGGCGAGCAGGCAAGTCAGGATATTTACCGCCAGGGCCGCACATTTCGTCCGTACATCCGGCCGCGTATCTGCCCGCAGGCCGGGCGTAACCTCTGCGCTGGCTCTGAGTACCGTGAATCCTGGCTGCAGCCGGCCGTAACGGCCCCACCGCCCAATATGATGGGTAACCGGCAGCCGGTCCTGGGCGCTATCCGGCGGTCTGCCGCAGCTCGGAGATGGGCAGCCGCCGTGAGCCAGCGGGGCGCCGCCCTGCGGTAACAGCCGCCGGGCCAGTACAGCGAGAGGCTAGGTTACGGCACGCGATGGGTAAGGCAAGCAGGGCGAAGCAGGACGGCAGTCGCCAGCAGAGAATCGCAGCCCAGCAGGCCGCTGCGCGCAGGGCCGAGATCCGTAACAAGGTGCTGATGTTCTCGGGCGTGGTCGTGGTGATCATCGCGGTCGTCGTGAGCTTCGTGGTGTTCAAGGCGAACTCCAAGCCGCAGGCTTCCGCGGCCGGCGGCGTCAGCAACGGGCCGACTGGCACCGCGCTGTCCAGCGTGGTCACCGACACCACCAGCGTGCCCACCAGCACCCTCAACACGGTCGGCGCCGGCAGCGGCGTGTCGGCCCTTCCGGTAACGATCAAAGGCGGGACACCGCTGACGTCCGGCGGTAAGCCGGAGGTGCTGTACATGGGCGCCGAGTACTGCCCGTACTGCGCGGCCGAGCGATGGGCGATGGTCGTCGCGCTGAGCCGGTTCGGCACCTTCTCCGGCCTCAGCACGGTGCACTCGGGCAACAACACCGGTGAGGTCTTCCCCAACACGCCCACCTGGACCTTCTACAAGTCCACGTACACCAGCAAATACCTGACGTTCACGCCGGTCGAGATGCAGACCAACATCCCGACGCAGACCAGCAGCGGCGAGTCCTACACCACGCTGCAGACGCCGACCAACGCCCAGCAGGCGCTGCTGACCAAGTACGACGCGCCGCCGTACGTCCCATCGGCCGACGCGGGCGCCATCCCCTTCGTCGACTTCGGCAACAAGTACTTGCTGAGCGGGGCCAGCTACAGTCCGCAGGTCCTGGCGGGCAAGAGCTGGAGCCAGATCGCCTCCGCGCTCAAGGACCCCACCAGCCCGATCGCCCAGGCGGTCGACGGCACGGCTAACTACCTGACCGCCTCGATCTGCAAGCTCACCGGCAACCAGCCGACCTCGGCGTGCACTCCGGTGGTCCAGCACCTGGAGGCGAAGCTCTAATGGCCAAGGCCGCGCAGAGGAGCGGGTCCCAGCGCGCGCGGGCCCCGCGCACGGGGGGGACTCAGGGCGCGGCAGCTGCGGGTAACTCGGCCCAGCGCGCGCGGGCCCCGGCCAACGGGCCTCAGGGCGACGGGGCCCGCGGCAAAGGGGCCCAGGGCAAAGGGGCCCAGCAGGCCAGGCCGCGGCGGGACGGCGCGACGCCGCCGCCCGCCGCCGTGCCCGCCGGCCCCCCGGCCTGGCTCCGGTGGTCGACCTTCGCCCTGGCCATCCTGGGCCTGGGCGTGTCGGCCTACCTCACGTACACGCACTACACGGAGTCGGCGCTGGCCGGCTGCACGGAGACCTCCGGCGCCATCAACTGCGGCAAGGTGACGACCAGCTCCCAGTCGATCGTTTTTGGCATTCCGGTGGCCGTCCTCGGGCTCGCGTTCTACGTCTTCCTGGCCGCGATCATGAGCCCGTACGCCTGGCGGTCCGGCCGCCGGGAGATCGCCGTCGCCCGGCTGGTCTCCCTGGTGGTGGGGATCGGCTTCGTGCTGTACCTGCTGTACGCCGAGCTGTTCCAGATCGGCAGCATCTGCCTGTACTGCACGAGCGTCCACGTCATCACGTTCCTGCTGTTCGTGCTCACCGGCCTCGCCGCGGCCATCTGGGGACTGGCCCCGGGCCCAACGGTTCCGGCGGGCCCCGCGTCCCCCGCCCGGCGCTAGCCCTCGCGCCCCCGGCTACCTGCGGCCTGGCTGACCACCGCCTGAGCCTTAGCTGACGGACATGTCAGCGCTACGCCCGACATCCCGGTCGTGCGCGGCGACTGCAGCATTAAGATAAAGGCCGGCGGGTGTAGCTTTCTGTAACCGCTCCGACGCCCGTTTGTGGTCCTTCAGTTCGGCGCTCGAGCCAGAGGAGGGCTCCCATGCGATTGCGATTGCAGCCCGCCAGGGTGTTGCTGATATTCGCCGTTGGCACCGTCATGGCGGTTACGGCGTGCAGTAGCAGCAGTAGCAGCAGTAGCGGCGGCGCCAAGCCAAGCGCCTCCGCCAGCACGACAGCCGCGCCCGCGTCGGCCGCGCCGGCGACCTCGGCCGCAGCGTCGTCCTCCGGCGGCGGCTCCGCGGCCGCGGTCGCCCAGATCAAGGCGAACTGGGAGGCCTTCTTCAATCCCAAGACGCCTGTGGCCACACGGGTCAGCCTGCTGCAGAACGGTCAGGTCTTCGAGTCGATCATCAAGGCGCAGGCCGGCTCGCCGCTCGCCTCCTCGGCCACGTCGTCGGTCAGCTCGGTGACCGTCGGGTCGCCCGCGCAGGCCAAGGTGGTGTACTCGATCCTGGTCGGCGGGTCACCGGCGCTGACGAACCAGCCCGGTGTAGCCGTCTACCAGAGCGGCATCTGGAAGGTCGGCGACCAGAGTTTCTGTGCCCTGCTGACCCTGGAAAACAGCGGTAAAGCGCCCGCGGCCTGCCCCAGCGCCGCCGGCTAGCCGACCGGTGGACCCGGGGAGCGTTATCCAGGCACGGTCAGAGGGCCCCGAAGGTCCGGTGACCGCCCGCCACGGCGGACGGTCGCTGGCCCTCGCCGTGCTGTGCACGCTGCTGTTCCTGACCTTTCTCGACAACACGGTCGTGAGCGTGGCGCTGGGCAGCGTGCAGACCACCCTGCACGCAGGGGTCTCCGCCCTGCAGTGGGTCGTCGGGGCCTACGCGCTGACCTTCGCGAGCGTCATGCTCGCGTGCGGGATGATCGGCGACGAACTGGGGCGCAAGATCGTCATGCTGACCGGGGCAGGCGTCTTTTGTGCTGGGTCGGTCCTGTGCGCCCTGGCGCCGAATTCCGGCGTGCTGATCGCTGGCCGCGCGGTCATGGGACTGGGCGCCGCCGCCAGTGAGCCCGGCACGCTGTCGATGCTGCGGCACCTGTACACCGACCGGCGCAGCCGGGACCGGGCCATCGGCGTCTGGGCGGCCGTGTCCGGCCTGGCCCTGGCCCTCGGGCCGGTGATCGGCGGCACGCTCGTGGGCGTGTGGAACTGGCGGGCCATCTTCTGGTTCAACCTGGCCTTCGGGCTTGCCGCGCTCTTGCTCGGCGCCATCATCCTGCCGGAGAGCGCCGACCCGGACGCGTACCGCGTGGACACCGCTGGTGCGCTGATCGGCGCGGCCGTCCTGGCCGCCCTGGTATTCGCGATCATCGACGCGGAGACGGCCGGATTCGCCGCACCCGAGGTCATCGCGCTGTTCTGGGTGAGCGCGGTGGGGGCCGTCGCGTTCGTCTGGCGGGAGGCCAGAGCCGCTCATCCGCTCATCGACCTGAAATATCTGCGCGTCGCCCAGTTCACGACCGCGAACATCGTGGCCTTCTGTACCTACTTCGCGACCTTCGCCATCTTCTTTTTTACCGCGCTGTACCTCTTCGAGGTCGTGGGGTTGTCGGGATACCGCATCGCCCTGGTTTTCCTGCCGATGACCGTGCTCATGATCGTCGCGTCGCTGCTGACCGGCCGCTGGCTCGATGTCATCGGCCTGCGCCGGGCCATCGTCGGCGGCTGTGTCCTGTTCGCCGCCGGCCTGTGCCTGTCGGATGTGAACCTCAGCCCGCATCCGCACTACGTTCCGCTGCTGCTGGCGCTCGCCCTCACCGGGATCGGCATCGGCGCCACGGTTGTGCCCATCACGTCCGCGGCCCTGTCGGCGGTGCCGCCGGAGCGGTCCGGTATGGCGGCCTCGTTGACGAACACCAGCCGCGAGGTAGGCGCGGTGACCGGGGTGGCGGTGCTCGGTGCCCTGGTCAACGGCCAGCTCAATGCCAGCATCGGCGGCCAGCTGCGCGCTCTCGGCCTGCCCGCCAGCATCCAGTCCATCGTCATCCGCGGCGTTGAAACCGGCCAGGTGCCCTCCAGCGGCAGCAACTCCGGAGTGGGGCCCGCGGGCCAGGGCGCCCTCGTCCAGAAGGTCATCAACGCCACGTACACCGCGTTCCATGACGGCCTGCGCGACGCCCTGTTCCTGTCGGCCGGCCTGGTCCTGTCGGCCGGGCTGCTCGCCCTGGTGACGCTCCGCTCCCGTTCCGGGCCTACTGATTAGGCCATGGGCAGGGGGTTACTTCTCCGGGGGGAGTGAACGCTGGGGGGATGGCGTTCACTCCCCCCGGAGAGCGGTGGACGATCCTGTTACCAGGCCGCCCGGTCCGGCGCCTGCTTTCGCTCTGGGGGGGAGGAGCGAAGGGAGCGCCCGCCGGGACGGGCCCTAAAGAACATCCACCCGTCTGGGGGTCGTCCGGCCGCTGGAGGTTGCGACGCTGGCGCTCACAGCGGACCCTGATCCTGCCGACCACGACGGTCACAGTCCTCCCTTAGTAAGGTCAGCTTCTGGAGCGGACGACAATCGAGCATGAGCCGACGTGCCCGAGTCTCCTGAATCGCCGACCGCATACTGCCTCCCGCCACTGATAGTCCACCAGGGATTCGCTGCGCTGTTCGAGCAGCAGGGGCGTTACGCCCAGGCGATGGTGCACGCGCGGGAAGCGCTCCGCATCGTCGAGGAGATCGGCCCCCTCCCCGCCCTGGCCAGCGTCGAGAACGGTGTCGGCTGGCTCTATGCCCACCTCGGCCACAACGGGGAGGCGCTGATGTACTGCCAGCGTGCGCTGGAATTCTGGCGGGAGATCGGCTACCGGGGCGGTGAGGCCGACACGCTGGACAGCCTGGGTTACGCACACAGCCGGATGAACGACTTCCAGCAGGCCGCCAAGTGCTACTCCCAGGCGGTGGAGATCTACCACGAGATCGGCGACCGGTTCCACGAGGCCGGCTCGCGCATCGGCCTGGGGGACGCGCAGCTCCATGCCGGTGAGCCGGCGGCGGCCCGGAAGAACTGGGAACAGGCCCTGGCCATCCTGGAGAGCATCCCGCACCCGGACGCTGAGCAGGCCCGCACCCGGCTGAATCAGCTCATCTCCGCGGATGGGTCCCCGGCGGAACCCTCCGCGGCGCCGGCCACCGGGGTTTCCAGCACCTGGAGCGCCTGAGGCGGTCCCCGCCGCCCGTTACGCTGGAGGAGAGGTAGCCATGCCGCCCGGGTGCGATCGCCCGGCGAGGGGCGCATGGCCGCAAAGGGTGAGGGGTGCCGACGCTGGACACGACGAAGCCGCCGATGCGCGCGCTGCTGCTGGAGAACATCCACCCCGATGCCACGGCCCGGCTGACCAAGGCGGGCTACGAGGTGGAAACGCGCAAGGACGCGCTGAACGAGGACCAGCTGATCGAGGCGCTGCCCGGGGTCAGCCTGCTTGGCATCCGCTCCCGGACGAACATCACGGAACGGGCTCTCACCTCGGCGCCGGACCTGGTTGGGGTGGGCGCGTTCTGTATCGGCGTCAACCAGATCGACCTGGCCGCCGCGTCGCATCACGGCGTCGCGGTCTTCAACGCGCCGTTCTCCAACACGCGCAGCGTGGTCGAGCTGGTGCTGGCCGAGATCATCTCGCTGGCCCGCCGGCTGCCGGAGAAGAACGCCAAGATGCACCAGGGGGAGTGGGACAAGTCCGCCTCCGGGAGCCATGAGGTCCGCGGCCGGCGCCTCGGGATCGTCGGCTACGGCAACATCGGCGCGCAGCTGTCCGTGCTCGCGGAGAACCTGGGCATGTCGGTGTACTTCTACGACATCGCCGACAAGCTGGCACTGGGCAACGCGCGCCGCTGCGGTACGCTGACCGAGCTGCTCGAGTCCGTGGAGACCGTCACCCTGCACGTCGACGGCCGGCCGGGCAACAGCGGGCTGTTCGGGGACGCCGAGTTCGCCGCGATGCAGCCGCGCAGCCTGTTCCTGAACCTGTCCCGCGGCTTCGTGGTGGACCACGCGGCGCTGCGGCGGAGCGTCGAGAGCGGCCAAATAGTCGGCGCCGCCATCGACGTGTTCCCCGAGGAGCCCACGGGCAGCGGGGAGGAGTTTACCTCGGTCCTGCGCGGCCTGCCGAACGTGATCCTCACCCCGCACGTGGGCGGTTCGACCGAGGAAGCGCAGCAGGACATCGGCGAGTTCGTGGCGGGCAAGCTGACCGACTACGTCTCGGCCGGGTCCACCTCGCTCAGCGTCAACCTGCCCGCGATCGCGCTGCCGACCGCGCCGGGCGCCCACCGCCTGGTGCACATCCACCAGAACGTCCCCGGCGTACTGGCGTCCATCAACCGGATCCTGGCCGACCACCACGTCAACGTCGAGGGCCAGCTGCTCGGCACCCGCGACGACATCGGCTACGCCATCACCGACATCGGCTCCGCCTACAGCGCCGAGGTTCTGGCCCAGCTGCACGCGATGGATGTCACCATCCGGCTCAGAACCATTCGCTGCGCCTAAACGGCGGCGCCGGGACATCTCCCCACAGCGGAGTGACGGCCGCGGTCCGCGCGCATCCCGGCCGCACTGACCAGGGCGTCGAACAGGCGCGGGTCGCCGCCCTCCTCCGGGTGCCACTGCACGCCGATCGCGAATCTGGCCGGCTCCGCTCCGCCCGCCGTACCGCGCCGGGCCACCGCGCGTGCTGAACCCAGCGGGCCGGCGAACTCCAGCGCCTCCACGGTCCCGTCCGCCGCCCACGCCGTGGCGACCAGTCCCGCACCGAGCCGGTCGACCGCCTGATGGTGGTGCGTGGGAACCTCCACCCAATGGCCTTCGCTAGCTGGCCATTCGGAACCGTCCGCAGCGTTTCCGCATCGCGTGAGAATCCGGCTGATCGCGCCCGCCTCGCCGATCCGGACCATGTGGCGGCCGAAGTCGTCGGCGATCCCGGAGTGTTCCTCGTGCCCGACGACGTGCGGGAGGTGCTGGTGCAAAGTCCCGCCGCGGACGACGTTGAGCAACTGGATGCCCCGGCAGATGGCCAGCAGCGGCACCCCGGCTTTCAGCGCGCAGTCGAGCAGGGCCAGCTCCCACGCGTCGCGTTCGGCGTCGGGCGCCCCGGTCGCCGGGTGCATGGCCGCGCCGTACCGGGACGGGTCCACGTCCCCGCCGCCGGAAACGATCAGGCCGTCCAGGTCGGCTACGGTGGCGGCCGCCTCCGCCGGGTCGCCGCCCGGGGGCAGCAGCACCGGCCGCCCGCCGCTGCGGCGTAGCCCGTCCACGTACGTGCGCGGGATCAGCGCGGCAGGCGCCGACCAGCCACTCCACCGCGCGAAGTCACTGTAGGTCGAGATGCCGATCAGCGGGGTCATGGCAACAGAAGTTACCTCGGGCGCAGCGGAACGCCGGGCAGCGGCGGTGCCGCCAGCGGCTCGCCTGGGTCACCGGGCACCTCGCCGAACCGTCCGGCCGCCCAGTCGGCGCGGAATCGGGCGATCTCCTCGCCAGTCCGGGCGACGAAGTTCCACCACATCACCAGGCGCTCGGCGAACGGCTCCCCGCCGATCACGAAGAACCGCCCGCCGTCCGGGCCGAACGGCGCCAGCCGCAGCGCGGAGACGCCCGTGGGCAGGTGCGCCATCAGCCCGGGCTCGATGTTCACACCGGGCCCATCCGCTCCGGGCGCCGCGCCCGCCGACGCCGGCCCATCGACCGCGAGCACGCCGTACTCGAAGTCCGGGCGCAGCGCCAGCGCGGCCGCCGCCCCGGCCGGGACGGCGACCTCCAGCCCCACCAGCGGGGTGTACACGGTGGCGGGGGACTGCTCGCCACGGTACTCCCCGGCCACGACGGTCACGCTCGCGTCCCCGTCGCGCAGCACGGGCAGCTCGGCGTGATGCGCGAAGCCCGGCTCGGTGAACCGGCGGCTGGACGGCAGCGCGATCCAGAGCTGAAGGCCGTGCAGGACCGCGGGCCGCTGCGCCGGGGACTGCTCCGAATGGGCGATCCCGCGGCCGGAGGTCATCAAGTTGAGCTCGCCGGGGCGGATCAGCTGCTCGCTGCCGAGGCTGTCCCGGTGCAGCACCAGCCCGCCGAACAGCCAGCTCGCCGTCTGCAGGCCGGTGTGCGGGTGCGGCGGCACCTGCATACCCGGACCGGCGCTCACGTCGTCGGGCCCGTAGTGGTCGAGGAAGCACCAGGCACCGACGGTCCGCAGGGCCCGCTGCGGCAGCAGCCGGCGCACCTCGGTGCCGTCCCCCACCGCGGCCTTCCGTGCCTCGAGCACGTCGACCGCGCGGTGCACCGCCGGGCTGGCGCCGTCGGCGGCCAGCGCGACCGGCTCCGGGGACGGATCCAGATTGCTCATGACCCGACATTACGCTGGCTGGCCGCCCGCCCGGCACCCGCGGACTCCGCGATGAACGCGGCGATCTGTTCGGCGAACGGCCCGGGCGCCTCTTCGGCGATGTGGTGGCCGGACTCGATCGGCGCACCGGAGATCTCCTCCGCCCACGCCCGCCAGATCGCGACCACGTCCCCGTAGAGGTCTTCCATGTCGTCGCGGGTTGCCCACACGATCCGGGTGGGGCAGCGGATCCGCCGCCCGGCGGCGCGGTCGGCGTCGTCGGCGGCCCGGTCGGGCCCGAGCCCGGCGCGGTAGTCCTCGCACATGGCCAGCACGGTGGCGGGATCATGGATCGCGGCCATGAAGTCGGCCCAGTTCTCCTCGCCCATCTGCGCCCGCTTGTCCTGGCTGTGGTACCAGGCGTCCGGGTCGGCGCTGATGACGCGGTCCGCCCCGGCCACCGGGTTGCCGAGAAAGAACCAGTGCCACCAGGCCTGGGCGAACCGGGCGTCACAACGGGCCAGCGCTTCCCCGATGGGGACGGCGTCCGCGACGATCAGGTGGCTGACCGCGTCCGGGTGGTCCATGGCGAGCCGGAATGCCACGCAGGCGCCCCGGTCGTGGCCGGCCACGGCGAACCGGTCGTAGCCCAGTTCCCGCATCAGGGTCAGGCAGTCCCCGGCCATAGCGCGTTTGCTGTGGCTGCCGTGATCGTCGGCGACCGGCGGTTTCGACGATCGGCCGTAGCCGCGCAGGTCCGGGCAGACGACGCTGAAGTCCCCCGCGAGCAGCGGGGCTACCCGGTGCCAGGTGGCGTGCGTGCGCGGATGGCCGTGCAGCAGCAGCACCGGGTACCCGGACCCGCCGTGGCGGACCCGGAGCCGCACCGGGCCCACGTCGACGTACTCCAGCGCGAATTTCTCGAACACGGCCGCCACCCCCTTACTGCGTACTCCTACGGGCGCCCGCCGGCGAGTCCATCCGGTTTACTGCGTGCCGGCCAGCGAGCCTGTCCCGCCCAGGGTAGTGAGGTGGTGCCCGAAGCCGGCCGGGGCCCGGTACCGGCGCCGGGCTGACGTGACCGTGTGGGCCATCCAGTTCGTCGAGGATCGCGAGCGCGTCGGCGTGCCCCTCTCCCAGCCGGGCCAGCGACAGGTCCGTCTCGGCCAGGGCGGCCAGCGCGGCCCAGCGGACCCGGGTCCGCCTCGGTGACGCGCCGGAATTCGCCCGCCGGCGTATCTGCCGGGGAGTACGATCCGGACGTGCCGTTGAGCAGGAGGGCGTTCCTGGCGGCCATGGGCGCCACGGCGGGCGCGGTAGCCGTCGGGGGTGCGGCCGAGGGGGACGCGCTGCAGCTCACCCCGCCGGCCCGGATACCGATGACGACCGGTTACGCCCCGGACGGGAGCGCGGGGCGGGCCGCCGCATTCCCAGTTTCCCAGGTGCGGCTGCTCGCGGGCCCGTTCGAGGAGAATCAGCGCCGTAACACCACGTACCTGCTGTTCGTGGACCCGGACCGGCTGCTGCGTTCCTTCCGGCTGAACTACGGCCTCACGTCGACGGCCCGCCCGTGCGGCGGCTGGGAAGCGCCGCAGGTGCAGGTGCGGGGGCATAACACCGGCCACCTCATGTCGGCCCTCGCCCTGACCTGGGCGAACACCGGCAACCGGGCCGCCCTGGATAAGGGACGGTACCTGGTCCGGCAGCTCGCCGCGCTGCAGGGCCGGGCCGCAGCGGCCGGGTTCAGCCCCGGTTACCTGTCCGCCTTCCCGGAGAGCTACTTCGACCAGCTCGAGGCCGGGGAACCCATCTGGTCGCCGTACTACATGATCCACAAGTACCTGGCCGGCTTCATCGACCAGTATCAGCTGGCCGGCGACGAGGTCGCGCTCGAGGCGGCGATCTCGCTGGGGGACTGGGTGGACTGGCGCACCGGCCGCCTCAGCTACGGCCACATGCAGCGGGTCCTGGAGGTGGAGTACGGCGGCCTGCCCGAGGCGCTCGTCAACCTGTATACGATCACCGGCGAGCAGCGGTATCTGCTGGCCGCCGAGCGCTTCTATCACGCCAGTGTGCTGGACCCGATGGCGCGGAACCAGGACCGGCTGGACGGCCTGCACGCCAACACCACGGTGCCGAAGGTTCTCTCCTGCCTGCGCCTGTGGGAGGAAACCGGCACCGACATGTACCGCCGGGTCGCGGAGAATTTCTGGCGGATGGTGGCCCGGGACCACACCTACGCCGTCGGCGGGGCCAGCAACTTCGAGCACTTCCACCGGCCCGGGGTCATCGCCGGGCAGCTTTCCAACTACACCTGCGAGAACTGCGTCAGCTACAACATGCTCAAGCTGACCCGCCTGCTCCACTTCCACCAGCAGGACCGGACCGACCTGGTCGACTACTACGAGCGCGCGCTGTTCAACCAGATGCTCGGCGAGCAGGACCCCCACTCAGCGCACGGGTTCAACATCTACTACACCGGCCTGTCGCCGGGCGCCTTCAAGCAGCAGCCACTCAACTATTTCCCGCACGGCAACCCGGACGTCTACGGCACCGACTACGACGATTTCACCTGCGACAACGCGACCGGGATGGAGACGCAGGCGAAGTTCGCCGACACGATCTACTCCCGCGACCAACGCGGGATCTTCGTCAACCTGTTCGTCGCGTCCGAGCTGACCTGCGCCGACCGGGGGCTGACGCTGCGCCAGACGACCCGCTTCCCGGACGAGCCGCGGACGCGTATCGAGATCACCGCGGGCCTGGCCCTGATGACAATCCGGGTCCGCGTCCCGGCCTGGGCGGCGCCGCCGGCCGCGCGCCTGAACGGCCACCCGATTAGGGTGACCGCGCGGGCGGGCGGCTGGCTCGCCGCGGACCGGCTCTGGCAGCGGGGCGACGTCCTGGAGGTCACGCTGCCGATGCGGCTGACACTTGAGCCCGCGCCCGACGACCGGACCGTCCAGGCGGCGGCGTACGGCCCGGTCGTGCTGAGCGGCGCCTACGGGCCGGATGCGCGGACCACGATGCCGCGGCTGCGGCCCGGCTCGCTGACCCGGGCCGGCGGCCCGCTGACGTTCAGCGCGACGGCCGACGGCCGGGACGTCCGGCTGCTCCCGGTGGCCCGGACCCAGCACGAGCACTACAACGTCTACTGGAAGACCGCCTGAGCATTGTCACCGCCACCACGGCTGCTGGCGGATCTCGGCCAGCCGTGTGGCCGGACCGCTGATCGCGTTCACGCGCGACCGGAGATCGTGCAGATGCTCGTGGACCCAGAGCAACTGCGGACGCCTCGTCCGCACCGTATCCGCCACCACCACAGTGTCGGCCGCGACCATACCTTCGGCGACCGCGACGTTCTCTTCCGCGACGGCATCCTCCGCCGACGGCTCGCCGTCCCGCGCCGGGGCCAGATCAGTGAGGTGAACCGGCTGGAGGCCGGGGGAAGGGGGTCCGAAGATGGCCGCCCACGGCCAGTGCGGGCGCGAGCCGTTCCCCGTCGGCCCGACGGGCCCTGCGGGCCCCGGGTGCCTCGGGTGCCCGACCTGAGCCGCGACCCGGTCGTAGAAGGCGGCGAGTTCGGCCGCGCCCTGTTGCAGGCGCAGGCGCGCCCTGTCCGGGTGGCCGCCCCGGTCTGTGTCCGGTGGGGCGGGCCCGCGCAGCCCGGCCAGCGAGTGCGCGGTCAGCCGCAGCCGCATGCTGGCCATGACGAGCCGCCACAGATCTTCCTTGCTTATTCGCTTCGCCCCTTGTTCGGCGAGGTACCCGCGCAGCGCGTCGTCGAGCCGGATGCCCGCGGTTACGGCGGCGATTGCCGTGTCCGGCGGGTCGGGCCGCAGGCCGAGCGCCCAGTCCACGGCCTGGGTCAGGTAGGCGGCACCCCGGCGGAACGCGTCGGCGAGGTCGTCACCGACGAGCGAGCCTGCGCCGCGCGGCCAGAACAGCGCTCCGATGACGAGGCTGACCACACAGCCGATCGCGACGTCCTGGATGCGCAGGAGCCCGACCCGCCAGCCCGCCGGGGCCAGCAGGTTGAACAGCACCACGATCGTGATCGTGAACGCAGCCTGGCCCACCAGGAACGGAGCGGTCCCCGGCGCGTACGACGCGACGAGAACGGCGACCGGCA
>Ga0181532_10000762_pt1 | contig 32170 bp, 24 predicted proteins | sample PEATcosm2014_Bin_33_FD_119768 | JGI IMG/M metagenome (GOLD analysis project Ga0181532, IMG submission 119768) | Peatland microbial communities from MTU Mesocosm Facility, Houghton, MI, USA - PEATcosm2014_Bin11_30_metaG | ecosystem: Environmental > Terrestrial > Soil > Wetlands > Peat | place...
AATCGAGTGAGCCAGCGAGACCGTTCCGGTGATGACCGGATCGTAGTTGTCGAGCGGCGGTCCTTCGCCCTGGGTCGAGGTGACCAGACCGGCCGCGCCGGCGCCGGCTCCGCCCACACCGATTGTCGTGCCACCCACACCGCCGCCGGTTGCGCCGGTGGTCGAAGTTCCCGTGCCGCCAGCCGCCGTCGTGCCCGTCGTGCCGCCGGGTGTCCCTTGGAGCAATCCCGTATTAACGCCCAGCGCCACCGCCCCCGACGAGGTGCGCAGGATGTCAGTGTCGGCAATCGACAGGTTGTAGCGCTGAATGCCGATGTCGAGATTGTTCTCCAGCGCCATGGCCACGGCGTCGCTCATCGACAAATACATCTTGCCGTCGCGGAGGATCTGATCCACCCGCGTTGAGTTTTGCACGCGCAGCGGCTCCACCCCGCGCGGGGCATAGATGATGAACGGATTGGGCCACTGCCAGCGTCCCCGGGTGTAGTCCTGCTCCGAATAAGGATGCGCGTTGCGCTGCGGTTCCGGCGCCTGCGGCAACGGTGTCAGGGTCGACTCCTGCGCGGCGGTTTGCTGCGCTCCTGCCGTTGCTTGTGCCGTGGCCTGTTGCGGTGCTGCACTTGAGTCGGGCGCGCTCCGCTGCGCCGGCGCCTGCGCGGTATTCTGTTCTGGCGTCGCGTTCTGGCCGAAACTCGCAATAGCCAGCAAGCAGATCAACAGCAGCGGGAATAAACACGCCGGCACGGATGGAGCACGATTCGAAGTCGGATTGGAAACAGACATTCTTTGCTTCTCCTAGAAGAACGCCAAGAGTTCTACCTGCCTTTGCGGCGATTTTCTGTCGCCCGACGTAGATGGCGGGACAGTTTGCGGCGATTCGGTCTCAAGCTGACGTCGCAGGGGGACGGAAATTGATCTCAACCTCACGTTGCAGGGAATTAGTATAGCTGACGCGCTAGCGCGACAAGTGGATGCTTTACATACCTTTACACTGCTTAACAGATCGAAAAGCTTGAACAGGGAATCGTTATATTGAGGGCAGTGCCTTGTTGGTATTTCCGGATTGAAAGGGCACGGCCTCAGCCGTGCCGTCAGATGCATAGGAGGTTCGGCCTTTTAGGCTCTGGGGGCATTTCCTCAGCGGCTAAAGCCGGATTCTCTGTGTGACATTGCGGCACGCCTTAAAGGCGTGCCCCTTCAAAGCGAGGCAACGCAAACTGAGGAATCGCCTGTGGGACGGAATCTGAAAATCACGCTGGCATACGACGGTTCCGAATTTCATGGATGGCAGGTGCAGCCCGGGCTGGCAACCGTGCAGGGCACGCTCGCCGAGTGTCTCAAGCGGTTGACTGGTGAAGACGTCCTGCCGCAAGGATCGGGACGCACGGATGCCGGAGTCCACGCGCTGGCGCAGGTTGCGTCCGTGCAATTGGAGAGCCCGATCCCGGAACGCAATCTGATCATTGCGTTAAACGACATGTTACCCGCGTCGGTGCGAGTCAATTCGGTGGAAGTTGTGCCGGACGACTATCACGCGCGGCACTCCGCAAAAGCCAAAACCTATCGTTATCGCATCTATCGCTCAGGTATCTGTCCGCCGTTTCTGGCGCGATACGTTTATCACGATCCCTATCCCATGGATGAAGAAGCTCTGATGCGCTCGTCCGATCAGGTTGTTGGCAAGCACGATTTCACTTCGTTCGCGGCGTCCGATCCCGACCGCAGCGCGCGGATTGCAGACGCAGCGGAAGAAGAGAAAGACGAGAAAGACGAAGCCTTCCGTTTTGGTAGCGTGTCCAATGTCCGTACTATTCACTCTTCGCTATGGGCGCGCACTCGGGAGGAATTGGTCTACACTGTGCGGGGAGACGGATTTCTGCACCACATGGTGCGGAATCTGGTAGGAACATTCCTCCTCGTCGGCAAAGGTTCGCTGAAGGTCAGCGACGTGCCAACCATTCTGGAAGCCCGCAATCGCAGTGCCGCCGGACCCACGGCTGCCGCTTGCGGCCTGTATCTGGTCAGCGTCGAGTATTAGTCATCGATATGGCAAGCGAAGCGAAAATTGTAGGCAGCGCAACCCTCGTCAGCACCAATCCCGCAACTGGCGAGGTTCTGGCTGAACTGTCCTGCGCAACTCCCGACGACGTGCTCGCCGCTGTTCTACGCGCTAAGGCTGCTCAGCCGCTATGGCAGGCGACTCCTGTGCGCGAACGTGTTGCGGTGGTGCGCCGCTTTCAGCAGCTCCTGAACGAGCGGCGCAACGACGTCGCGCAATTGATCTGTCGCGAGGCCGGCAAGCCAGCCGCTGAAGCGCTAGCCACCGAAGTTCTGGTCGTCCTCGATGCCGCGCAGTTCTGCATTCGCAATGCGTACCGCTTCCTGCGCGACCAGCCGCTACCGCACGGCAATCTGGCCATGAAGACCAAGCGTGGCAAGCTGGTGCGCGAACCGTACGGCGTGATCGGCATTGTTGCGCCGTGGAACTATCCATTTTCCATCCCGGCGATCGAGACTCTGGGCGCTCTGGTCACGGGCAATGCTGTTGTGCTGAAGCCTTCGGAATTGACACCTCTGGTCGCGCTGGAGCTGGAGCGGCTGTTGCTGGCTGCAGGCCTGAATCCCGATCTCATGCAGGTCGTCGTTGGCGAGGGGCCAACCGGAGCGGCACTGGTCGAATCGCCGGTCGACAAGCTGATGTTCACCGGAAGCGTCGCCACCGGAAAACGCGTAGGCGAAGCGGCAGCGCGTCGCCTCCTGCCGATCGTGCTGGAATTGGGCGGCAAGGATCCCATGATCGTGCTCGACGATGCCGATCTGGAAGTCGCCACCAGTGGCGCGCTGTGGGGTGCGTTCATGAATGCTGGCCAGACGTGCCTCTCGGTCGAGCGCTGCTACGTGCATCGCAGCCTCTACGAGCCTTTCCTTGCCAAGTGCCGCGAGAAGATCACGAAACTGCGCGTAGGCAACGGAATCGATTCGGAAGTCGAAATCGGGCCCGTGATTCACCAACGGCAGTTGAAGATTGTCGAGGAGCAGGTTAACGATGCCGTGCAGCGCGGCGCTCGCTTGCTGGCCGGTGGCAAGCGACTCAGCGAGCTCGGTCCTAACTTCTACGCTCCCACATTGTTGGCCGACGTGACCAACGACATGTGCCTGATGCAGCAGGAAACATTCGGCCCGGTTCTGCCGGTCGCGCCGTTCGATAGCGACGAGGAGGCGATTCGCCTGGTCAACGACAGCGAGTTTGGTCTCGCCGCCAGTGTTTGGACTGGAAGCCGTCGACGGGGCGAGGCGATGGCTGCGAGAATCAAGGCCGGAACGGTCATGCTCAACGACATGATCTCCTGCTTCGGCATCGCGGAGGCGCCGCACGGCGGCTTCAAACAGAGCGGCATTGGCCGCACCCACGGCGAGATGGGACTGCAGGAGATGGTGCAAGTGAAATACGTGGATGTCGATCTGATTCCCAGGATTCGCAAGGTATGGTGGTTCGGCTATGGTAAGCAATATCAACAGCAGATGAACGGATTTGTCGATTTGCTCTTCGCAAAAAGCTGGGGGAAGAAACTTAAAGGCGCTCTGCAAGCCGCTGGACTCTTCGAGCGCTCGACCAGAATCTGACCTCTGACTCCGAACCATCCTTCCGATATTGCGATATTTCAAACAACAAGGGATACTGCCAAGATGCCCGAGGCCACTCAGAGCGATGCTCCCCAGCTTCCCAAGCACAAGGTGAAGTACAAGAAGGCGTTCCAGCGCGCCTGTAATGAGTTGGACGCGAAGGGCAAACTGTGCGGTGGGCATTTGAAGCGCTGGTCCTACTGGGTTGACGTGCTGGAGCAGACTTGTGGCGACGTTCGGCAGGCTTTTGGCGACAAGGCGGAGATCTATCGCTGCGAACATTGCCGGACGCTGTATCTGCCTAGCGACGAAGAGCCGCGAGGACGCAATGTTGCCGGTCTGGGCCAGCCGTCGGCGTTCGGATTGACTTTGACATCGAAACCCGGCCAGGAAGAAAAGGACAAGCAATAGGCCCGGTTTCGGCGATAATTCAAAGTGGGGTTGGGTGGAAGCGCCGGGCTTTAGCCCGGCGAAATCGGGCGACGGTAGAAATTGGCTTTAGCCACGGTGGGCCAGGGCTAAAGCCCATATTATTTGGGGGCTTTCGGCACGGCTGAAGCCGTGCCCTTCCACCGCTTCTTGCAAGTCTTCCTTGTATGCGCGGTTTTCGATACTCCGGTGCTGTGGGGCGTCGGATGCTGGGGTGCCAATTAAGTGACTGCCAACATTTCTGAGCTGATTTACGACTGGAACACGATCTACGCCAGGTCGATGATTCCTGCCGGCCGGGTGCTGCTGAATGACGAATCGCTGCGCGACGGCCTGCAGTCGCCATCTGTCCGCGATCCTTCCATCGAAGAGAAGATCGAAATCCTTCACCTGATGGAGACCGTCGGGATCAACATGCTCGACATCGGGCTGCCTGGCGCTGGCCCGCGTGCGCTGGCCCATTGCGAAGCGCTGGCCCGCGAGATTGGTCGCGCCAAGATAAAGATCAAGCCCAACTGCGCGGCCCGCACTCATCAGAACGACATTCGTCCCATCGCCGAAATCGTCGAGCGGACCGGCGTTCCCATTGAAGCGGCAACATTCATCGGATCGAGTCCGATCCGCCGCTACACCGAAGACTGGACCGACGACTTTCTGCTCCGCACCACGGAAAACGCCGTCAAGTATGCCGTTTCGCTCGGCCTCGACGTCATGTACGTGACCGAGGACACAACGCGTTGCGATCCGGAAACCATCAAACGCCTTTACAGCACCGCGATCCGTTATGGCGCTAAGGCCATCGTGATTTGCGACACCTGCGGCCACGCGACGCCGATGGGCGTTGTCGCGCTCATGCACTTCGTCATTGAAGAGGTAGTGAAGCCGTCCGGCGAGAACATTCGCGTGGAGTGGCACGGCCATTGCGATCGCGGCCTGGCAGTCGCCAATTCGATTGCTGCCTTGGTGGCCGGGGCCGAGGTTGTCCACGCTACCGCCTGCGGCATTGGCGAGCGCGTCGGCAACACGCAGATGGACCAGATGCTCGTAAATCTGAAGCTGCTCGGCATTGAGCCGTGGAAGAGTCAGGACCTGACCAAGCTGAAGGAATATTGCGACGCAGTCTCAAAAGCCACGGGCGTTCCGATTCCCAAGAATTATCCCGTGGTCGGCGATGATGCCTTCCGCACCGGCACCGGGGTCCACGCCGCCGCCGTCATCAAAGCGTATCGCAAGAATGACGTGATGCTGGCCAATAGCATTTACTCCGGCGTGCCCTCGCACTTCTTCGGCATGGAACAGATCATCGAGGTGGGGCCGATGAGCGGCAGGTCCAATGTGCAGTTCTGGCTGGAGCGCCACAAGATTCCCGCAACCTACGAGTTGGTTGATCGCGTCTACCAGCGCGCCAAGGAATCCGAGCGCATGCTGACCGACGAGGAGATCATGGAGTGTGTACACGCCGCCAACGGAGTGCAGTCGGAGATGGCGTCGTAAAGTTCGAAGGGGTGGAGCTTCGGCCGCGCCGTTACGAGTCCTTTAAATTTGTCATCACGAGGAGGCCTTTAGGCCGACGAGGGATCTGCTTTTTGTTTGCAGCGGCTAAACGCCCCGGTTCAAAGATCGATGCCATATTTTTCGAAAAGGGCGTGAAACAATCGTGGCATGAAGCGCGAATCAATTCGCACCACAATTGACATTCCGACGCCTCTCTACCGCAAACTGAAAGAACAGGCTGCCGCGCGCGGAGAAACTGTCGGCGAACCCATTTTGGCAGGAGTTAAGAACGTCTTGTTACAGGCCCATCGTCCGCGCGCCAAGCGGGTCAGGTTCCCGATCATTGTCTCGGAAGGTCCGAAAGTAGACTTGACGAACGAGCAGATTTGCGCCGAGGTCAACTTCCCCTGATTGTCTGGCTGCGGATTGGCCGTGCGAGCAGCAGATCCCTATGCGGCTATAAAGCCGCCTCGGGATGACAAGAAATTAAGACCTATTGCGGTGAAGACACCCACCCTGCTCTTCTCTCCACCCTTTCGCCGTATTACCATGGAACATCCTCATGGGCCCCACTCCTCCAGTGCGTCTTTCTTTCGGAGAGGCATTCTCGCCAAGTGAATCGCGAGGTTCGCGCTCGGCGCAGCAACAGGTCGCGCAAATGGCCGAGCTTCGCCGAGTGCACGAAGCCTTTGCCTGGTTCCGCGCGCACGCTCATGAGCTGGAAGAGCTGCAACTCAAAGTAACTTCGATTCCTGCGCCTCCGTGGGCCGAAGCCGCGCGCAGCCAGTGGTTGACTGACCGCTTCGCCGAACTGCGTTTGGCTGACGTTCACCGTGACGAGCTCGGCAATGTCTTGGGTATCCGTCCGGGCAGCGATCCCGGCGCCCCGTTCATCGCGCTCAGCGCTCACATCGATACGGTTTTTCCCGCGGGCACGCCCATTGAGGTGCGCCGCGACGGAGACAAGCTTTACGGTCCCGGCATCTCCGACAACTCGTCAGGCGTGGTCGCCTTACTGGCCATTGCCGGTGCGCTGCAAGCCGCGGAAATCGCGAACGTCGCCCCCATCTTGTTCATCGGAGACGTCGGCGAGGAGGGTGAAGGCGACCTGCGCGGCATCAGGCACATTTACCAGCAGCCGAGATGGTCGGCGACGATCGCGTCTCTGCTGGTACTGGACGGCGCCGGCACCGATACGATCATTGCCGAAGGGCTGGGCAGCCGCCGCTACGAGGTCACCGTGCGCGGACTCGGTGGTCACTCCTGGAGCGACTTTGGCGTAGCCAATCCGATCGTCGCTCTGGCGCGTGTTATCGACCGCTTCAGTCGCACACCGGTTCCGGTCTCGCCCAAGACCACCTACAACATCGGAATCATCAACGGCGGAACGTCCGTGAATTCCATCCCGGAGTCGGCGACCATGCGGGTGGACACGCGTTCGGCATCGGTGGAGGAGCTTGACCGGCTAGAGCGCGCCTTGCACGAAGCCGTCGACCATGTCATTCCTGAGATCACCGCTCGCAAGAAGCAGGAGTTGCTGACGGCGGAGGTCCGCGTCATTGGCAACCGTCCGGCCGCAGACCTCCCTACCGAGTCGCAGCTGCTGAAAGCGATTCGCGCGGTGGACGCTCAGCTAGGCAACACGGCCCGGATCCAGCGCGCTTCCACCGATGCCAACATTCCGCTTTCATTGGGAAGGGAAGCCATCGCCATTGGAGCCGGCGGCAGCGGCGGCGGAGCCCATACCATTCACGAGTGGTACGATCCCACCGGCCGCGATCTCGGGCTGAAGCGCATTCTGCTGCTCACGCTGACGCTCGCCGGAGTCGCCGACGAGTAATGGAGAAACCTCTACTTGCATTTGCGGTGCTCGTTATGGCGACGGGAGTATCGCATGCGGCGTCAAATCCATGGGTGGGAACGTGGAAACCCGATCCGGCCCAGAGCAATTATGTCGAAGTCAAAGATTTGCTGATCATTACTTCGCCCTCGGCGGTGCGAACTGCGGTGGGAATCTCCCTCGATCCAATTCGAAATGCAAGGGAAACCCGATGGCTCCGAAATGAGGCTTTTCTATCCCCACAAGCAGGAAGGATTGACGGAAACGGTCACGATGGTCACTGCCAGAAAGTCGCGTTACGAGGTCAGGATGAACTTGAGGCTAGTGCAACATGGCACCGATGAGATCTCTGCAGACGGCAAGACCATGACGGCAATTACCGAGGTTGTCGGCAAGGAATCGGGGAAAAGGGTCGAAGTGTTTCACCGGCAGTAAGAATCTGAGGCCGTGTTCTTTCAAAACCGATTTATGAGATGCCTTCTAGTGGCGATGATCTTATCCCTAGTCGTATCAGGCAAACCAGCAACCAGCAATTCCGAGAGCGGAAGTCCGCCCGACGTCATCTTCACGAATGGCGACATCTACACCCAGTCAAATCCTGGCCGAGCCCAAGCCATCGCGATTCGCGAGGGTCGCATCATCGCGGTCGGCTCGAATGACCGCATTCGCAAGCTCAAGCGCGAGCATACGCAAGTCATCGATCTCGGCGGACACTTCGTCATGCCCGGCTTCAACGACGCCCACGTGCATCTCGCCTACGGTGGCCGGGAGATGCTGCAGGTCGATCTCATCGGCGTGAAGTCGCTGGCCGAGATGCAGCAACGCATCGCCGACCATGCCAAAATGATGATGTCCGCTGACTGGATCGTTGGTGGCGGTTGGGACCACACCCTCTGGGTTGGCGAAAAGCTGCCGACGCGCCAGGATATCGACGTTGTCACCGGCGACCATCCGGCCGTGTTATCCCGGGTTGATGGCCACATATCCGTCGCCAACACCGCCGCCCTCAAGGCCGCGGGAATGTTCGCGAAGATTCTCGATCCGCCCGGCGGCAAAATCGATCGGGAGAGCAACGGCGATGCCACCGGCATTGTTCGCGAAACGGCGCGAGCGCTGCTCATGGCAAAGGCTCCTCGCCCCTCATTGTCGCTGCGCCGTCACGGAATCGAGTTGGCCCTCGCGGACGCCGTTCGCTGGGGCGTGACCTCGGTCCAGGATTATTCGGATTGGGAGGATTTCCTTGTCTATGAAGACTTGGAACGCGAAGAAAAGTTAACGCTCCGCATCAGCGAATGGCTTGCGTTCAACGATTCGCTTGAGCTACTACAAAAGCACCTCGCCCAGCATTCCGTCGCCGATCCCATGCTGCACACGGCGATGCTCAAGGGCTTCATGGACGGCTCGCTGGGCTCGCGCACGGCGGCGCTGCTGGCGCCCTACTCCGACGATCCCGGCAACTCCGGTTTGCCGCAATATGATCAAGCCACGCTGAATCGCATGGCGGTTGAGCGTTCCGCTGCGGGCTTTCAGTTGGGCTTTCACGCCATCGGCGATCGTGCCGCGCAGATGGCGCTCGACGCCTTTGCCGGTGCCGAACGCGATGCCCGGGAGAACAATCGCCCGCGCGATTTCCGCTTTCGCATCGAACACGACCAGGTGATTGCGCCTGATCAGTTTGCTCAGTTCCGCAAACTCGGGGTCATCGCTTCCGTCCAACCCAGTCATTTGCTGACCGACATGCATTGGGCGGTGGAGCGCATCGGGCCCGAGCGTGCTAAGGCCTCGTATCCCTGGAAGGAATTCCTCGACAACGGCGTCCGGCTGGCTTTCGGAACTGATTATCCGGTCGAGCCCATCAATCCCTTTCGTGGTGTCTATGCGGCCGTCACGCGCAAGAATGAAGCCGGGACGAAAGAATATTTTCCTGAGCAGAAGGTAACAATCGAGCAGGCCCTGGCTGCATATACCGCGGGTGCGGCTTACGCTCAGTTCGCCGAAAAAGAGAAGGGAACTCTCGCGCCAGGCATGCTGGCCGACTTTGTAGTGCTGGATCGTGACCTGACTAAAGTTGCTCCGCCCGAGATCTTGAAGACTCAAGTCTTGCGCACGGTCGTCGGCGGGAAGACAGTTTATGACATTGGTAAGTCAGCCGCCCAACAGTTAGTGTTGCTGGGCCCGCCAGATTGAACGCATGTTGGTGACCAAAGTTGTTCTATCGCCGTCTAATGGGCTGAGAGCCCCTAGTGATTCCCCTCACAATTACAGTCTTTTCGCGGCGACTGTATAATTTCCATTTGGCTCGTTAGCTGGAGGACAGGGAATGGATTCGCAAGCTTCAGGTTTTGGGCAAAGGTTTAAGGCCAATCGCTTTGCCTCAACGATAGTAATCCTGGCGACGCTTACGCTGGGCATCCTGATTGGCACGGTTGTCTCTGGGGCCGTCAAGGGCAATCAGCAGAACTCATCGGCCGACGCTACGCCGCTGAAAGTTCCTTCGCCTGTCCAGATGTCAAATCAATTTTCAACCATCGCCCGCGAGCTCGAACCGTCGGTGGTCAATATCAGTACCGAGACCACCATCAAGAGCCCGCACCAGCGCATGATGCCGGGGAACCCGCAGGACGAGGGCCCAGGCGGCGGCGGCGGCGGCGGCGATGAAGACAATCCCTTCCAGGACTTCTTTAACCGCTTCTTCGGTGGACAGCCGGGGCAGGGTGGTCAGGGCCGTGGTCAGGGTGGTCCCGATATGCACGAGCGCTCTCTTGGCTCGGGCGTGATCGTCGACCCCAAGGGCTACATTGTTACCAACAATCACGTGGTAGAGAAGGCCGACAAGATTCGCGTCAACCTGATGGGCGATCCCGAGACCGTAACCTACACCGCTACGGTGATCGGCGTCGATTCGGAAACCGATCTGGCGGTGATCAAGATCGACGCCAAAAAGCCTCTGCCCGCAGCCAAATTGGGTAACTCCGAGGCCATGAACGTCGGTGACTGGGTTTTAGCTATCGGCAGTCCCTTCGGTTTGAACGAGACTGTTACTGCTGGCATCGTTTCCGCGATCGGCCGCAATATCGTTCCCGGCCGCCAGTTCGAATCGTTCATCCAGACCGATGCAGCTATCAATCCGGGCAATTCGGGTGGTCCGCTGGTCAACATGAATGGCGAAGTCATCGGCATTAACACCGCCATCTACACTAGCGGCGGTGGCTACCAGGGTGTCGGGTTTGCTATGCCGTCCAACACCGTAGCTGGTGTCTACAACCAGCTGATCAGTCCGGAGCACAAAGTTTCGCGCGGCTCCATCGGCGTCTCCTTCAATGCCATACCGAATCCCGCCGTCGCCCGCGTCTACGGCGTCAATACGGGCGTCACCATCGCCAGCATTACTCCGAATGGACCAGCGCAAAAAGCTGGGCTCCAGACCGGCGACACCATCATCTCGGTGAATGGCAAGCCGGTGAAGAATGGCGATGAACTGGTCGCCAACATCTCCGCGATCAAGCCAGGATCGACCGCCAAGATCGGCTATGTTCGTAATGGCAAAGAGGCAACTGTGGAGGTCACCATCGCCGACCGCGCCAAGCTGTTCGCCAATCGTCTGGGAGGCGAGCAGGAAGAAGGTGAGGAAGGCCAGCCGCAGGAGAGCAAGTTTGGCGTCACTGTCCGTGGCATTACCCAGGATTTGGCAAACCGTTATCAATTGCCTAACACCAAGGGTGTAATCGTGCAGGAGGTGAAGCCCGACAGCTTCGGCGACACCGCGGGATTGAGTCGCGGAGACATCGTCCTCGAGATCAACAAACAGCCAGTGAACAGTGAGGAAGATTTCCACCGCATCGAATCCCAGGTCAAGGGCGGTCAGGATGTGGTCTTCCTGGTGCGTCCGCGGGGCACCAAGGACAACTCGACAGTCTTTATGGGAGGCACCCTGCCATAACCGGGAAGGTACCCCAGTTTCGACGGAACCTATTAACTGATCAGCAATCCCAAGGGTGGCGCTGGTGCATCCCACACAAACGATGCCCAGCGCCGGCCAGTTTCATTTCGGGAACCTGGCTCGTTTTGTTGTTCCCTTTCTGGCTAAAGCTTCATTACAATGATGGGAATTATTCGTGCAGTCATAAAATTAGCGAAGAGGTGGTCGTTGCCTATCGGAAATCGATCATTACAAATCGCCGGTGTGTTTCTTGCGTCGTTGGCGTTGGCCGGTTGGACATCGGCCAGCACGACAAGCAAGGCAACAGCGAAGCACTCTTCCAGCACGCATCATAGTTCGGCAGGTCATCATTCCACCAAGCGTGTGACAACAGCTGCATCGCACTCTCACGGACAGCACGGCATCGATGAGGAGCGGACCGCCGCCATTCAGAGCGCCCTGATCCGCGAGCATTACCTCACTGGCGAGGCGACTGGTGTCTGGGATCAGACTTCGAAGGATGCGATGCTGCGCTACCAGGCCGCCAACGGCTGGCAGACCAAGATCACTCCCGACTCGCGCGCCCTCATCAAGCTCGGTCTTGGGCCGGATCACAAGGGTCTGCTGAACCCCGAGACCGCGAACATCCCATCGCCGCATGAGTTGGGCGTAGACAGCCTAACCCAGCCCGGCGGAGCCGCCGACAGCCAATAGAGGTTGAAGCAAGCTCCGCGGCTGCGGCCGCGTCTGGTCCGCATTCTCTTTAGTGTGCTTCTCCCGCTTCAGCGCCGGGCATGATGTGCCCCAGTGGCGCCTTAAGCTGCTCCTCCAATTCCGGATGGGGTAGCGGCTTGCGCGGCAGCATCTGGTCGCGCATGGCGGTGTTGTAGACGAAGGTCGCTTCCACCACGGCAGCCTGCGCCAAATCCTCCGGCGCCAACTCTTCGTAAACGTCCATGTTGGAGTGATGCACCCGCGAACCGTAATCGAGCGGGTCCTGGATGAACTGGAATCCCGGAACGCCGATGGCATCGAACGCTTCGTGATCGGTGCCGCCGGTATTACGCAACGTGATGGTGGTCACGCCGAGGTCCTTCAGCGGCTCGATCCACTGAGCGAAGATTGGCCCCATGGCGGCGTTCTCTTGCAAGTAAATGCCGCGAACCTTTCCGCTGCCGTTATCGAGGTTGAAATAGCCGGAAATCTTCTGGGACTCCGGTTTGAGCTGCACCGGACCACCGACCTTGCGCACCCATTCCGGCAGCTTGAGCTGATCGGGAGCGGTCGAGAGTGGCACCTGTCCGAAATGCTGCCGCACGTACCCGTACGAGCCAAACTCGCCTTCCTCTTCACCTGTCCACAAGGCGACGCGAATCGTGCGGCGAGGCTTTACCTGCAGTGTGTTGAGGATGCGCATCACTTCCATGGCGACGACCGTGCCCGCACCATTGTCAGTCGCTCCCGTGCCGGAAGCCCAAGAATCCAGATGGCTGCCCACCATCACCACTTCATCTTTCAGCTTGGGACCGGTGCCGGGAATTTCGGCGATCGTGTCGAAGCCGTGTTCGTGATCGCCCGTGAACTTGGTGTCGACGTTCATCTCCATCGTGACTGGAACGTTGGCCTTCAGCAGCCGGTAAACGCGCCCATAGTTTTCGATGGCCATCACCACGACGGGAAGGGGATTGGCGTTCTCGCGCTTGTAGGCCTCCCAGCCAAAGCCGACGCTGCTGTCGTCGAAGATGGTGCCGCCGGAGCCGCCTCCGTTTTGGCCGTCGCGGCTGGGAGTGATGACCGCCAGCGCGTGCTCATCGGCCAGAAACTTTCCAACCTTCTCGCGCAACGCCAGCCGTTTCATGTATTGCTGCAAAAAGTCCCCGCGGTTACGAGGCTTGAGTGGCCACTCGGTCAGTTCCTTGAGCTCCTTTTCATCCATCCGTGTCCACAAGGGTTTCTCGACGGGAGGCACGTCGCGCATCGCGCCGTAGAGCACGATCTTTCCCGCGAGCTTGCCTTTGTATTTGTCGAGGTCCTTCTCATCGGTGACGTCGATCCAAACCGCCGCACCGGTGACCGCGCCACTGGTCGCCGGCGACCATGGCCCTGCCTGTGCAATGAACACCGCCGTATCGGGCGAGGTCATGCGGGCCCAGGTATTGAGCTGCTGCCAGCCCATGCCGAACTCGCCCCAGTCTTCCAGGTGCGCATTGCCGCAGCCCATGGCGGTGAACTGGTCGCGCGTCCACTCATTGGCATGCTTCAGGTTCTGCGAGCCGGTCAGGCGTGGTCCAATACCGTCGTCGAGCGCGGAGGCGTACTCCATCACGTGGGAGTGGTTCAGGCCTTCCAGGCGGATCCGCTGATACATGTTGAGGTCCAGCGTCTCGACCTGCGGCTGAGGCTGGTCATAGGACGGCTCGTTCGCATTCGCCGACGTGGTTTTCGACTTGTCAGCGCCAAAGCCTGGAAGAGCAACGGCGAGCAGAACAGCGAGGGCAAGGCGCAATGTTTGATGTGGCATCAGGTGTGTGACTCCAGCGGAAAACCGCAAACTCGCAAGACTATCAGAATGCACGGTTCAAAGAACCCGGAAGGGTGACGAACTGCAGGATGGAGCGAGCCTGTCCGCAGGCGAACGCAAGCTGTCCGGTGGCGAACAAGCCGGCAACTGCGGCCACTTTCTGGGGCCTCGTAATCCTCACAATAAAGGAATGTTAGACACAGCGGGCTCACGGTCATCCGATTGCATCGAACTCCTTGAGACCTACCCACAGGGGTGAAGATGCGCAGCTTGCTGCAGGACCTTCAGTATGCCGTCCGTCAGATGCGGAAATCGCCCGGCTTCGCTGTTATCGCCATTCTGACGCTGGCGATAGGTATCGGCGCCAATACCACGATCTTCTCCGTGGTCAACGGCGTGTTGCTGAATCCGCTGCCGTATCCGCACGCCGGCCGGCTGGTCGTGCTTTTTCACAATAAGCCGAACTTCACGAAAGGCTCGATCTCTTATCTGAACTTTCTCGACTGGCAGCGCGACAATCGCAGCTTCGAGGCGATAGCGGCCTATCGCTGGGGTAACGCGACGCTCACCGGATCGGGCGAGCCTGAGAACCTCAGCGGAAAGATGGTATCGGCAGGTTTCTTCGAGATCCTTGGAGTGGATCCGCTGCCGGGGCGTACCTTCACGGCGGACGAGGATCGGCTCGGCGCCAATCCCACGGTAATGATCTCGGAGGGACTATGGAAGCGGAAGTTTGCTTCCAGCCCCCGCATTCTGGGACAGGCCATCGTCCTCGACGGACGACCGCGGACCATTATTGGCATCATTCCCGCCAGTTTTCAATTGCGCCAGCAGAACTTCCGCCCGGTGGACATGTACACACCAGTGGGTGAATACACCGACCCGCACTTTCGCGATCGCCAGTCAGCCTGGGGCATGGACGCCATCGCGCGCCTGAAGCCGGGAGTGACGCTGGCGCAGGCGGCCGAAGACATGGCGCGCGTGAACCGCGGGCTGGAAGCCGCTTATCCCGACGTCGACGCCGGCATCAAGACCACGATCGTTCCTATGAAAGACGAGATTGTAGGCGATGTACGTCCGGTGCTGCTGGTGCTGATGGGAGCGGTGCTGTTTGTGCTGCTGATCGCGTGCGTCAACGTTGCCAATCTGCAATTGGCACGAGCCACCGCGCGGCAGCGCGAGTTTGCCGTCCGCGTCGCGCTCGGCGCCCAGCAGGGGCGGCTCATCCGTCAAATGCTGACGGAGAGCCTCGCACTTTCTTCTGTAGGCGGCGCGTTGGGGCTGCTGCTCGCCTACTGGGGTTCCAGGGCCGCGGTTATGGCGATGCCTGACCAGCTTCCGCGCGCCGAGAACATTACCCTGGATGGCCACGTATTGCTGTTCACTCTTTTCGTCGCTGTGGCTGCGGGACTGATCTTCGGGCTGGCTCCGGCGCTCCGCACCTCGCGCACGGATGTAAATGAGACGCTGAATCAAAGTGGACGTTCGCTGGTGGGCACACGCGCCCGCGCGCAGGCTGTCTTTGTCACCCTCGAGATGGCAATGGCGCTCATTCTGCTGGTGGGCGCGGGATTGATGGTCCGCACCCTGATGCGGCTGTGGAACGTAAATCCCGGTTTCGATCCTCATGGGGTGATCGAGTTCAACATAGCCCCTTCGATGTCACTCTCGCGTCAGTCACCCGACGCGGTTCGTGCGGCCTATCGACAGTTCGAAGCGACCTTGCGATCGGTGCCGGGAGTAGAGACTGCCTCATTCGACTGGGGGGCCGTCCCCATGATGAGCGACGACGAGGAGTCGTTCTGGACCGATGGCATGGCCCGGCCCGAACATGTAGCCACCGCCCCGCAGGCTTTGCGGTACGCGGTTAATCCGGACTACCTGAAACTGATACATATTCCGCTCCTGGAGGGACGCTTCTTCGGCGAAGCGGACAACGAACACGCGGCGCGCGTAATGGTAATCGACGAAAGCTTCGCGCAACGGCACTTTCCCGGACAGGACCCGATCGGCAAGCATGTTTACTTTCCGCCGGAGAGTACGGACGGCGAGCGCACCGACGAAATTGTAGGTGTGGTGGGGCACGTAAAACAGTTTGGCCTGGCGCCGGACAAATCCAATAACGTGGAAGCCGAATTCTATGAGCCCTTCAACCAGCTTCTCGACCGGATGATGCCCGTGGTCGGCCAGGGCACGAACGCTTTCGTTCGCGTACGCGAAGGCGTCGCTCCGGAATCCGTTTTCCCCAGCATACGAAACGCGCTGCGGCAGCTCGACGGCGACATGGTGGTTGACGGCATGGAACCGATGCAACAGGCAGTCGCCGATTCCATTGCGCGGCAGCGCTTCGCCATGATGCTGTTTGCGATCTTTGCCGGGGTTGCGTTGCTGCTGGCAGCCATCGGCATCTATGGCGTACTGTCCTACATCGTAGGACAGCGCACACGCGAGGTCGGTATCCGCATGGCTTTGGGCGCGCAGAAAGGCGATGTGGTATGGGCAGTTCTGCGCGACGGAGCCGAAATGACCCTGCCGGGCGTGGGAATTGGCCTGGCGGTGGCGCTGGGATTGACGCGGCTGATGTCGGCCATGCTGTTCGGCGTGAAGCCGACTGATGTCATCACCTTTGCGTCAGTTGCGGTTCTACTGTGCGTAGTTGCGCTGCTGGCGTGCTATCTGCCGGCGCGTCGCGCGGCGAAACTGGATCCGATGCAGGCGCTGCGGTCGGAGTAGCGCAGTAATCGTAGCAGCGCCGCAATATGCGATTCCCTTACCGCGCGGGAACTGTAACCTCAGAGGATGTTGACGGCCCGTGCCGCCAGAAGGGCGATGGTGGTCAGCGATATCAGAGACTGCAACATCGTCAGCACCTTGGCCCAGCGCGCCAGGACCGCCGTGTCGGTGGGGGAAAACGCGGTGCTGGTGTTGAACGCCAGGAAAAGATAATCCAGAAACATGGGAGACCACGATGGGTCTTCCTCCGGGTGTCCCGTCATCTGAGGAAACAGAAACGCGCTCTTGGCGTTGCCCTGCTCCCGCCCGATAGGGCCGCCGGCATCCAGCTTCCAGTACCACAACGCAAATACCAGAATGTTGGTGAACCACAGCAAGGCAGCCGAAACCAGAAGTGTCCGCGGCGGGTCTTTGTGACCTGGCAGACCTTCAATCAGCAGCCCCAACGAGCCAATTAAAGCCGCTGTGATAATCCCCAATGCTGCGAAGCTCAGCATGCGAGCGATGTCGTGGCGGCCACGCCGATAGTTAAAGACGAGTGGAATTAGCAGAACAAAAACGACGGCGACTAGGAGCCAACGGGGGCCGACGGAAAGTCGATCGGGAAGCACAAAGTTGATGAGCGCGTCGGCCAGCATAGCGACGATTGCCGGCCATAGCGGCTCGCGGACTTTCTGGATGCTCATAATGAGAGTCGCCACTCCTCGCCTTTGCAAAAAGCGGGAAGGGAAGAACGCGGCCAATCAGGGTATCACTTCGACTGCGCATCGCAGAAGCGAGAGATTGGGCGTTGCCCGCGGCAATGGCTAAAGGCTAGTTGCTAATTGCTGATTTTGTGACGCATGTCATTGAATCCCGCCGCGCGCCGCGGTATATTGGCGCGTTCTTCATAACACGGTCGCGTTTTTGCCACGACTCAGCGAGACGAATAACCTATGCCGCAGAATTACGTACCCATCTTCATCTTTGCGCTTGTCGCATTCCTGGTCGCTGCCGGAACGGTTGCGCTTTGCGCGCTTATCCGTCCCAAGAACCCCTTCAAGACCAAGCTGATGCCCTACGAATGCGGCATCACCCCCTTCGATAACGCGCGCGGCCGCTACACGGTGCGCTTCTATATCGTGGCCATTCTGTTTGTGGTCTTTGATGTGGAGACGATCTTCCTGTTTCCCTGGGCAGTGCAATTCAAGCTGCTGGGCCTGTTTGGGCTGCTGGAGATGTTTATCTTCCTCGGCATCCTGATCGTGGGATACATCTGGATATGGAAGAAGGGCGCGCTGGAATGGGTGTAGCCAGCGTGGCACCCAACGCAAAACCCATGGGCCTCATTCGCTTTACCTATAGGCGGATGGGGTTTTCTTTTTTGGGGACGCAATGTGCCAACATGCGCCACGGTTGCGGGTTTGCGTGACAATGTGACTGAGATCACAGTGCCACGTGACTCTCGCACCAGAAGGTGAGCTCCTGCAACTGATACAAGTAAAGGGTCCCAGAGAGAGCAGGGACGGTAGAAGAGAGCAGCGAGACAATGCCCGACGAGACCAAAGACTCAAATCCCGTCTTGCCTGAATCGAAGCCCCCAGCAGCCCCTCAATCGGGCTTGGAGGCTGCCCCATCTGCTGCAGCGATCTTGAAGCCTACTTCGGCCGAGACATCCGGGCCATCGGCGCAACAAGCGGCTACTTCCCCGGCAAAGCCAGAAGCAGCGGCTAAGCCCGCTGAGACGGCCAAGCCAGCAGCGCCTGCAACAGGCGAAGAGTCGGCGACGCCGCCTGCCGCTGCCAAGCCCGCCGCTCCAGCTGCCAAGGCACCGCCAAAGCCCGAAGGCCCTAAGCCAGAGCCGTGGGACTCGGATCTGGCGCGCAGCCTGAAGAGCCAGTATGGCTCCGGAATCAAGGAAGCCAGTACCTACGTTGGCCAGAAGTATCTGGTGGTCGACAGCACCATCCTGTACGAAATTCTATTGCGCATGAGGGGCGACGAACTCTTCGACTACTGCGTCGACATTACCGCGGTCCACTACCCCAAGCGAGAGGCGCAGTTCGACATCGTGTACATCCTGTACTCGTTCCATCACAACGAACGCGTGCGCATCAAGACGCAAATCAAAGACGGCGATAGCCTGCGCAGCGTGGTCGGCATTTGGGAGACGGCCAACTGGCTGGAGCGCGAGGTCTTCGACATGTTCGGCATCTCGTTCGACGGACATCCTGACCTGAAGCGCATTCTGCTGCCCGATGGATGGAAGGGCTATCCGCTGCGCAAGGATTACCCAATTCTTCAGCAGGACCAGGAATGGGTGAAGATCAACCTGGGCATCGAGAGTGGACAATGAGCGACCGCACTGACTATCTCGACCTCGATACCAAGGACGAAACGTTTCTTGACGCGACCGAGCTCGTGCTCAACATGGGGCCGCAGCATCCGTCGACGCACGGCGTGCTGCGCGTCATCCTCAAACTCGACGGCGAAAAGGTTTTGTGCACCGAGTGTGTGATCGGCTACCTGCATCGCGGCGTGGAGAAGATCGCCGAGAACCGCACCTACGCGATGTTCAATCCCTACGTCGATCGCATGGATTACGTGGCCTCGGTCTCCAACGGGCTGGGCTATTGCGAGGCGGTCGAGAAGCTGCAGAACGTGGAAGCGCCGCCGCGTGCGCAGTACATCCGCGTCATCCTGACGGAACTGTGCCGCATCGCCAGCCACCAGGTTTGGCTGGGCACGCATGCCCTCGATATCGGCGCGCTGACGCCGCTGTTCTACTGCTTCCGCGATCGCGAAGAAATCCTGAAGATCTTCGAGAAATATTGCGGCGCGCGCCTGACGACCCACGCGTTTCGCATCGGCGGCTGCATCTACGAGGCCTACGACGGCTTCGAGCAGGACTGCCTGAAGTGCTGCACCGCGTTTCTGCCCAAGCTCGACGAGTACGAAGAGCTGCTGACCACCAATCGCATCTGGGTGCGGCGCACCAAGGGCGTGGGCATTCTGAATCCTGAAGATTGCATTGCGCTGGGCGTTACCGGGCCAGTGCTCAGGGCCAGCGGCTTGAAGTGGGACCTGCGCAAGGCGCAACCGTACGAGTGTTACAAGAATTTTGATTTCGAGATTCCGACCGGGCTGAACGGTGACACCTACGACCGGTACCTGGTGCGCATCGAGGAGATGCGCCAATCGGTGCGCATTATCCGCCAGGCCGTCGAAGGCCTGCCGCAAGGGCCGATTATGGCCAAGATTCCCAAGGTGCTGAAGCCGCCGGTGGGCGAGATCTATCACTCCATCGAAGCGCCCAAAGGCGAGCTGGGATATTTCATCGTGAGCGACGGCTCTACGCAGCCCTATCGCGTGCGCGTGCGGCCGCCGTCGTTCGTCAATTTGCAAGCCCTCGACAAGATGGTGCGCGGCCTGCTGGTGGCAGATGTGGTCGCCGTCATCGGCACGTTGGACATCGTGCTCGGGGAGGTGGACCGCTAATGTTCGACGCTATCAAAGCCTACTTGAGTTCGAGCTTGACCCCCGGCGAAGCCGGCAGCATGTTCTGGGCGACGATCTACATACTGATCATCACCGTCGGAATCTCGCTGGCGGTGATCGCGATGAACTGGCTGGAGCGCAAAATTCTCGCGCACATGCAGATTCGCCTTGGCCCCATGCGCGTGGGCCCCCACGGCTTGTTGCAGCCCTTCGCCGACGCCCTGAAGCTGCTGATCAAGGAAGACATCATCCCGCAGGATGCCGACAAGTTTGTCTTCTGGAGCGCGCCGGTCGTGGTCACGATGACCGCGTTCACCACATTCCTAGTCGTCCCGTTTGGCCCCACGCACGCCGTTACCGACATGAACATCGGCATCCTGTTCATGCTGGGCGTGTCGTCGCTGAGCGTGCTGGGCATCATCATGGCGGGCTGGTCATCGAACTCGCATTACCCGCTGATGGGGTCTCTGCGCTCCAGTGCCCAGATGGTCTCGTACGAAATCGCGATGGGCCTGGCGATTGTCTGCGCCGTACTGATGACCAGCCTCGAAACCGGCACGGGCACGCTGAGCATGATCGGTATTGTCGAGTCGCAGGCCTCGCAGCACACCTGGTTCATCTTCAAGTTCTTCCCGCTGGGATTTCTGGCGTTCGCGATCTTCGCGATTGCGATGGTCGCCGAAACCAACCGCGCGCCGTTTGATCTTCCGGAAGCTGAGTCGGAGCTGGTTGCCGGATTCCACACCGAGTACAGCGGCTTTCGCTGGTCGCTCTTCTTTCTGGCGGAGTACGCGGCGATGCTGGCGGTTTCGTCAATCGCGGTGACGCTGTGGCTCGGCGGATGGATGCGGCCGTTCCCGAACTGGCTGAGCGGTTCGACGTGGAACACGGCATTTTCGTTGTTTCCGGCGCTGACACTATTCGTGCTCGCTGGGCTCTGCCTGCTGGGCACGGTTCGCATGCCCAAGATTCCACAGATGAAGATCCAGACCGTCGGTCTCGGAATCTTCGGATTGCTGCTGGGACTCGTCGGGCTGGTGCTGGTCATCCCCGGCGTGCGAGACCGCGTGCAGGACATTTACTGGTTCGTCGTGAAGGTCGCATTCTTCATGTACTTGTACATCTGGTATCGCGGAACGTTCCCGCGCTATCGCTTTGACCAGCTCATGAAAGTGGGCTGGAAGGTACTGCTGCCGACTGGGCTGGCTGTCCTGATCGCAACTGCGCTTTGGGGACTGCTACCGCAACTGTCGTCGGCGATTCTGGGGGTACTGCCGTGAGTCTGAAACCGCTGCTTCGCAAAATGTTCTTGGTCGACCTGTTCAAGGGCCTCAAGGTTACGTTTAACTATCAGGCTCCAAGTGAAGCAATCACAGAGCAGTATCCGTTGGAGCGACCTGTCATCTTTGAGCGCTTCAGGGGTCAACCGCGGCTGAAGGTGGACCCGGAGAGCGGCGCGTCCATGTGCATTGTCTGCAACTTGTGCGCGCTGGCGTGCCCGGAGCAGTTGATTGTCGTGAAGGGCGAACGCAACCCGGTAACCAAGCGCAAAGAGCCAGCCTCGTACACCTACGACCTGAGCCGCTGCATGTTCTGCGGCCTGTGTGCCGAGGCTTGCTCGACCGACGCGCTGGAGCTGACCCAGGATTACGAAATGGCGCTCTACAGCCGCGAAGGCATGGTGCTGGATCAGGCGGCGCTCGAGCGCGGCCAGGAGCCGGAGAAGTACGTGAAGTAAGGCAGTTGTCAGTAGCCGGTTGTCAGTTGTCGGTTGGGTAGTGCGGATCTGCAAGTTTGCGTGACGAGGTTCTTTGACTAGGGATGATTTTTCTGGCGAAGAGCGAATAGCGAACAGCGTCTTCGCCAATTGCTAACGGCTAATTGCTAATTGCTGCTTTTATGACACCTGTTGCCACAACATTCTTCTTCTACTTTCTGGCCATCATGGCCATCGTCTCGGCGATTGCCGTGATCACGCGGCGCAACCCGGTGCACGCGGCGCTGGCACTGATCGTCACGCTGCTGTCGCTTGCCGGATTCTACCTGATGCTCTACGCGCCGTTCGTTGCAGCTGTGCAGATCGTGCTCTACGCCGGCGGCATCATGGTGCTGTTCCTGTTCGTCATCATGCTGGTGAACCTGGAGCAGAACATCCGCGAGTATCAGTTCAACAAGCAGTGGCTGGTGGGCCTGATCGCGTCGATCGCGCTGGGGGCTCTGCTGCTGTTCGTGTTTCGCGCCGGACGCGGTACGTTTCCGTCAGTGTTCTACCAGGGCTATCGCGGGCTGGAGGGCGACAACACGCAGCAGATTGGTTTGGCTCTGTACGGACAATACATGCTGCCGTTCGAGATTGCTTCGCTGCTGCTGCTGGTGGCCATCGTAGGCGCGGTGGTCATGGCGAAGAAAAGGATTTGAAAGGCTGTGGTTAGTGACCAATGGTCAGTGGCTAGTTTGGAGACGATTAGGTTGACGGCTTTGGCTGACTGCTGAGTGCTGATTGCTGAGTGTTATTTATGACTGACATCATGACACTGCATTACCTGGTTGTTGCGGCGGCGCTGTTCATGATCGGCACGATTGGCGTGCTGACGCGGCGCAACGTGGTCATCATCCTGATGTCGATTGAGCTGATCCTGAACGCCGTCAACCTGAACTTGGTGGCGTTCTCGCGGCTCTACGGATTGCACGGGCAGGTGTTCGCCATCTTCGTCATCACCGACGCCGCTGCCGAAGCAGCGGTCGGTCTGGGCATCATCATCGCCTTCTTCCGCAATAAGGAGACGGTGAACGTGGATGAGGTGGATTTGCTGAAGTGGTGAAGAAGCTGCGAGCAACTAGCAATTAGCAACTAGCTTGCTCGGCACGAAATGATGCGACGGCTCGATGAGTTTTAGCTAGTTGCTAGTTGCTGCGAGCATACACATGTTCTTCTTAGATCATCTCTGGTTGATTCCGCTGTTCCCCGCATTCGGTGCGGCTTGCATGTTTTTCTTCGGACGCAAGCTCTCGAAATCTGCGGTGAACGGCGTCTGCGTCGGCGTGATTGTGCTGGCGTTCGCGTGGGCCTGCCTCGCGGTCTGGCAATGCACCGGATACTCCGCCGCGAATCCCGGCAAGCCCTTCGAGAAGGTGATGTATACCTGGCTGGGCACCGGCAGCGATTCGCTCATGTATCCGACGCACGGCGGAGCGGCCCAGTTCCGCGCCGATGCTGGCTTCATGCTCGATCCCCTGTCCTCGATCTGGCTGCTCTTCGTTACCGGCGTGGGCATGCTCATCCACATTTACTCGATGGGCTACATGGCGCATGAGGGTGGTTACTACCGCTTCTTCGGCTATCTGAACCTGTTCATGTTTTCCATGCTGACGCTGATCCTCGCCAACAATTACGCCCTGATGTTTGTTGGCTGGGAGGGCGTGGGCCTGTGCTCGTACCTGCTGATTGGTTTCTACTTCCAGCGGCACTCCGCGTCGACCGCCGCGAACAAAGCATTCATCGTCAACCGCGTCGGTGATGCCGGATTCCTGCTGGGCATGTTCACCATTGCGTGGTACTTCGGGTCGGTGCAGTACACCGCGGTCAACCACCTGGCGCGCAGTGGTCGCTTCGCCATCGGCGATCATGTGATTACCGCGGCCTGTCTGCTGCTGTTTGTCGGCGCCTGCGGCAAGTCGGCGCAATTTCCGCTATATGTCTGGCTGCCGGATGCGATGGAAGGTCCCACTCCCGTCTCCGCATTGATCCATGCGGCGACGATGGTGACCGCGGGCGTGTACATGGTGGCGCGCTCCAATGCATTGTTCGTGCTGGCGCCCAACGCGATGAAGACGGTCGCCATTATCGGAGCGCTCACCGCAATCTTCGCCGCTACTATCGCGCTGGTGCAAAACGACATCAAGCGCGTGCTGGCGTACTCGACGGTGTCGCAGCTCGGCTATATGTTCCTGGCGCTCGGCGTTGGCGCTTTCGCCGCGGGCGTCTTTCATGTCTTCACCCACGCCTTCTTCAAGGCGCTGCTGTTCCTCGGAGCCGGCTCGGTAATCCACGCCATGAGCGGCCAGCAGGAGATGCAGCACATGGGCGCCCTGCACGGCAAGATCAAGACGACGTTCGGCACCATGCTGATCGCGACGCTCGCCATCAGCGGCGTCCCCGGCTTCGCGGGCTTCTTCTCGAAGGACGCGATCCTGTGGGAGACGTGGTCGAGAACGGGCAGGGCGTATAGCTACCTTTGGTACATCGCGTTTCTCACGGCACTGATGACCTCGTTCTACATGTTCCGGCTGATCTACCTGACTTTCTTCGGCAAGCCGCGCATGACGCACGAAGTGGAGCACCACATCCACGAGTCGCCCAAGACGATGACCGTGCCGCTAGTGATTCTGGCGATCTGCTCGGTCGGCGCCGGGTTCCTCGGCTTGCCGCATAGCCTCGGCGGATCGAACCGCTTTGAAAAGTTCCTCGAACCGGTGTTCGCGAAAGAGGCCGTCGTGCTGGTGGAGAGCGGAAAGGCAGCGCAGGTGGCCGCTGGCGAGCAGCAAGTCGAGCACACCGATCTCGCGGAGTACGCGCTAATGTTCGCCTCCGTTGGCGCGGCGGTGCTGGGCTGGTGGCTGGCGCAGCGGGCGTACAAGAACGCCGACAAAGGTTACAAGGAGCCGATCCAGGAGTTCGCTCCGCGCTGGTACAAGACGCTTTTTCGAAAATGGTATGTGGACGAGATATACGACTGGGTCTTTACCGGGCGCAAGAAAGTTGGCGATGTGCGTCTGGGCGCGATGGGACTGGGCGAAGCCATGTGGAAGTTTGACGCCGACGTCATCGATGGCGCGGTGAATGGCGCGGGCTGGACGACTCGCATGAGCGGCACGCTGTCGAATCTGTGGGACAAGTGGATTATCGATGGCCTGTTCGTAAATGGAGTGGGCATTGTGACGCGGCTAGCCTCATATCCCGTGCGCCTGGTGCAGTGGGGCCTGGTGCAGTGGTACGCGCTGGTCATGGTCGCCGGCCTGGTGGGATTTGTTTGTTATTACGTGGTGCGCTGGTAAATGGCAGGGGCTAGGGATTAGGGGTTAGGGAATAGTTTGGTCCGACGGGACCACAAGTTCTTTCATAGTGAACTGAAGTTATAGGGGTCCTTCGACTCCGGATCGCAAAGAAGCGATCCTCCGCTCAGGATGACATGAAGTGTTCTGGCGAAGGGCGAAGGGCGATTTATAAGCTGACGGCTGATGGCTGAAAGCTGAGAGCTATAAAACATGTACAACCATATTCTTTCGATCGTCTTATTTACGCCGCTGGTAGGAGCCGCAATCCTGCTGTTGGTGCCCAAGGAAAACAAGGATGCGATCCGCTGGATCGCCAACATCTTCGCTTTCCTCGGCTTCGCAGTCTCGCTGCCGCTGATTCCGTGGTTCTGGGCATTGAAGGAGCGCTCCGGCTTCCAATTCGTCGAAGGCGCGCCCAACAATTGGATCCCCACGATCGGCGCGGGCTACGTCATCGGCATCGACGGCATTTCGTTCCTGCTGATCATGCTGACCACGCTGCTGGGCGCCATCTCGATCCTGTCGTCGTGGAACGCCATCCAGGACCGCGTGAAGGAGTACTACATCTGGTTTCTGGCGCTGCAGACCGGCATGTTGGGCGTCTTCATGGCCAACGACATGTTCCTCTTCTTCGTGTTCTGGGAGGCCATGCTGGTGCCGATGTATCTGCTGATCGGCATCTGGGGCGGCCCGCGCAAGCTTTATGCAGCCATCAAGTTTTTCCTGTACACCCTGTTCGGCTCGGTGCTGATGCTGCTGGGCATCCTGTTCCTGTACTTCCATCACCACACTCTGACCGGCGTGTACACCTTCTACTTGCCCGACCTCTACGCCACCGCGCCAAAGATTGGCGGGCACGCGGCCATCTGGCTGTTCTTCGCGTTCTTCCTTGGCTTCGCGATCAAGGTGCCGATGTTTCCGTTTCACACCTGGTTGCCTGATGCGCACGTCGAGGCGCCGACTGCGGGCTCTGTCATCCTGGCCGGCGTTTTGCTGAAGATGGGAACGTACGGGCTGATCCGCTTCTCGCTGCCGTTCTTCCCCGCGGTAGCCATGACGCCGTGGGTGCGACAATTCATGATCACGCTGTCGCTGATCGGCATCATCTACGGGGCGCTGGTCTCCCTGATGCAGAAGGACATGAAGAAGCTGGTGGCGTACTCCTCGGTCAGCCACCTGGGCTTCTGCACCCTCGGCATCTTCGCGCTAAGCCCGCTGGGCCTGAGCGGCTCAGTGATCCAGCAGATCAACCACGGCATCTCTACCGGCGCACTGTTCTTGATTGTCGGCATTCTCTACGAGCGGCGCCACACGCGCGAGATTTCGGAGTACGGTGGCATCTCCAACATTATGCCGGTGTACGCGACCATCACGCTCATCATGTTTATGTCGTCGATGGGCCTTCCGGTGCTGAACGGCTTCGTCGGCGAGTTCACCATCCTGCAAGGTACGTTCATGGAGAACAAGGCTTGGGCGGCTTGGGCCGTGCCGGGCGTGATTCTCGCCGCAGCGTATCTGCTGTGGCTCTATCAGCGAGTCTTTTTCGGGCCGGTGAACAACCCCAAGAACGAGAAGCTCCCGGACCTTTCGGCCCGCGAACTGGCGACGTTTATCCCGCTGGTAGCGATTGCCTTCTGGATTGGGCTGTATCCCAAGCCGTTGTTCCAGATACTCTCGACGCCGATCAATAATCTGGTGGCAACGGTTCGCCCGGATTATCCCGGGCTGAACAAGCCTGTGCTAGCGACGCAGCCGGTTGCACCGGCGGAAGGACCGGCGGCAGTGCCGCAACCGACCTCTTCGCCCGAGACCGAAAAGCCCGCGGCAGAAAAGCAGAAATCCGGGCTGGTTTCGCGGGTTAAGGCGAACCGCAGATCCCTCGACTCCGGCGAGCAAGAGAGGCTCGCCTCCGCTCGGGATGACAATTCAAAAATGGTTGCCGCTGCACTGAATAATTCAGTCGCAGCACGCGGCGTAGCCAAGTGAGGATGAACTTGTGACCACCTCGCTCACACAATACTTTTCCAGCACGGATTACTTGCTCGCCCTGCCGATGCTGCTGCTGACGCTGTTCGCGCTTGGAATCCTGATGATCGATTTGCTTCTACCGAAGAAGTGGAAGCAGGTCAATGCCTATACCGCGCTCGTCGGTCTGGCATTTTCGGCCGCGGCGGTTGGCAAGCTGCATTGGGCCTGTCACGTCGCGCAGCAAAAGGGACTCAGCTATATCGATACCGGCTTCATGGGAACATTGCTGGTCGATCCCTTCGCTCTTTATTTCTTCTATTTATTCCTTGCCGGCGCTGCGATTGCCGTGCTCATGTCCATCCGATATCTCGAAGTCGAGCACGAGAATCACGGTGAGTTCTATGCACTGATGTTGTTCTCCGTGGTCGGCATGATGTGTATGGCTGCCGGCTACGACATCGTCCTGATCTTCATCGGCCTGGAACTCATGGCCATCTCGACGTACGTGCTGGTCGGCTTCCTGCGGCGCGACAAGCGCTCCAACGAAGCGGCGCTGAAGTACTTGCTGCTCGGCGCATTCTCGTCGGGCATCTTCGCCTATGGCCTGTCGCTCTTCTATGGATTGACCGGGAGCACGAATCTCGGCAAGATTGCGCAGGGCCTGCAACAGATACTCGCCACCCGTCCGAACGATCCGATTGTCATCTTTGCACTGCTGGCGACCACGACCGGCCTGCTCTTCAAGATCGCTGCCGTGCCGTTCCACCAGTGGGCGCCCGATGCCTACGAAGGTGCGCCTACCAGCATTACGGGATTCATGTCGGTCGCGGTCAAGTCCGCGGGTTGGGCGATGTTGCTTCGCATCTTTCTCTTCGGCCTTTACCCGCTGCGCTCGATGTACGTGCCCCTGCTGATCTTCGTTGCCATCGCGACCATGACCGGCGGTAACCTGGCCGCGATGACGCAGACCAACCTGAAGCGCCTGCTGGCCTACTCTTCCATCGCGCACGTTGGCTACATGCTGCTGGGGCTCATCGCCAGCGATGGCCAGACCAACTCCACCGGCATCATGGCTATCCTGATTTACCTGCTGGTCTACACCTTCATGAATCTCGGCGCGTTTGCCGTTATCACCTCGCTGCGCCGCCGCAACATCATCGGCGACGAGATCGACGACATCGCCGGCCTCTACTTCAAAGCTCCAACCGAGGCCATCCTGATGCTGGTGTTCCTGCTGTCGCTTGCGGGGATTCCGCCGCTGGCCGGATTCTGGGGCAAGTACTTCATCTTCCTCAGCCTGATCCAGACCGGCCATTACGCGCTGGCGTCGGTCGCCGTGCTCTACGCCGTCATCAGCATGTACTACTACATGCGGATTGCCAATGCCATGCTGATGCGGCAGGCGGTCGAAGCCGAACCCGTGCGCATCGGATCTGCGATGCGTCTGGCGCTGACCATCACGGCTGTCGGGACGGTCGGCATCGGCCTCTTCCCGAACTTCTTCATCAATGCGGTGAACTGGTCGCTGGGCATAACCACGGGCTCGCAACATATGGCAGCGCTACTGCGATGAGCGTCGCCTGATTCCAGACATGGGCGCAACCATGAGTATCGCCTGCCGAGGCGGCCTGTTAGACTATCCAGTTTTCGGCGCGCGCTCCGATCATCGTCCATCCTCACCGTACTGGAGCGCAGTCGCGCCCGGAGGCTTCATGCTACGCCGCATTTTCTTGCTTCTGATCTGCTGTTCGCTCGGTGGTTTTGCGCAGAGCAAGCATCCCTTTACTTTTGAAGACATGATGCAGCTCAAGCGCATCGGCGAGCCGATCGTATCGCCCGACAACAAGTGGGTGGCGTTCAGAGCTGTGGATGTCAATCTCGACGCCAACACGAAGACGTCGCATCTGTGGATAGTGCCTGTCAGCGGAGGTGAGGCGAGACGTCTGACACCTGCCGACGGCAAGGGCGAAGATCGCCTGCGCTTCTCGCCCGACGGCGAACGGATCTTGTTCGAGTCGTCGCGCGATGGCGAATCGCAGATTTACGTGCAGGACTTCGATACTTTCACCGGAACGCTTACCGGCGAACCAAACAAGGTGACGAGCATCTCGAGCGAAGCCTCCGGCGGGCTCTGGTCGCCCGACGGCGACTACATTCTCTTCGTCTCGTCGGTTTATCCCGACTGCGCCGACGACGCCTGCAACAAGGCGAAGGACGAAGAGAAAGCCAGGTCAAAGGTCAAGGCGAAAGTCTTCACCCAGCTCATGTTTCGCCACTGGACCAGCTACTTCGATGGCAAGTACAGCCATCTGTTCATCGTGCCAACGGGGGCCTGTGCCGCGGGGGATGCGAAAACAGCATCAGCAGATAGTTCTAAGATCGTTTCGGGTGGCTGTACTCCCCGCGACCTCACGCCCGGCGCGCACGATGTTCCGCCCTTCTCGCTCGGCGGCCAGGACCAGTATTCGGTCTCGCCCGACGGCAAAGAGATTGCCTACACCAGCAACATCGACGAAGTGCAGGCGACGAGCACGAACAGCGACATCTTCATCGTGCCGACGGCGGGCGGGGCGCCGAAGAAGATCACCAGCAATCCCGGCAGCGACAGCACGCCGATCTATTCGCCGGACGGCAAGTACATCGCCTACCGCTCGCAGCTTCGTGGAGGCTACGAGAGCGACCGCTTTCGCCTGATGCTGTACGAGCGCGCCACCGGCAAAATCACAGATGTCTCGCCGAACTTCGATCGCTGGGTAGATTCGATGGCGTGGGCTCCGGACTCGAAGACCATCTACTTCACCGCCGAAAACGAAGGCGCGGCGCCCATCTACAAGATCGACGTAACCGCACAGACTCCCTGGCCGCAGGAGCTGGTCGCCGGCTTCAATGACAGTCCGACGCCGACATCCGACGGCAAGACGCTGGTGTTCGATCGCATGTCAGTTGAATTTCCGAACGAAATCTACAGTGCCGCGCTAGAGTTCCCGCAGTGCCGCATGGCAGTGCCGCCAAACGCCTACAGCGTGCCCGATTGCCTGTTGTCGAAAGCGCAACCGGTGACGAAGCTGAACGACCCCGTCCTCTCGCAAGTTCAGATGCAATCCCTCGAGTCCTACTGGTTCGAGGGCGAAGCGAAGGAGAAAGTCCAGGGCTTCGTCGTCAAGCCGCCGAACTTCGATGCGAGCAAGAAGTATCCCGTGAAGTTCCTCATCCATGGCGGGCCGGAGGGCGCGTGGGGCGACGACTGGTCCTATCGCTGGAATCCGGAGCTGTTCGCCGCCAACGGCTACGTGATTGTCATGGTCAACTTCCATGGCTCGACCGGTTACGGACAGAAGTTCATCGACGCCATCAACGGCAACTGGGGCGGGCCACCGTATCAGGACCTGATGCTGGGTCTCGACTACGCCGAGAAGACTTATCCCTACATCGACAAGGACCGCGAATGTGCGCTAGGCGCAAGTTACGGCGGCTATGCCATCAACTGGATCGAGGGCCACACTGCGCGTTTCAAGTGTCTGGTGTCTCACGACGGCATGTTCAACACCGAGTCGGCTTACGGCACGACGGAAGAGCTGTGGTTCAACGAGTGGGAGTTCAAAGGCACGCCGTGGACGAATCGCGAACTCTACAACAAGTGGTCGCCGCACATGTTCGCGACCAACTTCAAGACGCCGATCCTCGTTGTCCACGGGCAGCTCGATTACCGGCTTGACGTATCGGAGGGCTTCCAGTTGTTCACCACCGTGCAGCGACTGAAGATTCCATCGAAGATGCTGTACTTCCCCGATGAAGGCCACTGGGTGCTGAAGCCGCAAAACAGCCGGCTGTGGTACCAGACGGTGAACGGCTGGGTGGATGAGTGGACAAAGGCGGTCAAATAGCCAAGAGAATTTCCCGAATCGAACGGAACACGGTTAGCGGCGGCGGTATGAATCCCCATTTGTGCCCAAGTTTTTACAATGTTGCGGTCAGATTTGTGTTGCGTGAAGCGGCAAGGTGATCTACTATCTCCTATAGTTTCGATGTATTTGAGGCCGTGAGGACCGCATCTCGCAGTGGAATCGAAACTGCACCTAAGCGTAACTAACAATTAATAAATGTCTCCCAGGAGAATTGGCTCCTTCCTGCTTGCCAGAGGAGGATTTTGCTAGGTGCCGATTCGTACACTTGGCGAAAGGCTGACTTTTTGCTCCGTGACGTCCGTGTAGTCATTCGAGTTCTAATCGTTTTCTTGTTTGCCGCGAGCTTCTCCGTTGCCGACTGCCTGGCGCAGGCTGCGCCCAGCGGCCCCTCTGAAACTTCTTCGGGCGGAGCCTCTACCGCGTCTAACGGTGATCAGTCGCCCAATCAGCGAGTGGTGCTAAAAGTCGGCAACCTGCAAATCACGCAGGAACAGTTCGAGACTTATATTGGCGACCTGGAGGCCCAGCAGGGTCCCGCGGATTTGAGCCGCAAGAAGTTGGGCGACAACTATGCGTCGCTGCTGATGCTTTCCCAGCAGGCAGTTGCCAATCATCTGGAGTCCTCGCCCGAGGTGATCCGCCAGTTGGCCATCGATCGCACACAGATCCTGTCCAACGCGGAGTTCGCCAAGTTGAAGACTGCAGCCAAACCAACACCGGCACAGATTAGCGAGTATTACAACGCTCATCTGGATGATTACGATGTCGTTCAACTGCGCCGGGTGTTTATTTTCAAGAAAGGGCCGGGGCACGAGAAAGGCGTCAATCCTGAGGATGCCAAGCCGTTGGCCGATGCGATTCGTCAGGCTTACGCGTCAGGAAGCGATCCCACGAAGCTGGTGAAGGATCCGGAGACCGTCGTTTTCGACGGAGCGCCCCTCACATTTCAGCATGACGAGATGCCCGCAGCCATGGAAAAGGTCGCCTTCGCAATGCATAAAGCCGGCGAATGGACTGAGTTGGGGGAAGACCCCAGTGCACTGGTTCTTATGCAGTTGGTTTCCCGCGGCCGACGGAGTCTAAGCGAGATGACGCCGCAAATCGAAAAGAAACTGCAAGCCCAGAATTTAAAGAAAGAGTTGGACAGTCTGAAGAAGAACACCGGTATCTGGATGGACGAGGAGTACTTCGCTTCGCACGCTCCA
>Ga0181532_10000763_pt1 | contig 32117 bp, 25 predicted proteins | sample PEATcosm2014_Bin_33_FD_119768 | JGI IMG/M metagenome (GOLD analysis project Ga0181532, IMG submission 119768) | Peatland microbial communities from MTU Mesocosm Facility, Houghton, MI, USA - PEATcosm2014_Bin11_30_metaG | ecosystem: Environmental > Terrestrial > Soil > Wetlands > Peat | place...
AGCAATCATATGTCATCTTCTTCCGACAAATACTCAGCCAAACTTTGTGAACAGCGAAAAATGAATGGAGATCCCTGCCAAGCTCTTGCCCTCTACGGCAAGAGGTTTTGCCACTTCCACGAGCACAACGGACCACCGCCGATCGACATCAGTAACTCCGACACCATACCCTCCTCTCACGTCTACCTCCCTCAACTCGAAGATGCTGCCTCCATCCAGTCGGCGATCTCAGAAGTTTGCGAGCTGATGCTGCACCGGCGCATCGAGCCGAAAGAAGCTTCCGCCCTGTTCTATGCCATGCAGGTCGCGTCCACCAATATGGCCCTCTTGAACGCCAATAAGAATCAAAAGCCAAATTCGGAAACGAGTTCAGATGCCTCTTCCGATCCCGGAACGATTCAGGCATGCGAGCAGCCGCGTCGCAAAACACGTCGACGCGCCTGATCAAAAGTGGACGAGCAGAAATGAACAATCAGATCGCTGCGCTCCTCGAACCTCCTCGCCATAGTAAAGTAGTATTAAGGTTCCAATCCGCAGTCCTGAGGAGTTTTCAACCTGAATCCAAGCATTCGCAACATCGCCATCATCGCCCACGTGGACCACGGCAAGACCACGCTGGTGGACGCCATGCTTCGCCAGAGCGGAACTTTCCGCGATAACGAGACCGTGGCCGAGCGCGTCATGGACTCGAACGATCTGGAACGCGAGCGCGGCATCACTATTCTTGCCAAGAATACGGCTGTGTTTTATGCGGGTGTGAAAATCAATATCGTGGATACGCCCGGCCACTCCGATTTTGGCGGCGAAGTGGAGCGCGCCCTCAAGATGGTCGATGGCGTCATGCTCTTGGTTGACGCGAGCGAAGGGCCGCTGCCGCAGACCCGCTACGTGCTGAGCAAAGCTCTCGAAGCGAACCTGAAGCCGATTCTCGTCATTAATAAAATCGACCGCCCCGATGCGCGTCCGCAGGAAGTGCTCAACGAGGTTTACGACCTCTTTATTGATCTAGACGCCAAGGAAGAACAGCTGGATTTCCCCGTCCTCTACACGAACGCCAAGGCAGGAACGGCTGCGGTACATCAGGGAGCGGCGGGCGAGGATCTGCGTCTCCTGTTCGAGTCGATCATCGATACCATCCCCATGCCGCAAGGAGACGCTAACGGGACGCTGCAAATCCTGGTGGCGAATCTCGACTACAGCGATTATCTCGGCCGCGTCGCCATCGCCCGCGTTTTTTCCGGCACCATGAAGACTGGCGAAGACGTCGCAATCGCCAAGCGCGACGGGTCATTTCACAAGACAAAGATCACCAAGCTCTTCAGCTTCTCCGGCCTGAAGCGCACCGACATTACGGAAACATCGCTGGGCGATATCATCGCCGTCGCGGGCGTTGAAGGCATCACCATTGGCGAAACCATTACCAGCGCGGAGAATCCCGCGCCGCTTCCGCCCATCGTCATCGACGAGCCTACGATTGCGATGCTCTTCACCATCAATACGTCTCCGTTTTGCGGACGCGAAGGCACTTACGTCACGTCGCGCAACCTGCGCGAGCGCCTCGAAAAAGAGCTGCTCACCAACGTCTCGCTGCGCATGGAAGAAACGGGCAGCACCGACTCGTTCAAGGTTCTCGGACGCGGCGAGTTGCAGCTTTCCATTCTGATCGAGATGATGCGCCGCGAAGGCTATGAGCTGATGGTCGGTAAGCCCGAGATCGTCACCAAGCACATCGACGGCAAGCTTATGGAGCCGGTCGAACACCTCACCGTCGATATCCCCGAAGAGTTTGTCGGCGTGGTCATGGAACATGTCGGATCGCGCAAAGGCGAAGTTGCCAACATGCACAATCACGGCTATGGCCGCGTGCGCGTCGAGTTTCGCGTGCCCAGCCGCGGACTAATCGGACTGCGTAGCACTCTGCTCACCGACACGCGCGGCACGATTGTCATGAATGCGCTTTTTGCTGGATACATCGAGTGGCAGGGAGAAATTCCTCATCGTCCGACCGGCGCGCTGATCGCCGACCGTCCCGGACTCACGACCTCCTACGCTCTCTACAATCTGCAGGAGCGCGGCGTGCTTTTCGCTGGGCCTGGCGTCGATGTCTACGAAGGCATGATCATCGGTGAGAACGCGAAAGACACGGACCTTGACGTCAACATTGTGCGCGAAAAAAAGCTGACCAACATGCGCGCTTCAACTTCCGACGAAGCGATCCGCCTGGTGCCGTATCGCAATCTCAATCTTGAACAGGCTATTGAATTCATCGCCGACGATGAGTTCGTCGAGGTCACGCCGAAATCTTTGCGCCTGCGGAAAAAGGTTCTGCAATCGAATAAGCGAAAGAAAGGTGCGCTGGCAACGGTGGAAGGCTGATCGGCGGACCCGATGGGCGAACCCTATGAGCGAGCTGCAGCCGTTGAGGCCGTCCCGCGCCACGATGTACACTTGCATTACCGCAGCGCGCCCGTAGCTCAGCTGGATAGAGCGGCAGCCTCCGGAGCTGTAGGTCGGGAGTTCGAATCTCTCCGGGCGCGCCAGTTTTTCATCTTGGCCGCCGCATCAGCGGCCGCCCAGTAGAATTAGCGTCTCGGTCGCAAAGTCGCCCCGCTGAATGCCGATGCGAACTTTCCCGGATTTGTCGGACAGTTCAGCGAGCAGTTCCATCGGCGTCCGTACGGCCTTGCCATCCACGGACTTGATGAGATCGCCTGCTTTCAAGGATGCCATCTCCGCGACGCCTCCCGGCACGATCTCCACAATTTTCGCTCCATCAAATTCCTGGGGCGCAACCACGAGACCGAGCGAGGTGATCGACATCCCGCGACCGGGCACGTTCACCGACGTCTGAGCAGGCTGCTGAACGCCACCAGTTGGGGCTTGACCGGCGGAACGCCTGGACTTAGAGGGTTGACTCTCAGAAGTAGAAGGCCGGGTCTTGGGCCCGCCCTCGGGAAGTTCACCGCCAAATCGGAAAGCGACTCCGAAAGCGACACGGAAGCTGTTCTGGCTAGGAAGGGCGAAGTCGTTCAGATGACGGGTGTACAGATAATCGAACGGCCCCAACTGAACTCCGATATGACGCATGAACCAATAATCAACGCCCCCGCCCGCAGCGACTGCCACAGAGGTGTCGGACTCGGAAGTTCCGTTGTAAACCAGAGTGCCGTTGTCCCGACCACCGAGGACGTGTACAAAACCCGTAATCCGGCTGGAGCGATCTCTGAGGTTATAACGCGGTCCCACCATATAGGAAAGATCGCTGCAGCTATCAGTAGTACTGTTGCAATCGCTCAGGTTGTGGCCGCTGACGTCTCCCTCCACAGCCAGTTTATGAAACACGCGGACCGAGGCGGACAAGTCCCAGCCATCCATAGCCAGGTGTTGAGAAGTCGTACCCGAGCTCGCATTCGCCGGCAGATCAAAGCTGAGGTAGGAGAAGCCGCCGAATACATCGATCGGCGGAACGTTCTGAGCGGAAGCGATGCCTAGAAGGATGCCTAGAAGAAAGAGAGCTGCCAGAGCGAAGTGGACAAGTTTTTTCATGTTCCTTACCGCGCCTCCAAGGAATGCAAAAATGGCACAACTCGCCGAATACAGGATCGAACCAGCCACTAGGTCCGATCGAAGCCAGCCTCACCAGGAACGATGCAGTCTTCTGGCCGGGCTTTTCCTGCGTCAACACGCGCACGGGATTCAGGGCAATTGGCGATTATAGTTGCCGCGCGGAAAAAAGGAAAATGGGTCAAGGCCAGTCTGTGGCAATTTTCGACGCCATGTCTTAAGATGCGCAAATTGCGAAGGAGGGCATCATGATTCTCGGTATGACAATGTTCACTTTCGTTCACGTCGCAATAAGCCTGGTGGGAATCTTGTCGGGTTTCGTCGTCTTATTCGGACTGTTTGCCGGTAAAAGACTCGACGGCTGGACTGCGCTTTTTCTAGCCACTACGTTGGCGGCAAGCGTCACTGGATTCCTCTTCCCGTTCGAGGGCTTTAAGCCGTCCTATGTGGTCGGCGCCATATCGCTGGTGGCACTGGCGCTCGCGATCGTCGCGCGCTACAGCCTTAAACTGGCCGGCGGCTGGCGGCGAACCTATGTGATCAGCGCTGTGTTTGCCCTCTACCTGAATGTCTTCGTCCTGGTCGTGCAGCTTTTCGAAAAGGTGCCATCCCTCCATGCGTTGGCGCCGAAAGGGTCGGAACCACCCTTCGCGCTTACGCAGGTCGTGGTGATGGCGATCTTCATCGTGCTTGGCATTCTTGCGGTGAAAGGCTTCCGTGCGCAAACGGTCCGTGTTCTCGACCGAACTACCCGAGCGGCTTGATCGCTCGAGCACCCTGATCTCCGCGTAGAGACGCGGCTTGCCGCATCTCCACACAGAGGATAGCTTCCCATTTTGGAACAAGTTTCACCGAAATCGTCACACCCGCTTTGCCCACCCATCACTGCAAACCTTGCAGATCCCTTGTACGCTGCCATCCGATCCCGCAGACAAGGGCCAGTTACAAGTCTCGCGGAACCAATTTCACAATTCCGAGAACAATAAGGAGATTTCCCATGTTCGCACGCATCCTTGAGTTCGTTCCACTGCTGGAAAAGAAAGACGAATTCATTCGCGTCGTAAAAAAAGACATCCTCCCCATTCTGAAGAAGCAGGATGGCTTCCTCGAGATCCTTCCTCTTGTGCCCGAGAACAAGACCGAAAAGGTGCTGGCGGTCACTCTTTGGACAGACAAAAAGGAATTCGAGCGCGATGAGCAACAGTGGTCCCCCAGGGTCGAGCAGATCCTCAAACCGTATCTGAGCAGTCCCGCAACGCGAAAGCTGTACACGCTGGAGACCGCGCTTTGCGAGCACTTTGAAAAGATGCTGATAGCCTAAACGCAAGAAACATCGAATAACTCGGGCCGGAGCAACTAGCTGCTCCGGCCTCTTCGCCTCCAGTTACAACCCCTTTTCAGCTTGACCTCCCATCCGGTCACAGCAAAATAACAGTAATCGACGAAAAGTATCAATCCCGCCACAGTCAGTAATGGGGGCTCCGTCCAGTGCAACACGCCGTTGTACTTCGTCATCCAGCCAGTCGGGGTCAGCGCTCCCCACCGGGAAGACAAACGGCAATGCGACCGGCACTGCCACATTCAAGATGGATTCGATCACCGCACCCGTACCGCTCAATGCCGCTGGCGGCGCCAGTTGGACGCCTCCAGCACTATCGGTCGGTCCTTGAGCCTCCACAAACCTGCCCGCAAGGCGTAGCAGGATCGCTTCGCTCTCATTTCGGCTCGTTTTTCGTGGGTAATGTTACACCGAACACTTACTCCACATTCTTGCCTCTTACTCGACGTCTGTCGCTTTGCGAGTGCACCTTAGGTAATGCTCAGTTTCCTCTAAAGTCATTCTCCAGTTCAACCGATGAAGTCTCTAGCGCGGCAATTACTTCCATGTTTGTGGGTAGCGGCGCGGCGCCATCAGGAGAAAGTTATGTCAACAGCGGCAGTTTCCAGCACATCGATTTTTCAGGAGCTCCAGAGTTTCTACCAGAACCGTCAAACCGATCTCAAGCAGCTCAGCAGCGCTCTTCAAAGTGGCGATCTGAACGGCGCTCAGCAAGCATACAAAGCCCTCGCTGTGCTCGGGGAGGGCGGGCCCTTTGCCAATTCCGAACCGTTTGGCAAGTCCAGCCGCGCCCAGGCTTTCGATGCCGTCGGCGAGGCCTTACAAGCCGGCGACTTGGCACGAGCGCAGGCCTCATTTGCTACGCTTACCGCCGGTCAAAACAGTTCGACGAGCGCCCCGCAGGCCACGCCGGCCGCAGTCGTAAACCTCGCCAGCACGCAGCCATTCACAGGACCCCCCGTCCCTGACACCTCTTCAATCTACCAGCAATTGCAAGCCTATCGGCAGCAGCGGCAAGCTGATGTCGCCCAACTCGGACAGGACCTGCAGGCGGGCAACCTGAAGGCAGCACAGCAGGACTTCAACACGCTGACCACGCTCGGCCAGAGTGGTCCCAATAAGAATGGGCAAACATTTTCGCAAGCCGATCGCGCCCAGGATTTTCAGGCCATCGGTCAAGCGCTACAGTCCGGCGATCTCGCCGGAGCCCAATCGGCCTTCGCCAGTCTTCAGGGCACCTTCAGCCAGCAAAGCCAACAGGCCCAGACGGCCATTTCCGCCTACAATTCCGGCGTCACGGAGATCGTCATCAACCTTATTCCGCCTACCAGCAGCACGGGAAGCGTGCCTTCGACCCAAGCTCCAACCACTGAGGTTCCGGTCACCGAAGCGCCGTCCAGCGGCACAACCTCAACTGGTTCCGTCGCTCCCGAAATCGTCATCAACTTGGGGACTGCTTCCAGCACCAACGCTTCGAGTGGATCGACAACACCAGAACTCATCATCAACCTCGGTCAGGGAAATTCGTCGACCGCTCCTCCCGAACAGGTCACGATCAGTTTCGACAGCAGTACTTCGGGAACGCAGGTCTCGATTGACACAACTCAGGGACAGAATGGCAGCCCCGTCAACCCAATCACGGTCGACCTCAACCAGCAGAGCAGCAATGGCTACGAACTTGTTCTTAACCTGCTCAATTCCAGTTCGGCGAGCCTGGCTCAGAGCAGTTCGGGCAATGCCCTGAGCGTGAGCGCGTAGTTCCGAACAGTTTTGGGGACACAGTTTTGCGCGGACAGTTCTGCGTTTTGCGGCTATCGTCCCGCCGGCAGTCCCCACGGTCGCACGTCCGGCACGAAGCCGCAAATCATGGGGGCGCTTCGGAAGTATCTCCATCCGAAACGCCCCCGCATTCTTGCTTGCTGACTTCTTGCCGCCGACCCTTGCCGCTCTCCGGGTCAAGGGCGATCGCGCCGATAAACGCCGCGGTGTGATATCCGTGAGAGCGCAGGATCGCCGGGGCGTAGGGCAGATTCGCTGCTAGCGGCATCCCAAAATCGAGCACCTGATGGAATTGCGGATACGTGCACGTGAGAATGGTCGCGTGGGAGGGTGGCGTCAAAGGAGCCTGCACGTAGGCGTGCGTGAAAACCGCCGATTGCAGCGCCAACGCGTCCAAGTTGGCGTCAGTCCCAGCTTCGAGCCCAGAAAACCCCATGCGGTCCGCGCGCGTCGTGTCCAACGTGATCAGCACTATGTTGGGAGGTGTCGCCGCCAGCGCGCTCGCCGCCAACCAAACCGTCAACTAAGCAACCCACGCCAACCTACGAATCATGGGCATAGGAAAAATTGGCATCGGGAAAACTTGCATGCTGAGCCTCTTCCATGGGCGATCATTTATAGGCACTCGTATAGGCACTCGCGAGGACCAGTTCCGCAGATGTCTACGGCTCGCTTGGTCCCGGCACCGGCCCGTTCTCTGCCAGACGTTTGGCCACATCCCGCTCCCGCTCGGCGTCTTCCTTCCGTCCTAGCTTGTCATAGGCATCAGCGAGGGACAGGTGGGGCTGGGGAGCTTGCGGACGAATCGCGGCCGCTTTCATCAGCCTCGGCAGGGCGTCCTCCGGCTTTCCCGAGAGTACGAGGTCGCGGCCGAGAAGCAGGTTGGTTGAGTATTGTTCGGGCAAGACTGCGAGGATCTTTTCGCACTCGCCGATGGCTTGCGGCAGGCGGTTCGTCCGGTCATCGGCAATCGCCAGCAGGGCGCGGGTTTTCAACGATCCCGGCATTTTTGCCACAACGAACTCTAGTTCGGGCACCGCCGCCTCGAAATCCGCCGCCTGCATTAATACCTTGCCGAGTTCGTAATGCAAGTTGACCGAATCCGGGTTCAATTCCACCGCCTTGCGCTTTGCCTTCACAGCCTCGGGGATGTTCCCCAGGTTGGTCTCGGCCATGCCCAGTTTCGCATAGGCAATCCAAAGACTGGGTTCTTTGGCAACCACTTTCTGAAGCACGACCACGGCTTCTTCAAGGCGTTGGTCTTCCAGCAAAAAATTGGCTTGCCCCATCATGTTGCCAATCTCGATCTTGTCCTTGGGATCGGCGCCGACGTCCGTGGCTGCAGCCGCAACGGTGGTCGTCGCCGTGTAGCCGAGGGCAGCCAGCTTCTCCTGCGCTTCAGGATCGGTGGTCGAAGCGGGGGCTTTTTCGACCTTGCTCGTCTTTTGCCGGAAGGCATCCAGTTGGCCCTGTAGCGTGTCGGCCACAGCTTTGGACGTAGCCGCCAGGTCGTGCTCGGCCTTCGGGTCTGCTGCCATGTCATAAAGTTCGCGGCGGGGCGCTTCAACAAATAGATATTTACCGGCACGCAGCGAGCGGATGGTACTCCATCCATAAGCGCGGACGCCGTATTCTGTTTCCGCATATTGCGGCCGATCTTGGGATGACGGAGGATCGGTTCCCTCACTTGCGGGAGACCTCGGATTGGGCCCCATCATGCTTGCCAGTGATTGCCCTTGCACTTCCGGCGGAACATCGATTCCCACCGCCTGCAAAATCGTGGGCAGCACGTCCACTAGTCCGACGTGGTTCTCGATTCGCTTCCCAGCAAACCGATCCCCCGGCAGCTTCAAAAAGAGAGGCACGTGGATGGTCGCATCGTAGAGGAAGAAGCCGTGGAATTCTTCTCCATGATCCCCCAGCGACTCGCCGTGATCGGACATCATGGCAATTAGCGAATTTTTGTAAAGTCCTTGCTCCCGCAAATAGCTCACCAGCTTACCAAGAGCCGAATCCGAGTAGGCAATCTCGCCGTCATACAGCGCCGACTTGTAACGGGTCTTGAAGGGCTCAGGAGGATCGTAAGGATAGTGCGGATCGTAAACATGCACCCAAATGAAGAAGGGACCGGCTGGGCGCTTGTTCAACCAGGCCAGAGCGTGTTCCACCACTACCGAAGCGCGGCGGTCGGTGGAAGTGTAATGATCCTCTCCCGGATGCGCTATGTGGAAGCCGGCATCGTAGGTGTCAAACCCGCGGTTAAATCCAATGGCGAGCTGCTGGTATGGGTCGAGAACAATGGAACCAACAAAGGCCGCGGTGTGATAGCCGTGGGCTTTTAGAATCGCGGGAAGATAGGGCAGGTCCTCCACCAGAGGCACCTGGAAATCCTCTACCTGGTGAAATTGCGGATACGTGCCCGTGAGGATGGTGGCATGCGACGGCGCGGTAAATGGTGCCTGGGAGTAAGCGTGCGTAAAAACCACGGAGTCGCCAGCCACTGCATCCAGGTTGGGCGTCAGCCCGCGCTTCGAGCCCAAGAACCCCATACGATCGGCGCGCGTCGTGTCAACCGTGATCAGGACAATATTGGGAGGCACAGCCGTCCCGGCCAGCGCTCCAGCGGTCAAGCAGACAAGGCACACCAGTTGACTGAGCAAGGAATGACGTAACAAAGACATTGTTATCAGTTTATCACCTGACGTTTGGCGACATCTTCCACAAGTTCCTCTTAGTTTAGTTTTGCGGAGTACCGGGTGGCGCAGCGGCCGGCTTCTTGGCTTTCGGGGCAGCCTTCGGTAGTTTCGAGTTGTAACCAAGGGATTTTTCGCAGGAATTCGGATAGATGAAGAGGGTAGGATCCTGCGGCCCCAAAACCACATTCTTGTAGCGAATCACCGGATCGTGTCCAAAACCACGGAAAAATTTCACTTGGATGGGAAAACCTTGCAGATCCTCCGCCTCCCAGAATCTCAGCTTCCTTGTGAGTTTCGGGAAGGTAAGGGTAACGTCCTCGATCTTGCAGGAGTGTCCGTCGACCGTCTCCTGCCCGGAGACGACACGCTCCACCTTAACACCGGGCCGAATTAAGGCGAATGGAAGAGAATCGAAGTAGGGGTGGGAGTCATGCATGCATCCCGGGGCTGAGACACCGTAACTCTCGCCGGTGGTCAGATTTGTGATAACAAAATTGTGCCCTTCACCCGAGTTCCTCATCAGATTGCCGGAACGGTAAATATACGATTCCCCGTGATCCATGGGGTTTATACTCCCGACCATCACGGCGGAGAATTCTTTGAAATCGTCCAGCGGCCACTGGGCTTCTGCCGACGCCGGGGCCGTCTGCCCAGTCGATGCCTGATCTTTGGATGCTTGATCCTTCAACGCTTGATTCTTTGAGGTTTGATCCGGCGAGGCTTGATCCTTCGCAGCTTGCGCGCTCAGTTGCGCGGTGAGACTGCACACGATCAGAATCGCGGCCAGCAAACGTACCATTATTTTCATCTCCTTCGATTCAACGAGCTTCGTAGAGCCGCGGCTTTGCCGCATCTCCTGACGCGAGACAAGCCCCGTCTTCGTTCTCAGCATACAGAAAAAAAATAACGCTGTGAATAATCTCGACGGTCATGTCCACTGGGGGCTCACCGGTTCTCAGCCAGACGCTCCCCCATGGCCTGCTCCCGCTCGGCGTCGTCATCCCGTCCCAGCATGGCGTAGGCAGCCGCCAGAGATAGATGTGGCTCCGGTGCCTGGGGCCGCAACGAAGCCGCTTTGCTCAGCCTCGGCAGGGCGGTCTCGGCTTTTCCCGAGCGCAATAGCACCCGCCCGAGCAGCAGGTTAGTTCCGTATTGTTCGGGTAGGACAGCGAGGACTTTTTCGCATTCGTTGATGGCCTGCGGCAAACGGTTCGTCCGGGAATAGGCCAGCGCGAGGAGCATTCGGGCTCTCCACTGTTGCTGCATTTCCGCTGCGACGCCCTCTAACTCGGGAATCGCCGCCTCGAAATCCTGGGCCCTGACTAATACATTGCCGAGTTCGAAATGCAGATCGGGCGAATCCGGGGCCAATTCCACCGCCTTGCGCTTCGCCTTTATGGCCTCGGCAAAGTTGCCCAGTGCGGCCTCGGCCGTGCCCAGTTTTGAATAGGCAACAATCATATCCGGATCTTTGGCAATCACCTGCTGCAGCACGAGAACGGCTTCGTCGAAGCGCTTGTCCTCCATCAGGGTGCTGGCGTGCGCCATCATATTGCCAACCTCGATCTTATCCTTCGGATCGACGCCGGTACCGATGGCTGCAGGCGCTGGCGCAAGCGCGCTCGCCGACATGTAGCCGAGGGCAGCCAGTTTCTCCTGTGTTTGAGGATCGCTGGGCAAGCGGGGCGCTTCTCCGCTTTTGCCTGTCTTTTGCCGGAAGGCATCGAGTTGGGCCTGGAGCGTGTCGGCCACGGCTTTGGACGCAGCCGCCAAATTGTGCTCGGCGTCGGGGTCCGCTGCCAGGTCATAGAGTTCTCGGCGCGGAGCCTCGATAAACAGATATTTGCCGGTGCGTAGCGATCTTAAGGTGCTCCATCCATACCCGCGAAGCCCATACTCCGTTTCCGCATACTGCGGCCGGTCTGAGGATGAAGCCGGGACGAATCCCGAGTTTGCAGCGGGCGGCGTCGTCCGAATTGGCATTGGCATCATCAGGCCCAGCAGCGATTCCCCCTGCGCTTCCCGCGGAACCTCAATTCCCGCCGATTGCAAAACTGTAGGCAGCACGTCCACCAATCCCACGAGGTTCTCAATTCGTTTCCCAGCAAACCGCTCGCCCGGCAACTTCAACACGAGGGGCACATGGATGGTGGCATCGTAGAGAAAGAATCCATGAAATTCCTCCTTGTGATCGCCCAGTCCCTCCCCGTGATCGGACATCACCGCAATGACCGAATTTTCGTAGAGTCCACGGGCCCGTAACTGGTCGAGCAGTCTCCCTACTGCAGAATCAGCATACGCAACCCCGCCATCGTAGGGTGCCGACTTGTACCGGCTCTTAAAAGGTTCGGGGGGCTGGTAGGGGTCGTGCGCGTCGTAAAGATGCACCCAAATGAAGAAGGGACCGCGAGTGTGTTCGCCCAACCAGGCCAGAGCGTGCTCGACCACCACCTCGCCGCGCCGTTCGGTGGAGCTGTAACGATCCTCGCCCGGAGCCGGCAGGTGGAAACCTGCATCGTAGGTGTCAAATCCGCGGTCGAAGCCAATGCCGAGTCCTTGGGACGGATCGAGAACAATCGAACCAATAAAGGCCGCAGTGTGGTATCCCTGGGCTTTCAGAATCGCCGGTGCATAGGGTAGGTCTGGCGACAGAGGCACCGGGAAATCTTCTACCTGATGGAACTGCGGATACGTGCCGGTGAGGATGGTGGCATGCGACGGCGCAGTGAACGGGGCCTGGGCGTAGGCGTGTGTGAAAACCACCGAGTAGCGGGCCAGTGCATCCAGGTTCGGCGTCAACCCCCGCTTTGAACCTAAGAACCCCATGCGGTCGGCGCGCGTTGTGTCCACCGTGATCAGGACGATGTTGGGAGGCACAGCCGCCCCGGCCAGCGCTCCTGCCGTCAGCCCGACAAAACACAGCAACCTACGAACAAGGGACATGGGCACAACCAATTTTATCATTCGAAACTTGGGGCCCTTGTTGGTCCTAAAAAAAGGCCACGCTGTGGATCAGCGTGGCCTGAACAGACAAACGCAAAGTCAGTTACTTCTTGATTACCTGGGTCCCGCCACCGGCCTTGACCTGCTGCGAAGCAGCATCAGCGCTGGTTGAGGACTGAGTCCCCTTCTTGTTGCCAGCCGCGCCCGGGATCGAGGCCGACAGGTAGCCGTAGTTCCCGAGGAACTCGTAGCCGTCAAAGCCAATGTAGCCAACCCAGCCGAAGTGCTTCAGAAGCTTGCTGGGTCTGGTTTGGGTGATGACAAACCACTGCTCGCCGCTGAATGATTCGAATTCCGCGTCGATAATGTTGTCAGCGTATGCATAGGCAGGGCCGGTTTGAACCGGAGAGTTGTCAAGAGGCGCGATGGAAACCTTCACGCCTTCAACTGTACCGTTGGTTGGCAGGAAGCAGGCAGCCGTGAGGTTGTCGACGCCCTGCATGTAGAAGTTATTGGACCCGCCGTATTGGATCTGTTCGTAGTTGCAATACAGGAACAGATCGCCAGCGGAGGCGAAGCCGAGAGTGAACGAACCCTGGGCGAAGGCCGCGCTGCAGCCGAGAACGAGCAGAGTGATTACCGCCAAGCTTTTCAGTTTCAAAGGAATTTCCTCCTGGAAGATTTGTTTGTTCACAATTGTGAAAGTCACGCAACCTGAGTTCAGTGACGCCGCCTACGTGGGGAGCGTAGTATGCTGCACTGAGCGCGATGCGCTGTTCAGTACGCCATCTAGGATGCCTAGACGATTGCACTGACGGAGGAAGCTTAGCGCATCCCGAAACTAAGTCAAGTCAATAATGAGGTCGCCGGGGGAAAATCTGTGGGGAAGAGAAAAACTTTGCGCTCTTGACGCAAACCATCGGTATCGGCGAAATTCCTTGCCCGTAGCCAGCTTTGGGGGACGCAGATGTTTGTCGCCTTACATGGAGTCGAGGCGCCCCCGCGCGTCACCCGAGCGAGTGAGCAGCATCACCAGCGCAATGTTATGGTGTCAATTCCTTGGGAACCGGGCGATGGTGCGCGATTAACTCCATCATAGGCTATTGGAACTCGGGAAGCGAATTCAGAGAATGGGCCTTCACTGCCATATGCCGTAAGATGCCGGCGGCCAGGCGGAGCAAGAGAGCTAGAACGTGATTCGCACTCCGAACTCCATCTGCCGCGGAGCGCCGTTGGCATACGTGCCCGAGCCGGGCAGAACCCGATCCAGACGCGAAGTGCAGAATGTGGTTGAGTTGCCGCAGTATCCCGCCGAACTCGCGTTATTCAGCGAACTGCCGGGAGCGCCGTTGAGTACGCCGCTTAGCTGATTCCCGGGGCCTCCGAAATTAGCCCAATTGAATACGTTAAACACGGCTACGCTGGGCTCGACCTTCACCCGCTCCCCCACCTGGAACGGCCGGCTCAATCGCAGATCCATCGTCTTCAGCCAGGTCGCTTCCGCAAAATGCGCCGGCAGTCCTTGAATCAGAGGCGCATACGCCCCCAGCGCCACCAGTTGCTGCCCAGAGAACAGGCCGGCGTTCGCCAGCACCTCGCCCGCCGGCGTCAACTTCCCGGCGAAGTTGGTGTTGTAAAACGCGATGGCCTTGGTCAAATTGTTCGTCGAATACTTTCCCGTGCTTCCGATAAATGTTGCCGGCAACAGGTCGCCCACCGTACCGTCACCGGTGACGTCGCTGCGAAAGATTTCTCCCGCCACCCCACCCCCGTCCTGCTGCGGAATATATGCGCTCAGCGGAAGCGGCGACGCCACGTGCGCGATCATCGAAAGCCGCAGCCCGTGCTGCAAGTCCGCCGTTGGAATGAACGTAAGCTGGTGCGTCCGGTCCAGCCCCGCATCTCCCCAATGTCCCAGGTGCGGACGGTTGTAATCTTCCGCCACGTTCATGATCGAGTAATCTCCGCCGCTGCCGTTCGGCTCCGCGATGTTGCTGCGATAGCGGGAGAGCGTGTATGCCATCGTCACCTCCAGCCGCCGCAGGCGTCGCAGCGGGTTGTCTCCGCTGACCCCGTGGTAGGCCAGGTGCACGCCGGTATAGCGCGACCGGCCGCTCGGAAAGTACATGACGTTCGAGCCCACGGCTGGGTTGATTCCGCCAAAGGATGCCTGCGGCTGGCGCAACGGGTTGTTCGTCTGCAGCACCGAGCACGGAAACGGTCCGCAGTACGCATTCGACGAATCCAGACCGTGGCGCGCGAAATCGGTGATGCTGGCGGTCGGCACTGCGGCCAAATAGCAATTTACGGCCGCTTGCGAACTGCTGCCCGCGAACGCTGCCTTCGGGCATCCCGCGTTCACCGCCGCCGGACTGGCTGCCAGCGTCGCATTGATCGCGTTCAGTTCCGCCTGATACGTGTTGAGCAACGGATTGAGATTGTCGCCGTCGGTCATGTAGCCCGCGTCCCCGACGTGATTGGTATCGATCCCCAGCGGAAACTGGGTGCCGATTTCGCGCACGTAATCAGCGGAGAATGTGCCGCGCTCCCCAATCTGATGCTGAAATCCACCGGACATGTGCAACACTCGTGGAGTCCTGAAACCCGGCGCCAGCAGGCCGCCAAAATTCGCTATGCTGTTCGCCAGCGAGTACACATTCGGCCCGCTGGTTACCGCCGACTGCGCCGCCATGAACTGCGACTGCAGTGCCTCAATTGCCGATGCCACCGTCCCGATCGGCTGCCCGCAGATCTGCGTAGCGATATCCAACGTTTGCCCGGACGTTGCCACCGAACTGACCACCGATCCGTCCGGAAACAGCACCGACCCCGTTGGACACAGCGTTAGACTCCGATTGTATTGGCCATTCGAAAGGCGATTGATGCGATCCTGATACGCATTCTGCAAGAGAAAATTGTCGTAGAACAAACCACCGCTCGCCCGCACCACCGTTCGCCCGTTGTGTCCCGGATCCCACGCCAACCCGAGTTGCGGAGCAAAATTGAAGTTCGGCTGATTCACGCTCTGGCCGATCGACTGCTGCGGCGTTACCAGGCTGCCGTTGTTCGGAATCATGTTGAACTGATTAAGAATCAAACCGCTCGTGCACGGTGGAGTCTGCACGATCTCGGTATTGATCGCTGAACATGGCACCGCTGGCAAGTCGCTATCCGTGCGTCCGCTGTCACGCACGTAATTAAGGCCAAAGCTGATGTTCAGGTTCGGAAACAGGTTGAACGTGTCGCCCAGGTAACCCTCGAGGCGCGTGTCGAAGTGTCCGCCCGTCGACCGGTTGAATGCCGAGTTCTCGCTGAAATTTCCCAGACCGTTGAAAATCGTGATCGTGCCCACGGGATAATTCAGCGGATTGTCCGCCGCTCCCCGCGGATCGCCGGGGTCAAGCGGAAAAAGGCTTGGGTTGCTATTGATGGCATTGATCACGTCCAGTCCGTCCGAACTGGTCACCGACGGCCCATAATTTCCCGGTGCATAGAAATCTCCCTGCGTGATGCGATGAATCGCTCCCCCAAAACGGATCGTGTGATTCACTTTATAAACGGTGCTGCTATCGTAGCGACCGAAAAGGTCGCGTTGAATCGTCTGCCGCGGACCGGCCACGCTTGGCCCCAATGCATACGATCCGATCTGCATATGGAATGGCGCCGTCGGCAGAATTGTCGAGTCGCCCAGAGCCGGATTGATCGCGTCGACCATCTTCTGATAGCCGAAGCGCCCGCTGTTCACAAACCGTCCGTGGTTCCAATCGAGCCCGAACACCGCTGCCGGAACGTTGATCTGATTGCGAAAATTCGACAGGCTATCCGAAGGCCCGATGCCGTTCGCGTTGTCGTAGCTGAGCCGGACGAACCCCTTTATGTCGTCGCTGAAGTTGTAATCCAGCCGCGCCGTCAGCATGTTTTCTCGGAAATAGGCGCTCTGCAAGGCGGTCTGATTGAACGCCCCCAAATTGGGCAGGGTGGGTAAAATCAAATCCGCGGACATCATCGGGAAAACACCATCCTGCTTGGTGCGTTCCCCGCCGACGAACAGAAACGCCTTGTCCTTGATCACCGCGCCGCCCGCGTCAAATCCATACTGCTGACGGCTGTACTTCGGACTTCCCGAGGGGAACCCCGCCAGGCCGACGATCCGGTCGCGCAGATTTCCAAACAGATCGCCGTGGAATTCATCTCCGCCCGAGCGCGTTGTGACCCGCACCGCGCCTGCCGCGTTCAGGGACTGAAACACTTCTGGCGTGACCCTCGAAACGACCACTTCTCGCACCGCATCCGCCGGCAGGTTGAGGGTGGACGCGCCCTTGGTCTCATCCATCGACTCGACTTCATCCATGTCGTAAAGCGTCGTTCGCCCCAGTTGGCTATTGATCGAGAGCGATTGGAACCCGCTTTTGCCCGGATCGTAAATCCTTCCATCCACCGCCTGCAAACCCGGCTCCAGTTGTCCGGCATTCAGATAGTTCCGCCCGTTTATCGGCAGCCTGTCGGCAACATCGCCGCTGAACGTGCTCTCCAGCCTCACCGGTCCTGGATTGATCCATTCCAGCTTGAAATCCGAAGTGACCGCCGCCCCCAGCACCACAGTGACGCTGCTCTCGACCGGCACCATGTCGCGGCCTTCCACCCGCACCACGTAAGCGCCCGGCGGCACCGCTTCAGTAACATACTTCCCGTCCTTGCCGGTGCGGGTCACGCCCCTGGTGTCGGTCGCCTGCGAGCTGTATAAAACCCGCGCCCCTCCCACCGGGGTGCCAGCATCATCCAGCACTGTGCCTTGAATCGTGCCCCCTGTCGGATTTTCCGGGGTCTCTTCCTGCGCCCGCAACGAAACGGTGAGCGCAACAATGAAGAGCAATAGGGCAATGGGCAGGGAACGACGAGCGTACAATCCAGAGCAATCGGACAAAATGCCACTCTCCTGGGGGCAGAACCTCAAATAGAACCTGGAAGCGATTCCGCGTCTAAGGATCCTAGTGTCTAATGAAATCGAATAGAACAGTTTACTAGATGCGCCCACTTCCTCGGCGCGATGTACGCGTTTTTTACATCAGGAGAGCAAGGGACCTCGGTAGCGCGTCGACATCCGGCTTCCACGCCTTAAAACGTTCCCTTGTGCGTATAGTACCCCGCGCGATAATGCGACTGATAGGGACCACCCGCCGGCGCGTTCGTCAGGTCCACACGCAGCTGACGGAATTCCGAATTCGAATAGCGCTGCGACGGATAATACGCCAGCAGGTACTGTGTTCGCAGTTCGTCGCTGATCTGGCGGAAGGCGTCGTCCAGTTGCGGAAGCGACGTGGCGTAATAATACTTCCCGCCCGTATCCGTTGAGATCTGAATCAGCGCGTGCTCGCCGCCGGTATCTCGTCCCGCGTCCGCCTCGATGGGCACGATGATGATGCTATAAATAATCGCCTCCGCCTCCTGGGCCGCGCGCAGCGCCTCTTTGTAGTCCACCTGGCTCATCGTGTCTCCGCCATCGGTGATCACCACCATCACCTTTCGCCCCTCACGCCGGCTCAATGCGTGCGATCCCAGAAAGACCGCATCGTAAAGCGCCGTCGCCGAGCCGTTGCGCTCCCGGTCGATTCCAGCGTCGATCTTTTTCAAATCGGACGTGAACGGCACCATTTGACTCACGGTCTCGCTGAATTTGTACACGGCCAGTCCATCCTGTGGCCGTACAATCGCGTGCGCAAACTTGCGCGCCGAGATCAGTTCCAACGGCAGATCTTTTCTAGTGCTCAGGCTGGTATCCACCGAGAGCACAATCGACAGCGGCAGCGCCGATTCTCTGCTGAAGATCGCGATCTTCTGCTCTTTGCCGTCTTCCTTCAGCAGAAAATTTTCTCTCTGCAGGTTCGCCACCGGAGCCCCGCGTGCATCCGTCACCGTCACGAAGACGTTGACCAGCTTCACATCGACCTTGATTGTGGTTTCCGGTTCCTCCGCCAACAACCCGGCGGTGGCAAAAACGATCGAGAGGAGTAGCAGAACTTGGATGCACTTCATTAATCGATTCCAACGTTTCAATGACTCAATGTTTCGATGATTCAATCATTTGGATGCAGGCCGCTCGGCCGCTGCGCCTCCGGGCCGGCGAATTTCTTCGGGAAACGCCTCCCCATCCGCCCATACCGAGCCATCCTCAAAGTATTCTTTCTTCCAGATCGGCACCGTCTTCTTCAGCGTATCAATGATCCACCGGCAGGCCTCAAATGCCGCACTCCGGTGCGCCGCAGCCACCACGATCAGCACGCTGGTCTCTCCAATTTCCAAGCGCCCCAGTCGGTGGACGATCGACACTCCCCGCACCGCAAAGCGTTCCCGCGCCGACACCGCCAGAGATTCCATTTGCTTCAGTGCCATTGCTTCATAGGCTTCATACTCCAGATAGAGCGTGCGCCGCCCACGGGTGTTGTCCCGTACTGTGCCATCGAAGATCACCGCTGCGCCATCCGTCGGACGCTTCAACCGCGCGACCACGGCCTCGGTATCAATCCGCTCGCGGGCTACCCGCACCTCTCCCGGAACTCCGCCCGAAACTTCGCGCCCGTCGCCTCCCACAGACGACCCGCCGCTAACCGGCGGCAAAAGCCCCACTTCATCGCCTTCGCGCAGCGCGCGATCCACTCCCGAGTATTCCCGATTCACGGAAATCGCCAGCAACGGCACCATCGCTTCAAACCGCGGAGCCTCTCGCGCATAATAAAGGAGTATTTCCCGGACCCGCGCCCCTTCCGGCAGATCGACGGTTTCGGCCGACCGTCCGACCACGTCCTTCAGCACGCCAAACAAAAGCACGCCTATCTTCATCAGAACTTTCCCGTAGAGACGCGGCCTGCCGTGTCTCCCGCGTCTCAATGGTCACCAGTGTAGCGCGCCCGGTTGCCAAAAGGACCTGTCCCTCGGTGCAGTCGTCCGGGCCCGGCCTCCTTTCGTCCAATTACCTCCGTAATCGTGCATTAGGTCACTAAGCCGCTTAGTCTTGACGTGAACATCCTGATGTGAACACTCTGTCGCCGCGAGGAGGCTGTTATCTCTAACCCTGCCCAGACCGATGTCAGCCGCAGCGCTAGCGCTCGCTCTTTCCTCCACAGTCTCAATATTTTGGTGAAGTACACTCGGTTGTATGGAGTGACTCACAAGCGCACTGAGGGCCAATTCGAGACCACCTGGACCGAACTCCAGCAGGCGCTGCCCAAGAGCGGTGACACTGGTTTTCTGCTCGGCGTTTCCGACAACAAACTTCTCCTCGATGGCATCCCGCTCGAAGCCGGACAAGCCGAGCGCAGCTTCGCACAGTTGCTGAACGCCGCTGGCCTCTCCAGCATCCTGTTTTCCAACAAGGTCACGCTCGACGACTTTACCCGCCTGGTCCGCGCCTTTGCCATGGGCGGTTCCAAAGCACAGGACTTCGCCAAGCAGATTAAGGAGACCCTGGGCGATAACAAGGATTCCTCCATCCGCATTAATGAAGTCAAGTTCGTCGCCGCCGATCCTGCGACCGGCGAACTCTCCATTGCCGCCCAACTCGCCGCCCAGTCACTCGGCCCCGAATTCAAGCATTGGCTGAACGATCCTCAGAAACTTCTGCAGTTGATTGCCGCCGCCCAGGGAGCCAGCACCGGCGGGGGTTCTGGCGCGCCGCTTGGCAGTGTTCCCAACGTTCCAGTTGGTGCGGACTCCGGCGCGTCGTCGTCCGGTGCATCATCGTCCAACGGAGCGTCACTCAGTGGAGCATGGACTGGCGGTGTCGTTGCCTTGCAGGAAGAGGAAGTCATCCAGACCATTCGCCTGCTGACCCATTTTGGACAGGCGATGCAGGATCCCAACGCTGCCCCGCAAAACATCCAGGCCGAACTCAGCAAGGCCTCCGAAGGCGCCAAGGTCAATCTCGCCCAGTTGCTCGAGAGTCTGGCCGCCCAGGTTTCCCAGGAGCATGGCGAAGGCAGCAACGACACCCCGCTTCTAATGAAGGCTGCCGAAAGCATGGCCATCAAATTTGCCCTTGACCGCTATCAGCGTGGCGAAGTCAAGGTCAATGCCGTCCACGAGATGATGGAGCACATGAGCCGGCAGATGGACACGCTCCGCCAGATCCTGCGCGTTCAGGAGGATAAGTTATCCAAGGCCGGCGTCCTGGTTGAGTCCCACGCCGACATTCTGGATCGCATGTTCTGGGCTGAGATTCCGGAAGCCGGCAAGAAAAGCGTTTTGCTCTCGAGCGAAGCCACCTGCGTGCCGCCGCGCAACATTCGCCAGTTCGTCGAGCTCCTTTTTGAGCGCGACGACAATGAGATCGCGGCTAAGATTCTCTCCAACTACTGCACTGGCCTCGACGCCCCCGAGGCTGACCTCCGCCGCAAGACCGCCAGTGGCTTGGCTCAACTCGCCGACCTCTACGCCACCGCGCCGGATGACGTCATGCCCAATGCCCTCGCCATGATCAGCGCCAAGCTGGGCCAAGAAAACGACTCCGAGATCCAGAGCCTGCTGAGCGCCGCCTTTGCCCGTTTCGGGCAGGAGGCCTGCGCCCGCAAGAAATACAAAGCCGTCGCCGAACTCTGCTACTCGCTCGAAAGAGTGGCCCAGCAACGGCCTGCCCTGGTGCAGGATCTCCGCTCCCGCGTCGGCATCGAAAATCGCCTGCCCGAAATGATCGAAGAAGCCATCAATGCCGATCAGGCATCCGACGATCTAGTCAATGTCCTGCAGCAGCTTCCCAAAAATTCCGTCGAACACCTCGCTGACCGTTTCTTCCGGGCGCGGAAGCGCGTCGAATGCGATCGCATTGTCGAACTCGTCGGCGAACTCGGACAACCCGCTATCGACGATCTGCGTGACATTCTGCGGGCCGGACAGCCCCGCCAGGCTGCGTCCACCGTCGGCCTTTTGAGCCGCCTCGCTGTGAGCTCACTCCTGGATTTGCTGCCCTCCCGCATGGGTGAGTTCAACCGTTTTTATCAGGACGTCATCGTTCGCCAGATCGCGTATGGCGCTGCGTCCGACCGCGGACGCACCCTGCTCGAACTGCTGGAACTGCTGGACTCGCTCATCTTGCCCGAGGCCATCGACGAGATCGGCATGAGCCAGGACCGCAGCGCCAGTTCCAGCCTGATCGCGTTGGCCGCCGCCGGGGAAGCGCAGAACCGTCCTCCGCTCGTGCAACTGAAAGCCATCGAGTCACTCGGCCGCCTGCGCGAGGTCGAAGCCATCCCGATTTTGCGCACGGTCGTGACAGATAAGAAACTTTTCGGCTACAGCCAGCACCGCGAATTGCGAATCGCGGCCATTCAGGCGCTCGCCAAGATCGATCCCCGTTACGGCACCCAGGCTCTCACCGAAAGTGGCCTCGAACCCGGCGAACTCGCCATCGCTCCGCTCGATCCCGGCCCCGGATGTCCCTGGGTCCGCCAGCGCCGCTACGAGCGCATCATCCTGCCGCGCACTCTGTCCGCTACTCTTTCCAGTTCCTGGGGAAAGTCGAACATCGTCATGCGGGAGATGAGCCTCGGTGGTGGCATGGGCACGCGCAACGACAATCTCCGCGTCGGCTCCGAAGCCCACGTCGAAATCTCTCTCGGCGTGAAAAAAATCCGCGGCGAGGTTCTTCTCCGCCGCGCCCGCGTCAATGAAATCGGCTTTGAGTTCGTCAGCATGGACCTCGACAGCCGCTACCGCCTCCGCCGCGTACTGGTCGAGGCCCTGCAAAGAATCCCCGACAATCGCTCCGCCACCTGGGACGGCGAGCGAAACATCTCAAACTAGTATTAGGCCTCAAGTCTCAGGAAAATTTGGTACCCATTCATCGCGTGCTTTGCGTGCTAAAGAAAAACCCCTGCACCAGCAGGGGCTTTTTCGCACATCAAGCTTCACAAATCGCGCGCGCCGGTAGTCCAAGAGCGCTTTACACCACCTTCACAAAGATAATAACCAGTGTGAACAGCACCAGGGACTCGATGAAAGCAAGGCCGAGAATCTGCGCGACCATGATTCCAGGACGTGCCGCCGGATTACGTCCCAGCGCTTCGCAGGCTGCTCCCGCCACTTTCCCCTGTCCGAGTGCCGCCAGTCCAGCCGCAAGTGCAATGGCAAAACCGGAAGTCAGCGCCACCCAATTCGTGGTCGCAACCGCTCCAGTCGTGCCCTGCGCAAACGCCGGCACCGCCATCACCGACGCTATCAACATTACCAACATCAACAAAACAAATTTCCGCATTGTGCCGCTCCTTTTATGAATTGCCCCCAGTGGGTGGTTGACGCCGTGCCTTAAAGCCGACGCCCTCACGCTGAGACCTGACAACTAACACCTGAGAACTTTTCTAGTCTAGTGTGCCTCTCCTGTCGCCTCGCCCAGGTAGACGGCGGGAAGCAGCACAAAAATATACGTCTGAACTAGTGACACGCCGATATGGAGTCCCTCGAATATCACGGGGACTCCCAGTGGTATAAGCGAAAAGAACACCAGCGTGACCATCTCTCCGGCAAACATGTTGGCAAAAAGACGAACTGTCAGCGACATGATGCGAGCAAGATGGCTGAACACTTCGATCGGGAACATGAGCACCGGCAAGAACCAACGGAGCCACCAAGGCATTTCCTTATCCTGCGGCCCGATGAAGACTTTTAAATAGCCAATGGGTCCCTTGGTTCGCAGGCCCTGAAAGTGATAGTAAAACCAGGTCAACAGCGCGCAACCGAGCGGCACAATTGGCACCGCGGTCGGTGATTCCAGTCCCGGCACCAGTCCAATCAGGTTGCAACATAAAATGAACATGCCAAGCGTGACCAGGTAGGGCACGTACTTTGGGCCGTGATGCCCGATCACCTCATCGGCCATGTCGGCGATAAAGCCGTGGATCCCTTCCATCGAGTGCTGCAACGCGCCGGGACGCTCCACCGAAAGGCGCGAGCGCACGGCAATAAAGAATATCGTTAGCAGCAGCGCGACCAGCAATTCCATCGCGAAGGGGTTGGAGATCGGAGTCGCCGGATGTTTCACATGAATGTGCAGCGCCTGCAAAAACGCCAGCACCTGCGGGCCGAACAGACGATTCAGGAATGCGGTAAAAGTCAGTTGTTCCATTTTAAGAGTGCAATAGTTATTTGAAACTGCAGATCCCTCGCTTTGCGAGGGATGACAAATTTGAGCCTACGGCGACCGCCGGAAGGCCGTGTAACCTACCCATGCTGCCTCGGCCATCAGGGCTGCAACCGGCACGCACAGGCCCCACAGAAAGCCGCGAAAGGCCAGGGAAGAACTCTCGAATATAGCATAGGCAGCGGCTCCGACCAACCCGTAGCGCACCACAAACCGCAGGACGATCCAGCCGCCTTTTTCGCGACTGTTCCGGTTGACGATGCGATCGGCAAGCCCTTCGACGCCGCGCGTCAGCGAGCGGAAATTAACGTAGGAAACCGCCGCTCCGAAGGCAAATCCAATCGATCCGGCCCAGCGGTAAAACCAGAACGCCGGCCCCAGCAGCAGCACGCTGACCAGCACCATATTGCGCAGCACGCGAGGAATGACGCGCTCATACCTGGTCTGCTCATCGATCGTGCGCTCATCGAGACTATCCGCCGGCCGAACGTCCGCGTGCCGGTCGAAGTGCTCGCGCTCATTCATTTCTTGAAAGCGCCCACGGCCATGCGAATCATCTGCCAAAATCCAACCACCGCGCCAAACAGAAGCCCGACCAGATAGAGCCATTTAGTGTGCAGCCAGTAGTCGGCGAACTCGCCCAGAAAAAAGCCCAGTAAGATTGCCGCCGGAATAATGAACCCCATCTCGGAATAGCGAGCGAGCGAGACGAGGGTATCTTTTTTTCGCGAAGAGGTATCGGGCTCGAGACCAAGCTTATCGGGCATTCGAAGGATTTCTAAACCAAGCAGTGAGTTGTCGTCCCGAGCGGAGCAAGGGATCCACAGCTCACTGGCGCGCTCAGAGCTAGAAGCTAAGAGCAAACAGCTTCACTTCAACATCGCTGCCACATGCGGCGTTTGCGCAATCCCCAACGACCAGTTAACGCCGCGAATAAACGGCTCCGGAAAAACCCCAATCACGATCGTCGCTAGCGCGGTCACGCCCACAGTGCAACGCATTCCGAAGCTGATTGGCAGTCGTTCAGTCTCCATCGGCGCGCGCATCAGCATGGCGTTCGCAATCTTCAGATAGTAATAAAGTCCGAAGAGCGAGTAGAGCACGCCGAGCGAGGCTAGACCGTAATGTCCGCTTTCGATCAGGCTGAGGAAGATGTAGTACTTGCCCAGGAATCCGGCCGCGGGCGGAATGCCGGCGAGCGAAAGCAGGAACAGCAGCATCAACACGGCTTCGACCGGCGCGCGCTGGTAGAGACCGGCCATGTCGTCGAGTTCGTCGCCTATCACGTTGCGCTGCCGCAGCGAGGTAATCACGGCAAACGCACCCAGATTCATGAACGTATAGACCATCAGATAAATCAGAATTCCCTTGAAACCGTCGAGAAATCCCGGGCTGCCGATCTGCGAAGTTCCCATGGCCACGAACGCCAGCAGCATGTAGCCGACGTGCGCAATCGACGAGTAAGCGAGTAGCCGTTTGGTGTTCGTTTGCGTGAGCGCAGCGAAGTTGGCGCCGGTCATGGTGGCGATTGAGACGATGACAATCACCGGAGTGTAAACCGAGCGCAGCGAGAACAGCCCAAACAGCAATATGCGCAGCAACAGCGCCCAAGCCGCCGCTTTCACCGCCACCGACATGAATCCGGTAATGCTGGTAGGTGCGCCTTCGTAGGCATCCGGCGCCCACTGATGAAATGGAACGGCGGCGATCTTGAACAGCAATCCGACCATGGTCGTCAGTAGCGCGATCACCACCACCGGATTGTGAGGATTCTGCGCCGAAACCGCGCGCGCAATGATCGCCAGATTCGTTCCGCCGGAAAGTCCGTACAACAGTGACAGGCCGTAAGCAAAAATGCCCGACGAAAACGCCCCCAGCAGCAGGTACTTCAATGCCGCTTCATTCGAGCGCCGGTCGCGGCGCAAGAACCCAACCAGCACGTAGGTGGAGATCGCCATCAGCTCCAGCCCGATAAAGAGGAGCACGATGTCAACCCCCGCCGCCATGCACATCATGCCCACCACCGAAAGCAGCAGAAGCGCATAGTATTCGCCGTGGTGTTCGTCTTCCACGTCGAGATAATGCACCGACCCCACGATGGCGATGGCCGCTCCCGCCAGAAAGAGATACCAAAAATAGATGGCGAAGCGGTCAACCAATAACGAGTTATAGAACCCCCACGAGCCCCGCGGCGGCAGCGTCGACTGAATTCGCCATACACACACAGCCGCAAACAGCACGCCGCCAAAGGCGCCCAGGGCGTTGATCCATTTCCATCCCCGCGGAACCATCAAGTCAATCAGCAGAATGCCGAGCGCGAAAATGGTTAGTTCCACCATCGGCAACATCAACCGGTAGTCGATTGGGGAGAGGCCTCGCACTTAGTTGCTCACTTTCGCGGCACTTACTTTCGGGGTAATGACTTTTGCTGCAACGTTCGATCCAATGACGTTCGATTCGGCGAGGGCGGCCGTCTGCGCAGATGGCGCGGGGGCAGCTTGCGCGTTCGCCGGTGCGTTCGGGTTGGAGTTGTCATGAATTGTCTGCACAATCTGATTGACTGGCTGTTCGAGGATCTGGAAAAACGGCTTGGGATAAAGCCCGATCCACAACGCCATGATGATCAGCGGCACAAACGTAAGGATTTCGCGCGGAGTAAGATCGTGCAGTTTTTCGTTCTTGGGATTCGTCACCGTCCCAAAGAAGACACGCTGATAGAGCCACAACAAATAAGCCGCAGCCAGAACCACGCCCGGCGCCGCCCACGCCGCCCACTTCCAGTTCGCGGTGAATGCTCCCTGTAGAATCGTGAACTCGCCGACAAACCCATTCAGCAGCGGCAATCCCATCGATGAGAGGAACATGATCATCGTGATCGTTGCGTAGATGGGCATCACATTCGAAATGCCGCCATACTCGGAGATCTCGCGCGTGTGCCGCCGCTCATACAAAATGCCGACAATCAAGAAGAGCGCGCCGGTCGAGATGCCGTGATTGACCTGCTGCAGCACCGAACCGCTCAAACCCATCGAGTTCAGGGCGAAGATTCCCAGCGTGCAGAAACCCAGGTGGCTGACCGACGAATACGCCACCAGCTTTTTCATGTCCTTCTGCATGAGCGAAACCAGTGCGCCATAGACAATGCCAACGAGCGAGAGCCCGATCATCCAGCCGCGAGTCGTCACATTCAGGAAGGTCGCGGAACTGGAGAGCACCTGCGGGAAGAAAGGCAGCGAGAAGCGCACAAATCCGTACGTTCCCATTTTCAGCAAAACGCCCGCCAGAATGACGGAGCCGGCCGTGGGCGCTTCCACGTGCGCGTCCGGCAGCCAGGTGTGAAACGGAAACATCGGAACCTTGATGGCGAATCCTATGAAGAAAGCAACGAACAGCCAAATGGCGTAATGGAACGGAATCATCGGCGCCGTCTTATAAAGCTCTGGAATGCTAAACGTGAAGACGCCGGTAACCGTGCGGTGATGGAAATATAGGAACAGAATACCCAGCAGCATCAGCACCGAGCCCAGCAGCGTATACAGAAAGAACTTGATGGCCGCATAAAGCTTGCGCGGACCGCCCCAGATGCCAATCAGCAGGTACATCGGCACCAGCATCGCTTCCCAGAATACGAAGAAGAGGAAAAAATCGAGCGCCATGAAGACGCCGAGCATGCCCGTCTGTAGCACCAGAAACCAGACGTAATATTCCTTCACCCGGATCTCGATGGCGGTCCACGAAGAAAGGATCGAGATCCAACCGAGCAGCGTGGTCAGCATAATCAGCAGAAACGAGATGCCGTCAATGCCGAGGTTGTAACCCGCGCCAATCGAGGGGATCCAGTTGTTCGGAGTGCCCTCGAGGAACTTGAAATGTGAAGGGGTCACATCGAAACGCTGCGCCCAGAACATCGGCACCAGCGGCAGCGAGATCAGAAAGCCGGCGAGCGCGAAAAAGTTCGCAATCCAGCGGATCGCGTCCTTGTTCTCCTTAGGAACAAACAGGAGAACGAGCGCGCCCACAAGCGGCGTGAAAAGGATGATAGATAGTATGTGATTCTGCATAAGAGCTCTTAGCCTTTAGCTCTTAGCTCTTGGCCTCTCGCTAACAGCTAAGAGCCAATAGCTAATAGCTGACACTTCACTTCCACACGTAATACACGCCAAATCCCAGCAGCCCTGCGACCATGACCAGGGCGTACCACTGCACCAGTCCCCATTCGAACAAGCGCGCTGGATAGGAAATCATCCGCGCTAGAATGGCCGGGCCGTTCACTCCGACGCCATCTATGATCCACTTATCCCACCAGGTCGAAAGCGTGGCCACGGCACGTGTAACCCAGCCCACGTCGTTGACGGCTCCGTCGATGATCTTGGCATCGAACCATGACGACGCTTCGCCCGCGCCCATTGCGCCGAGGCGAATGTTTCCAATCTTGCGGCGTCCGGTGAAAACGTAATCGTAGCCTTCGTCGACAAACCACTTGTTATAGAGCAATGTGTAAAGTGGCGGAGCCTTGACGGCGATGGGCTCGGGATAATCTTTGCCGGCGTTAAGGTAGGATCGGCGCGCCATTCCCCAACCTACTCCTGCCGCTGCCAGCGACAAGAACATCAGCACATACTCGGTCTTATCCGTGTGCTCGGTTTCCTTTTCACCCGCCGCTAACTGTGCCGACTTCCCTTCCTCGACCAGGACGACGGCTTCTCGCGCGAATACCGGCTCCAGAAACTTCTCGAAGTGCGCCGATCCGCCCAGGCTGTGTGGCCAACTCAACCATCCCGCACCAATCGAGCAGATCGCGAGAATCACGAGCGGCACGGTCATCGACTTCGGCGACTCGTGCACGTGGTGCTCGACCTCGTGGCTCATCCGCGATGGACTGTAGAACGTCAGATACATCAGCCGGAACATGTAAAAAGCGGTCATCAGCGCCGTGCCATAACCCACAAACCACAGGATGCGATAAGCGCCGCCTTCCGAAGCCCAGGTCTGCCAAAGAATTTCGTCCTTGGAAAAGAAACCGGCGAATGGAAAAATTCCCGCGATGGCCAGCGTCGCGATCAGCATCGTCTTGTAGGTAGTCGGAATGCGCTTTTGCAGGTCGCCCATGTTGCGCATGTCCTGCTCGCCGCTCAAGGCATGAATCACCGAGCCCGAGCCAAGGAAGAGCAGCGCCTTAAAGAACGCGTGCGTGAACACGTGGAAAACGCCCGCCGCAAAAGCGCCGACGCCGAGCGCCAGGAACATGTATCCCAGCTGCGAGACGGTGGAGTAAGCCAGCACCCGCTTGATGTCGTTCTGCACCAGTCCGATGGACGCAGCGAACACCGCAGTCAGGGCGCCAATAATGGCGACGGTTTTCATCGCCGTCGGCGCCAGCACGAACACCGCATTCGAGCGCGCCACCATGTACACGCCCGCCGTCACCATGGTGGCGGCATGGATCAGCGCAGAAACCGGCGTTGGGCCCTCCATCGCATCGGGCAGCCAGACATAAAGAGGAAGCTGTGCGGACTTGCCGCAAGCCCCGACAAACAGCAGCAGGGCAGCGATCGTGAGCACGGGATCGCCGATCGCAAATTGTCCACTGCGCGCCAGCGCGTTGATGTCGGTGAAGCGAAACGAGCCCAGATACCAAGCCAGCGTGAGCGCTCCAAGAATAAATCCGGCATCGCCGATGCGGTTCACGATGAACGCCTTATTAGCAGCGGTCGAAGCCGAGTGGCGATGAAAGTAAAAGCCGATCAGCAGGTACGAGCACAAGCCCACGCCTTCCCATCCCACGAATAGCATCATGTAGTTATTCGCCAGGATGAGCGTAAGCATCGAGAACATGAACAGGTTCATGTATCCGAAGAAGCGATAGTAGCCTCCTTCGTGCGCCATGTAACCAGTGGAGTAAATGTGAATCAGCATGCCCACGCCGGTCACAAAGAGCAGCCAGATAGAAGAGAGCGGATCGAGCAGGAAGCCGGCGTCGGCGTTGAACGACGCAGTCGTTCCGTCACGCTTCGTGAAGTTCAGATGCCCATCGCCGCTGCCCAGCCATGTATAAACAATTTTCTGGAAGGGCTGGCGATAGTGCTCTGGCGTCGCAGACCAGTGTGTGTACTGCCAGACAGCGCCGCAGCCGAACAAGAACGCAACGACGACCACGCCGACGCAGACCGCGTTGACCGTGCCCTTCTGCAGTCGCCGCCCGAAAAAAAACATCATCGCAGCCCCGAAGGCCGGGAAGAGCGGGATCAGATAGATGTGGTTAAGAAAAAACATGTCGTTAGTCGTTGGTCGTTCGCTTTTCGTCGTTCGCTTTTCGCCTAAGCCACGGGCAAACAGCGAACAGCGGTTCTTCTACCATTTCAACAAATCAATCTCATCCACATTGATCGTCTCCTTATTACGGAAGAAGGCGATTAAAATGCCGAGGCCTACGGCGGCTTCCGCGGCGGCGTCTACTGTGACAAAGATCGAGAACACCTGCCCATGCAGGTTTCCCCACATGCGCGAGAACGCCACCAGGTTCAGGTTCACCGCATTCAGAATCAATTCGATCGACATCAGCACAATCACCACGTTGCGGCGTGTAAGCACACCGATCACGCCCAGCACGAACAGTGCCGCCGCTACGACGAGATAGTGAAATGTGGTGATCGGGACCATAAAAACCGTCGTTCGTCGTTCGCTAATCAGCGCTGCTGTTCGCCTTGCGACCAGCGATCAGCGAACCACGAGCTACTAGATCTTCTTCTTCGTCATAATTACCGCCCCCAAAATTGCCACCAACAACAACAACGACGCGATCTCGAAGGCGAACGTGTATTGGCCCATCCTGTATTGACCCGTCTTGCTTACTTCTCCGTAGAGCATGGCGGCGATCTGCTGCGTGTTCGACGACTCGGGCAGCGATATCATGCGATCCGGAAACAGCGCTCTGCCCTTTACGAACGCAGACACAAACAACGCCATCAACGCGCACGACGCTGCCAATGCTACCGGCCACATGCGATTGAACCGCCGCTCTTTGGACGAGCGCTCGATATTCACCAGCATGATCACGAACAGGAACAGCACCATGATTCCGCCCGCGTACACGATGATCTGCACGCCAGCAACGAACGGGGCATACAACATCAGGTAGAGGCCGGCCACTGAAAGCAGGGTGACGATCAGCGCCAGCGCGGCATGCACGGCGTTCCGACGAGTAATGACCGCCACGCCGCTGGCGACAGCCAGTCCTGCCAGCGCGTAAAAGAACCACGGCGTCGCGACTGGCGCCATGCCTGAATTGATCGTTGAAACAGCCGAGTTTATCGCGGGGCTCATGAAACGAGCACCCCCACAATGGCAGTGACCATCAGCACGCCGAGCGAAATCGGCAGCATTACTTTCCATCCAATCTTCATCAACTGGTCGAAGCGGTAACGCGGCCACGTGGCGCGATACCAGATGAAGAGATACATGAAGACCGCGACCTTCGACACAAACCAAAATACATAGCCGATGCCTTCGTTGAACCTGGCCGCCAGACTCATGTCCGCCGAACGACCTGCGACTGCAATCACGAGGAGCAGCAGCGCGATGAAGCCGAGCAACGCCGCAAAAACGGCCAGCCCGATCCGCTGAATCCTAAAGAAGGAATGCGCCGGCATACGCGCCGCGCCAATAAAGGCAATCGCCGCCAGACCGCCAAATGTGAGTCCCGGAAACAACGAGAAAATGAAGTCCCACGCCGACGCGTGCAGCAGGTTCGGGAACGGGCGCATCCATCCGCCGAGCCAAAGCGTGACCGCGATCGAAGAGACGGCAATCATAGCCGCATATTCGGCGAGCATGAACAGAGACCAGCGCAGCCCGCTGTATTCGGTGTGAAATCCCGCAGTCAATTCCGACTCCGCTTCGGCCAAGTCAAAAGGCGCACGGTTGGTCTCGGCAACCATGGCAATGGCGAAAATCGCGAATGCGATCAGGCCGAGCGGAAAGAACTTAAAGATGAACCAGACGTGCTGCTGCTGCTGTGCCCGGACGATCTCAATCATGCTGAGAGTCCCCGTGCCGCTCGCGTTCATGCTGGTCATTAGGATCGCCGAGACGATGGCCAGTCCCATGGCGACTTCGTAGGACACCATCTGCGCGCTCGACCGCAGCGCGCCAATCAGCGGATAGTGCGAGTTCGATGCCCATCCCGCAACCACGATGCCAAGCACGCCAAGCGACGAGACACCGAGCATAAACAGGATGCCGATGTTCATATCGCTCACTGCCTGTGAGGGGCCAAACGGAATCACGGTGTAAACGGTGAACGCTGCCAGCAGCCCGATCATCGGCGCTATCCAGAAAACGAACTGGTCGGCTTCGGCAGGGATGATGTCTTCTTTGAGCATCAATTTGAGCGCGTCGGCGAAGGGCTGCATCAATCCGTGCGGCCCCACACGCATGGGGCCAAGGCGAATCTGGAAGTGCGCCAGCGCCTTGCGCTCGATCCAGTTCATGCACAGCACGGCCACCGCCACTCCCACGAAAATGATGAATACATAGACCAGCGCCCAGAACTGGTTCCCCGCTTCGCCCGGCGTCACCGTGCTGCCGAGATACGACATGATGAAATTGGGCATCAGCGGTCCATCTCGCCGAGCACGATATCAATCGTGCCGATGACGGCGACCACGTCGGC